>Ga0101943_1001175_pt1 | contig 25640 bp, 20 predicted proteins | sample DewCreD2012metaG_5_FD_75244 | JGI IMG/M metagenome (GOLD analysis project Ga0101943, IMG submission 75244) | Hot spring sediment bacterial and archeal communities from British Columbia, Canada, to study Microbial Dark Matter (Phase II) - Dewar... ... | reverse complement strand
AGAAGTTATCTTTATTATTAATTTAATTTTAGGGAATTATGTTTATGTTTTAAATAATCTAAGTAATTTTATTATTAAGTATCCTGAAAAACTTAAATTTGTTGTTGAGTTTTTAAATGAAAAATTAAAAACTAATCCGTCATTTATTAATTTATTTAATATTCTTATTTCTTTAATTTTCACTAATTTAAGGGATAAGGAAATAGATTTAAATGTTGATTTTGATTTTTATGAATATATAAAAAAATTACCTATAATAAATGAATAGTTTTTATTATTTTAAGGGAGAATTGAAAAATTTGGTAAAAACTATTAAAAAGTGTATTAGGATATAGAAAGATATCAAAGTTAAAAAGACTAAAGATATAAAACTTTAACAATGCAACAAATGAGGAGCTCGTAAAGGAGGAGTATTAAAGAAACTTTTTAAAGAGTTGTTGAGGGGGTTAGATTTAGGTTTTGTGCTTGATACAAGGTGTATAATTAGCTTAATACCGCCTGCAGACTATAGAACTAATATAATATCAATTGGCGGAATACAAATAGGTCTGCCAAAAGTGTATGTTTTTATACACTTTTGTTAATTAGAGTTTTTTATGTTTTTATGGGAATTAAAAGATAAAAATCATAAAGAAAAAGAAGAATTACGAAATAAATTATTTGATAATAGATTGGATATATTAGAAAAAGTTAAAATTGAATTAGTTAAAAAAATAGAAGAAAATTTTAAAGATAATATTGTTATACCTTATGGTACTTATGATTGGTTAAGTAGAGTTTATCCTATTGTTATCCTTAAAAATAGAGATTTAATAAGAGATTTTGTTCTATTTTTAAAAAATGAATTAGATTTTAATTACCTTAATTATATAACTGCTATAGATTATCCTTTATATGATTTGATGCATGTTGTTTATGAATTCACTTGTATTCCTATTAAATCTAATGTAGATGAATTAGCTGTAGAGCATTTAGAGTATAAAGTTAATGATAATTTAACTTTAAATAACAACTATACTAAGAGAATAAGAATTATTGTAGTTTTAGATAGGAATGATTTATATATTGATAGTATAGCAGATATATTTTATACTGCTGATTGGCATGAAAGAGAAACTTATGATTTCTTTGGGATAATTTTTAAAAATAGACCAGAAAATTCACCCTTAAAAAGGATATTAATGCCTGATGAATGGCAAGGGTTCCCCTTAAGAAAAGATTTCTTTCATGAAAGAATTATCCCTCATCCTTTTACAGAAGCTTATTATGTTGTTAAAAAAGTAAAAGAATTAACAGATAATCCTCCTATTAAGGAAACTAATTACTTATATAAACATACTAAAGAAAAAAATGATTCTATAAATATTAAAAACTTTTCTGAAAATTCTCAGAATCCAGAAAATCCTGGGAATTAAAAATAATAATAAATATTAAAGAAGGTGTTTATGAGTATTTACAAAGATATTTATAAAAATCGAATAAAACTTATATTTGTTATATTTTTATTTATTTTGTTAGGATTAATTGGTTTTAAGAAAATTTTTAGTGAAGATGTTAGCACTTATATTAGTGCTAAAGAAATTTTAGATAGAATGAGCCTTAGCGTATATGGATTAAGTACTTATAAATGTGATGTTAAAATAAATGCTAGTGTTATCAATTTTGGATTAAATTTTAGTTTTAATGGAGAAGTGTATTATAAGGAACCTGATAAACTATTTCTTAAACTAAAGGATTTACCTGAGGATGTACAAGAAAAATACAGACTTTCTTTTACTCAAACTTCTGTACCTGGTATGGTTTCTAAAATATATAAAGAAAAATATACTTCTAAGGTTATATCAGTTAGGAATTTAGGAACTACAAAAGTATATGTTTTATATATGGAACCTATTAAAAGCAGGGCTATTAAAAATGTATTAATGTTCGTAGATTCTTCTAATTATACTATCCCTAAATCTATTATTTATTATAAAGATGGTGGAAAAATTACTATTGATCAAAAATATTCTAAAATAGATAAATATTATCTACCAAGCTATCAAGAAGTTTATTTTGATTTTCCAAAAGTCCAAGCTTCCTTAGTTTCTAATTTTTATAATTATAAATTAAATATTCCTTTAAGTGATGATTTATTTAAAAAGTAGTTTATTTTTTAAATTTATTTTAAATTCAATTTAAAAGGGGGTGTTAATTTATGAAGTTATATTATGTAGCTCATTCCACTTTTGCTATTAATGATAATAATTATACTATTTTGATAGATCCATTTTTTAGTGGGAATCCTTTAGCTAAAAAACTTGATTTAAATGTTAATCTTATTTTAGTTACTCATGGGCATTTTGATCATATAGCAGATGTAGTGGAATTATCCAAAAAATATAATGCACAAGTTTTTACGAATTTTGAGTTGGCCAATTATTTAGCATCTAAGGGAGCTAATGCTAATGGAGCTTATATGGGGGGAAAAATAAAATTCAATTGGGGATATATTAAATTTGTTCCTGCTTTTCACGGAAGCTCTACTCCTGAAGGAGGTTATGCTGGCGTTGCTACAGGTATTGTAATTAATTTTAATGGATTTACTTTTTATCATGCTGGAGATACTTGCTTAACTGTTGAAATGCAATTACTTAAAAATTATAATATAGATATTGCGATGTTACCTATAGGTGGATACTTTACAATGGATATAGAAGAAGCTGTATTAGCTACTAAAATGATTGAACCTAAATTTGTTATCCCTATGCATTATAATACTTTTGATTTAATTAAAGTTAATGTTAATGAATTTAAAGAATTAATAGAAAAACAAACTAATTCTAAACCACTAATTATGGATTTTAATTCTTCTATTGATTTAAAAGAAATATTAGTTTCTAAATAATTAATTTTTTATTGTTAATCAATTACTTCTTAGTATTATTAAAAATATTTTACTAATTATTTATTTTGTAAAAAATTTGTTAATTTTTTTGAAAATACTAAAAGGAGATTTAAAAAAATATTATAATAAATTAAGAGAGGATTATGTTATTATAATTTTGTGGTATAGTAGAAGGGGGGATAGTTTATGGCAGATGATGCCGATAAAACGGAAGAGCCAACAGAACATAAATTGCAAGAGGCTCGTAAAAAGGGCCAGGTATTAAAGAGTCAAGATGTAGTTATGTTTATTTCTATGCTATTTGTTTTTGCTACTTTATTTGCAGTATCAAAGATGATGGCGCTTAATATCAAAAATTTTAGTTTAGATATATATAAAGCTGATTTATTTTTAAATGCAGCTAATACTGATAATATTATAGTATTTGTAAGTTCTTTGCTTATTAAAGCTTTAATTACTTTTTTTATAGTTTTACTTCCTATATTAGTTGTAGCATTTATAGCTGGTTTAATTGGAAATCTTGCTCAAATTGGTTTCTTATTTACTTTTGAACCATTATCTCCTAAATTTGATAAAATCAATCCTGTTAGTGGTTTTAAAAAAATATTTTCTAAAAAAACAGTAGTTGAATTATTTAAAAATATTTTGAAAATAGGGGTAATTGGATATTTAGTTTATTTAACTATAAAATCTTCGGTATTATTTTTTATAAATTTTCCAAGGGGAGTAGATTTTATTCCCTTATTAATTGAAGCAAAGAAAATAATAGAAAAATTAGTGTGGCAAGTTATTGGAGCTTTTGTATTACTAGCTGCTTTTGATTTCTATGTCCAAAGGGCTTTCTTTATGAAAGATATGAGAATGTCTTTTAAAGAATTAAAAGATGAATATAAAGAACAAGAGGGAGATCCTCATATAAAAGGGAAAAGAAGGCAAATGGCTAGGCAATTAGCTATGGGTGGGGGAGTTTCTAGGGTAGCGGAAGCTTCTGCAGTTGTTACTAACCCCGTTCATTATGCAGTAGCTATTAAATATGAACATGGGGTTATGAAGGCTCCTAAGGTTGTTGCTAAAGGTGAAAGATATTTTGCAGAACTTATCAAAAAAGAAGCTGAAAAGAATGATATACCAATAGTTGAAAATGTTGAATTAGCTCAATTATTATATCAAAAATGTAAAGTAGATGATTTTATCCCACCGGAATTGTATCAGGCTACTGCTGAAGTATTAGCTTTCGTTTATAAAATTAAAAAGAAAAAGAGCTTATTAAGTTAATAAATTAGGAGGATATTTATGATAGGTTCTAATCAGGCTGTTGTTATAGGGAATCAACGAATCCCCTTAGATATATTTATTCCTGTTGCAATATTATTAGCAGTTTTACTAATAATAGTAGAATTACCCGAATGGTTATTAGATATGTTATTGATAACTGATTTAATAGTAGCCATATTGATTATATTGATGTCTGTGTATGTAAAGAGTCCGTTGGATTTTGCAGTATTTCCAACCATAGTTTTAGTTGAAACTATATTTAGGTTAGGGCTTAATATAGCTGCTACTCGATTGATTTTAGCACGTGGGCATATTAAAGATCCTGTTAGTGGAGAACCTATAGGAGCGGGGCATGTTATCCCTACTTTCGCAAAATTTGTTGCTGGGGGTAATTTAGTTATCGGTTTTGTATTATTCTTAATGATAGTAGTAGTTCAGTTTATAGTGATAACGCAAGGTGCAGAAAGAATTGCTCAAGTTGCTGCAAGGTTTACTTTAGATGCTATGCCTGGTAAGCAGATGGCTATCGATGGGGAATTACATTCAGGACTTATTACTCCAGATGAAGCTAAGAAAAGGAGAAGGGATATAGAAAGGGAAACTGATTTTTATGGGGCTATGGACGGTGTAGGTAAGTTCGTTAAAGGTGATACTATTGCTAATATTATTATACTTGCTATTAGTATAATTGGTGGGATTCTTATGGGATTCACTTATTTTAGGAACGAGTTTAAAGGGATTGTTGATATTTTACAAACTTATACTATATTAACTATAGGTAACGGGTTAATTTCGATATTGCCATCGTTTTTAGTTTCAACTGCTATGGGTATAATAGTATCGCGTGCTGCTTCTGAATCTAATTTAGGTGAAGATGTAATTTCTCAATTAACGGGGCAACCTAAGGCTTTAAAGATAGCTGCAGCTGCTTCTGGGTTCTTAGCACTTATGTCTTTGTTTGGGATGGGATTACCTTGGCACTTTTTATTAGCTTTTGCGGCTTTATTTTATTATTTATCAACTAAAGCTGAAAATAAGCAAGTTGAAGTTGAAGTACAAAAACAAGAGATTCAAAAAGAGCAACGTAAAGAAGAACAAAGAAAACCAGAAACCGCTATGGTATATACTACTGTTGAAACTTTATCATTGGAATTAGGCAGGATGTTATTAGGGTTAGTAGATGAAGCACAAGGTAAGAAATTATTAGAAAGGATACCATCTGTTAGGATTGCTATAGCTAAGGAAGTAGGGATCATTATGCCAGGGGTTCAGGTAAAAGATAATATGGATTTAAAACCTAGTATGTATGTTATTAAGATAAAAGGTGTTAAAGTAGGTCAAGGAGAGGCTCATATAAATAAATTTTTAGCAATAGGTCCAGAAAATGTTATAAAACAACTAAATGGAATAAATACTGTTGATCCTGCATATGGGTTACCTGGTGTTTGGATAGAACCTGCTGATAAGCCGCAAGCAGAAAAATTAGGTTGTATGTTATTTGATCCTGTTTCTGTTATTGCTTCTCATTTAACTGAGGTTATTAGAAATAATGCTGCAGAGGTTTTAGGAAGACAAGAAACTAGTTTATTAATTGAAAATTTGAAAAAGACTCATCCAGCGGTTGTTAAAGATGTTATTCCTGAGTTAATTTCTATTGGTGAGGTTCAAAAAGTTCTACAAAATTTATTAAGGGAGAAAATTCCTGTTAGGGATTTAGTTACAATAATTGAGGCTTTGGCAGATGCTGTAAGATATACAAAGGATATTTATGAATTAACGGAGTATGTTAGGATCTCTTTAGCTCCTGCTATTTCTGATATGTTAGCTAAAGAAAATATCATATATGCAGCTGCTTTAGATCCTCAAATAGAGCAAATTATTTTACAAAATTTACAGAAAACTGAGTTTGGTACTTTTCCGGTATTAGATCCTAATGTTAGTCAAAGTTTATTAATGTCTGTTGCTGAGTTTTTAAGATATGCTTCTAATAATGGTTATCAGCCGGTTATTATAACCTCTCCGACTGTTAGGAGGCATTTTAGAAAAATAATAGAAAGAAATTTTGGCCAAATTTTTGTTATTTCTTATGCAGAAGTTGCTCATAATTATCAAGTTAAAAATATCCAAATAATAACTGCTAATATCCAAACTAATGTTTAGTATTATTTAATTTTAATTATTAATTTTTAATATTTTGAATAGAGAGGGGGTTTTGGATTCTAATGAATGTATTATTTATTGGTGATATAGTATCTTCAGCTGGTAGGGAAGTAGTTAAATTAATGATTCCTAAAATAAAAAGTGAGTATAAGGTGGATTTTGTTATAGCTAATGCGGAGAATAGTGCAGGTGGGTTTGGAATTACTAAAAAAGTTTATAAGGAACTAATTGAAGCTGGAATTGATTTATTTACTATGGGAAATCATACTTGGGATAACAAAGAGGTTTTAGAGATAATTAATAATGAAAACATAATTCGTCCGATTAATTTTTTTCCATTTATGCCGGGTAAGGGGATATATTTTAATGACATATTAGCAGTTGTTAATATTCAAGGTAGAACATTTTTAGATACTCCTATTTCTCCTATTATTAGTATAAAGGAGTTAATTAATAATGGATTTTTCGATAAATATAAGGTAATTATAATGGATTTTCATGGGGAGACTACTGCTGAAAAAATGTCTATTGCTTATTATCTTGATGGTAAAATAACTGCTTTTATTGGAACTCATACTCATGTCCAGACTAATGATTATAGAATCTTACCTAATGGAACGTTTTATATAACTGATGTTGGTATGTGCGGAGCTTATGATTCTATTATTGGTTTTAAAGTTGAAAAAATAATGGAAAAATTAGATACTGGATTATATAATAAGTTTGAGCCGGAGAAATCTAAACCTTATATTTTTTGTGCAGTCCTATTATTTATGGATGATAAAACTTATAAAATTTATGATTTTAAAATCTTTAATGAAATAATAAAATGAAATTAATATAATTATGTCTTTTCAAGAACAGAGTAGTATCTATTATAATGATGAATTATATAAATATATAGATGATGCTAAAAAAGATTTAAAAAATAAATTATCTTTTTTATTTAAGGTTGTTTTAATTTCTTCTTTATTTTTAATAGCGTTTTTATCTTTGTTTTCAATTGATTTTAAATTAAAGCTCATAATTTTTTTGATTTTTATTTTAATTTTTAGGTTTATTTTTTTTAATAAAATTAATGAAGCTATTAATTATTTTTTTAGAAATATTTTAAATTCTGTTTTTAAGCAATATTTTAGGATAAATTTAAATTATATTCCTGATTTTTGGTTAGATTCTAACATGCCTGAATTTAATTTTATTACTAAAAATAATTTTGTTTTTAAGTTTGTTAATGATTTTATTTTATATAATTTTAAAAAATCTATAAAGAATAAAGATTCTTTTAGATATATAATAAATAAAGCAATTACATTTGATTATAATCCACTCAGTTTAAAAAAACATTCTTTTATTTCAATTTTAGATATTATTTTTACTAATGATCAAAGAAGTGAAATAATTTTTAATGGTTTGGTTATTTTATTTGATACATTTTCTTTTTTAAATTATAAGCCTATTGTTATTTTTAAATTTGACAATGTATCTAGTAATTTAAATTGTACCATAGATTTAAATAGTTTAAAATTACCTAAAAAATCGTTAGAAATTATGCAAATTCTTATTGAAAAAAATAATTTCTATATAAGTCATAAATATGATATAGTTTTTAGTGATAATGAATTTTATCATAAAAAAGATTCATATTATAATTATAACAATGGTGAAGAATTTGAACGTAAAAATGATATTAATGCTAATTTTAAGGATCCTACAGTAGATTTGATATATTCTTATTTCTATAATATTGATTTTGATGTTATTTTATTTAAGGATGCTGGATTTACTATAAATCAAGAAAATAATATAACATATATTTATCAAAAAAATGATTTTGATAATTTTTATTATATTAAAGATAAGTTAATAGAAACTATAGAGCTTTTAAATAAATTTGAAAATTTTATAATAATTATTTTTAGAAGTTCTATTTATGTTTTTATAGATGATGTTAGTATAAATGATTTAACAGTAATAATAAGAGATTTTAAAGAAAATATATTACCATCTAATACTATAAAAAAATATATTTTAGCTATTGATATTGTTTTTAACAGTAATGAAAAGATTTATCAAAAATTAGAATCTAAATTGAAATTTTTATATGAAAAAATAAATTCTCAAAAATTGAATGCTGATTTTTTAGTTAGTATAATTAATAGTTTTAAAAAAAATATAAAAATATAAATTAGAGAATATAAACTTATAAGTATTAAAAGAATATTTTTTAAATATTTTCTTGTAAAGTAAATATAAAGTTTATGAAGTATTGCATACCTATGAGCATTGAAGTTTCGTTGATATTAAATTTGGGGTTATGATGTGGGGAATTATTTTGTTCATCTTTAGAGCCTATTGCAACATATATTCCTGGGACTTTTTGGAATATATATGCCATGTCTTCTGAACCCATTGACTTAAATTTTTCTATTTTTACACCTATTTTTTGTAATGATTTATAAGCTATATCATATAAAAATGGATCATTAATTAATACAGGATAGCCTAAGTTATATTTTAAGATATAATCTATGTTATTTAGGTTACAAAATGATTTTAGGATTTGTTCTAATTTAGAAGCTATATTTATTCTAATATTTTCGTCAAAAGTTCTTACTGTTCCTTTTAGGATGAGTTTTGTAGGGATTATGTTATTAGCTGTTCCTGCTTGAATATAAGTAAAAGAAAGAATGTAGCTATTAGAGTTGTTAAATGCTCTAGGGAAGTAGGAGTAGCAATAGTTTATAAAGTTTGTAGCGGTTAAGATTGGATCATAAGCTTGATAGGGGATAGCTGCGTGTCCGCCTTTCCCTATTAGTTCTATTTCGAAGCTATCTGAAGACGCCATACTTGCTCCTTTTTTTATTGCTACTTTTTTTATATCTAAATCGTTCCAAACATGTAAAGCTGTTGCATAATCTACATCATCTAAAACCCCTTCATCTATCATTTTTTTTGCTCCAGCAAAACCTTCTTCCCCAGGCTGAAACATAAACTTTAAATTTATTTTTAATTTGTCTCTATTTTTATAGAAATATTTAATTGTGTTTATTAGGATGGAAGAGTGTGCATCATGACCACACGCATGCATCATCCCATTATGTTCAGATTTATATTCTATTTTATTTTCCTCTTGGATTGGTAATCCATCTATATCTGCTCTTAATAGTAGTGTTTTAGTTTTATTATTATTAGGGCTATATATATATGCTACTATTCCTGTTGTTGCTAATTTATATATTTTATCTACGTAATCTTTTATTTGGTTATAAATGTAATTTGAGGTTTTAAATTCTTGGAACCCTAATTCGGGGATTTTATGTAGATCTCTTCTATTTTTTAGTAGTAAATCATAGTATTCTTTAGATTCTGATAAGTTTAAATCATTTAAATTTATGAGTTCTAATTTTGGTTTCATTAGTTTCTCCTTTCTCTTAGGTATTTCTATATTTTATTTTATTTATAAATATCAAAAATAATCAATTGGTTTGCTCGGATTTCTTTTAGATTTATTTGTTGATTAGTTTTTATGATTTTATACTTATTTAAAGTTTGTTTTATTTTAGGATTATTTAGAAAATCATTTAAGTTAGCTATAGGGAAATCTGGGATATACTTATTTTTATAATGCATAGGTATTATTGATTTAGGATTTATGAAATTTATTAATTCATTTATTTTATTTATATCTATAGTGAAGTATCCGCCAACGGGGATAAATAGAATATCACAATTTTTAATTTCTTTTATATTGAGATTTTTTTTGTTAATATAATTATTGTTTTCATTTAATGTATGACCAATATCTCCTAAGTGTACTAATTTTATTTCTTTATTATTGATATTTGTTTGGATTACTATTATGCTGTTTTTTCCTCTTTCTTGGCCATAATTTTCGTCATGATATACTCCAAAATTATATATTTTTATTTTATTATTATCTATATAAAAGGGGTACCAATTGTTATCATCTGCTCCTTTTATATATTTGTGTTTGTATAATTTGAAAATATTTTCATTAAAATGGTCAAAATGTGTATGAGTACTTATTATATAGCTTAAATTTTTGAATTCTTTGTTATTTTGAAATTCTTTTAGATATGGATAGTTTAGTTCATAAGAATATGGATCTATTAAGATATATGTATTATTTATATTTATAAAAAAACAAGAGTGCCCAAGATATGTTATATTTATATCTGCTAATGAACTCTTTATTAAAAAAAATAATGATGTTATAAAAAATATTATATAATTAAAAAAATTAATTATTTTTTTATAATTTTTCTTCATGGTTTTTTTGTTTTTTATTTTGTAAATTATTTTTATAAATTTTATAAATTTATTTTTTTAGCTAAGAATATTTTTTGATATTTTTGTGTTCTCTCCTTTTGTAAATTCTTTTTTAGTTATTTTTTGCAATATTTAACAATTTTTTAAAAATATAGAATTAAATAAACAAAAGTTTAATAATATAATATAATGGAAAAAATATAATCAAAATAAAAAGGGGTGACGAATTATGTTAAGTATAAAGAATAATTTATTTAAAGCAAATAGTGATGATAGTATTAAGAAAGGGGAAGCAATTTTAGGTGGTGCAGTTATAGGAGCAGGAGTTGGTGCTGTTGGTGGTGCAATTTATGGATATAATCAAGCTCAAAATGAAATTCAAAAAGTGCCTATTGAAAGTGTAACGCTAACTTACAAAGAACCTATGTATGAAACAAAAGAGATAGGAAAAATCCCTAAAGACCAATATGTTAGAACTTGGTTTGGTTGGTATAGTAGTAATGTTGATTTTACACCTTCTGACCCCGTATATGAGAAGGTACCTGTAAAGGATGCTAATGGGAATGTGGTTTATAAGGAAGTTACAAAGACTTTTACTGATCATGGGAAGCCTATTGTTAATTATTATACTCAGCAGGTAAAAGAACCTGTTTTTCAAGGGTATTCTCAAAGAGTTATAACAGATTATGATTATGACTGTTATTATCATGAACATTATGATGGGACTATGCATGAGCATTGTAAAGAAGAAGTAAGAGGATATTGGGTTAGATTTTATCCAAAAGTTGATTATAAGATAATAGATACATATCAAGTACCAACGGTAAAATTTGAGCATGGGGTTGATGTAGCAGGAAAAGTTATGACAGGTATGGCAATTGGAGCTGGCTTAGGAGCTGTTTTAGGTGGGGTAATTGGTGCTGTTGTACATTCTATCTCTCAAATGGAAAAAAGTAAAAACGAAAATAATAAATAAAAAATAAAAAATATTATAAACATTAAGAAGGGAGAGCTAAAAAAAGCTCTCCTTTTATTTTATTTATCTTTTTAATTTGTTAATTAAATGGATATTTTTAATTATTATATTAGGGGATAGTGGTTTGCATAGATCATAAATAGTTAGTGCGCATATAGTTGCTCCTAATAATGCTTCCATTTCAAATCCTGTTTTTGCTTCCCCTTTTACTATGCATTCTATTTCTATTTCTTCTTCTTTTATTTTAAAATTTATATCAATGAATTCTGGAGTTAATGGATGACATAGGGGAATTAGATTAGCGGTATTTTTGGCTGCTAATAAACCCGCTGTTTTACTTATTACTAAAACATTTCCTTTCGGGATTTCATTATTTATTATTTTATTTATTATTTCTTTGTTAAGTTGGATACTAGCTTTAGCTGTTGCTTCTCTGTAGGTAATATTTTTGTTTAATCCTGTTTGACTAATATCTATCATTTTTACGTTAAAAATATTATCATTAAAATTAAGATTATTTTTTAGATTATTTTTTTGTTGATTACTCAATTTATTCCACCTTCAATAATTTTTATAAGTTTCTTAAATAAATTCTCACTATAACTTTTTTTACTATTTCAACTTTTACTTTCCTACTCCTTTAAATGTTAAACACCAGTAATTTTGCTATAATCTACTTTGTATCTGTATTCTTTCTTATCTTCCTTAACTTAAATTTTAATATGGGTAAAGTTAATTAAGAGATTGATTTTATAGATTATTATTTAGGTTATTATTTTGAAAAGTATTCATCTAAAAACCCCCTAATATAGTATTCTTTTTTTATATTATAAGGATTTTTATAATTTGTTTTGTTGTTATATGATTTTTTGTTATAAATTAATTTCCATAGGATATTGTTAGGGAATATGAAAGCAGTTCTTAACTTAGTTGATAAATTATTATGAGTTTTAACTAATTTAGCTGCGTATTTACCTTCATTATAATAATGATTTTTTAGTTTATTTAAATCTTGGATTTCTTCTTTAAAATGGAATACAGGAATATTAAAGCTAAATATTCTTTTTATACCTAATTTTCTTAATCTATAACCTAATTCAGTATCTTGCCATCTATAAAACTCTAAATTAAATAACCCTGCTTTTATTATTAGTTCTTTTTTTATGGATACATTCGCTGTACAAAAGTAATTCCTGGAATACCCTTGTATTAAAATTTTTAAATATTTAATTAAGTTATTACCAAAGAATAAATTTAGGAAATTTAAGTTGCTGAAATTAATAATAGGTCCTCTTAGGATTAAGTTAGTATATTTTTTATGGAATTTTAGGTGGTTTTCTATGTAATCTGGATATACGAATGCGTCGTCATCTGTATATATTACTATAGGTGCTTTAGAGTATATAGCACCAATGTTTCTACCATATGCTGAACCATAATTCCTTTCGTTCTTTATTATTATTAAATTGTTAAAATTATTTTCTTTTTTATATTTTGTTAGGATGTTGTAGGTATCGTCTGAAGAATTATCATCTATTATAATTAGTTCAAAATCTTTTATAGTTTGATTTTGCCAATATTTTAAAGTTTTTAATAATATGTTTATTCTGTTATAAGTTGGGATACATACACTTGCTAACATTTATTTTAAATAAAAATTAGTATTTTAAAATTATTATTTTTATGCTCTTGATACGTATTCTCCTGTTTGGGTATTTACTATTACTTCTTCCCCTATCTCTATGAATATGGGAACATTTATAGTTATTCCTGTTTCTAAGGTAGCTGGTTTTAAAACACTTGATACTCTATCTCCTTTTATTGCTTTTTCTGTGTATTCTACTTTTAGTTTTACAGTTGAAGGTAGATTTACTCCTATTATAGTGTTTTCATATATCATTACGTTTATATTATCTCCATCTTTGATAAATCCTATTTCTTTTTGTATTAGATTTATTGGAATGGAGAATTGTTCAAAAGTTTCGTTATCCATTACATATAGATTTTCGTTATCTCTATATAATACTTGCATTGGCTTAGTTTCTATGTATGCTTTTTTAAATTTTTCTTCACTATCGAATTTTTTTTCTAAGACTTGGCCAGTTTTTAGGTTTTTTATTTTAGTTAATACAAAAGCTCTCGCTTGGGCTATTTTTGTATGCTGATACTCTATTACTTGCCATAAACTCCCTTCATGTTCTATTACCAAACCTTTATAAAAATCATTTGGTGTTATGTATTCCATACTTTTTAGCCCCCTTTTGCTTATTTTTTTACTTTGTTTATAACTTTTTTAATTGGAAGGATTTATCCAGCACAGCATGAAAGTTTTGCAACATCTTTTTCAAGTGTTTGGAGACATAACTTTACTGCCTCCGAGAAAGTTGGATAAACATCAATGGTATCTATTATATCTTCAGTAGGTATTTTATATTTTATAGGTATTGTAAGTTTCTGTATAATTTCACTTGCTATGTGTCCAATTGCACGTGCTGAAATTATAAAATCATTTTCAATGCAGATCTTAATAAATCCCTTTGTTTTTTCGGATACAATTGCGCGTGGAATATAAGAGAAGTCTATTTTAGCTACTTTTGGATTTTTACCTTTTTTTATGAGGTTTTCATAGGATAAGCCAATTCCTGCAACTTCTGGATCTGTAAAAACGGCGTAGGGTATAGATGAATAATCTACTTTCTTTTTATTTCCTAATAGAGCGTTTTTTGCTGCTATTTTTCCTTCATATGCTGCAACGGTAACCAGCATCATTTTCCCTGTACAATCCCCAACAGCGTATATGTTTGGATTTGATGTTCTTGTAAATTCATCCGTTTCTATAAATCCTTTCTCATTTACTTTTACTCCGACTTTTTCAAGCCCAATTCCTTGTGTGTTTGGGGTTCTTCCTGTTGCAACAAGTATTTCATCACATTCAATTAATAGTTCCTTTTTAGTTTCATTTTGTATTATCTTGACTATTTTTATCCCATTTTTTTCTTCAATTTCTCTTACATTTGAAGATGTGAAAATTTCAATTCCTTCTTCTTCAAGGTATTTCCTTAGGTGTTCTGATATCTCTGGGTCTTCTTGTGGGAGGATTCTTGGCATAAGCTCAACTATATAAACTTTTGATCCAAATCTTGAGAATGCTTGTCCTATTTCAAGTCCCACTGCACTCCCACCTATAACTACAAGTTTTTTAGGTAATTTTTCAATATCAAGAATTTCATCGCTTGTTAGATACTTTACTTTGTGTAGATTAGGTATGGGTGGGATTGCTACCGAGGAGCCTGTTGCAATTATACATTTTTTAAAGGTGATTTCTTCATTTCCAACTTTTATTTTCTCATTTCCTGAAAATTCTGCTTTGTATGGTATGTAATCAAATCCGTAGTATTCAACAAGATCTTCATATTTTTGTTTTCTAAGGTTAGCTACAAGTATATTTTTCTTTTCTACTATTTTTTTTATATTAAAACTATTCAGATTTGCTTTTTCTCTTAAGATTTTTATATCTTTTGCTATATCAATTAAGAACTTTGTTGGAATACAGCCGCGATTTACACAGGTTCCTCCTATTAATTTTGATTCTGCTAAAAGAACTTTTGCTCCAATTTCTACTGCTGTTATTGCTGCTGAAAATGCTCCAGAACCACCTCCAATTATAACCATATCGTAGTGAAAATCTCTAAATTTGGTATAGATTTTTGGTTTTTCTGTTTTAACTATTTTTTTTGCTTATCTTCAGCTTCTTCTTTGAATGTAATATTTTTTATTTCAGCAGAGTAACCAGCATTGGAGATTGAAAAAATGATTTCAGATTCGTTTGTAGCTGATTCTGCTACAACGCTTGCAAAACCTTTTTGATAATCAACTTCTGTATATTCTACTCCTTTTACTTTTGTAATTGCTGATTTTACTTTTTCGGCGCAGTGCCTACATGTCATACCTTTTACTGTAAGTTCAATTATTTTTGTTTTATTTTGCTTTTTCATAATACCCCTCCTTTTCCTCCCATTTTCTATTTCTTCTATATATTTATTTTTCCCTTCTTTTTTCTTTTTACTTTATTTTTAATTTTTGTTTTTGTTTTTTTATTTACAAGGATTTAATTTAATTTTATAAAATATTATTTTAAAAATATTTAACTATTTTAACTATAGAAAGGAGGATTTATAGGTAAATAAAAATGAGAGGGTTTAATATTATTGATGGTAAGTTTGTTGTGAGTTTAATAAGGGGTGATGGTATTGGGCCTGAAATAATTGAAAGTGTTTTAAAAATTTTTGATTATATTAATGTTCCTATTATTTTTGAAGAAGTCTTTGCAGGTTTAGAGTGTTATAATAAATTTGGTGATCCTTTACCTATGGAAACATTAAATTCTATTAAAAAGAATAAGGTAGCATTAAAAGGACCTACTACTACTCCTAAGGGTGAAGGTTTTAAAAGTGTTAACGTGGCTATAAGGAAAGCTTTGGATCTTTTTGCTAATGTTAGGCCATCTAAAACTATCCCTAATATACCTTCTAAATATGATAATATTGATTTAATTGTTATACGTGAGAATATAGAAGATACTTATCCAGCTGTTGAGTATTATCAAACCCCTGATGTTGTTCAAACTTTAAGGATTACTTCTAAGCAGGGGAGTTATATGGTTAATAAATTTGCTTTTGAACTTGCTAAGAAATTAAATAGGAGAAGGGTTACTTGTGTTCATAAAGCTAATATCCATAAGTTTAGTGATGGAATGTTTTTAAATACTTTTTATGAAATTTCTAAGGATTATAAGGATTTAGTTAGTGATGATATAATAGTGGATAATTTGTGTATGCAATTGGTTAAGAATCCAGAAGACTTTGATGTTTTGGTTTTACCTAATATATTTGGTGATATAGTTAGTGATTTATGTGCTGGGTTAGTTGGTAGTTTAGGACTTGCTTATAGTGGAAATATCGGTTTAAATTATGCGGTTTTTGAAGCTGTTCATGGCTCTGCTCCTGATATCGCTAATAAAAATATCGCTAACCCTTCGGCTATTATTTTAGCTGCTACTTATATGCTAAAATACTTAAATTTATTTGATTTTGCTTATCTTATTGAACAAGCTTTATTTAAGAATTTTGAAAATGGTATTTTTACTAAAGATTTAAAAGGTAATTATTCTACTTCTGAATTTACACAGCACTTAATTAAAAACATTTCTACTTATAAACAAGTATCTTTAAATAATGAAAATAATAAAATAGAAATTGATGATAATAAAAATCAGATTGAAATTAAGGATATTCCAGTTTTACGTGATTCTAAAGATTGGGAGTTATTTGGAGTTGATGTCTTTATTGAATGGAATGATTTAAGAACTTTACCTGCTATTCCTTTTGAGTATAAAAGCTTAAGGATAGATTTTATATCTAATAGAGCTACTAAGATATATCCTGACAAAATTTCTGATATAACCTTAGTTAATTGGTATAGATGTAGATATCTAAGTAATTATAAAATAGATATTAATTTAATTCAGGAATTAGTTAATGAGATTTATAAAAATGGAATTAGGATTTCTCAGTTAGAGTTTTTATATAAAGAAAATAATAAAAATATGTTTTCTCAAGAGTAGTTTTAGTAATTAATTTTTATTTATAAAAAATTCAAAAAAATAAAAAATATGAAAAAAATTGACAAAAGTCAATAAAAATGAATATTTTATTTTAAATTTAATTTTAGGGAGGATAAATTAAAAGGATGTAAAATAAAAGAATTAAGGGGGTAAAAAGGGTAGTTAAGCAATAAGGGGAACAGTGGAAAAACTTATTGCTAAAGCCTTATTTTACCTCCTTAAATAAAAAACAAACCAAAAAGGAGGTAAGTGGTTATGTGGCGATTATTATTATTAGCAGCGCTACTTTCAATGGTAGCGCTAACAACCACATTTGCTGCACCATTTCCTGATGTCCCAGAAAACCACTGGGCATCAAGTGCAGTCCAAACACTAAAAGCTAAAGGGGTATTAGAAGGATACCCTGATGGATTATACAGAGGTAAAAGAGCAGCATCAAGATACGAAATGGCAATGGCCTTATCAAGAGTAGTAGCAAAATTAGAGCAATTAGAATCATCATTACCAGATTTTAGTCAATTTGTTACCAAAGATGATTTAGCAGCAGTAAAAAGAATGGTAGATGAAAATAGACAATATATAGAAGAATTAAATGTGAGAGTAGATGCATTAGAAAAGAAAGTAGGAGAATTAGATAAGAGATTATCTACATTAGAGAGAGTAACAGTTCATGGCTGGTATGATATGGCATATGTTAATCAAGGGATAGAAGCAGATCAGATAACTCCTTTGAGGGGTGTAATAACAGGAACAACTACAACATTTGGATGGCCGACAAGTACAAGGATATTTACATTTGAATCGACGATGCCATATTCAACAGCATTAGTAGGATGGAATAATGGAGATGTAAAGCCATGGAGTAATTATTTATTTACAAGGAGTTGGAATAATTTACCGATATCTGCTTCAGTTGGTAGTTTAGACGTAGGGTATTTGAAATTAAGAGGGAAGTTAAGTGAAGATTGGATGATGGATGCATTAATAAGTGGAAATAATTTATTATTTATGGGTTTAGGAGCTCAAAATTATCCTGTTTTAGGGGTAAATGGAAGAGGATTATTTACAAGTGAGAGTAGCTGGATAGGACCAACTACAAGAACACAACAATTAATATCAGGAGATAATAATACAATAAGATTTGAGACAGTGAAGTTATGGAATAAAGATAAGACATTAAAAATAACATTAGGAGGATTTAATCCGAATATAACAGATAGTTCAGTTTTTGCAGGCGTTCCGAATCCATGGTTATGGGATTCTAAGCCACATTTTGCTGCATATGGATTTAATGTATATCATAAACCAAGTAAATCATTATTCGGAGCAGAATTAGAGCATGAATTATATACAGGTACAGTCTCTCAATTTAGTGCTCAAACCAGCGATGTAATAGCTCCTCCTTTAACTTCAACTGAATATGATATGACCCAAAGGGTATTTGGATATGCAATAAACTTTAAATTCCAAAAGGGACACTTTAAGTTAATGTATAATGTTATAGAAGATTCAGCAGAAGAATTTAATATTGGTTTAGGTGCTGGCACTGAAATAATGGGTATTACTACAGGAGCTTTTCTAGGTTCTACTTGGACTTGGCTAACTCCAGATAATCCAGTATTAAATTCCCCTATGTTTGCTGGTAAATACGATTTAGCAGGTAGTTTAACACGATTAGGTCCGCAATATCAATCAACAATAGGAGCATCATTTAGATATAATATAAATGACAGATGGGCATTTGATGGGAAGTTTGCTACATCAAGATATCTACCAGTAAAAGAGTTAGGATTAGATACAACAGGTTCAATGTTTGTAGCAAAGATAAGTGGAGCATGGGGTAATACAACATTAAAGGAATATGAAGAAAATTGGAAATTAAATGCAAAGAGTGGGTTAGTTAATTTAGAATATATCTCAGTAGATTCAGATTATAGTCCATTTATTGGAATAACTAACTTCTTTGCAGTTCCTAACCCATTCCCAGGTGTAGGGTATTATGACAATCTATATTGGGGACAATTACCATATCCTGTTTATCAACCAGCTCTTAATAGTGATCAACTAACATATACAGCTCATGATGCAAAAGCATATCCAAATAATAGACAAGGACTAAGGATAAATGTTCAATATAAGTTTAGTGATGCATTCTTAGGATGGGCAATGTATGAAGGATTAACTCAAAAAGATACGACAGTTGATAATGATCCTGCAATAGCTGGTACTCAAGTTAGATGGGGATTCTATGAACCAATCTTTGGAACTACTGGAAATACTACATTAGCAACAGATGTATTCAAGAAAGGAGATATAAATACATTTAATATAGGATTTAATTATAAGTTCCAAGGTGGTAAGTACGATTTCACAGGGCAATACTATAATACAGATGTCCAAAGAAAGATACCAGTTACTGCAAATAACGCACAAGATAATATAGATTACAATGTAAGGGCATTTGATGTATTGTTTAGATTCTTTGCAAATGAGAAATGGACATGGCATGTTGCATATACTGCAGTAACAAGTGAAGGTAAATACTTCCAACAACAAGATGATGCAAACTTCCAAGGAGAAAATATGTCATATGATAGCAATGCATTAAGAGTAGGATTTGATTGGAAGGTATCAGAAGATGTTAATTTCTTTGCAAACTATAGGTTCTTGAATTTTGATAGTAAGAATTTCCAAAACAATGCAGGTGATTTAAGAATAGATAATGCGGATTGGAAGGGTAATCAGTTGTGGTTAGGAGCAAGAGTTAAGTTTGGACAAAAGTAAAAGAATTTAATTAATAAAGAATAAATATATAATTAAAGGGGAGCGATTTTGCTCCCCTTTTTTGTTTTAGTATAATTTCTTATAAACAACAAGGAGTTTTTTTATTATAATTAAAATATTAAAAAGGATGTGATAATTTATAATTCAATTGAGGAGGGTTAGAATAAATGAAGAGATTACTGATAGGGATAAGTGATTTTAAGAATATAATAACGGGAAATTATGTATATGTATTTCATATAACATTAGGCTTATGCCTTCGTTATAGATAAAACAAAGTATATATATGAATTGTTAAGTACTTCAAAGTATGTATTTTCAAGTAGACCTAGACGCTTTGGGAAGTCTTTATTATTATCTACTATTGAATATCTATACGAAGGTAAAAGAGAATTATTTAAGGGATTATACATAGAAAATAAATGGGATTGGAATGAAAAATATCCTGTAATTAGGGTAGATTTTGGGGAAATCCAAACGTTAAATAAACACTTATTAGAAGAGCAAATATATTCAGTTATATTAAGGTATTCAGAGATATATGATTATAAAATAAAAGAGAATTTAAGTGTGTATGTGAAATGGAGATTATTGATAGAGCATATAGCTAAAGAAACTAAAAAACAAGTAGTAGTGTTAGTAGATGAGTATGATAAACCGATATTGGATTTAATGGATAAGAAAGAAGTATATGAGGTAAGAGAAATGTTAAAAGGATTTTATTCAGTATTAAAGGGATTAGATAAATATATAAAATTTGTGCTGGTAACGGGAGTAAGTAAATTTGCGAAAGTATCTCTTTTTAGTGGATTAAATCAATTAGAGGATATCTCATTAAGCAGGGAGTATGGAGATATATGCGGATATACGCAAGAAGAATTAGAATATTATTTTAAAGAGTATTTAGAAGGAATAAATATAGAAGAGGTAAAGGAATGGTATATTTCATATAACTCACACATACTGTGTTCGTTATATTTCATATAACTCACGCATACTGCGTTCGTTATAATGGGTATAATTTTTTAGGCAGTAAAGTATATAATCCGTTTGATGTGTTGTTATATTTAAGAAAAAAAGAGATAAGGAGTTATTGGTATGAAACAGGAACACCAAGTTTTTTAATAAAGTTAATAAAACAAAAGGAGTATAATATAGTAGAATTAGAAGGGATAAAAGCCGATGAGAGTTTATTAAATAGATTTGATGTAGAAGAGATAGAGATAGAAGCGATAATGTTTCAAAGTGGATATTTAACAATAAGAGATTATAAGGTAAGTGAAAATGGGATATTGTTTGAATTAGGATTTCCGAATAAGGAAGTAAGGGTATCATTTAATAGAGATATATTATATAATTTAATAAAACAGAAATCAAAGGTAAATGTAATAGCAGAAAAAATAATAGAGATATTAAAAACAGAAAAAATAGAAGAGTTAAAAGAACAAATAGAGATATTAATAAGTGCAATAAGTTATATGTATTTAAAAGAGGAATATAGTTATGTAATAGCAGTATATAGTATGTTATATACAACGGGATTAGATGTGATAATAGAAGATAATACATCAAAAGGGAGGATAGATTTAACGATAATAGTGGATAAAAAAATAGTATATATAATAGAGTTCAAAGTAATATTAACATATAACTCAGATAACTCAAATAAGGCAAATATAGAATTTTTCGTTATAGAGAAGAAAGAAGAAAAAGGGAAGGCGTTAAAACAAATTAGGGAAAAAGAATATCATAAAAAATATCTAAATTATGAAAAAATTTATCTTGTAGGAATAGAGTTTGATAGGGTAAAAAAGGATTTAGTTAATTTTGAGTATGAGATAGTTAAGTAATTTTTATTAATTAAAAAAGATGATATTATTTTTTAAAGAGTTTATTTAGGTGTTGGATTTCTTGGGTTGTATCGACCTCTTCTTTTCTGGTAGCCCATGCGGGATAAGGGAATTTTATTACTATTGGTAATGGGCAATCTGGTTGGGAAATTATCATATTCCCTGGTTTTAATATGATTACTCTTTTTTTTAGTTCATCATTTAAAAATGAATAATAGCTTTTAGAGATTTCAAATGAATCAGATCTTCCTACTACTTTTATTGCACAATTAGATAATATTCTGTTTTCTACTAATGATGCGGTTTGCTGAGCTCCTATTAGTATTATCCCTAAGCTTCTACCACGCTCCGAAATATCTATTAATACATCCTTTATTGGAGTATCTAAGTTAGCTGGAGCATATTTATTTAATTCATCTATTACAAAGAAATATTTATTTAAATCTTGTTCTTCTTCTTTTTTTTGATATATTAAATATAAAATAGAAGATACTACAAAACTTTTGGCTTTTTCAGGTAAGTTATGGACATCTATTACTGTTAAGCTACTATTAATTATTTTTTCCATTATATTAATTTTATCGTTGGTAATTGAGGAAAGTAAGAAATTACAATCTTCTTTTATTTTCCTGAATCTTCTTAAAAAAGCAAAAATAGTGCCAGTAGTTTCATTTATTTCACTCCTGTTTATTCTTAAATATTCTTCTAAATAATTATACAGATTTTCTAAGTTTTCTAATTGAATTTTTTTGTCTTTTATTTTTGCAATTAAAATTCCTTTATTATATAGTTCTTTATCGTTTTGGATAGTATAATCTAATAATATAGCTAAATGTTTTTCTATATAAGAAATTATTCTTTCTAAATTTTGATAATCTTTGATTTCATCAACAAAAAAGAATTTAAATAAATTGTTTTTAGCTATTTCTGACAAAGTAAAATAATATAAATATGAAGTAATAGAGGTATCTGGGATATCTTTTTCTTTTAATATTGAATTTTTTTTAGGAGGGACTAATATTGATACATTTTTAAATTCTTCAGGTTTTAGATTAAGTAGCTCATACTCTTTTATTATTTGTTCTTTAGTTGTATTCTTTAAGTTTTTGAAATTATTTTTTTTATTAAGATATAATAAATCTGTAGATTTAACATTAAATATAATAGCTTTATATGTATGTGCTTGAGAGGATTTTTGAAATAATGAGAATAATAAGAAGGTAGCAAAAGTTGTTTTGGTAGCTATTCCTGACATTCCACTTATATTTATATGCGCTCCGTTTGTACCATCTATAAAATCTAAATTTAAGTATGCTATATTGTTATCTCTTAAAAACCCAATTGGAATTTTGTTTTCCATTTTATCAAAATATAGCGCTAATTCAGTATGATTTATATTAGCTTTATATACTTCGTTAGTTGGATTTGGAGGAATATAAATTTCTGGTTCTATTCTTGTTGTTAGTACTTTTGCTACTGAAATATTTAAATATGGAACTTTATTATTATACATTAATTCTGTTTCTATGGCATAATTGCTTGCTTCTGTATATTTTTTTATATCTACTACTATCCCATAATGATAGATCTCTATATCTTTTATTGTAGTTTTTGTATATACTATATCATCTAATTGTACTAACGCATCATTAGATATTAGAAAATAAAATTCATAAGGGGTATTCTGTTTATTACCTAATATTATCCCTACTTTTTCCATATTTTTTTATTTTCGTTTAATTCTATTTATTTATATTATTTTACTTATTTTATATTTTTACCTTTTTTTAAACGGATAATCCTATTAAAAATAGAATAAATTTAATAAATAATATATGAAAATAAGAGAGTTTTTTTATATTCTTTTAAAAAGATATTTTCCTCATTTAAAAACAAAATCTAAATCTAAATTTTTTAAAAAAATATTGATTAATAAAATTTTATTAATTTTTTCTTATTATTTAAAAATTTCTAAAGAGGAAATTTTAATATCTGATATTTTCTTAAATTCAAAAGAACAAGAAGAATTGGAGAAAATTCTTTATGATGTTTTAATAAAGAAATATCCTATAGAGTATTTACTTAAAAAAGTTAGATTTGGAAATTTGGAATTAAATATTAATGAGAATTGTTTAGTACCTAGATTAGAAACTGAAGAATTTTTATTTTATTCTTTTGAATATCTTAAAAATAAATACGATTTAAATGATTTTAGTTTTATATTTTTGGAATTAGGAGTGGGTTCCGGGAATATTATTCTAAATTTTCTTGAGTTTTTTAAATTTAATAAAAAAAATATATTTATAGGTAGTGATATTAGTTTTAAAGCGATTTATTTAGCTTTATCTAATTTTTATTTAAATTTTATTGATAAATCAGTCTCAAAATTAATTTATCTAATAAATTCTGATAAATTTTTATTTATTAATACTTATAATTTATCAAAATTTTTAATTACTAAAAATCTAAATTTAATAATTTTTAGTAATCCACCTTATCTAGATAAAAAGGAAATAAAAAACTTATATGACCCATTTGTTTCTTTATATTCTAAAGATAAAATAAGTTTTTATGTTTATATTTTGAAATTTGTTTTTGAATTGATAGATAGTATTGTTTATTTAAGAAATGATATAAAATTAGAAAAATTACCAATAATAGAAGTATTTTTAGAAATAGACAGAATAGGATTTAAAAAATTACTAAATAAAAAAAGAAATAAAATTTTAAGTAAATTAACAATATTAAAAAAGCAAAAAATTTCTAAAAATATTTATTATTTTTATATAAAATATAAGGAATTTTTTATAAACATTAATTTTTATGTAGTATAGGTTTTATTGTTTATTCTTTTTGTTTTTTTTAGTTTTATTAGTTGATTTTTTGATACTTTTTAAGTAAAATTCTTTTAGCTTGTTAATAACTTTTTTATGAACTATATCTGGGGATAGATCGGTTGCAATTTGGATAGCTTCGTCTATATTTTTTACTGTGTATATCTTAAATTTTTTATCTTTTATATATTGGATTACTTCTTCTTTTAGAACTAGATCGTTTATGTTTTGATAAGGGATAATTACGTAAGCTGGGAAATGATTCCTATATTTACATATTTCAAAGAATCCTTCAACTTTTTCTTTAATCCCGCCTACTGGTTGTGCTTCTCCTTTTTGGTTCATAGATCCAGTTATTGCTAAATTTTGTTTAATCGGTATATTTGATATTTGAGATATAAGAGCTAATACTTCTGCTAATGAAGCACTATCTCCTTCTAACATTGAGTAATTTTGTTCAAAAGAAATTCTTGCTTGTAAAGTTAATGGAAAATTTGTAGAATATTTTTGAATAAAGTATCCTGTTATTATCATAACAGCTTTATTATGAATTTGTCCAGAAAAACCTACTTCTTTTTCTATTGATATTATTCCCTCTTTTCCTAATCCTATAGAGCAGGTAATTTTAACAGGCTTCCCAAAAGCTAATTCCCCTATTTTTAAATAAGCTAGTCCATTAACTACTCCAATATCTTTACCCTGAGTTTTTATATCTATCGTATTTTCTAAAATATATTTCTGGATTTTTTCTTTATAAATACCGTTTCTATATTCCCAATGCTCGATTGCTTTCTTTATAGCTTCTTTATTTATATTTTTATTATTGTTTGAAAAATAATTCGCTTCTATTAAGATATTCTCTATAATTGACATTTTTAATGTTAATTTTTCTTTGTTGTCTGATATTCTATGAATATATTTTAGCAATTCTATTATTGCTTCTTCTTCTAATTTTTTT
>Ga0101943_1001170_pt1 | contig 25687 bp, 27 predicted proteins | sample DewCreD2012metaG_5_FD_75244 | JGI IMG/M metagenome (GOLD analysis project Ga0101943, IMG submission 75244) | Hot spring sediment bacterial and archeal communities from British Columbia, Canada, to study Microbial Dark Matter (Phase II) - Dewar... ... | reverse complement strand
CGCCCGCTCGGGGGGCGGCAGGTGCACGAGGGCGTCGCCGTGCCGCGCGGCGAGCGCCTCGGCCACGTCGGCGATGTAGGCACCGTGGTAGCCGTCGGGAGGCACCTCGGCCGCGAGCCCGAACCGCTGGAGGTAGCGCGCCTCGACGGAGGCCCCGAACAGCTCCATCTGGCGGCCGGCGTCGTTGAAGTAGTACTCGCGCTCGACGTCGTAGCCGGCCGCGTCGAGCACGTTCGCGATCGCGTCCCCGATGACCGCGTTCCGCGCGTGGCCGATGTGCAGGGGACCGGTCGGGTTCGCGCTCACGAACTCGACCTGGATCCGCCGCCCGAGACGTTCGGCGCGGCCGTACGCGGGCCCGAGCCGGGCCGCCTCGCGGAGGGCGTCGTGGAGCCACACGTCGGTGACGAACAGGTTCAGGAAGCCGGGGCCGGCGACCTCGGCACGGGCGAGGAGCGGGTCGTCCGGCAGGTGCGCCGCGAGCGTGGCGGCGACCTCGCGCGGGGGGCGCCCCACCCGCCGCGCGAGCGCGAGCGCCACGTTCGTCGAGAAGTCCCCGTGCTCCTTCAGCCGCGGGGTCGAGATCTCGACCTCGGGGAGCTCCCCGTCCAGGCCGAGCTCCCCCGCGCTCGCGCGCAGGGCCTCCCGGACGAGCTCGGCGAGACGCCGTTCGATCACGCCCGAAGGGTAGCCGCGCGCTCGGCCCCGCGACGAGGGCGCGTTGCTAGACTCGTGCTCGCGAGCCCTCGTAGCTCAGTGGATAGAGCGCCGGCCTCCGGAGCCGGGTGCGCAGGTTCGAGTCCTGCCGAGGGCACCGCCGAGACGACCGTCCGATGTCGAGCCTCTGGCCTCAGGTCCGCGCACGCTCGAGCGACCCCTCCCCGGGGCCGCCGAGATGACCCGCCCGGCGCACGAGGGGGCCGGGCTCGCGCGGCGGGACTTCGACCCCGACCCCGTGCGGCAGCTCCGGACCTGGCTCGAGGACGCGGCCCGCGCCGGCGTGCCCTTCCCCGAGGCGATGGCCCTCGCCACGGCCGATCGGGCCGGGCGACCCTCCGTCCGCCACGTGCTCATGAAGGGGCTCGACGAGCGGGGGGTGCTCTTCTTCACGAACCTCGGGAGCCGCAAGGCGCGCGACCTCGCCGAGAACCCGCACGCGGCGGCGGTGTTCCTCTGGCGCGAGCTCGACCGACAGGTGAGCCTCGCCGGCCCCGTCGAGCCCGCGAGCCGCGAGGAGGCCGAGGCGTACTTCCGCACGCGCCCGCGGGAGGCGCGGCTCGGGGCGTGGGCCTCGCGCCAGAGCGAGCCCGTGGGCTCGCGCGCCGAGCTCGACGCGGCCTTCCGAGCCGCCGATGCGCGCTTCCCCGGCGAGGACGTGCCGCTGCCGCCGCACTGGGGCGGCTTCCGCATCGTGCCCGAGACGTTCGAGTTCTGGAAAGGGCGGGAGCACCGGCTCCACGACCGGTTCCGCTACACGCGCACCGCCGAGGGGTGGGCCCTCGAGCGTCTGTACCCGTGAGGCGTCAGGGCTCGAGCGCGATCTCGACCTCGGGCGGCTGCCGGAGCGAGTTGTGGACCGTGCAGTGCTCGACGACCGCGCGGAGCGCCCCGCGCCGCTCCTCGGGGAAGCCCTCGGGCAGGCGGACCGCGATCGCGACCTTCCCGACGCGCGCCGGGCGGTCCTCGGCGAAGGCGTAGGAGCAGTCCACGGCGAGCCCGTCGGTCGGCAGCCCGTGGCGGCGGAGGAACCGGCCGGCGTAGAAGGCCACGCAGCTCGCGAGCCCGGCGACGAACAGCTCGGTCGGGGTGGGGCCGGCGTCCTCCCCGCCATCCTCGGTCGGTTGGTCGACGACGAGCTCGTGCCCGCGGATCCGCACGCGGTACCGGTCGCCGCCCTCGTGCTCGATGCGCATCCCGTCCATACTCCTCGCCAGGCCTCCCTCGCAGGTCTCCCCCGCCAGGCCTCCCTCGCAGGCTTCAACGCGAGGTTCCACCGCCGCCTTCCCCGGGGGACGGGCCGAACGGCTCCCTCCGACCGGTCCGTTCGGCCGGACGCCGGATCTCGACCCCGACGTTCGGCCCCCAGCCGTCTCGGCAGCCCGACCGTTCGGTAAGGTTCCCATGACCGGCGGCGAGCCCGGTCCCGGAACCACGAGGGACCGGTGAGTCCACACGCGAGGAGGTTATGCCCGTGACCGTCCCGAGCCCCGAGGAGCTCCGCGCCGCGGTCGCCGAGGTCATGCCGAGGGCGGTCTCCGACCTCGAGCGCCTCGTGCGGATCCCCTCGATCGCCTTCCGCGGCTACGACCCGGCGCCGGTCCGGCGCTCGGCCGAGGCGACCGCGGAGATCCTGCAGGCCGCGGGGTTCGGCGGGGTGCGGCTCATCGAGCTCCCCGACGGCGTCGACCACCCCGCCGTCTACGGCGAGGTGCCGGGCCCGGCGGGCGCGCCCACCGTCCTGCTCTACGCCCACCACGACGTCCAGCCCGAGGGCCCGCACGAGGCCTGGACCTCGCCGCCCTTCGAGCCCGAGGTGCGGCAGGGCCGCCTGTACGGGCGGGGGAGCTCGGACGACAAGGCCGGGATCGTGGTCCACGCGGCGGCCATGCGCGCCTGGGGGGGCCGGCCGCCCGTCACGGTGAAGGTGCTCGTCGAGGGCGAGGAGGAGGCCGGGACCGAGCACCTGCCCTTCCTCATCGAGGGGCACCGGGAGCTGCTCGCGGCCGACGTGCTCTGCATCGCCGACGGCGGCAACTGGCGCACCGGCGTCCCGGCGCTCGAGACCTCGATCCGCGGGGTCGTGGACGTGACGGTCACGGTGCGCACGGCCGACCTCGCCGTCCACAGCGGCGTCTACGGCGGCGCCGCCCCCGACGCTCTCTCGGCCCTCGCCCACATCCTCGCGAGCCTCCACGACGAGCGGGGCGAGGTCGCCGTCGCCGGCCTCACCCGCCTGCCGTGGGACGGGGTCGAGGTCGACGAGGCGGAGTTCCGCCGCGACGCCCGCCTGCGCCCCGGCGTGCGGCTGCTCGGCCACGGCTCGATCGCCGAGCGGCTGTGGAGCGCCCCCGCGGTCTCGGTCCTCGGCATCGACGCACCGGGGGTGCGCGAGGCCTCGAACCAGCTCGTGCCGTCGGCGCGTGCGAAGATCAGCCTGCGGATCGCCCCCGGAGAGGACCCCGAGCGCGCGCTCGACCTGCTCACCGAGCACGTCCTCGCTCACGCCCCCTGGGGCGTGGAGGTCGAGGTCGCCCGCGGCGAGGGGGGCCGGGGCCTGCGGGTCCGCACCGACGGCCCGGCGTTCGCCGCGATGGAGCGCGCGATGGCCCTCGCCTACGGACGGGAGCCCGTGCGGAGCGGCAGCGGCGGCTCGGTGCCCCTCGTCCCGGTCCTCGCCGGGACCTTCCCGGAGGCCGAGATCCTGATCTACGGCGCCGCGGACGAGCGGAGCCAGTACCACTCGGTGGACGAGAGCGTGGACCTCGGCGACCTGGAGCGGACCGCCCTCGCGGAGGCGCTGCTCTGGCGCGAGCTCGCGCGACCCTGAGCCCTGCGCGCTCGGGGGCGCTGCTGCTACCGTTTGCGTATGGACGAGCGAACCGGGCAGGAGGCGGCGATGCAGGCGGAGATCGTCGAGGGCCAGGGGCAGCAGCCACCGCAGGGCCAGAGGCAGGAGCCGATGCCCCAGGAGGCGATCACGCATCCGGCGAAGCTCCTGCGGATCGCGAGCATGGTCCGCGAACTGTTGGACGAGACCCGCCAGGCCTCGCTCGACGAGCCGGGGCGGATCCGGCTCCGCCAGATCTACGAGCGCTCCGTCGGCGAGCTGGAGGAGGTGCTCTCGCCGGACCTGAAGGAGGAGCTCGCCTCGCTCGCGCCGCCGATGCAGGGCGTGCCGAGCGAGTCGGAGATCCGCGTGGCGCAGGCGCAGCTCGTGGGGTGGCTCGAGGGCCTGTTCCACGGCATCCAGGCGGCGCTGTTCGCGCAGCAGGCGGCCGCGAGGGCCCAGTTCGAGGAGCTGCGCCGTCGCGGGCTGCCCTCGGCCCAGCAGCAGGAAGCGCCCAAGCCGGGGCAGTACCTGTAGGAACCGTCAGCGCCCCGCCGTTCCCCCCGCCCGTTCCCGCGTGAGGATCTGCGCGAGCATGATCGGGAAGAACGTGATCGCGATCGCGAGCAGCGCCACCACGTTCGTCACCGGCTTGGCCCGGGGGCGGAACAAGATGGAGAAGATGTAGATCGGCAGGGTCTGCTGCTGCCCCGCCGTGAAGGTCGTCACGACGATCTCGTCGAAGGACAGCGCGAAGGACAGGATCGCGCCGGCGAGGATCGCCGTCGCGAGGTTCGGCAAGAGCACGTAGCGGAAGGTCTGCAGACCGGAGGCGCCGAGATCGGCCGACGCCTCGACGATGTTCGGAGACAGGCGCCGCAGGCGAGCGACGACGTTGTTGTAGACGATCACGATGCAGAAGGTGACGTGCCCGATCACGATGGTCCAGAAGCCGAAGCTCGCGCCGGCGAGCGAGAGCGTCGAGCGCAGGGCGATCCCCGTCACGATGCCCGGCAAGGCGATCGGCAGCACGACGATGAACGTCACCGCGTTCCGTCCGAAGAACCGCGCGCGGTAGACGGCGGCCGCGAGCAACCCCCCGAGCACGATCGCCACCGCCGTCGAGAGCGCCGCGACCAGCAGCGAGAGACGCACCGCGCGCCACATGTCCTCGTCGCCGAAGGCCACCGAGAACCACCGGGTCGTGAAGCCCGGCGGGGGGAACGTGAAGGCCGAGGACTGGGTGGTGAACGCGTAGAGGATGATGACGAGCAACGGGAAGTAGAGGAAGGCGAACACCAGGGCGGATGAGAGCTTCAAGCCCAGTCCTGCCCGCCGCGCGCCCGCCCTGCTCATAGCGCCTCGAACGCCCCCGCCCGCTTGGCGACGGCCAGGTAGATCACCATCACGGCCATCGCCACGAACGTGAACGCGGCCGCGAGCGGCAGGTTCCCGGCCACGCCCTGCTGCACGTAGACCATCTGCCCTAGGAAGAACTCGGAGGTCCCGAAGATCTGCGGCAGGATGAAGTCGCCCAGCGTCAGTGAGAACGTGAAGATCGAGCCGGCCACGAGGCCGGGCTTCGCGAGCGGGAGGACGATCCGCCGGAAAGTCACCACGGGCCGCGCCCCCAGGTCGTCCGACGCCTCCAGGAAGCTGAGCGGCACCCGCTCGAGCGCCGCCTGCACCGGGAGGATCATGTACGGCAGCCACAGGTACACGTAGACGATGAAGAGGCTGAACTTCGACTGGACCAGCGAGGGTCCACCGACCACGGGAGTGCGGAGGATCGCCCGGACCACGCCGTCGAGCCCGAGGCGCTCCATCGTCCACATGAAGACCCCCTCGCCCGCCATCACCGAACGCCAAGCGAGCGCCCGAACGAGGTAGCTCGTCCATAGCGGCATGATCACCGCGATGTACAGGAAGGTCTTCATGCGCGGCGACGCGTACCGCGCCATGTAGTAGGAGATCGGGAACGCGAGCAGCGCGCAGGCGATCGAGACGGCCGCCGCCATCGTCACCGTGCGCAGCACGATCTCGTAGCTCGCCGGCTCTCCGAGCTGCGCGAAGGTCGAGAGCGTGAACCGACGGACGACCAGCCCGGTGAACTCCTCCAGCGACCAGAAGCTGTACAGGACGAGCGACCCGAGCGAGCCGAGGTACAGCACCCCGAGCCACAGCAGGCCCGGCGAGAGCAGGAGCACCAGGCGCAGCACCGGGTGCCGGTAGAAGAAGGCGCTCACGCGCAGCGCCAGCGGGCGGGTAGCCGGGACGGAGCTCATCGGCCCTGCGCGCGGCGAGCCACGTGGAGGCGCCGGGGCCCCGTCGGACCCCGGCCTCCTCCGGTCCTGATCCGCGCCCGGCTCACCGTCCGCCGATCACCGCGACCATCGCGGTCACCCACTCGTGGTAGGGCACGCACTCGGTCGCCGGGTCGTCGTCGAAGCAGTCGGACGACGGGGTCTTCCAGAACTCGATCCGGTCGAAGTTGTCGATCCCGTTGATCTTGCAGCCCTCGGGCCCGAGCAGCTCGTTACCCTCGCAGGCCGATGGCACGACCGGCACCGAGCCGAACCACGCGGCGAGGTCGCCCTGCAGCTTCGGGTTCAGCGACCACTCGAGCCACCGGTACGCGCAGTTCGGGTGCGGCGCCTCACGGTGCATCATCGTCGTGTCCGCCCAGCCGGTCGCGCCCTCTTCAGGGATCACGCTGTCGATGGGCTGCTCCTCGAAGTACTTGAGGTAGTTGACCTGGAAGGGCCACGAGGAGCTCACGACCGCCTCACCGTTGGTGAAGTCCTCCATCTGGACGAAAGCGTCGTGCCAGTACCGGCCGACCAGCTCACGCTGTTGACGCAGCAGGTCGATGGCCGCATCGAACTGCTCGCGGGTCAGCGCGTAGGGGTCGGTGATGCCGAGCTCCGGGCGATGTGCGCGCAGGTACAGCGCCGCGTCGGCGATGTAGATGGCGCCGTCGTAGGCCTGCACCCGGCCCTTGTTGCTCTTGCCGTCCGGCAGCGTCATCTCCTCGAAGACGACGTTCCAGCTGGTCGGCGGCTGGTCCTTGAAGACCTCCGTGTTGTACATGAGCACGTTGCTGCCCCACTGGTAGGGCACGCCGTAGTGCTCCGCCTCCCCGTCGCCGTCGGTGTCGACCGTGTGCCACGGCGCGTCCTGCAGGCGCGGGTCGATCGTGTCGTACGAGGGGATCAGGTCCAGGTTGATCGGCTGGACCGTGCCTCCCGCGATCAGGCGCAGGCTGGCGTCGCCCGAGGCGGTCACCAGGTCGAACTGCCCGGCCCCCTCCTGCATGAGGGCGACCATCTCGTCCGAGGTGTTCGCAACCTTCACGTTCACCTCGCACCCGGTGTCCTTCTCGAACTGCGTCACCCAGTCGTAGTTGGGGTCGGTCGAGCCGTCCTCGATGTACCCGGCCCACGCGATGATGTTGACCTGGCCCTCGCCCTCGCCGAGCTCGGTCACCATGCCGCCGGCTCCTCCGCCTCCGCCTCCGCCTTCGCCTTCGCCGCCGTCGCCACCGCCGCACGCCGCGGCGAGGACGGCGAGCACCGAGACGAGTGCCGCGATGCGCACCCACTTCGTCATGCGTCCCCCTCCTCCGGGTCCGTGGACCCCTCCGTACCCCCGGCCTCCACCGGCCGGTTGTTGCTCCGGCTCCAGATCAGCCGCACGGGGCGACCGCGGACCTGGAGCGCCTCCATCGACGAGGTCGTGAGGTTCTGCTGGAACACCACGAGCTCCCCGCCCTCGTCGAGCGAGACGATGTACTTCGTCAGCGCGCCGATGTACACGACCTCCCGCACGTGTCCCGTCGCGGTGCACTCGTCCGGTCGCACCGGCGCGTCGAGCTCGGCGAGGTGGATCTTCTCCGGCCGGATCGTGAACGGCTCCGGCGAGCCGGCGATCCGGCGGGCGGCCTCGCCGGTCAGGATGTTCGAGGTCCCGACGAACCCCGCGACGAACCCCGTCGCCGGCCGCTCGTACACCTCGGCCGGCGTGCCGATCTGCTCGATGCGGCCGTGGTTGAACACGGCGAGGCGGTCGCTCATCGTGAGCGCCTCCTCCTGGTCGTGCGTCACGTAGATGAACGTGAGCCCGACGGCCTCCTGGATCTCCTTCAGCTCGATCTGCATCGCCTGCCGGAGCTTCAGGTCGAGCGCGCCGAGGGGCTCGTCGAGGAGCAGCACCTTCGGCCGGTTCACGAGGGCGCGGGCGAGCGCGACCCGCTGCCGCTGCCCACCCGACAGCTGCGAGGGCTTCCGGTCGCCGAGGTCGGCGAGGCGCACCATCTCGAGCGCCTCGACCACCCGCCGGTGCCGCTCGGCCTTCGGGACCTTCTTCACCTTGAGCCCGTACTCGACGTTCTCCTCCACGGTCATGTGCGGGAACAGCGCGTAGTCCTGGAAGACCGTGTTCACGTCCCGCTCGTAGGGCGCGAGCCCGGTCACGTCCTGCCCGCCGAGCTCGATCCGCCCCTCCGTCGGGGTCTCGAACCCGGCGATGAGCCGCAGGCAGGTCGTCTTGCCCGATCCCGACGGCCCGAGCATCGAGAAGAACTCGCCCTCGCGCACCTCCAGGTCCACGCCGTCGACGGCCACGACGTCGCCGAAGCGCTTGGTCACCCCCACGAAGCGCACGGCGGCCGGCGGACCGGTCTCGGTCCGGGCCGGCTGCACCTGGGTCTGCGGTTGCGACAAGGGCATCACCGTTCGTCGTCGGAGCGGCGCTCATCTTGAACGGGAAACGGGCCGGCGGCAACCCACGGCGGCCGGCATCGTCCCGGCTTCAGGGGGAGCTCGACCCCGTCCCCTTCCGCCGCAGGGCCTCCGCCACTCCGGCCGTCATCTCGCGCACCAGGCGGGGACCCCGGTAGACGAGACCGGTGTAGACCTGCACCGTGGTGGCGCCCGCCCGCAGGCAGGCGAGCGCGTCCTCGGCCGTGAAGACGCCGCCGCACGCCGTGATCGGGACGGCCCCCTCGGTCGCCTCGCGGACCTCCGAGACGATCCTGAGCGTGTCCCCGAGCAGGACCCGGCCGGAGAGGCCCCCGCGGCCGACCGCGAGCCGCCGATCGGCGACCGGGCGGGTGTTCGAGCACACGAGCCCGTCGGCGCCGCCCTCGATCGCGATCCGGGCGAGCGCGAGCACGACCTCGCGCTCGATGTCGGTCCGGAACGGCGGGAGCTTCACGAACAGCGGCTTCGACCGCCGCGCGCCGAGCGCCGCGAGGAGCGCGGCGAGGTGCGCCTCGTTGTCGCGGTCGCGCCCCCAGGAGACGTTCGGGCAGCTCGCGTTCAGCTCGATCCCGTCCACGTGCGGCTCGAGCAGCGCGTGGGCGGCCACCGCGTCCTCCACCGCCTCGTCGGCGATGCTCACCAGGCGCGGGCATGTCCGCGGCGCGCGCGCGAGCGCGCGCGCCGCGGCCTCCGCCCCCGGGTTCGGCAGGCCCATCGCGTTCACGAGCGCGAGGCGCGTCGGCGAGCGCACGATCCTCGGCCTCGGGTTGCCGAGCCGCGGGCGCCTCGTGATCGTCCCGCCGACCACGTACCCGAACCCGAGCCGACCGAGCGCGTCCAGGCGCTCGCACGCCTTGTCGAAGCCGGCGGCGAGGCCGATCGGGTTCGCGAGCCGGATGCCGCAGAGCTCGGTCTCGAGCACGGGGTCGCGGACGGCGCCGCCGATCCGCTCCCACGGCAGCGGCAGTCCCAGCAGCCGGATCACCAGGCGGTGAGCCGTCTCGGGCGGCAGCGCGAACAGCGCGGGGTGCACGACCGCCCGGTACAGGCCCATCGGCCGCCTATGCTACGCGCGATGACGGCCGACCTCGCGCAGCGGATCCTGCGGGCCTCCGAGCTCCACGGCGAGTTCGTGCTCTCCTCCGGGAAGCGCTCGAACGTGTACTTCGACAAGTTCCGCTTCCTCACCGATCCCGGGCTGCTCCGCGAGGTCGCCCACGCCGTGGCCGAGCTCCTCCCGCCCGGCATCACGCACCTCGCGGCCCCCGAGGGGGCGGCGACGCTGCTCCTCGCGGCGGTCGCGCTCGAGACCGGCCTGCCGGTCGCCGTCGTCCGCAAGGAGCCGAAGACCTACGGGACCCGCTCACAGGTCGAGGGGCACGCGCCGGCCGGCGCGCGCGTCGCGCTCATCGAGGACGTCTCGACCACCGGCCACCAGGTGCTCCGGGCGGCCCGAGCCCTGGAGGAGGCCGGGTGCGCGGTCGAGCTCATCGTGCTCGCGATCGACCGGGGCGGAGCGGCGCACCTGCGCCGCGAGGGCTACGCGGTCCGCGCCGTCGCCGAGGTCCGCCCCACCGAGCCGGAACCCTGAGGCGGCTGCCCGCTGCCGGGCGCGGTCCGGGCTCGGGGCCGGCTCAGGCCGGCGGCCGCACGCCCGAGCCGGGGTTCACGACCCGCCAGATCCGCAGGCTCCAGAGCAGGCGGCTCCCGCGCGCTCGCAGGTCGAGCACGCCCTCGCGCATCATCTGCGCCACCGCCCGGGACTTGGCGACCACGTCGGGCAGCGGGAACTCGCGCTCGAGGAGCCGGTGGAGGTTGGCGGCGCCGAACAGCACCTTGGCCGTGTCGAGGATCGTGCGCTCGTTCTGGATCGTCCCGGTCGGCAGGTAGATCCGGCCGCCGGGCACGAGGCAGTCGTTCTCGCGGATGCTCCGCAGCATCGCCGCCGGGAGCTCGGCCCCCGTCGGCCCTCCGGCGTGCCCGTCCGGGAACCACCCGGCGAGCCTGCCGATCTCGTCGGGGATGCCCGATACGTCGCCGATGATCACGGTCGCCCGCTCGCCGCGGACGGGCTCGAGCAGGTCGCCGACGCGGAACTCGACCCGATCCTGCAGGCCGAGGCGCACGGCGTTCATGCGTGCGATCTCGACCGCCCGCTCGGCGAGGTCGCAGCCGATCACGCGCTTCGCGCCGAGCCGCGCCGCGACGAACGAGAGCACCCCACAGCCGCAGCCCACGTCGATCACCACGTCCTCGGGGCCGATCTCCAGGGCGTCCGCGAGCGTCCGGCTCGTGTGCGTCGGGTGGAAGACCCCTTCACCGATCCAGACCGTGAAGGGTCCGGCTCGGCCCTTCCACTCGAGGTCCTCGAGCCCCTCGAGCTCCCCTGTGGGCATGTCCTGATCGGTCATCGCGCCTCCATCCTGAGGGCTCCCGCGGCCCCCGGTCGATGCCGAGAGGCCGGAACCCCGTGCCTGGCAGCCTAGACGGTCGGGGGCTCGAGCGCCACGTCCTCCCCCGGGACGAGCTCGCCGCGCTCGATGCGCGCGGCGTCGGCCTCGGCCCGACGCGCGAGCGCGGGGCAGTCGATGCCGCGGTGACCCGCCGGGTACCGGCCGATCCGCGACGCGGCGCGTCGGAGCAGCGTGATCGCCCCGTGGGCGTTGCCCCGCAGCAGGTGCACGTAGCCCGCGCCGAGCTGCGACAGGCCCTTGAACAGCTCGGCGTCGGCGGTGCCCCGGGCCTGCTTCCAGGCCGTCTCCCAGGCCTCGTGGGCCGGGAAGTAGCGCCCGGCGGCGAGGTGCTCGCACCCGAGCCGGTGGTTCTCCTCCAGAGGGAGGGCGTCGAAGTCCTCGAGCACGAGCGTGTTCGGCGCGCCCCACGGCTGGGGACGTCCGAGGTGGTCCCTCGGACGCTCGCGCTTGTTCCGACGCGGCGAGGGCACGCCGCGCTTGCCGACCGCTTCCTCTCGCATCCGGACATCGTACCGGTGCTGGCTTCGAGCCCCCGGCCTGGCTACGCTCGCGAACCGTGGAGACCCGCGCGCAGACCGAGGAGCCCGGGGGGCCGATCCGCGTACGCCTCGAGCGGGACGAGGAACGGATGCCCCGATGGGTGGGTCGACTGCTCGCGCTCGTCGTGCTCACCTACTTCCTGTCGCTCCTCGCCCTCGCGTCCTTCCGCCAGCTCCGCGAGCTCTTCCTGTGGCTCATCGCGGCCCTGTTCCTCTCCTTCGCGCTCGAGCCCGCGGTGAACTGGCTCACCGCCCACGGCTGGCGTCGTGGGGTGGCCACGGCCGCCGTCCTGTTCGGGCTCGGCCTGCTCGGGCTCGTGGCCCTCGGCGCGATGGTGCCGCTCGTGATCGACCAGGTCCAGGAGCTCATCACGCGCCTGCCGGGCTGGCTCGACCAGATCAGCGTCTACACGAAGCGCTGGTTCGACGTCGAGCTCACCGGCGAGAAGATCATCGAGCAGATCAAGGGCGCCCAGGCCGACGTCGGCAAGCTCGCCGAGAACGTGGCCCAGGTCGGGCAGTTCGTCCTCGGCCTCATCTTCCAGATCCTCACGATCGGGCTGTTCACGTTCTACCTCGTCGCCGACGCGCCTCGGTTCCGCCGGGCGGTGTGCTCGGTCCTGCCGCCGCATCGTCAGCGGGAGGTCCTCGCGGCCTGGGAGGTAGCGGTCGAGAAGACCGGTGGGTACCTGTACTCGCGCCTGCTGCTCGCGGCGATCTCGGCCTCGGTGTCCTTCGTCGCCCTCACGGTCCTCGGGGTTCCCTTCGCGGCGCCGCTCGCGCTGTTCCTCGGGTTCGTCTCGCAGTTCATCCCCGTCGTCGGCACCTACATCGCGGCCGCGGTGCCGCTGCTCGTCGCGCTCCTGGAGAACCCGTGGTCGGCGCTCGCGTTCCTCGTGTACGTGCTCGTCTATCAGCAGGTCGAGAACTACCTGCTCGCGCCGCGGATCACGGCCCGCACGATGGCCCTGCACCCCGCCGTCGCGTTCTTCGCCGCCCTGGCCGGCGGCATGGTCTCTGGCCTGCTCGGAGCCTTCATGGCGCTGCCCGCGGCCGCGATCATCCAGGCCACGGTCTCGACCTACCTCACCCGCCACGAGGTCGTCGAGTCCGAGCTCACCCGCGAGGGCCCGCCGGCTCGGGACGCGCCCGATCGCTGAGCGCCGGCGGCGTGCGAGACTCACGCCGTGGAGCGGATCACGCTCGTGCCGCACACGCATTGGGACCGCGAGTGGTACGCGCCGTTCGCCGAGCTCCGCTCGCGGCTGGTCGGGATGATGGACACGCTCCTCGCGCTCGCCGACGGCGGCTTCCCCCACTTCCACCTCGACGGCCAGACCGCGATGATCGACGACTACCTCGCCGCGCGCCCCGAGCGCGAGCCGGACCTCCGGCGCCACGTCCGCGCGGGGCGCCTGTCGGCGGGGCCGTGGGTCGCGCAGATGGACGGGTTCCTCGTCTCCGGCGAGTCCCACCTCCGCAACCTCGAGATGGGCCTCGCGCGCGCCCGCGAGCTCGGCCGGGCCCTCGCCGTCGGGTACCTGCCGGACCAGTTCGGCCACATCGGCCAGATGCCGCAGATCCTCCGCTCGGCCGGGATCCGGCACGCCGTTGTCTGGCGAGGGGTCCCGCAGGCGGTCGACCGCGACGTCTTCCGGTGGGAGGCCCCCGACGGCACCGAGGTTCTCGCCGAGTACCTCGCGTTCGGCTACTTCGACGGGGAGCCCTTCCGGCGCCTGGCCGATCCGCGCGAGCTCGCCGAGGCGATCTCGCGGACGGTGGAGCATCACCGGGGGTTCGCCGCGAGCGACCGGCTCCTCGTCATGGTCGGCTCGGATCACGCCGGCCCCGACCCGACGCTCCCCGAGCGCGCCGCGGCCGCCGCCGCCCACCTGCCGGGGCTGGAGGTGCGGATCGGCGGGCTCGAGGACCACCTGCGCGGCCGGCGGCTCGCCGCCCGCCCGCCCACGCACCGCGGCGAGCTCCGATCCTCGGCCCGCGCGAACCTGCTCACCGGCGTCGCCTCGGCGAGGGCCCACCAGAAGCGGGAGCGGGGCCGCGTCGAGGTCCTCCTCGAGCGGCTGGCCGAGCCGCTCGCCGCGCTCGTGCCCGGTCTCGGAGGCGCCGAGGAGCGGCTGCACCGCGCCTGGAAGCTGCTGCTGTGGAACGGTGCGCACGACTCGGCCTGCGGCTGCTCGCACGACCAGGTGGCCCGCGACGTCGATGCCCGGTTCGCCGCGGCGCGCGCGCTCGCCGAGGCCGTCACGGAGGAGGCCCTCGCCGCGCTCGGCGCCCGCGTCGACCGAGACGGGACGATCGCCTTCAACCCCTCTCCGTTCGAGCGCGAGGGGATCCCGCCGCTCGGCTACCGGGTCCTGCCGGAGCCGATCCGCCCGAAGGAGACACCGGTCGAGCTCTCGGTCGCCGATGGGTGGCTCCTGGCGGGCGGCATCGCGTTCGCGCTCCGCGACGAGCCCGACGTCGGCGACCTCTACACGTTCTGCCCGGGCGGCGAGGGCCGGAGCCCCGAGCGCCTGGAGACCGACGGCGCGGAGGCGCTCGCGGTCTGGCCGGGGCTCGAGGTCCGCCTGCGCGCCTTCCGGCGGCCCGGCGAGCCGTTCCTGCGCCTGGAGGCGGTGGTGCGGAACGAGCTGCCCGATCACCGTCTCCGCCTGCACCTGCGCCTCCCCGAGCCGGCCGAGGGCTCGCTCGCCGGCTCCCCCTTCGAGCTCGTGCGCCGGCCGCTCAAGGGGGAGGGCGGGCTCGAGCCGCCCTCGCCGCTGTTCCCCGCCCGCGGGGTCGTCGCGGCCGGCGGCCTCGCGGCCCTCGTCGAGGGCGTGGCCGAGTACGAGCTCACCGGACCCGAGCTCGCCCTCACGCTGCTGCGGTGCGTCGGGACGATCAGCAGGGAGCGGCTCGCCGCGCGCCCCTACGCCGCCGGGCCGGGCGTGCCGACCCCCGAGGCGCAGATGCTCGGCACCTGGCGGGTCTCCCTGGGGCTGCTCCCCGCGGCCGAGCCGCCAACGCTCCTTGCCGCCTGGGAGCGCTTCGCGGTGCCGCTCCCGCAGGCGCGGGCGACGGGCGGCGGCTCGCTGCCGGCCGCGGGCAGCCTGCTCGAGCTCTCGGGAGAGGGCTGCCTGTCGTCCGTCCGCCGAGCCGGGGACCGGGTGCAGGTCCGCCTGTGGAACCCGTGGGACGACCGTCCGGCTCGGGCTCGGCTGGACGGGCGCGAGGTCGAGCTCGGACCGGCGCGTATCGAGACCTTCGAGGCTCGCGGGGCGCTCGGTTGAGGCCGGCGCTCAGCCCAGACCGCGGGCGTCCTGCTTGAGGGCGAGGTCGACCCCCGCCGCCGAGGCGAGCATGAGCTGTCGCAGGGGACCGGTCACCCCCGGCGAGACCTCGAGCACGTAGTGATCGGCGGTCGTGAACAGGGTCCTGGCGAGCCCCTCCCACGTCTTCGTGATCCTCCCGACCTCGGCGCCGCTCGCGTCCTGGAGGGAGAAGTTCCACGCGCGCCAGTTCTCGGCGCGGATCGCCCCGATCCCGCTCCCGGATGCGTCCTGCAGCGCGAAGTGGATCTTCCCGATGACGTTCTCCTGCACGATCCGACCCACCTCGGCGCCGGCGCCGTCGCGGACGAGCACGGTCGACTTGAACACCTTGCGCGGACGGGTCATCTCGAGCACCTTCGCGCCCGTCCGGTCGTAGACGGCGAGCGTGTGCGTCATGAACTGGTCGAGCGAGCTCACGAGGCGCGCGAGCTTCTTCAGCTGCGACTGCCCCTCCTGCCGGATCCTGCCGACCTCGTTCCCCTCCTCGTCGAGGATGGCGAAGTCGATGTTGAGCTCGATGAGCTTCGTCGCCTGCCGGAACACCAAGCGGTCGCGCTGCAGCAGATCGGACACCTCTGCCCCCTCGGTCGTCGTGACCGAACCCTACCGCGCCGCAGGCCCGGCCGCGCGGAGATGCGTCAGGCCTCGGGGTCCTCGCCGGCCCCGCCCGAGATCAGCTCGAGCGCCTCGCGCAGCGCCTCGAACCGGCGGTCGCCGAGCTCCCGCCGGGTCCGGGCCCAGATGGCGACGACGACCCGCCGCGTCTCCGCGGCGCACCGCCGGCCCCGGGCCGTCAGGCGCACGATCTTCGCGCGGGCGTCCTCCGGATCGGGGACGCGGCGGACGTACCCCCGCTCCTCGAGCTCGTCGACGACCAGCATCATCCCCTGCTTGGTCATCCGGGCGCGCCGCGCGAGCTCGGTGAGGCGCGTCCCCGAGCGCCGGTCGATGTGCAGGAACACCGCCGCGTATCCCGGCCGCACGTCCGGGTACCCGCGCTCGGCGAGGGTCCCGGCGAGCTCCGCCGAGAGCGCACGGTGCGCCTCGAGCAGCAGCCGCGCGAGGTCGGGCTCGGTCACGGCCCCACGATACGCCGCCCGCCGCTACGCTCGACCCGTGATCCAGGTCCGACCGGCGCGGCCCGAGGAGTACGAGGAGGCTGGGAGCGTCACCGCCCTCGCCTACCGGGAGTTCGCGCGGCCCGGCGACCCCGACTGGGAGGGGTACCTCGCACGGATCGCCGACGTCCGCGGCCGCGCCGAGCGCACCACCGTGCTCATCGCCGTGCGGGACGGACGGATCGTGGGCAGCGCCACCCTCGAGCTCGAGGCGCGCGTGGGCGACGAGGGCGACCCGCTCGCGCCCGACGAGGCGCACGTGCGGATGCTCGGGGTGCACCCGGAGGCGAGGAGGAGCGGCGTCGCGACCAGGCTCATCGAGGCCTGCATCGAGCGCGCTCGGGTGGCCGGCAAGACGCGGCTCACGCTGCACACCACACCCCGGATGCGGGCGGCGCAGGCGATGTACGAACGTCTCGGGTTCCGGCGCCTGCCGGACCGGGTCTTCCCCGACGGCTTCGTGCTCCTCACCTACGAAAGGGCGATCGGCTGACCGGGCGCGACGCTCAGCCTTCGCTCGCGGTGCGGACGACCTCTCCGCTGGCGAGGATCAGGCCGTCCTCGCACTCGGCCTGCACGAGCCCGCCCCGGAACTGCTGCTCGTACAGGCGCGCGTAGAGCCCGCCGCGATCGAGCAGCTCCGCGTGCGTCCCGCGCTCGACGATCCGGCCGCGGTCGACGACGAAGATGACGTCGGCGCGCAGGATCGTCGAGAGCCGGTGCGCGATGGCGATGGTCGTGCGTCCCTCCATGAGCGGCTCGAGCGCCGCCTGCACCAGGCGCTCCGAGGTCGTGTCCAGGCTCGAGGTCGCCTCGTCGAGGATCAGGATCCGCGGATCCTTGAGGATGACCCGCGCGATCGCGAGGCGCTGCTTCTCTCCGCCCGAGAGCTTGTACCCGCGCTCCCCCACGACCGTGTCGTAGCCCTCGGGCAGCTCCATGATCCGGTCGTGGATGTTCGCGGCGCGGGCCGCGGCCTCGAGCTCCTCCTGCGTGGCGTCGGGCTTGCCGTAGAGGAGGTTGCGCCGCACCGTGGCGTGGAACAGGTACGTCTCCTGCGTCACCACGCCGATGAGGTCGCCGAGCGCGTCCAGCCGGATCCTGCGGACGTCGATCCCGTCGATCGTGACCGAGCCCCGCTGCACGTCGTACAGGCGGGGGATGAGGTACGTGATCGTCGTCTTCCCGGCGCCGCTCGGTCCGACGAGCGCCGCGAGCTGCCCCGGCTCGATCCGGAAGCTCACGCCCTCGAGCGTCCACTCGCGCGGCGGCTCGCCGGGCGCGTCGGTGGGGCTGACCGGCGTGACGCGCTCCGCCGGCTCCTCGTAGCGGAACCAGACGTCGTGGAAGGCGACCTCGCCGCGGACCTCGCTCGGACGCGGGGCCACCGCGTCCGGCGCGTCCCGGATCTCCGGCGGCAGGTCGAGGTACTCGAAGATCCGGTCGAAGAGGGCCATCGAGGACTGGACCTCGGTCGAGACCTGCAGCATCGAGCCGATCGGGAAGAACAGCCGGGACTGGAGCGTGGTGAACGACACGAGCGTGCCGGCGGTGATCGCGGCCCCGGCCGGATCCCGGGCGAGCACCCATCCGGCGACGAGGTAGACGAGCGCCGGCGTGATCGAGAAGAACGTGCCGACGACCGCGAAGAACGAGCGCCCGATCATCGTCTGGCGGATCTGCAGGCCGGTGAGGCGCTCGTTCTCCCGACGGAACCGCTCCTCCTCGAACCGCTTGCGCCCGAACGTCTTCGAGAGCAGGATCCCCGAGACCGAGAGCGTCTCCTCGGTCACCGCCGTGAGGTCGGCGAGCGTGCGCTGCGTGCTCGTCGCGACCTCGCGCCGGGCGCGCCCGACCTTGGCCGTGAGCCAGAGGAACAGCGGCAGCATCGACAGGGAGAGCACGGTGAGCTGCCAGGAGAGCAGCGCCATCGCGACGAGCGTGCTCGCGATGACGACGACGTTCGACAGGATGCTCGACATCGTGTCGGTCACCACGGTCTGGACGCCGCCGACGTCGTTCGCGAGACGCGACTGGATCTCGCCGGTGCGGGTCGTCGTGAAGAACCGCAGCGGCATCGCCTGCAGGTGCGCGTAGAGCGCGTTGCGGAGGTCCTGCATCACGCGCAGGCCGACGAGGTTCGCGAGGTAGGTCTGCCCGATCCCGATCGCGGAGGTCACGATCGGGATCGCGATCATGAGCCCCGCGAACAGGTAGAGGTTGTGCAGGTTCGGGCAGGCGGTCCCGTCGCACGAACCGGCCGGGTTCCCGAACAGCGCCTTGTCGAAGACGAGCTTGATGAGGATCGGGTTCACGACCCCGAGGGCCGAGGTGACGACGATCGCGAGCGCGACGAGGTTCACCTTCCGGCGGTAGGGGCGGAACGTGTCGATGACCCTCCGCACGGTCGAGCGGCGGATGGGACGACGATCCTCCTCGGGGATGGGACGGAAGAGACGACCGTGACCGCGCATGCAGCCAGGATACGGCCGGACCGCGATGCGACCGGGTCAGCGCCGAGCGAGGGCGGCGGCCCGGGCGAGCACGGCGTCCAGCATCTCGGGCGTGAGCCGCCCGGTGAAGGTGTTCTGCTGGCTCGGGTGGAAGCACCCGAGCAGCGCGTAGGGACCGACCGCCGCCTCGGCGCCGTGCGCGAAGCGCGGCCGCGGCCGGACCCGGTGGCCGAGCGCGTCGAGCGCTCGGAGCGCTCCGTCCCACGCGTAGGCGCCGAGGGCGACCACGATCCGGAGCCGCCGCAGCGCCGCGATCTCGCGCACGAGGAAGGGCAGGCACGCGTCGCGCTCGGCCGGCGTCGGGCGGTTCCCCGGCGGCGCGCAGCGGTTCACGGCCGCGACGTAGACGCCCCGCAGGGCGAGCCCGTCGTCGGCCGAGACCGAGGTCGGCCGGTTCGCGAACCCCGCGCGGTACAGCGCCGCGTACAGGAAGTCGCCGGAGCGGTCGCCCGTGAAGATGCGCCCGGTCCGGTTGCCGCCGTGCGCCGCCGGCGCGAGCCCGAGCACGAGGATCCGCGCCCCGGGGTCGCCGAACCCCGGCACCGGGCGACCCCAGTAGGTCTGGTCGGCGAACCGGGCGGTCTTCACCCGCGCGACGTGCTCGCGCCAGGCGACCAGGCGCGGGCAGGCGCGACACGCCACGATCTCGGCGCGGATGCGCTCGAGCTCGACCCGGGCGGCCTCGGTCCCGTCCCCGCGCCCCATCTCAGACCCGCAGCGAGCGGAAGCGCTCCTCGGCCGCCTCGAACGCGTCCAGCGGTGCCATGAGGTCCGCGATAGTCCCGATGAGCGCCTCGAACCCCTCCGGCATGGTCCCTTCCAGGCGCAGCCGCTCGCTCATCTCCCGGCACGCCGAGATCGCCGCGTCGGCCGCCCGCCATTCGCGCTCGAGCGCGGGCACGCGCCAGCCGGGCATCGCGAGATCGGCCTCCCGCAGGGCCTCCTCGAACTCGAGCAGCGTCTCGGCGAGGGGGCGGCCGGGCAGCCGGGTGGTCGGCACCGACTCGGCGAGCGCCGCCTTCCCGCGGTCGAGCGCGGCCACGGCATCCCGGAACGCCCCGTAGGCCTCCTGCAGCTCCGCCGGCAGCCGCTTGCGCCGCAGGATCACCGCGAGCTCCGGAAGGCCGCGAGCTCCGCGAGCGCCGTCTCCACGTCGTTCGAGGCGATCGCGTCGACCCCGAAGGAGAGGAGCTCGCGGAGCGTGGGGGCATCGTCCACGGTCCAGGTCCCGACCCGCACGCCGGCCCCGTGCGCCTCCTCCACGAAGCCGGGACCGGCCGCCAGCACCGCGCGATGGCCCGGCAGCACGAGATCGTGCCCGGCCCCCCGCGCGAGCGCGAGCGCCTCGCGCGGGTCGAGGTGGTCGGTCGAGAGGAACCCCGTCGCCACGTCCGGCGCGAGCTCCCTCGCGGTGGCGATCGAGCGGGGGTCGAAGGAGATCACGAGGACCGGACCCTCGAAGCCCGAGCCCTCGACCTCGGCGAGGGCGGCCGCCACGAGCGTCCGCCCCTCGGGCTCGTAGGCGGGCTCGCCGGGGATGTTCTTGATCTCGAGGGCCACGCCGGCCCGCCCGGAGAGGACGACGAGCGCCTCCGCGAGCGTCGGCACGCGGGCCGGGGCCTCTGGTGTGCCGGCTCGGAGCCTCGCGATCTCGGCCGCGGTGAGCTCGTGGACGAGCCCGCGCCCGTCGGTGGTGCGCGAGACGTCGGCATCGTGCATGACGACCGGCACCCCGTCGGCGGACAGGCGCACGTCGAGCTCGACGAGGGGGGCGCCGAGCGCCGCAGCGGCCTCGAACGCGGGCAGCGTGTTCTCCGGGTACCGGGCGGAGGCGCCCCGATGCGCCACGACGATCGGGAAGGCGTCCTCGGGTAGACCGGCTCGCACGGCCGCAGTCTAGCGAGGGGCGCGCTCCCGGCCGCCGCGCCCGGGTCGCCGCGCTCCGGCCGTTCGCCGAACGGCTGCCGACCCACCCCGGCGTCGCGGCCGGAACGGTCGGGCCCTGCTTCGAACCCCCCGCCTTCGCGACCAAGTTCCCCATCCGGGGGATGGTGCTCGAACACACGTTCGAGTAGCATGGGATCTCCCCACCTGGCACCCGGCACCATCCGTCTTGGGAGGTCGCTCATGCCGCGAACGGAGGCCTCGTCCGCGCTCGAGCGGATCGCCGCCCAGCACGCGGCGGTGGGGCGCGAGCAGCTGCGGCTGCTGCGAGAGATCGCCGAGGCGGACCAGCCCGGGGTGCGCTGGAGCACCGAGGGCCCGGGGCCTCGCCCACGCGATCTCGATGCGCCTCGGGGTCTCTGGCTGGAAGGCCCGGCGCTGGGTCGTCGCCGCCCGGGCGCTCAGCGGGCTTCCGCGGCTCGCCGCCGCCCTCGAAACGGGCCGGCTCGCGCTGGACAAGGTGGTCGAGCTCGCCCGCTTCGCCACGCCCGAGCAGGAGGCCCGGCTGATCGATTGGGCCGAGCGCGTCTCCGTCGGCACGATCCGCCATCGGGGAGACCTGCTCGAGCGACGGAGGCTCGCCGTCGAGCGCGATCGCCACCGCGCCCGGCGCCTCGAGTGGTGGTCCCAGCATGAGGAGCGCAGCTTCGGGCTGTTCGCCCATCTGCCCGCGGCGGAGGGGGCGGTGGTCGCCCGGACCATCGAGGCGCTCGCGGCCAGGATCCCGCGCCTGCCCGGGGAGGAGGACGAGCTCTTCGCCGACGCCAGGTGGGCCGATGCCCTCGTCGAGCTCTGCCGGACGGCCCTTCGGACCCTCCCCGAGGCCGAGCCCCCGACCGTCGTCGTGCACGCGCCCCTCGCCGCCCTGCAGCGGCTCGAGCCGGGCGCCGAGCTCGAGGACGGCCCGCCGGTCCACCCCGAGACCGCCGCCCGACGCCTGCGAGGCCAGGGTCCAGCTCGTGGTGGAGGACGCACGCGGAGATGCGGTCTCCGTGACCCCGGCTCGCCGCCACCCACCCGCCTGGATGGCGCGCCAGCTCCGCCACCGGGATCGAGACTGCGTCTTCCCCGGGTGCGGGACGAGGGCCTTCACCGTCGCCCACCACGTACGTCCCTGGAGCCGCGGGGGTCCGACCACCCTTGCCAACCTGGCGCTCCTCTGTTCCTTCCATCACCGCCTGGTCCACGAGGGGGGCTGGCGCCTGCGCCGGGTCGAGGGCGCGTTCCTCTGGCGTCGTCCCGACGGGACCCCGTACCGCACCGGCCCCCCACCCCCGGTCGAGGATGGCTCCTGAGGCAGGTCGGTCCCACGGGGGCTCGAGGTGGGCTCTCCCCGGCGCCCGCGCGCTCGGGCCGAGCTCGGCTCAGACCGAGCTCGACGGGCAGAGGTGGCTCACGGGACAGATCTCGCACCGCGGGTTCCGGGCCGTGCAGACCGCACGCCCGTGGTCGATGAGCACGTACGTGAAGGGGAACCACCGCTCGCGCGGGACGAGGCGCATGAGGTCCCGCTCGACCCGGTCGGGGTCGGACTCCGAGGAGAAGCCGAGCCGGTTCGCCAGGCGCTTCACGTGGGTGTCGACCGCGATGCCCTCGACCTTGCCGAACGCGTTGCCGAGCACGATGTTCGCGGTCTTGCGCGCGACCCCCCGGAGCGTGAGGAGGTCCTCCATCGTGTCGGGGACCTTGCCACCGTAGACCTCGACGATGCGGCGGCAGGCCTCGCGGATCGAGGTCGCCTTCTGGTTGAAGAACCCGGTCGGCCGGATGTCCTGCCGCAGCTCCTCCTCCGGCACCCGCAGGTAGTCCTCGGCCGTGCGGTACTTGCGGAACAGCGTCTCGGTGACCTCGTTCACCTTCTCGTCGGTGCACTGCGCCGACAGGATCGTGGCCACGAGCAGCTCGAGCGGGTTCGAGAAGCGCAGCGCGACCTTCGCGTCCGGGTACGCCTCCGAGAGCAGCCGGATGATCTCGGGGGCGCGCTCCTCGATGGGGCTCTCGCGGGTGAGCCGACGGCCGCGGGTCGCACCCGCGCCCGTCGCGCCGGCCTTCCTCGCCGCGGTCCCCTTCGCCGTGGCCTTCCCGGCCGTGGTCTTCCTCGCGGGCACGGCGGTCCTCCTCAGCCCCGGGGCGGGCCGAGCTCGAGCGCCAGCTCGAACCCCTCGCCCGCCGGCACCGTCCTCCAGCGTCCCTCACGGTACACGTGGACGGCCGAGCGCCCCAGCACCGACCACGCCGAGCCGTCCCCGACCATCGCCGTCGCCTCGTCGATCCCGACGAGCGTCTCCCCCGGCCCGAGCGAGGCCGCGATGAACGCCTGCGCCCCGGGGTACCACCGCTCGACCGTGTCCCAGTGGGGCGCGAACAGCACCCCGCGCGCGTAGCCGAGCCCGGGCGCCCACGCCGCCTCCGAGGCGAGGTCGAGCGCGGCCGTGTCGTAGGTCGTCTCGGTCAGGCAGGCCACGCCGGCGCTGCACCCGACGTAGCCGAGCCCGGCCTCCATCCCCTCCCAGAGCGCTCGGCAGACGGCCGAGCCCCGCAGGACGTCGGCGAGGTAGGAGGGGTTCCCACCGGAGGCGTACACGACGGAGGCGGCGCGGACGCGCTCGGCGAGGTCCTCGCGCTCGGCGTCCTCCCGGCGCTTGATCGGCAGGACCTCCGCCGGCACGCCGAGGGCCGCGAAGTGCTCGAGGCCCTTGCGCGCCCAGCCCTCGAACACCGCGTCCCCCTCGGGCGCCGAGGCGGTCGGCAGGACCAGCACCCCCCCGTCGCCCGCGGCGCGCTCGAGCACCCAGCGATCGACCGGCTCGGACCAGGGCTCGAACTCCCCCGCCCCGAGGAACGCGAGCACGCGACTCACCGCAGGCCCTCCGGACGCAGCTCGGCGTCGAGCCGGGCGCCGAGCTCCTCGGCGACGGCGAGCACCGCGTCGAGGTCCTCCGCCTCGGTCCGGAAGTTCACGATGCAGGCGCGGAGCACCGGGCGCCCCCCGAGCACCGCGTTGGAGACGAACACGCGCCCGTCGAGCTGGATCTCGGTGACGAGCCGCTCGTTCAGCAGACCGAGGTAGGCCTCGCCCTCCGGGCCCACCGGCAGGCCCGCCGGCACGTAGCGGAAGCAGCAGATCGACAGCCCCACGGGGCAGGCGAGCTCGAACCGCGGGTGCTCCGCGACCCGCTCGCCGAGGTACCGGGCGAGCGCCGCGTCGTGCGAGATCCGCCGCCCGTACGCCCGGCGCCCGTGGGCGAGGAGCGAGACCCACACCTTGAGCGCCCAGAACCCCCGCGAGAACTGCGGCCCCCACCGGCCGAGATCCACCCCGGCTCCCGTGCGCTCCCGATCCTGGTGCACGTAGGCGGGGTCCGCATCGAACGAGGCGGGCAGCGCCGAGGCGTCCCGGAGCAGCACGCACCCGCCGGTGAGCGGGGTGGAGAGCCACTTGTGCGGGTCGAACGCGATCGAGTCGGCCCGCTCGATCCCGGCCATGAGCGGCCGCAGGTCCTCCGCGAGCATCGCCGGCCCGCCGTAGGCCGCGTCCACGTGGAACCACAGCCCCTCGCGCTCGCAGACCTCGGCGAGCCGCTCCAGGGGGTCGACCGCGCCGGTCGAGACGGTCCCGGCGGTCCCCACCACCGCGAACGGCCGCACCCCGGCGGCGCGGTCCCGCGCGATCGCCGCCTCGAGCTCGTCGACGCGCATCCGGAACCCCTCGTCGACCGGCACGCGCCGGACGTTCGCCCAGCCGATCCCGAGCATGTCCGCCGCGCGGTCGCTCACCACGTGCGTCTCGGTCGACAGGTACAGGCCGAGCTGCGGCCCGGCGGCCACGCCGAGGTTCCGTACGTCCCACCCGGCGCGGTGGTCCCGCGCGACCTTCAGCGCGACGAAGGTGGCCATCGCGCCCCCCGAGGTGATGAGCCCGCCGGAGCCCTCCGGCAGCCCGAAGACCTCGCGCGCGAAGAAGCGCGTGAGCGCGAGCTCGATCTCGGTCGCCGAGGGCGAGAGCTGCCACCCACCGACGTTCATGTTCAGCCCGGCCGCGAGCAAGTCGACCGCCGCGCCGGGCACCGTGCCGGCTCCGGAGATGTAGGCGAGGAAGCGGGGGTGCCCGGGGTACGTGGACCAGGACAGGGCCACCTCGCGCAGGTACGCGAGGAGCTCCGCCTCCGGCATCGGCTCCTCCGGGACGGGGATGGCCACGGCGGACCGGACCTCCTCGGCCGACCACCGCCCGCGCACGGGGAGCTCGGGGAGGCGCGAGAGCACGTCCGTCCAGATGTCCGTCACGCCTCCGGCGAACGCCCGGGCACGTTCGGGGCCCCAGTCCAGGTCGGGGACCGGCTCCGGCGCCCGGCTCACCCGTCCCTCCGCGCGCCGAGCCGGAACGCCTCGAGCGACATCTGGCGCCACCAGACCTCCTCGCCCACCGCGCGGAAGATCGCCTCGACCTGGCTCTCGTGCGCGAGGATCGCCCGGACCTTGAGCGCGAGCAGGTCCTCGGGCAGCTCGAACCACACTTCGAGCTCCTCCCGGGGGGTGATCGGCGGCGTGCCGGGCAGGAACACGCCGAACGGCGCCCAGACCGGCAGGAACGCCGCCGCCCACTCCGGCGTCGTCGTCGCGTACAGGACGCGGGCGCCGGGCCGGCCGACCTCGGGGAGAGCCCGCGTCGCCCAGGCGCTCACGCTCTTGTGGGCCTCGTGGCCGGTCATGCCGTCCGGCCCGAAGGTGAGGATCGTGTCGGGGCGCACCTCGTCGACGAGCGACCGCACCGCCTCGTACCCCGCCTCGGGCAGCGGCGTCGCCATGTCGATGTCGGGGAGGTCGAGCCAGTGGTGCTCGCCGACGCCGAGGATCTCGAGGGACCGCTCGAGCTCCGCCGTGCGCACCCGTCCCATCTCGGCCGAGGGCCAGCGCTCCTCGTCGGTGGAGCCGCCCTCGCCCCGGGTGGCCGTCGCGCACACCACCCGCGAGCCGGCGCGCACCGCGCGCGCCATGAGGCCGGCCGACAGGTAGGTCTCGTCGTCGGGATGCGCCCAGACCCCGAGGATCGTCCCCAGCTCGTCCATCCCCCCACCCCCTCGGATGCTGCCGCCGGCGCGTGTGACCGCCCGTGAGACGCACGAGGCAGCATACGCCGAGGGGCGGGGACGGACGCCTACGGTGCGAGCTCGGCGTAGATCGCGCGGATCCGCTCGAGCAGGCCGGCCGGCACCTCGTCGCACCCGCACTTCTCGCGCAGCAGGTCCTTCAGGCGCCGCTGGAACTCGGAGTGGCTCGCGCAGGGCCCGCATCCGGACAGGTGCTCGGCCACCTCCGCACCGAGCGCCGGATCGAGCTCCCCATCCAGGTACAGCTCGATCTGCTCGAGCACCTTCCGACAGTCATCGCGCAACGAGACCACGCTCCTGCACCTTCTCCCACAACGCCTTCTGCAGGGCTTTCCTTCCCCGGTGGCGC
>Ga0101943_1001163_pt1 | contig 25851 bp, 22 predicted proteins | sample DewCreD2012metaG_5_FD_75244 | JGI IMG/M metagenome (GOLD analysis project Ga0101943, IMG submission 75244) | Hot spring sediment bacterial and archeal communities from British Columbia, Canada, to study Microbial Dark Matter (Phase II) - Dewar... ... | reverse complement strand
TGCCTGTAGTGATAATTTGCGCAACGTGTATGTATCTTCAAAATGTTTTACTTTCCATTTTGATACGTCTACCTGTATCGTTGAAATCACGGTCAAGATAGTCTGAAATGGTTGCAATATACTCCACAGGAGTGAATGCTATGAATAGATTTCTGGAAGTGATGCTGGAAGGCGAGGCGGTTCGCGGGGGTCGCATCCCTGTGTCGTACCTTTCAGCCTTTTTGTCGGGTTTTCAGAAAGTGTTATACCGAACGGGCTTCCTTCTCCTTGGTCGCAAAGACAATGCTGATAAGACTTTCACCAGGCAGCATCTTCGACAACTGATCGACATAGACCTGGTAAAAATTACTCATGGCAGTCCTTCAACTGTACTTTCCTTTGCGAGAACTACCGCATCACGATCAGTCTGGGATGACGAAGAGGTGATGTACATTTTTGAAACTGCCCTTATCAATTTGAACGAATTTCAAGCATTTTCAGATGTTGTAAACCCTGTTTTTGATCGAGAACTATTGCTTGCCTGGAGTACAATTGGTCATCTATTTCTGAAGGGTGTCTCGCGTATAACGTTTACCCTTTATCGAAATGATTATCCGCTACGAGTCAGGTACACGTCCCGCGAATTTGATTTGATTCGACAGCACGTCCTGACGACAGTGGAAGGTTATATGTTTCTGACCGATCTCAGGCGTCGGCGCATATCGTTGCAACCGCATTCAGGCAATGCTGTATCGTGTGTATTTACTGAGGATCAGGAACCTGATGTTCGGTCTATGATAGGAAGTTTTGTGCGGGTCGTGGGGGAAGCAGTGATCAATCCGGCTACCGGTACACTTCGCTATCTGCGTACACATAGCATTGAGCCATTAGCGCTTGATACAGAAAGCGATGCATACGATTTCTGGACTTCCAGAACAATTGATGAACTGGCACGACAACAGCGTGTCCAACCGGTAGATAACATGGAATCATTGTATGGTACATGGCCCGGTGCAACTGATGATGGTTTTGAGCAGTTTGTCGAAGATCTACGTAAATGGGGAGATGCTGAAGAGCACTCGTTATGAGATCTGATTATTTGCTCCTCGATACAAATATTGTCTCGTATATCATGAAAGGGGCTTCCACAGCAGGACTTTATAAGGAACATCTTTCCGGTAAGCGATTGGCTATCTCATTTATTAGAACCTGTTTCAAAAAACATCTACTATGAAGGTATCTCATTCATTGCCGACCAATTCCATAATTGTAACGAGCACACCCGGTATCCGCGTGACCAGCCGGGTCAACGACGCGACCCGTGCTGGATCGTGAGCACGCCTGGCGCGTTGCATACCGTAAACCATCTGGTCACGGGGGGCTGAATGTGATCATGCCGATCATCGAGTCGATCAGGCATGAATACGACACCTGCGCGTAGACGTTTGGTTGTACCAGGTTCGTGCCTGTACACCAACGGCCACGGCCAGCACCTGACGGCGGTCGCGAGGATGCCTGCACGCAGGCTGGAAGCCTGCGCCACGGGGAGCGCTTGCAGCCCGGTCTGACGCAGCGTGACATGTGGGTGATGCATAGCCTACTACCACGGACGCAGACTCCCCCACAGCGCTCCCGCCAATAGGGCCATGCATCTTGTGGTATATTACATGCTTGATGAAGCCGATACTACCGTGCGCATTTCGCGCTGTTGAGCAATTTCCTGAGTTGTACGCTGCTGTGGCACCGGCGTTGCGAGCGCAGCAGGCACGGGTGCAATCCTGCCTACGCTCTGCGATTGATCGTTCGGTGCTGCGTGAGGCTGTGCTTGCTACACTGCGTGAACAGCGCGGGATTATTGCGCTTGACGCCCCTATTGGGTCGGGGGCGACGACTCTGTTGTGCCAGTTGGCAGTGCTTGCTGAGTGGCCACTCTGGCTGGCCGATGATGATGATGGCAACGGTGCTCTGGCATTCTATGCCCAGATCGTGGCTACACGACGCCCGAATCTGCCCTTGCTCGATCCGGCTGCGTTGACCGATCCGGCGGCCTGTGAGCGGCTGTTGCACGAAGTTGCCGATCCCGACCATCCATTGGTGTTGCTGGTGAGTGCCCCAGACCGCGACCGGCAACCACTGCGCCCGCTGCCGTTACCGCTGCCGTTTGATCTACCGCCTGGGGTAACGCTGATCGTCCACGGCCAGTTGCCAATTGAACCGGATGCCCGGCTGTCTCTGCCCACCGCTGACCGTGCGCTTCTGCAAACGCAAATGGAATTGCTGGATCGGCGTCATTGTCCACCGAAATGGCGTGAAGCGCTGTTGAATGCGGCCCAGGGTAATCTGCTCTACCTCAGTTGGGCTGAGCGCTGGCTGCATCTGGGTTTGCTCGATATAAGCAAACTTCCCTCCGATCTTGATCGTCTTCTGTATCACTGGTGGCAGACGCTGACACCGTCTGAGCAACGACTGGCGATGTTTTTAGCCGCCGCGGGTGAGCCGTTGCCGGTGACAGCACTGGCAGCAGTAAGTGCCGAACATCCCCAACTGATCCTGGATCGCTGGGAAGAGCAGGGGCTGGTGCATATTCATCTCTGGCGCGTGAGTGACGATGACTCGCTGTTGCTGGTGCGTTATGCTCATCGTGCATTGCGCCTGTTTCTGGCCCATCATTTTCCCGACAAAATAGACATTGCGCATAGCGAACTGGCCCAGTGGTGTGCCGGGCAATTACGTCGCAATCCTCTCGATCCGGCGAATCGCTATTTGGGTCGGCAATTGGCCCGTCATACTGTCTTGTGTGCGCCGGAGCGTCGTTCAGCCGATTTGCCGACAGCGCAACCACTCGCCTGGCTACGTGAACGAGAGCTGCGTGAAGGGTTAACCGGTGCGTTGCGTGATGCCGGCTGGATGCTTCAGGATACGACTGTTACGACGCCACTGACGCTCACCCGCATGGCCGCCGTGACCGGTACGCTGGCGTCGCGTGCTCGTCAGTTGAGTGGTGAACTGGTGACTGCGGCATTTCTCACCGCCGTCAACGCCTCTGGCCGTGAGGGAAGTTTGCGTCGGGTGACGGCGATTGTTGAGCAGTTGCCTGATGGCGTGCCGAAGGCAGCGGTCTTGCGTCAGCTCGGCGAAGCCTGTTACAGCGTCAATATGCGGAGCGCGGCGATGCGACTGCTCTCGCGCGCACTCGATCTTGAAGCGCAGCCGGTCTCGCGCGCCTGGCGTGATGCTCGCGACCAGATGATTGAAGCACTGGCAACGGCCTGCATTGAAGCCCACGATCCCGATCAGGCTCTGGCCTGCGCCGAGCGGATCGATCTGCTGGAACGGCGTGCCCATGTCGAGACGCTGGTGGTGCGGTATCTGTTGAATAACGGCCAGTACGACCGGGCCTGGCGATTGGCACGCTCAATTCTGCATGAAAACCGGGCCGCCTGGGCACAGGCCGAGGTAGCCGTGGCGCTGGCGCGGATCGCCGATCCGCGTGGTCAGATGCTGCTGGAAGAGATTCGGATCGAGACGGCGCGGGCCTGGGCCGAAATTGAGCTGGCATGTGATCTGGCATTGCGTGACGAAGATGCGGCGTTACAACGGATTATGGCGCTACCGGGTCAACATCAACGGGATCGCGGCCTGGCCCGCTTAGCACGGGTCTTCGCGTTGGCCGAAAAGGACGGTGACGCCCTGGCAGCCGCTGAACGCATCAGTAGCCGTGAATTGCGCGTGACAACCCTGCTGGAGTTACGAATCTTGCTGCAAGGTCTGGTCGCTAATCTGGCGACCGAACGGGCAACCCGCGAGATCGATGCGCTTCAGGGTGATGATCGCCCGATCTTGCTGGCAGCGCTTGCCGCTGCTCACGCTGCCATCGGGCGTCGAGAGCGTGCGTTGGCCATTGCGCACCAGTTGAGTGGCGAGGAACTTGAGCGTGCGCTATCGCGGGTAGCCGTGGCCTGCGCTCAGGCTGGCGATTACGCCGGAGCGCAGGCTGTACTGGCCGAGATGACCGACGACGATGAGCGTGATTGGGCACGTGACGAGATTGCCCGTCAGTTGGCGGCTGCCGGCAATTGGGATGCAGCGGTTGCCCAGGCCTCTGCAATAGTTGCTCCCGAACAACGGGCACGTACCTGTGCCGACCTGGCAATTGCCCGCATGCGTGCCGGCGATGTGATCAATGCCATCTCATTAATCCGTTCGTTGGACGTTGTTGGTGAGCGGGCGCGGGCGTTGATTGTGTCGGCGCCATATCTGGTCGCTGCTGATGCCACGCTCGCCGATCAGCTTGCCGATGAACTGCTGACCGGTGAGGCCCGGAGTCGCTATCGCGCCGCGTTAGTGGTAGCCCTGGCCGGAAAAGGTCAGATCGCATTAGCGAGCAGAGTGGCCCGTCGTATCCGCCGGCGTAACGAACGGGTGCGGGCTGAGCTGGCCATTGTCGCTGCACTCGATCCTGCCGACCCGCTAATGCTCCAGCGCCTGGCAGCGATGCTGCGCCAGGCCGCTATCGGTCGTGAAGAGATGTTCCGGGCGCTTGAGCAGACAGTTCCCATCCTGTGTCGTATCGGTGGTACGTCACTGCTGGCTGAAATCGCTGCGGCTATTGTGGCCGATGATCGAGCCTGAAAAAGCATGCGCCGCGAACACCCAGAGGAACTCGCGTACCGTTGCTACCTTTCGGTCCTGGCGGGGTTCCGCAAGTATCTGCCGTTCGCGGCACACCTGTATTATACGCGAAAATCCGCATTGTGCAACCCTTGCATCTACGAATAGCCGTGGTATTATTCCAGACAATCATAGTTGCAGGAGGTTGTATGAGCAGCGAAACCACTTCTCGCCCCCCAAAGCGCTATGCGCGGATCGCCCCTCTCTACAAGGCGATGATCTGGACATCCTTCATCATGAATGCCGTTCTGCTGATTGTGCTTGGCATCGTCATCGGCATTCTGGTGATGTATCAGCGTCAGGTAGCGCAGCTTACCGAGAATCTGCCGGCCTTTGCCGCTAATAACCTGGCTGAGCTGCAAGATGTGGTTGATAAACTTGAATCGGCGACGATTGTGTATACCGTGCCTCTAAGCACACGTCTGCCGATTGAGCTTGATGTTCCGATCAACGGCGAGACAATCATGACCGAGCGCAACGTAGTGACGCTGACTGAGCCAGTGTCACTTCAGGCCCCTGCCCAAATCGCGTTTCCCGGTGGTGGTGGTAATCTCAATGCCAGTGTAGCGATTGTGTTGCCGGCCGGCCTGGAATTGCCGGTCGATCTGAATATGAATGTCAAACTGGTCACGTCAATCCCGGTTGAGCTTGACGTACCGGTGAATATCCCACTTGCCCAGACTGAATTAGGGCCACAGTTCACCCGACTGGGAGCTATCGTTGATCGGCTGGTGGCGCCGGTTGCGCCATTGTTGCCGATGCCGGCTACGCCGCCAGATAGCAGTCAGCCTCGCCGCGAATAGAACTTATTTCATAAAAGCTATACGGTCGTGCTACCCGACCATTGCACAGGTGCATGAACGCTTGTCAATGACTAATGATAGTCTATCCTGCATCCAGGCTGCCGGTATGAACGCGAGGCGGGCTGACGACCATCACCAGTGTCCTCGCTCGTTGGATGGGGTGCCTTACCCGCCTGTCATGCGCATGACGCAGCGTTTGGCGTGCGCCAGCCATGCTGCCGCGCCAGCCGTGCTCACGATCCGGCGCGTGGCACGCTGTTGATCCGGCTGGTCACGTGGATACAGGGTGTTCTCATCACGATCCTGGAGTCGCCCGGCAATGAATGAGATAACTTCTAAGTAGATGTTTTTTGAAATAGGTTCTGGTATCTTTTACCGGCGAGCAGGCGGGTGAGATGTTCGCACTGGCGTGTGGGAGTTATGCTGCCACACGTACCCTTCCCGGTACTCCTGATGTCAAATCCGCAACGATCTGTGAGGATCATCTGTCTGGCACGGATGGGCGAATGCCGTAGGGGCGGGTTGCAAACTCGCCCCTATGGACTGTACATATGCCCGTTCATATTGCCGTTCCGCTCGTTGCATATCTACCTGGTTGATGATGCCGACAGCAACCCCTGCCTTGCGCTGGTTCTATCTGGTGAGCTGATCTGGCCCAAATCCGAAGGGCAACAACTCCTGTGGCGTGGTCAGACGGCGTTCGCTACCGTCGTGGTTGAGGAGAACGATCTGCGCCTGTGGCGCGAGTTCAAAGATCACCTGACGACAGGCGCCACATGGGCTGGCAACTGTTGGTGTTGGGGTCACCACAGCCAGCGCAACGACCGGCCCGGCTGCCGCCATGTGAGCGCAGAACAGGGCTACCCGCTCGGCACAGATGGTGAGAGGATAGGATGCGTTCTCAATATTGGCACCGCTAAAGATACGGCCATCATCGGTTAGGACGGCGGCACCAACCGCGAAGTGTGAATAGGGTGCATATGCACGCTGCCGGGCATGCAATGCCGCGGCGATCAATTGCTCAAGGGCCACTGGATCCATGCAATTCTTTAGGAAGCGGCAACAGCGGTTTTTCGGCATCCACCGGCGCTGCCGCTGTTATTTCAGCCGGTGCCTGCCGGACAATCCGTAATCGTTCGGCACGAATCCCCTTGATCGAGAGCACGGTGATGGTCACATCGTTGCAGACCACCTGATCGCCTTCACGCGGGATACGCCCCAATTGCTCGTAGACCAGACCACCGATGCGATCCGCAGTCGTTTCGGGAAATTCGACCTCTAATAACCCGGCGACATCATCAATCGGCACCCGGGCATCAACGATCAGCTCGTTCGGCCCAACCTCAACGATGGCCGGCTCTTCGGTATCGTACTCATCACGAATTTCACCAACAATCTGTTCAATCAAATCTTCGAGCGTTACAATACCGGCAGTACCACCGTATTCATCAACCACAATGGCCATATGCACTCGCCGCCGCTGCAAATCTTCTAACAGGGCAGCGACCTTCATCGTTACCGGCACAAAGTATGCCGGTCGGAGCAGATCGCGCAACGGTGTATCGTGCTTACCATCGCGCAAGACGGGGATCAGGTCTTTGACGTAGAGAATACCGACAACGTTATCAATGGTCTCTTCATACACAGGAATCCGCGAATGGCCGCGCGTAATCGCCACATCAAGCGCACGTTTCAGCGGGCTATTGACTTCCAGTGCTACCACATCGACCCGCGGAATCATAATCTCGCGCACCAGGGTATCACCGAAATCCATGACCCCCTCAATCATCTCGCGCTCTTCATGCTCGATCCAACCGGCCTTTTCGCCGGCACTCATCATCAGCCGCAACTCCTCTTCGGTTACCAGTGGCGTGGGAGGAGCCGGTTGGCCGCTTAAGAGGGTAAAAATGGGGCGCGTAATGATATTGATCACTGCCATCACCGGCCATAACACCATTGCAATGGCGACCAGTGGCCGGGCGAGGATCAGGATCGTCGTGTCGGGACTCCGCAGAGCAAGGGCTTTGGCGACAACTTCGCTCAGGAGTAAAATGGCAAACAGCAATCCCGCCAGACTGCCGATAATCATTGACAGCCCATACGGCGCAACGAGCTGGATAGTCAGGGCCGTGACGGTAATCGTCAGGGTTGCGTTGAGAAAGATAATGGCAGATTTGATGCGGTATGGTTCATCGAGAAAATGGGCCGCAAAGCGGCGTGTACCGAGACCAGCCGAAGCGAGCAGGCTGCTCAGCCGGGGACGACTCACCGTTATCAGGGCTGTGTCGGCGGCTGAGGTAATACCCAGCGCAATTAGACACAGGCCAATACCGATAACGAGCGAACTAGGGCCAGGGTCTTCCAAGAGAATCATCCTCCTTTCGCGGAACAGAGTGGCGCGCTTCACTCAACAATGGCGCCCGAATTGATACTCCCTTCGGGCGCACAACGACCGCGTCATCAGGAAAAAAGCGCGCTCAGTGATAGATCTTTGTGGATGCGCATAATCGCTTCAGCAAACAACGGTGCCACGCTAATCGTGCGCACCCGGGCTGCTGCGGCGGTTGGTGGTTGAGGGATCGTGTTGGTGACTACCGTCTCGACGAGATCGGACTCGGCGATCAACTGTAAGGCGTTTTCGGCAAAAATACCGTGGGTAGCACAGGCATACACAGCCCGTGCGCCACGGGCCAGCAGCGTTTGGGCTGCTTCAATCAGGGTTCCCCCGGTTGAGATCATATCATCGACGATGATTGCCGTCTTCCCCTCAACCTCACCGACCATTTCGATAACTTCGGCTGTATCTGGTTCGGGTCGTTGTTTGGCAATAATCGCCAATCCGGCACCAATTCGCTCACGAAAGCGATTGGCCCGCCCCACGCCCCCAGTATCGGGAGAGACGACAACCGGGTTAGGCAGATTCAGTTCGCGAATGTAATCGGCCAGCAATGGCGAGGCTTGCAGGTGATCAACCGGAATATCGAAGAACCCTTCGATGGCCGGAGCGTGCAGATCCATCGTCAGAACGCGGTCAGCTCCGGCGGTGCGGATCAGATTAGCTACCAGCTTGGCCGAGATTGGCTCACGGCCCGAGGTCTTCTTCTCTTGCTTGGCATACCCATAGTAGGGAATGACCGCCGTGACCCGCGCTGCCGAGGCTCGCCGGAAGGCATCAATCATGATGAGCAGTTCCATCAAGTGATGATCCACCGGCGTGCAGGTGGGTTGGATCACAAACACATCACAGCCACGGACATTGTCGTGAATCTTGACCCGCGTCTCGCCATTTTTGAAGGTACCAACCAGTGCCCGTCCCAGATTGATGCGCAGGTTGCGGGCAATCTCTTGCGCTAATGCCGGGTTGGCATTGCCGGTAAAAATGAGCAAACGACCATCCATGGTTCAGCAGTTCTTTCCTGAATAGAAACGCGCAGCGAGCATGCTCACTGCGCACCTGTTACACGCGAGACCAGAAGTGCTGACCTCTTCCACGTGGTTGATAAATTGTGTGAGTTCAGCAGTTCCATTACCGCATCGCGTAATCGAGGGTTGGCTGCCGGGCCAGGATTCGAACCTGGACAAACGGATCCAAAGTCCGTGGTGCTACCATTACACAACCCGGCACCTCGCTGAGTATTATACCATAAGTGTATGGGTCTGTTGTCAACGATCTGGTGACGAACACACCCACCGCACAGGCTATCTGCTGCGGCTGCCCATTGTTACGCTGTTCCAACGGGATGCCAGTGCCGCGCAGTTGTCGCGTAGACGAGAACTTGTTTCATAAAAGCTGTGCTGTTGTGCTACCCGTCCGTCGCACAGGTTCATGAACGCTCGCTAAACGCCAACGACAACATATCCTGCTCCCAGGCTGCCGACCATCGTCAGTGCCATCACGCACTGGATTGGTTGCCTTGCCCGCTCGTCATGCGCGTGACGTTGCGTTCGGCGTGCGGCAGCCGTGCTCACGATCCGGTGCGGGTCACGTCGTTGGCCCTGCTGGTCACGGAGATGCTATGTGTGCTCGTCACGTTGATAGAGTCGGTCAGGAGTGAATGAGCTAGCCTCTATGTAGATGTTTGTTCAAACAGGTTCTACGTCGCGATCTGGACAACACTAGAACAATCACCAACAGCTTTTTGTAATCACTTCTCGTCAAACAGGCGACATCGATCTGCCGACCATATCGCAGCCTATGCTACACTAGGGGGCAGCGTGGAGTAGTCGCAAGGAGTATGCTATGACCGATACCCAGAAAATTATCTTCTCGATGTATCGCGTAGGGAAGGTGGTACCACCTAACCGCGAAATCCTGAAGGATATAAGCCTTTCCTTCTTTTACGGTGCCAAGATCGGTGTCATCGGTGTTAACGGTTCGGGAAAGAGTTCGTTGCTGCGGATTATGGCCGGGATTGACCAGGACTACACCGGTGAAATTACCCGCTCTCCCGGCTATACGGTGGGATTGCTCGAACAGGAGCCATATCTCGACAATACGAAGACGGTACGTGAGATTGTCGAGGAGGGAATGGCCGAAACGGTGGCGTTGCTGCGGCGCTACGACGAAATCACCGAGCTGTTCAATGACCCGAACGCAGATTACGATGCGTTGATTGCCGAGCAGGCCGAACTTCAGGACAAGATCGATCATGTCGATGGTTGGAACCTCGATAGCCGGTTAGAGCTGGCAATGGATGCGTTGCGTTGTCCACCCGGTGATACGCCGGTAGCGGTCTTGTCGGGGGGAGAGCGCCGGCGCGTCGCGCTCTGTCGCCTGCTCCTTCAGCAGCCCGATATTCTCTTGCTCGATGAGCCAACCAACCATCTTGACGCCGAGTCGGTGGCCTGGCTCGAACGCCATTTGCAAGAGTACAAGGGAACAGTGATTGCGGTGACGCATGACCGCCACTTTCTCAATAATGTCGCCGGCTGGATTTTAGAGCTTGAGCGTGGGCATGGCATTCCCTGGCGCGGCAACTATTCGAGCTGGCTTGAGCAGAAGCGCCAGAAGCTGGCCGAGAGCGAGAAGGCCGAATCGCAACGACAAAAGGCTCTACAGCGTGAGCTGGAGTGGATTAATATGGCACCGAAGGGGCGGCACGCCAAGTCGAAAGCCCGGATTGCCGCCTACGAACGACTGCTCAGCGAGAATCAGGATCAGCGTGATCGAGAACTCGAAATCTACATCCCACCAGGCCCTCGCCTCGGTGATCTGGTGATCCGGGCGAACGGGGTGACGAAGGCTTACGGCGATAAACTGCTGTACGAAAATCTCAGTTTTGATGTTCCGCCAGGGGCAATTGTGGGTATCGTTGGCCCAAATGGTGCCGGTAAAACCACGCTCTTCCGTATGATCGTCGGGCAGGAACAGCCTGACAGCGGAACACTGGAGATTGGGGCTTCGGTAAAGCTGGGTTATGTCGATCAGAGTCGGGAAGTGCTCGACCCCAGGCAGACCGTCTGGGAAGCGATCTCGGAAGGAAACGACCAGATTGTGCTGGGTGGTCGTCAGGTTAACTCGCGTGCCTATTGTGCCCGCTTCAATTTTAGCGGCAGCGACCAGCAGAAGCTGGTAGGCAGCCTCTCCGGTGGTGAACGTAACCGTGTCCATCTGGCCCGCATTCTCAAATCCGGGGCCAATGTGCTGCTGCTCGACGAGCCGACCAACGATCTTGACGTGCATACCTTGCGGGCACTCGAAGAGGGACTGGAAAACTTTGCCGGTTGTGCCCTGATCATTTCGCACGACCGCTGGTTTCTGGATCGGGTTGCCACGCACATTCTGGCGTTCGAGGGCGATAGCCAGGTGGTCTGGTTCCCCGGTACCTATTCTGAATACGCTGCCGATTACCGACGGCGGAAAGGTGCTGAGGCCGATCATCCACACCGCATCGTCTACCGTCGTCTGACACGGTAGCAGGTAGAGAGTTCGGGCCTGCACGTCGTGGCTGCCCCATACCACACCCCCTTGCCTCCGCTCCTCTCCCACCGGGGAAGAGGAGCGGGGGATTGACGATGCGTTGATCGCCTTCACCCCCGGCTGCTTTTCGGCTGCACGCTATGCATTACCCATACGTCACACAGTAGCCGGTATGATGCATCGGTCGTGCCATTGGGCAACAGGGATCGCCCTGACCGCACCCGGTAGGGGCGCACGGCTATGCGCCCCTCTCGATGCCGGCTATGCATTAGCCACATGTCATGCTGCGTTAGGCCAGGCTGCAAGCGCTCACCGTGGCGCGGGCTTCCAGCCCGCGTGCCGGCATCATCTCCACCGCCGTCAGGTGCTGGTCGTGGCCGTTGTTGTACAGGCACGAACCAAGTGCAACAACACCTCTACGCCCAGGTATCGCATTCATGCCTGACCAACTCAATGATTGGTCACGAGCACATCCAGTACTGCCGTGACCAGGATGGGTAATGGCGGGCCATGCGCCGGATCGTGTGTACGGCTAGCGCGGCAGCCATGCTGCCGCACGCCAAACCCTGCGCCACGCACATGGTGCGCACGTAAGTCAACCCATCCGGCACGTGATAGCACGGCTGGAGCTGTACGCTGCTACCGAGCCAGTTGCCCACAATAGCATACATGGCGATCATATCCGCTGATACACACGTAGTTGACATAAGTTGTGGGTAATGCATAGGGAGTGGGAACGGCGTACCACGCGCTGGATCGTGAGCATGGCTGGCGCGGCAGCATGGCTGCCGCACTCCAAACCCTGCGACACAGCTGCGCACGGTCACCGGGCCAGTCGCCCAAAACAGCACCCATGGTGATCATGCTCGCTGGTACACCCGTGGTTGACACCAGTTGTGGGTAATGCATAGCCATGCCGGTGCGGGATGATGCCGCTATCCACAGGATGTCAGGCGCGTGTCACCCTGCTCACCCTGCTGGTCGCCGGGATGGTGTGAACTCTCTCACAATCATGTAGTCTGTCAGTAACTAATGAGTTGACAGCCCACCATTTTCCGGGTATCGTACCCCATATACGTCGCTACGGCGACAAAATCCGAAGACCTTCGGGGCAAGGTGAAATTCCTGATCGGCGGTAATGGTGGCGTGCCCACACAAGCCCGCGAGCCGTAAGGCAGGACCCGGTGTGATTCCGGGGCCGACGGTATAGTCCGGATGGGAGAAGGTCGGCGGTTGGTTTGGCACGATAGCAGATGAAGAGGCAAGAGCTATTGTATGCTCTTGTCTGTTTTGGCGACTGCGCCGGTAGTAGCCGGGCGCTCGCTTCCTCTGCGTTGCCGCTTCCTCCGCGATGCCCCGAAGGTGTGTTCAGGGGTGTCGCGATGAACCATCAACCACACGTTTTCACGCTCGAATATGCCGTAGAACTGGCTCTGCAACAGGCGGCGGCGGTTGTCGGTCGCACCAGCCCCAATCCGCCGGTTGGGGCGGTGGTTGTGCGTGATGGGCAGGTAGTTGGGCTTGGCGCAACCCAGCCCGCCGGTGGTCCACACGCCGAACGGATAGCCCTGGCCGCAGCCGGTGAGCGGGCACGCGGGGCCGACCTCTACACCACGCTCGAACCATGCACCTTCTACGGGCGCACGCCGCCCTGCACTGAGGCGATCATCGCCGCCGGGATCCGGCGGGTCTTCTTCATTGCCCACGATCCCGATCCGCGCATGGGAGACGGGGCAGCCGCTGTGTTGCAGCCTGCCGGGATCGAGGTGTACCGGATCACGACCGGAGCGGCAACTGTAGCCGGGCAACTGGCTCCGTTTCGCTGTCGGGTGCAGTGTGGTCGGCCACTGGTGACCGCCAAGTACGCCATGACGCTCGATGGCCGTATTGCCACTGCGAGTGGTGATAGCCGTTGGATCACCGATCCGGCAGCCCGTGCCCAGGTGCATCGCCTGCGCGATCAGGTGGATGTGATTATGGTGGGTGTTGGCACTATCCGCAATGATGATCCGCAGTTGACGACGCGCCTTGATCAGCACTGGCGCGAACCACGCCACCCCCTGCGGGTCATTGTTGATAGTCGCGGCCAGACACCTCTGCACGCCCGTGTGGTACGTGGTGATCTTCCCGGTCAAACGCTCATCGCCTGTGTTCAGCCTGAGCCAGCCTGGCTGGCTGCCATGCAGTCCCGTGGCGTGCGGGTTGTGCAATTCCCGCCAGATGCTACCGGGCGCGTCGCTCTCGCACCGTTGTTGCACTATCTGGCTCACGAGGGCTACAACCACCTGCTGGTTGAAGGCGGAGCCATGTTGCTCGGCGCATTGCATGCCGAGTGTTTGATTGACGAGATTTGGGCATTTATCGGGGCGCGTGTCGTGAACGATGCCCTGGCGCCAGGGCCAATGGCCGGACCTGGCGTCGCTTGCATGGCGATGGCTCGCCGTTATCGGCTCCGGCGGCTTGAACAATACGACCAGGATGCGTTGTTGATTGCCACGGCAGTTGATGCACCGTGGTGGGATGTTGAGGAGGTTGCTGATGTTTACCGGCATTGTTGAAGAGATGGGCACAGTTGCTCATATCGTAAGCACGCAAGAACAGGCCAACCAGATCACGATTACCTGTCGCACTGTGCTTGAGGGAACGCGTATCGGCGATAGCATTGCCGTCAATGGCACCTGTCTGACGGTGACGGCACTCACCGCAGATAGCTTCACCGTCGGCCTGAGTCCAGAGACCTTGCGTCGCACCAATCTGGGCCGGCTGCACGTCGGTGACCCGGTGAATCTCGAACGGGCACTGGCGTTTGGTGGTCGGATGGGTGGGCATTACGTGCAGGGGCACGTCGACGGCGTTGGCGAGATTGTAGCGATTGTGCCTGAAGGTGACTCAAAGCGAGTGACAATCCGCCCGCCGGCTGCTTTGCTGCCGTATATCGTCGAAAAAGGCTACATCGCGGTTGACGGCGTCAGCCTGACGGTGGCCGAGATGGGGCGTGAGACGTTTACCGTTGCCCTGGTTGCGTATACCCAATCGGCAGTCATCATGGGCCGTCAGACGGTGGGAGCATTGGTGAATATAGAGGTTGATATTATCGCCAAGTATGTTGAACGCCTGCTTGAGGCGTATCGCCAGGAGGCTCGCTAATGTTCGCATCAGTGGAAGAAGCGCTGCGCGATTACGCGGCTGGCCGGATGATCATCATCGTTGATGATGCTGATCGCGAGAATGAGGGCGATCTGGCCTGTGCTGCACAACACGTCACTGCTGAAACAATTGCATTTATGGCGCGCGAAGGGCGGGGGCTGATCTGTCTGGCGCTCGCCGGCGAGATAGCCGACCGTCTGGGGCTAGAGCCGATGGTACGGCAGAATCGGGCTCGTTTCGGTACCAATTTTACGGTATCAATTGAAGCTGCTCACGGCGTTACCACCGGTATCTCGGCTGCCGACCGGGCGCATACGATTCGCGTTGCGGTTGACCCACACAGTGGCCCGCACGATCTGGTACAACCGGGTCACGTCTTTCCCCTGCGGGCTGCGCCCAACGGTGTCCTGGAGCGGCGCGGTCAGACGGAAGCGGCAGTTGATCTGGCCCGGCTGGCGGGCCTGCGACCGGCTGGTGTCATCTGCGAAATAATGAACGACGATGGTACGATGGCCCGTGGCCCTGATCTTGTCCGCTTCGCCGTCAGGCACAACCTCAAGATCATCAGCGTCGAGCAACTGGTTGCCTACCGCAAACGTCACGAACGTCTGATTGAGCGCATGGCCGAAGCGCAGCTTCCAACCCGCTATGGCACGTTTCGCGCCGTCTCGTACAGCGCCCGTTGTGCCCCCCACGAAGCAGTTGCGCTGATCATCGGTCATCCCAAACCTGATCAGCCGATCCTGGTGCGCCTCCACTCTGAATGCCTGACCGGTGATGTATTTGGGAGTCTCCGCTGCGATTGCGGCGAGCAGATCGATACCGCGCTGCATCAGATGGCTGCTGCCGGCTGTGGGGTATTGGTCTACCTGCGCCAGGAAGGTCGTGGCATCGGCCTGCACAACAAACTGCGCGCCTATGCCCTACAAGAACAGGGATTTGACACCGTGGCCGCAAACGAACAACTCGGCTTCCCTGCCGATCTGCGCGACTATACGGTTGGCGCACAGATTCTTACCGATCTCGGCGTGCGCACCGTTCATCTGCTGACCAACAACCCGCAGAAAGTAGCTGCCTTACGCGAATTTGGCTTTGCCGTGACGCAGGTTCCCATCTGTGGTACACCAAATCCGCACAACATTGCCTATCTGCTCACCAAACGGAATCGTCTAGGACATCAACTGGAGTGCATCTATGACCATCTATGAAGGCACGTATATCGGCAGTGGCTTACGGATAGCGATTGTCGTCAGCCGCTGGAACGACCTGATTACCAACCGTCTGCTCGAAGGTGCGCGAGATGGACTGCTGCGGCATGGCGTAGCTGCGGATCATATCGACATTGCCTGGGTACCAGGCTCATTCGAGTTGCCGCTGGTATGCCATCGCCTGGCCGAGAGCAGTCGCTACGATGCAATCATTGCCCTCGGTGCCGTGATTCGCGGTGCCACCACGCATCACGAGCACGTCGCTGCCGCTGCCAGCAGCGGGATTGCCCAGGTCAGCCTGCAAACCGGCGTCCCGTGTATCTTCGGCGTCATCACCACCGACAACATCGAGCAGGCTATCGAGCGCGCCGGTACCAAAGCCGGCAACAAAGGCTTTGAAGCGGCCACCGCCGCGATTGAGATGGCTACGCTGTTGCAGAGGCTAAATGGTTGATGGTATCGAGTCCGGTTTAATATGAGTCATGGCAAGCCACCTGCCATCACCCTCACGCGGTGCCTTTAAGTGCTCCATCGTGGCACGCAAGCGTCGGTATACCCTGGGAGCGCACGCCTCCGGCGCGCTCACCGGGAGCACACCCCCCCAATCGCTCACTGGGAGCGCGCGCCTCCGGCGCGATCACCGGGAGCACACCCCCCCAATCGCTCACTGGGAGTGCGCGCCTCCGGTGCGCTCACCGGGAGCACAACCCTCCAATCGCTCACTGGGAGCGTGCGCCTCCGGCGCGCTCGACACCTGACATCGCCCCCCTCCCAACCTCCCCCCGCTGGGGGGAGGAGCCGAGAACGTACACCCGTCCCCGCCGGCTATGCATTACCCACACCTGGTGTCAACCACGTGCGTACCAGCGGGGATGATCGCCATAGGTGCTGTTGTGGGCGATTGGTCCGGTGGCAGTGCGCTACTCCAGCCGTGCTATCACGTGCTGGATGAGTTGTCTTACTTGCGCATCAGGTGCGTGGCGCACGGTTTGGAGTGCGGCAGCCATGCTGCCGCGCCGGCCGTGCTCGCGATTAAGGGCGGGGTACAGCGGATTCCTCATCGGTCACTTTTTCATTACCCATACGTCGCCTGACAGCCGGTCTCCTCTGAGAGACGATCCGGAGGTTCACTCACCGTTTGCAACAGCCCCCCTCCCAACCTCCCCCCGCTGGGGGGAGGAGCCGAGAACGTACACCCGTCCCCGCTGGCTATGCATTACCCACACCTGGTGTCAACCACGTGCGTACCAGCGGGGATGATCGCCATAGGTGCTGTTGTGGGCGATTGACCCGGTGGCAGTGCGCTACTCCAGCCGTGCTATCACGTGCTGGATGAGTTGTCTTACTCGCGCATCAGGTGCGTGGCGCACGGTTTGGAGTGCGGCAGCCATGCTGCCGCGCCGGCCGTGCTCACGATCCGGCGCGTGGCATACTGTTACCCATCCTGGTCACGGGGGTGCTGGATGGGATCGTGCCGATCATCGAGTCAGTCAGGCATGCATACGATCCCTGCGCGTAGACGTTTGGTTGTACCAGGTTTGTGCCTGCGCACCAGCGGCCACGGCCAGCACCTGACGGCGGTGGCGGGGATGCCTCCACGCAGGCTGGAAGCCTGCGCCACAGGGAGCACTTGCAGCCCGGCCTAACGCAGCGTGCCATGTGGGTAACGCATAGGGGAGCGGGGAGCATGGCGAGCTGCACTGGGGTGTCCTGATGCCATGACGGTAGGTTCGTTCATCTGTTCTGTCCGTTCCTCCCCCCAGCGGGGGGAGGTTAGGAGGGGGCCGGGATTGCGGTGAACGAGTACCAGTATGGAGCACACCTCCGCTTATGCATTACCCATAACCAGGTTGTCAACCGCTTCGCTCATCAGCAGTACCTATCTCATCATGCACGATCCTGGCACTATCGCGTTGTACTGCGGTTGCGAGGGTATTACGTCACGAACGGAAAGCGGATGGTCGCAGTGGTGGCGATGGTAGACGGTGTATCAGTCCGTGGCGCAGGCGGGAAGCCTGTACACCAACGGCCACGGCCAGCACCTGACGGCGGTGGCGAGGATACTTGCACACGGGCTGGAAACCCGCGCCACGCCACCCGTGCCACAGGGGGCGCTTGCAGCCAGCCTGACGCAGCGTGACATATGGGTAATGCATGGAGAAAGCAGGCACGCTGCGATACCGATACATCGGCAGGCACCTGCTTTCCGGCAGATAGACTGAACATTTCAGGTTAGAACGCCAGTGCTGAAAGCGGACGTTTACCTCTCACCACCCGACTGGTGGGCTGAAGCATCTACCACCCGCACAGGCGAACGACTATTCGGCGCTGGACGATGTACGGCTCACCCATAGTAACGCACGGCTTCAGCAAAGGCCGACCATTGACAGCGTTACGTATGCAGGGTACGATAAAAATATGAGCACAAAACGCATTATCATCACCGGGGCAACCGGCCTCATCGGGCGCAGGCTGGTTGCCGAATTACGCAACGACTACCACCTAGTCATCTTCAGTCGTGACCCGGCGCGGGCACGGTCAACCCTGCCCGGTGCTGCCGATTATGTGGCCTGGCAGCCATCTGAACAGGGACCGTGGGCGGCTGCGGTTGATGGTGCCTGGGCCGTGGTTCATCTGGCCGGGGCACCGATTTCGACCGGTTTGCTCGGCAAACGATGGACACCCGAATACAAGGCGGAGATTCGCGACAGCCGGGTGATCGGCACCCGTGGTATCGTCAATGCCATCGCTGCCGCGTCGCAGCGACCCAGTGTCTTCGTCTGTGCGTCGGCGGTTGGCTACTACGGCCCCTATCGCGACAACACCCCGCTCACCGAAGATTCGCCGCCGGGACATGATTTTCTGGCGCAGGTCTGCGTGGCGTGGGAAGCGGAAGCCGTGCGTGCGGAAGAGTACGGCGTGCGTACCGTGCGGTTACGCACCGGTCTGGTGCTCGATCCCACATCAGGAGCGTTGCCGCAGATTATGCTGCCCTTCAAGCTCATGACCGGCGGCCCCATCCTGCCCGGCACGCAGGTCTATCCCTGGATTCACCCTGACGACGAGGTAGGCTTAATTCGCTTTGCCCTGGAAAACGATCAGGTGCGTGGCCCGCTCAACGCTGCCGCGCCGGGGGCATTGTCCAACCGCGACTTCGCCGCTATCGTCGGCAAAGTGCTCGGCTCACCCTCCTGGCTACCGGTTCCTGAATTCAGTTTGCGGATTGCCCTGGGCGAAATGGCCGATCTGGTCGTCTACGGCCAGAATGCCGTTCCCCGCAAAGCTCTCGACCTCGGCTACCAGTTCCGGTTTCCCACATTGGAACCGGCCCTCCGCGATCTGCTCGATCTGCCGGAGCCGGTGAAGCGCTGAGCGGGGTAGGGGTGGGGGAACTTTGAGTTAGGCAGATACATCGTTTCGGCGGCACGAGTTTCCTTCACGGTCAAACGGTTGTATTTCTTACTGAGATTACGGAAGCAAGTCCCCCCACTCGTCCGCAATACCCCAATATCACTCACCCCCCCTCCTCTTCCCCTCCTACCTTCTACCTCCTATCTTCTATCTCCTATCTTCTATCTTCTATCTTCTATCTCCTACCTCCTACCTCCTACCTCCTACTTCCTCCCCCAAAATCTCATCACCTTCTAACAACCTTCTAACCAAACATTAAAAACTTCCCGTCATGATACTCTTAGCGAAAACGACGGCATCGTTGTCGTCTGACGCCAGGGAGGTGTACGATGAATGTTAATCGTTTAGCATTAATCTTTGTCTTCTTACTCGGCATCTTTATCGGCGTTGCCGGTGGTGCCGCAACCGGCGGTCTGGTCAGTTATCTGGTGGCCCGCCAGACCGTGGCTCAGGTCGCGGCCACAGTCACGACCATCAATGCCCAGCCGGTCACTGCAAGCAATGGAACTTCGTCCGCAAACCAAACCGTTACCCAACCGGTCGAGGTTGTCAGTGTCTCTGATGCGATGGTTGAAGCCGTGAAGCGCGTAGCGCCGGCAGTTGTCACCGTCACCGTTACCGGCAGCACCGGTCAGGGGAGCGGGAGCGGTGTCATTATCAGTGATCAGGGCTACATCATCACCAACAACCACGTTGTCAGTGGGGGTAATCGTTATTACGTACTCTTCGCTGATGGTACCCGCCGCGAAGCTGAGCTGGTTGGTACCGACTCGCTCAATGATATTGCAGTGCTGAAAGTCGATGGCGAGGTGCCGGGTGTCGCCGCTATCGGTGACTCGTCGGCGTTGCAGCCCGGCGAAACGGTGCTGGCTATCGGTAGTCCACTCGGTAATTTCCGCAACACGGTGACTGCCGGTGTGGTCAGCGCACTGAACCGTTCGGTGCCCGGTAGTGGGATGGAGGGTCTGATTCAGACCGATGCCGCGATCAACAGTGGGAACAGCGGTGGCCCGCTGATCAACCTGCGCGGTGAAGTCGTCGGCATCAACACGCTGGTTGTACGCAACGATCTCGGTTTCGGGTCGAGTGCGCCGGTTGAGGGACTTGGCTTCGCGGTGCCGAGCAGCATCTTCGCCAACGTTGCCGACCAGATCATCCGTACCGGTCAGGTGCGCTATCCGTTCCTGGGTATTACCTACCTGATGATCGATGGTGAAGTTGCCGCAGAGTACAATCTGCCGGTGCAGAATGGCGCTTATATCAATGCCGGTATCAGTGGCCAGCCCGCCGTCTTGCCGAACACCGCCGCAGCACAGGCCGGTTTGCGTGAAGGCGACATTATCCTCGCCGTGAATGATCAGCGCCTCGATGGCACCGTCTCGCTGCGCCAGCTTCTCTTGCAGTATCGCCCTGGTGATACGGTGGAATTGACCATCCTCCGCGATGGACAGGAGCAGCGGGTGTCGGTGACCCTGGGTGAACGTCCGGCTGACCTGCGTTGAGAGCCAGGCGTGTTCGCGTCACAGGTTTGGGGTGTGGCAGAAATAGTGCCACACCTTTAGTCATGTTACGGGTGCGTGTGGAAGCCATGCTGCTGCGCCTGTTGTGTTCTGTGCCGTATCAAATCTAACGTAATAACGAACAGGACACTGCACCCGAATATAGTCCCGCTGTGCGCAAACACTGGGAGCGTGCGCCTCCGGCGCGCCATCTGGAAAACGCTGGGAGCATGCGCCTCTGGCTCGCCGCCTGCTGTCAGCGGAATATTGCCACCCTGCACCGGCGCACGACAGCGGGAACTATCCTGCTCCGGCGATCCCCGCCCCAGTAGGGGCAGGCAGGGGTGGGGGTGTGTCGTAGTATCACCCGTCACCCGCTGACCACCCATCACGCCGGCGCTGTCTTTGCACACATGCGATCTCACGTCATAACCCAAGTTGCCACCTACGCCGCAAGCAGGTCATGTGAGGCTGCCTGCCAGGATGAACAGTAAGACTCTACGCGCAACACCTGCACCGTAACTGCATGAACGATTTGGGTAGCAGCCGGTTCTTATAGACGCGCCTACGTCACGTTTCAAAGTAGCAACTCGTGTTCCTATCCTCTGTGTCTCCGTGCCTCTGTGGTGACAAAGGTAGCAACCTGGGCGATCATGCCCCACCCCAACTGAGTTATTCAGACAGCCTATCCCTGCCCCGCGCGCCGCAACCGCGCCACAAATTCACTCAGCAGCAGCGCAGTTGCCCCCCATACCTTGTACCCGTTCAAGGCAAAAAAGGGTACCCGCATCGGCGTACCGTTGCGCTCCCAAATCTCCTCGCGCACCGTGGCCGGATCGAGAAGTGTCGCCAGGGGGACGGTGAAGACGTGTTCCACCTCTTCGGGATCGGGCTGCAGCTCGCATGAGGTTGGGTACAAGCCAACGATTGGCGTCAGATAGTTATTACTCGGCGGAATGTAGAACGTCGAGAGTTGACCGATCACGACAACCTGGGTTGGATTGATACCTATCTCTTCCTGAGCTTCGCGTAGCGCCGCCCCCACTGCCCCATCGTCGGTTGGATCAATGCCACCACCCGGTAGCGACACCTCACCGCGATGGGTGGTCACCCGACTCGAACGGACTGTCAGCGGAATGTGTAAGGTGTCGGCGTGGGGGATGAGTAAGAGCAGCCCTGCCGATGCGCGTGGGGTTACACCTGGCGGCGGCTGAAACGGACGCAGTGGCGTACCGTCGAGCCGACGTAACACGAGTAGCTCGCTCGACGGTGGCGACGGGGCGGCCAGGGCCGCCTCGATCAACTCGATCTGTCTTCTCCAGCTCATAGCTGTCTCCAACCTCTATGTGTCTGTCTGATATTGTACCCTATCCACTGCGTACCACCTGCCGCGCAGGTACAGCTTGCCGTCTCTCCACTTCTCCGCTACAATCCAACCATCAACACCGATATTCCCAACAAGGAGGAGCGCGTGAACACCCTGCAAGAACAGCTTCAGGCCGACCATGAGTATCTCATCCACCCCCTCACCCACCCGACGGCGCACCAGAATCCGAAAATCTGGGTTGCCGGTCGTGGTTCAATTGTGATTGACGCCGAGGGGCGCGAGTATATTGACGGTCTGAGCGGACTGTGGAATGTCAATGTCGGCCATGGTCGGGCCGAGCTGGCCGAAGCGGCCTGCAACCAGATGAAGCAACTGGCCTACTACTCGGCTTACGTTGGCTCGACGAACCTGCCGGCAATTGAACTGGCGCGGAAACTCAGCGAACTCTTCTATCCGAGTATCAACCACTTCTTCTTCACCTCGGGCGGTGCCGAGAGCACCGAAAGCTCGTTCAAGACCGCACGTTTCTACTGGAAGGCGGTCGGCAAGCCGGAGAAGGTCAAGTTTATTTCGCGCATGAAGGGCTATCACGGCGTCACTATGGCGGCGATGAGTGCTACCGGCCTGCCCGCGTACTGGCCGATGTTTGAGCCGCGTGTACCGGGATTCATCCATATCGAGTCGCCGTACCCCTACCGCTTCGTCAATCCTACCCCGCACCTGAGCGATGGGGTGGCCGCAGCCAACCTGCTCGAAGAGGCGATTGTACGTGAAGGGCCGGACACGGTTGCAGCCTTCATCGCTGAACCGGTGCAGGGGGCCGGTGGCGTCATTCCCCCGCAAGACGACTACTTCAAGCGCATTCGCGAAATCTGCGACTACTACGATGTGCTCTTGATCAGCGATGAAGTCATCACCGGGTTTGGGCGTACCGGGCGCTGGTTTGGGCTGGAACACTACGGAATCGAGCCGGATATTGCCCAGTTCGCGAAGGGGATTACATCGGGCTACATTCCCCTCGGTGGCATCGGCGTGAGCGACCGCATCTACGAGGCTATCCAGTCGGTGCCACCCGAACAGCGCTGGATGCACGCCTTCACCTATTCAGGCCACCCGACCGCCTGTGCCGTTGCCCTGGCCAACATCGCCATCATCGAACGCGAGGGCCTGGTGCAGCGGGCCGCCGAAGTTGGCGATTACATGCTGCGGCGACTGCAAGAGCTGTACGCCCTACCGCATGTCGGGAACGTCCGAGGTAAAGGTATGATGGCCGGAATTGAACTGGTCGCAGACACTGCAACCAAAGCGCCCTTCCCTGCCAGTGCCAACGTCGGCGTGCGCGTCCAAAAAGAGATGACTGCTCGCGGCCTCTTCACCCGTGTCGTGGGGGACACGATCTGTCTGGCGCCGCCGCTGGTCACCACCTACGAACAGATCGATCAGATCGTGCAAATCATCGCCGACTCGATTGAAGCCACGGTAGCTGCGGTTAAGGCGTGATGTCGGCAAGTTGCCCCTCACTTCTCCCGCTCTGGGCAAAGTTCAGGGGTGGGTAGACGCGGTACAAGGTGTCCATTGGCGAAGCGGTGAGTGTCGTAGGGGCGACGCATGCGTCGCCCCTACAGGCGAGGGGTGCAGCGTTTAGCTCTACCGGTACGTGCCCCCGATGCAGGGAATGCATGAGCTTAGGCTGGCAGCCTGTTCCACGTCCGAACACCACATCTTGCGCAACAACCTGCATCGTTCAGGTGTGATCCTTGTATCGAAGCGATACCAGGCATTCATTGGCGAGGTGCGGGTGAGGTCGGCGTCGTCGTAGGGGCGACGCATGCGTCGCCCCTACAGGCGTGGGTGCAGCGTTTATCCCGGATTGATAGAGCGCGATTTCTACCGCATCAGAATGCCGTGGCAGAGGTCTCTAGTCCCCTCTCCCGCAATGCTTATGGGTAGACGGAAAACATCAGCCAACTCAACGTCTACCGCATCAGGAAGCCCTGAATCAAACCTCTCATCTCCCCTCTCCCGCGCCGCGGGAGAGGGGCCGGGGGTGAGGGTCAACCCGCTCACTATCGTCTATTTTCCTTCCCCTTCCAACAGCCAGTTGTCGATCAGGCGCACCTGGTCGAAGCGCACGGCCATCGACAACAAAGCACCGTCCGCACCAATCCGATCCAGTTCACGCAACGTGAGCGGATGGGCCACGCTAACGTAATCCGGTCGGGCCAGCGGCTCCCCGGCGAGCACACTTCGCATCACTGCTCGCAGCGTCTCGGCGTCACGCTCACCGGCAGCGTAGCGTTCGGCAGCGGTGCGCAGTGCCCGGTAGAGCACCGGTGCGGCGGCTCGCTGTTCGGCGTTCAAATAGACGTTACGACTACTGAGCGCCAGACCATCAGGTTCGCGTACCGTCGGTACAATCACAATCTCAACCGGGAGATTTAGATCGCGAACCATCTGACGCACTACAACCGTCTGTTGGGCATCCTTCTGCCCGAAGTAGCTCTTGGTCGGCTGCACAATATTAAACAGCTTACAGACAACGGTCGCGACACCCCGAAAATGGCCGGGTCGGGCCGCCCCTTCCAGCACCTCATCAGCGGCAGGCTGAATGACATAGGTGCCGAATCCGGGCGGATACATCTCTTCGACCGAAGGGATAAATACCAGATCAACACCGGCTGCTTCGAGCAGCGCCAGATCGCGGTTAGTATCGCGTGGATAGCGGGCATAGTCCTCGTTAGGGCCAAACTGCGTTGGATTGACAAAGATACTCACCGCTACTGCCGGGCATTCGCGACGGGCCTGTTCAACCAGCGCCAGATGTCCCTGATGCAAATACCCCATCGTCGGCACGAACCCCAGGACATCAAACGCCGCCCGTGCCTGTCGAAATTCGGCGACTGTGTGTAGGACTTTCATAGCATGTTTCCTCGTTGTCTTGCTCAACGTTGAGCCTGATCGCACCCATCATCAATAACAATGTGGCATTTCTGAGTCTCTGCTCACCCTCATCCCGCGAGGTGAGGCTACACCATCTTACAACAATTGGTTACGTAGTGTTGCGTTGGGCGTATGGTGAAGGAAGAGCGTATCACAGCAGTGCGCCAGCACCAGTATCCCCTGGGAGCGCGCGCCTCCGGCGCGCTCCCACCACTTGCAACTGCTGCTATGCCTTCGTCTAACGAGGTATCCCCCTCCGACCCAACCCGCACCAGCGCGAGCCAGCCGGTGGAGATTCCCGCCCCCAGCGGGGGCGGGGTAGGGTGGGGGCGGCAAGATTCACTGGGAGCGCGCGCCTCCGGCGCGCTCCCACCACTTGCAACTGCCTGCTGCACCTTCGTCTAGCCAGGCACCACACCCCCGACCCAACCCGTGCCGGAGGTTCCCGCCCCTAGCGGGTATGCATTACCCACACCTGGTGTCAACCACGTGCGTATCAGCGGGTATGATCGCTAGGAGGGCTGTTGTGGACGACTGGCCAGGTGGCAGAGCGCTGCTCCAGCCGTGCCGGCACGTGCTGGATGGATTGCCTTATCCACTCGTTATGCACGTGTCGCGCAGTTTGGAGTGCGGCAGCCATGCTGCCGCGCCAGCCGTGCTCGCGATCACGTGGCGGTCGTAGCGGTTACCCCGCAGCTCTCCGCACAGGGGGATCACGTGTCAGCGTGGATACCGTTGCCGACCACCATTACCCGTGTCGCGCAGTTTGGAGTGCGGCAGCCATGCTGCCGCACCAGCCGTGCTCGCGATCACGTGGCGGTCGTAGCGGTTAGCCCGAAGCTCTCCGCACAGGGGGATCACGTTTCAGTGGAGATACCCCTTGCCGACCACCATTACCCGTGTCGCGCAGTTTGGAGTGCGGCAGCCATGCTGCCGCGCCAGCCGT
>Ga0101943_1001158_pt1 | contig 25904 bp, 25 predicted proteins | sample DewCreD2012metaG_5_FD_75244 | JGI IMG/M metagenome (GOLD analysis project Ga0101943, IMG submission 75244) | Hot spring sediment bacterial and archeal communities from British Columbia, Canada, to study Microbial Dark Matter (Phase II) - Dewar... ... | reverse complement strand
ATAGATACGGCGCATGGCCATTCGCGGGGCGTGTTGGACACCATTCCGCGCATCAAGCGGCTGGGGGAGGTGTGCGTGGTAGCCGGCAATGTCGTCACCAAAGAGGGCGTGCGTGCGTTGGTGGCGGCCGGGGCCGATGCAGTCAAAGTGGGCGTCGGCGCTGGCAGCATCTGCACTACGCGCATCGTCAGCGGCGCCGGCATGCCCCAGATCACCGCCATCATGGACTGCAGCGAGGAAGCAGCGCGCGCCAATACACCGATCATCGCCGATGGCGGCATTAAGTATTCCGGGGATATTGTCAAGGCGCTGGCTGCTGGCGCGGATTGCGTTATGCTGGGCAGCCTGTTCGCCGGCGTGGACGAGACGCCGGGCGAGGTGATCGTGTTTGAGGGCAAGCGCTACAAGGAATATCGGGGCATGGGTTCGGTCGGCGCCATGGGCGGCTTCGGCAGCGACCGCTACGGCTCTGGGCAAGGGGATAAGCGCAGCAAAGTCGTCCCCGAAGGCGTGGAGGGCCGCGTGCCCTACAAAGGCACACTGGCCGATACGGTCTTCCAACTCATCGGCGGGGTGCGCAGCGGCATGGGCTATGCGGGCGCGGCCTCTATTGCGGAGTTGCACCAGAAAGCCCGCTTTGTGCGCATCACCCACGCCGGGCTGATAGAGTCGCACCCGCACAGCGTGTTCATCACGAAGGAGGCGCCAAACTACCAGAGGATGGAATAGAGGCTCAGTAGATCACAGAATTGCCGCCCCTTCCCCAGCCCTCCCCCATCCACGAGGGTTAGGATGGAGGGTAAATCTGTGATCTACTGAAGCTAAGGAATCATGGGGATGGGGGAATGAAAATGGGTGAATCGCGAGAACGCTACATCATTGATGCAGACGGCAAAAAAATGGAGGTTATTCTATCGCTGCGGCGGTATGAGCAATTGCTGGAAGACCTGCACGATCTGGCTATTGTAGCTGAACGCCGTGATGAGGGCACAGTCAGCCTTGAAGAAGTCAAACAGCGTCTGAGGCAAGATGGGCTCCTTTGAGGTCAGGTTTGAGCACTCAGCCGAAATGGCAGACCTGTACCAATCTCCCTTCTCCTGGCGTTACGGCAGCGAGGAGATGCGCCGCCTGTGGGCCGAAGAGCACCGCCGCAGGCTGTGGCGGCGCATCTGGGTGGCCCTCGCCGAGGCTCAGGCCCAGGCCGGCCTGGTCACCCCCGCCCAGGTCGCCGACCTGCGCGCTCACCAGGACGAGATAGACCTGGCCCGCGCTCAGGCGATTGAGGCCGAGATCGGCCACGATGTCATGGCCGAGGTGCGCACCTACGCCGGGCAATGCCCGGTCGGGGGCGGCATCATCCACCTGGGCGCGACCAGCGCCGACATCACCGACAACGCCGATGTCCTCCAGCAGCGCGAGGCGCTGCGCCTGGTGCGGGCGCGGCTCGTGGCCGTCCTGGACGCCTTCGCCGTCCAGATCCGCCGCACCCGTGACCTCGCCTGCATCGCTTACACGCACCTGCAGCCCGCCGAGCCGACCACACTGGGCTACCGCCTCTGCCTGTACGCCCAGGACCTCCTGGCCGACCTGGACGCATTGGACGCAACGCTGGCGTCGCTGAAGGGCAAGGGACTGAAAGGCGCGGTGGGCACCGGCGCATCTTATGCCCATTTGCTCGCCGACCGTGACATCACAGCGGCAGAGTTGGAGGCCCAGGTCATGGCCCGGCTGGGGCTGGAGGCCTTCCCTGTGACCGGCCAGACCTACCCGCGCAAACAGGACTGGCGCGTTCTGAACGTCCTGGCGGGCATCGCGGCCAGCCTGCACAAGTTCGCCTTTGACCTGCGCCTGCTGCAATCGCCGGCCTTTGGTGAGATGGCCGAACCCTTTGGCGCCAGGCAGGTCGGCTCCTCGGCCATGCCCTTCAAGCGCAACCCCGTCAACGCCGAGAAGCTCTGCTCGCTGGCCCGCTTTGTCGCCGCCCTGCCCGCCGTCGCCTGGGAGAACGCGGCCCTCTCCCTGCTGGAGCGCACCCTGGACGATTCGGCCAACCGCCGCCTGATCCTGCCGGAAGCGTTCCTGGCGACCGACGAGATGTTGCTGACGGCGGAGCGGCTGGTGCGCGGCCTGGTCATAGACGCCGAGGCCTGCCGCCACAACCTGGCCCGCTATAGTGTATTGGCGGGCCTGGAGCCGCTCCTGATGGAGCTTGTCCGCGCCGGGGCCGACCGCCAGGCGATGCATGAGCGGCTGCGGGCACACAGCCAGGCGGCATCCGGCGACGCGTTGATCGCGGCCCTGGCCGCCGACCCAGACCTGACACGCTATCTCGCGCCAGAACGTATCCGCGCTGCACTGGCCCAGACCGAGGCCCACGTCGGCGACGCCGCAGCGCGTTGCGACGCTATCATTGAGCGCATAGAAGCCCTATCAACCATCTGAGAGGAGGTTTTCATGCGAATTGCTGTCTTCGGTACGGGTGGTGTAGGAGGCTATTTTGGTGGGCGGCTGGCCCAGGCGGGCGAGGAGGTCATCTTCATCGCCCGCGGCGAGCACCTGCGGGCGATACGCGAACGCGGCCTGCGCGTGGACAGTATCAAAGGCGACTTCGTCATCCAGCCCGCGCAGGCGACCGACAACCCGGCGGAGGTCGGGCCGGTGGACGCCATCCTGGTGGGCGTCAAGGCCTGGGACGTGCCGGAAGCCGCCCGGCGCATGCGCCCGATGGTGGGGCCGGAGACGTTCGTCGTGCCCCTGGAGAACGGCGTGGAAGCGCCCGACCAACTGGCTGAGGTCCTGGGCCGAGAGCATGTCCTGGGCGGCCTGTGCAAGATCATCAGCGCCATCGTCGCGCCCGGCCATATCCGCCACGCCGGGATTGACCCCTACATCGCCTTCGGCGAGTTGGACGGGCGCAAGAGCGAACGCGCCGAGCGGCTGCGCCAGGCTTTCGCCAGAGCTCCAGGCGTCATAGCGGAGGTCTCCGACGACATCCAGGCGGCCATGTGGGAGAAGTTCGTGTTCATCGCCGCCATCAGCGGGGTGGGCGCGGTGACGCGCGCGCCGGCGGGGGTTATCCGCAGCCTGCCGGAGACGCGCCAGATGCTGGAACAGGCCATGCGCGAAATCCTGGCCGTGGCGCGGGCGCGCGGCGTGGCCCTGCCAGATGAGGTCATCCCCCAGACGATGGCCTTCATTGACGCCATACCGGCCAATGGCACGGCCTCCATGCAGCGCGACATCATCGCCGGACGGCCCTCGGAGTTGGACTACCAGAACGGGACGGTGGCCCGCCTGGGCCGGGAATTGGGCGTGCCCACACCGGTCAACACCTTCATTTACGCCAGCCTGCTGCCCCAGGAACTGCGCGCTCGCGGCAAAGTGGAGTTCTCCATCTGAAAAATGACGGACAATAGAGGACGAAAGTGGGAAGGCCATCGTCCATCCTCCGTCAGGCGTGAAGCGCCCAATTGTCACAACGATGCCGGACAGCTCACCCGTCTCTTTTGAACTCCTGGCCACACGGGGGCGCGCCCGCGCCGGCGTGCTGCACACCCCGCATGGTGACGTTCCTACCCCCGTCTTCATGCCCGTCGGTACGCAGGCCACCGTCAAAACCATGTCCCCGCGCGATCTGCGCGAGGTCGGCGCCAGCCTCATCCTGGCGAACACCTACCATCTCTACCTGCGCCCCGGCGCCGAGACGGTGGCGAAGCTGGGCGGGCTGCACCGCTTCATGAGTTGGGACGGCCCCATCCTCACCGACAGCGGCGGCTTTCAGATCTTCAGCCTACAGGGGCTGCGTCAGGTGGATGAGGACGGCGTGACCTTCCGCTCCCATCTGGACGGTTCGCTCCACCGCTTCACGCCGGAGTTGGTCATCGCCGTCCAGGAGCAGCTTGGCGCCGACATCATCATGGCTCTGGACGAGTGCCCCAACCCGCACGACTACGCCTATAACGTCGCCGCGCTGGAGCGCACCCACCGCTGGGCCGAACGCTGCCTGCGCGCCCACACCCGCCCCGACCAGGCGCTTTTCGGCATCGTCCAGGGGGGCGTCTTCCCCGACCTGCGGGCACAGAGCGCGGCCTTCCTCACAAGCCTGGACTTCCCCGGCTACGGCATTGGCGGGTTGTCCGTCGGCGAGACCAAGGCCGAGATGCACGCCGTCCTGGACCTGCTGGACACACTCCTGCCGCCGGAGAAACCGCGTTACCTCATGGGCGTGGGCACGCCAGAGGACCTGCTCGCCTGTGTGGTTCGCGGCGTAGATATGTTTGATTCTGTGTTGCCCACGCGCCTGGCCCGCCACCGCGCTGCCCTCACCCGCACCGGTCGCATTAACCTGCGCAACGCCCGCTACGCCGAGGACCCCGGGCCGCTGGAACCAGGCTGCACCTGCTACACCTGCCAGACCTTTTCACTCGCTTATCTCCATCACCTGGTCAAAGCCGACGAAATCCTCGGCCTGCACTTGCTGACCATTCACAACCTGCACCTGATGCTGACCGTCGCCCGCGAGATCCGCGAAGCGATCTTGAACCCAGCCGCGCACGACATTTTATCCACGTCACGGCTAAAGCCGTTCCTACCGGTGAACCCGTTATGACCCTCTTCCAGGCCCTTGTCCTGGGCATCGTCCAGGGCGTCACAGAATACATCCCGGTGAGTTCGTCGGCCCATCTCGTCCTGGTCCCCTGGCTGCTGGGCTGGCCGGAGGCCGGGTTCGTGTTTGATGTGCTCGTTCAATGGGGGACGCTGGTCGCCGTTATCCTCTACTTCTGGCGCGACCTGGTCACGCTGATCGCCGCCGCGCTCCAGGGCCTGGCCACAGGCAAGCCCCTGGCGACCGCAGACGCGCGGCTGGCCTGGCTGATCCTCGTCGGCAGCCTCCCGGCGGGTGTTCTCGGCCTCCTCTTCAAACAGGACTTTGAGCGCGTCTTCTCCGCCCAGACCAGTGTGGCCGCGCTGCTCCTGGTGACCGGTCTCCTCCTGGCCCTCAGCGAACGGCTGGGGGCACGAACCCGACCATTGAACACCCTGACCTGGCCGGATGCGCTGATCGTGGGCCTGGCCCAGGCGCTTGCCATCCTGCCGGGCATCTCGCGCTCCGGCGCCACAATCGCCGCCGGCCTGGGGCGGCACCTGGACCGCGCGGCGGCGGCCCGATTCAGCTTTCTCCTCTCCATCCCGGCGTTGCTCGGCGCCGGCCTTGTCGCGCTCAAAGACCTGGCCGAGGCAGGGAACGCGCTCGCCGCCTTGCCGGTTCTGGTCACCGGGTTCATCGCCGCCGCCATCAGCGGCTACCTGTGCATCGCCGCATTGCTCGCCTACCTGCGCCGCCGGTCGCTGATCATCTTCGCGCTGTATTGCTGGCTCTTCGGCGGGCTGAGCCTGCTCGTCGCGCTGCTTGGGCTGAGATGAGATTCGTCCGTCGTCCGTCGTCTGTCGTCTGTCGTCCACTGTCTACTTCACGGCTGAAGCCGTTCCTACAGCTTTCACGGCTGAAGCCGTTCCTACAGATCGTGGCTTGTTGCCTTATACTGCTGGGGTGTCAGAGCGCCTCGCCGCCCCTCACCCCCAGCCCCACGCCACCGGAGGCCACGCTCCGCGCCGGTGCCTCCAGCGCGGCAGGGCCGCTGCTGGACCTGGTCATCCCCGCCTATATGACCCAAGCGCCCCATGTCACCCTGCGCCGCGAGAGCGGCGACAGCGCCTTGCTGTTGGAGGCTGTCGCCTCCGGGCGCGATCACTGCGCCCTGGTGGCCCTGCCGCCACCGGCAGGAATATGGGCTATGCCGGTGGCCGTGACCGGCGTCGCCGTTGTCGTCCACCCCAGCAACCCGCTGCGCGCCCTCACCCTGGCCCAACTGCGCAGCCTGTTCAAAGGCGAGATCACCTCGTGGGGGCAACTCGGCGGCTTTGCCCAGAACGTCGTCGTGCTCAGCCGCGAAGATGGCTCTGGCATCCGCCGCGCCTTTGAAAGCCAGGTCATGGGCGAGCAGCGCGTGACGCTGACCGCCGCGATCATGCCCTCAGACGCCGCCGTGATGGAGGCCGTAGCCGCCACACCTGGGGCAATTGGCTACATCTCCTTGGCCTCCATTGATCAGCGTGTCAACGTGGTCGCTATTGAAGGCGTGCTCCCCTCACCGCGCAGCCTGGCCGATGGCAGTTACCCGATCAGCTCGCCGATCTACTTCGTGAGCCGCGGCGAGCCTGTGGGCGAAGCCCGCGCCTTTCTCCAATTCCTCCTCAGCCGTGAAGGGCAGACGCTGATCGGCCAGAAGTATGGGAGGGTAAAATAAGCCCCGCCAGGATCACCACCCTGCTCCGCCCGCCATGAGGGCCTACGTGATCTACAACCCGACTGCGGGGTTGTGGCATGCCAGCCAGCGCAGACTGGATGAGGCCCTGGCGGTCCTCGCCGGGCGCGGCTGGGGGGTGACATTATGCACCGCACAAGGCCCGGAGGATGTGACCGTATGGGCGCACGCCGCTTACGAAGCGGGCTGCGATGCGGTCATCGTCGCCGGTGGCGACGGCAGCCTGCGCCAGGCAGCGGACGCCCTGGCCGGGACCCCGGTAGCCCTGGGCGTCCTGCCCTGCGGCACAGCCAACGTCTGGGCGCAGGAACTGGGTCTGCCGCTGCCGCGCCTGGGGGGCGGCTGGCTGGCCCAGGCCGCCCGCCTTCTGACCGAAAGCGACGTCCGGGCAATAGACCTGGGCCGGGCGAACGGCCGCCATTTCCTGCTCTGGGCCGGGGTCGGGCTGGACGCTTACGTCGCGGCGCGTGTGAATCCGAGCTGGCTCAAACGGGCCTTCGGCGTGCCCGGCTACACACTGGCCGCGCTCATCGCCGCCCTGCGCTTCCGGGGCATTCAGGCCCGCCTGAAGCTCAAGCAGGCCACAGTGGCAGGGCAGATGCTTCTGGTGGTCGTGTCCAATGTTCAGCGTTACGCGGGGGGCGTGATCCGGCTGGATGAGCGGGCGCGCCTGGACGATGGCCTGCTGGAGGCCTGGGCCTTTCAGGGCCGCGACCTGCGGCACGCCCTGGCCCATCTCTGGCGCGTGTGGACCGGACGCCACTGGGGTGCTCCGGGCGTCTGGCAGGGGCGCCTCCAGCGTATCGTCATTGAAGCCGACCCACCCGCGCTGGTTCATCTGGACGGCGATCCGCTGCTGCGGACGCCGGTGAAGATAGAGGTGTTGCCGGGCGGGCTACGTGTGCTTGTGCCTCCCCAGGCAGCAGCACGGCTGTTTACGTCCCCAGCCGCTTGAAGCCCAGGTCGGTGGCCCAGCGCCGGTCGGCCCGCTCCCAATCCAGGCGCTGCCGCGTGCGGTGAATGAAGCGGCGCTCGCCCGTCTCGGTCTGGCCGACTTCGCAGAGCATCTTACAGGAATTGCAGAGAGAATAGCCCTGGCGTTCGTCCTGCGGCCCGCGGTACTCAATCACCGGCACGACCGGCCCGCCGCAGCAGGCGCAACGGTTGCGCCGCCCGGAGGCGATCAACGCCTCAACGCTACTCTCAGGCCGTGAAACGATAATCTCGCGCATCGGAAGGCAATTCCTTCAGGATGGAGACCTCCGTCTTCCGCCCCCGTCTGGCGTGAAATCCTTATAGGGAATATAACATCGGAATCCAGATCGGGCAAAACGTGAAGCCATCGCGAATGCTTATCGGCGCTTCACCCTTATGCCGAGACCCTTTCCCCACCTATCACTGTCTCCAACACCTGGATCTCACCTACCGGCTTCCTGGTCCGAAGAGGGTCGTCAGACAATACCACAAAATCCGCCCACTTACCTGGCGCCAGGCTGCCCTTTTCTTTCTCTTCAAAGGCGGAATAAGCTGCGCCAAGTGTATACCAGCGGAGTGCCTGTTCAACGGAGATGGCCTCCTCAGGCACGTATGCGGCCCCGCTCTCTGTGCGTTGAGTCACAGCGGCCTGGATGCCCAGGAGGGGCGAGCCATGCACGACTGGCCGGTCGGAACTGAAGGCCACATGCAGGCCACGCAGACTGGCCAGGGGGTAAGTCAAGCGCAGGCGTTCCTCACCCAGCGCGGCACGAAAGCCGTCGCCCAGTTCAAAGATGAAACGCGGCTGGGTGACAACCACCACGCCGAGCCGCCGAATACGCGCAAGCAAATCTGGCCGCAGGACCCCGCAGTGCTCCAGGCGGGGGCGAAAGCGTGGAGCATCCACGCCCATGACCGACTCAATGGCATCCAGCCCGGCCTCAATCGCCCGGTCGCCGATAGCGTGCATGGCCACCTGCCAGCCAGCGCGATGGGCGATGCCCACCTGGTCATGGATGGTGGGTTCACTTTTCACCAGAAACCCCGAGGTATCTGGGGCATTGACATACGGCGTGGAGAGGGCTGCTGTGCGCCCAATAAGCGAGCCATCCAGGAAGAGCTTGATCGCGCCGAGGCGTAGCCGGTCGTTGCCAAAACCGCTGTGCAGACCAAAAGCGAAATCAAATCGCCCCTCCTTGACGGTTAACTGTTCCACGTCCACCATCAGCCGCACCCGCTGAGGCAGAAGCCCTTCGGCACTGGCCTCCTGGTAGGCGCGGAATTCTTCGGGCGCGATCCAGCCAGCCCAGGCATCTTGAGCGCTGGTGATCCCCTCTGCGGCCATGTGCCTGCCTGCTGCCGCTAGCGCCGCTTTGGTCTCGGCCAGGGTATAGGGGGGCAGAACTTTTTTGATCAACTCCTGGGCTGTCTCTTTTAACAGGCCGGTAGGCTCGCCGTGCTCATCGCGATCGATAAGGCCGCCTTCTGGGTCGGGCGTGTCACAGGTGATGCCGGCCAGGGCCAGCGCGCGCGAGTTGGCGACCGCCATGTGGCCGGAGATGTGCGAAAGGAAGACGGGATTGTCCGGCGAGACAGGGTCAAGGTCGGCGCGGGTGGGATGGCGGCGCTCGGCAAGTTTGTTTTCGTTGTAGCCCCCGCCACGAATCCACTGGCCTGGCGCGGCGCGTTGAACATGACCGGCAACGGACTCAATCACTTCGGCGATGTTTGCCGCCGCGCGCGCGTTCACTTCGACCAGACCCAGGCCGAAGAGCAGGATATGGCAGTGCGCATCATGAAAGCCGGGGATGACCGTGCAACCCTGGAGGTCAATGGTCTTCGTCCCGCGCCCGATCAGTGGATGGAGGTCCTCATCCGAGCCGACAGCGATAATTTTTCCGCCCCATACGGCCAGGGCTTGAGCTGTGGGCCGGGCGGGGTCCAGTGTGATGATATGGCCATGCCAGAAGACGGTGTCAGCATGAAACATGATAATGCTCCATTGAGGTAAGGAGAGACAATACGCCTCAGACAGCCTGCCCTGAAGGCTGTGCAGGGTTAAGCGTCAGTCAGTGTGAAAAGCGGATCACCTGCCGCACGACCTCACCTTTGGCCAGGGCATCAAAAGCCGGGTTGATCTCCTCCAGCGCAATCGTGCGGCTGAGCAGCGCGTCCACGGGCAACACCCCGGCCTGATACAGCCCAATGAAGCGTGGGATATCACGACGGGGCACAGCCGAACCCATGTACGAGCCTTTCACGGTGCGTTCCTCGGCTACCAAACTGACAGCAGGAACGGCGAACTGCTTACTGGGATGGGGCAAGCCGATGGTGACGGTGGTGCCGCCGCGCCGCGTGGCCTGATAGGCTTGAATCAACACGCGCTCGCTGCCCACACTTTCAAAGGCGTAGTGCGCCCCGCCGCCGGTCAGGTCTTTGACCGCCTGCACCGGATCGCCGTCTTTAGCATTGACGGTGTGGGTCGCGCCCAGTTTGCGCGCGAGTTCAAGTTTGGAGGCGAGCACATCTACAGCCACGATGGGAGTGGCCCCTGAGGCCCGCGCTCCCAGCACAGCGCTCAACCCGACCCCGCCCAGGCCGAACACGGCCACGCTCGTCCCCGGCTCAACCTTCGCCGTGTTCACGACTGCGCCGACGCCGGTCATCACGGCGCAGCCGAATAGGGCCGCGACCTCCAACGGCAGCGACGGGTCAATCTTGACCAAGGACTCCTGGGCGGCGACGGTGAACTGCGAAAAGGCGGAGACACCCAGATGGTGATGCAACGCCTGTCCAGCGCGATTTTTGAAGCGACGCTCGCCACTCAAGAGTGTGCCCGCCACATTTGCCCTGGCCCCGTTTTCGCATAGGGCAGGGCGGCCGCTAGCACAAGGGATGCACTGCCCACAGGCAGGGACGAAGGAGAAGACGACATGATCGCCAGGGGACAGGTCGTGTACCCCCGGCCCAACCTGGCGCACGATCCCGCTGGCTTCGTGCCCCATCACCATAGGCATGACACGCGGGCGCGAGCCATCAATCACGGACAAATCGGAGTGGCATAACCCAGCGCAGGCGATCTCCACCAGGACCTCACCCGGGCCGGGGTCGTTCAGGTCCAGGTCCTCAATCACCAGCGGGCGCGATTCGGCATAGGGGGTGGGATGTTCCATTGTGTAAAGGACAGCCGCTTTCGTTTTCATCTGAGCCTCCGTACCTCAACCACGAGGCGGGCCTGTGAGTACCTTAAACATTGCGGGTTCTATGGGGGGCCTGACATACATCCCAGGCCCCCCACAACTGCGACCCGCGGCAGGTCACCCCACAAAAGCCGCCAACTCCTGCGCAAATTTATCCGGCTCTTCCACCATCAAGGCATGGCCGCTGTTCTCAAACCAGACGATACGCGAGCCGGGGATGCGCGGCAGCATATACTCCACCCAACCAGGGTGACAGACTTTGTCGTCTCGCCCGTGAAGCATGATGGTGGGGAGGTTCACTTTGGGCAGTTTGTCGCGCAGGTCTTCGTCCAGCAGGGTCTTGAAGTATTTGTAGGCGACGTAGGCCGGGGTCTTCAGCCACAAGGAGAGGAACCAGTTCTTGGTAGCCTCCATATCCGTACGGTGGAAGTTCAGCCCACCGAAAGCGGCCATAGTTTCAGGCAAGGCTACACGCAACGCCTCCAGCGAGGCTTGGGCAGTCGCCTCATCCATCCCAAATGGCTCCGTCTCCGTCTGCTTGAAGCGTGGCGTCGCTGCACCCACCATGACGAGTTTGGTGACACGCCCATCGCTATTGAAGTCAGCCACGTATTTGAGGCCCACCCCCGCGCCCATAGACCAGCCGACGAAGGTCACATCGCGCAGGTCTAGCGCCCTGAGGAAGGCACGCACGTCGCCGCACATCTCATCGTAGGTGTAATCGGAGCATGGCTTGTCGGAATCGCCGTGGCCGCGCAGGTCCACGCACACACAACGATAGCGATCATGCAGGGCAAGCACAGCGTAGTTCCAGGTGTCCACATTGGCGGTGAGCCCTGGGACGAACAGAATCGGCTTACCTGCGCCCGTGTCACGGTAATGCATACGGATCCCGGTGTCAAGGTCAATGAATGGCATGGTTGTACCCTCCTTCCGGATCATATTTTACGTGTCGCTTCACGTCAGCCGTATGGCCACCATCTGGATGTTGGTCATCTCCTCAATGGCGTACCTCACCCCCTCCCGCCCCAGCCCGCTCTGGCGGTTGCCCCCATAAGGCATGTGGTCAGCGCGGAAGGCAGGCGTGTCGTTGATGATCACCCCCCCAAAGTTCAATCGCTGGATCGCCCGAAACACGCGCTGGATGTCGCGGGTGAACACGCTCACCTGCAGGCCATATTCGGTGGCATCCGCCTGGCGCAACGCCTCCTCAAAGTCATCACAGGCCATCACCGCGGCCACCGGCGCAAAGGCCTCCTGCGCCACCACCTTCATCTCCGGCTGCACCTCGGTCAGCACCGTGGGCCAGTACACCGCCCCCTCCCGCCTGCCCCCGGTGAGCACCTGCGCCCCACCCGCCTGAGCCTCCCGCACCCAGCCCTCAATGCGCTCGGCCTCGCGCACATCAATCATCGGCCCCACATCCACCCGCTCGTCCAGCGGGTCGCCCACCACCATCGCTTCGCTGGCCTTCACAAACCGTTCGGTAAACGGCTCGTAGATAGGGCGCTGGCTGTAGATGCGCTGCACCGAGATGCACACCTGCCCGGAGTTGTAATAGGCCCCCACCGCGCAGCGTTGGGCCACAAAGTCCAGGTCGGCATCGGGGGCCACGATCACCGGCGAGGTGTTGCCCAACTCCAGGGTGATCTTCTTGATGCCGGCAATCTCGGTGATGCGCCGACCCACCGCCGCGCTGCCGGTGAAGCTCACCTTGGCCACGCGGGGGTCGCTCACCAGCCACTCGCCCACCGTGCTCCCCGACCCCACCACCAGGTTGAGCGCCCCCGGCGGCAGCCCGGCCTCGGCCAGCACCTGGCACAGCTTGACGGCGGTCAGGGGGGTGGCGCTGGCCGGCTTGAGCACCACGGTGTTCCCGGCGGCCAGCGCCGGGGCCACCTTGTGGGCCACCAGGTTGAGGGGGAAGTTGAAGGGGCTGATGGCGGCGATGACCCCCAAGGGGCGGCGGAGGTAGAAGCCGAAGTAGCCCTCGCCTGCGGGCACGGCATCCAGGGGCACGGTCTCGCCGTGAATGCGCCGGGCCTCCTCGGCGGCCAGGGTGAAGGTGGTGATGCCGCGCTCCACTTCAATGCGGGCGTACTTGAGCGCCTTGCCGGCTTCGGCGGCGATGGTGCGGGCGAAGTCCTCTTTGCGCTCGCGGAGCGTGGCGGCGGCGCGGGCCAGGATGTCGGCTCGCCTGTGGGCGGGCAGGTCGGCCATGACCGGCGCGGCGCGTTGGGCGGCGGCGATGGCGGCGTCCACGTCTTCGCGGCGGGCGGTGGGCAGGGTGGCGATGACCTCACCGGTGTACTTGTGGGTGACCCCCAGGGGCGGGCCGCCTTCTACCCAACGACCGTCAATAAATAGCTTGTAGTCCTTCATGTCTTAATCCTCCGCACAATTTCACCGCGTTCAATGGTGTATATTCGGCTGGCCAACCGTTCCACATGCTTGTGTTCCGATTCAGCCACCAGGACGGCCAGGCCATCCTGTTGAAATGCCTGGATCGCGGCGCCCATACGCTCGGCCAGAGCAGGGGCCAGGCCCTCAAAGGGTTCATCCAGCAGCAGCAGGCGCGTAGCGACCATTAACGCGCGGGCCAGGGCGATGAGTTTCTGCTGGCCGCCGCTGAGTTGCGTGGCACGGCGGGCCATAAGCTGCTTGACCTCTGGCATGGCTGCATAGAGGCGTGCCAGCCGCTGCTCGGCGTCCTCTATCCTGATGGCCCACGTGGGCAGCAGCAGGTTCTCCTCAACCGAGAGCGTAGGGATCAGCCGCCGGTCTTCGGGCATATAGCCAATACCCAGCCGGGCGCGGTGATGGGCGGGCACGCCTTGCAGGTCGCGCCCATCCAACATGAGCTGGCCGGAGGCCATAGTGATCAGGCCCATAATACTGCGCAGGGTAGTGGTCTTGCCCGCGCCGTTGCGCCCCACCAGCCCCACGATTTCACCTTCGCTCACCTCCAGGGTCACCCCACGCAGGATGGTGATTGCTTTGACGCTGACATGTACGTCTATGAGATTAAGCCTGGTCATCCCCACCCCGCCACAGCCCGCCGGATCTCTGGGTTGCTCAAAATGGCCTCGGGCTGGCCATCGGCGATGATCCGGCCACCGTTGATCACCAGCACCCGCTTAGCGTAGCGCCGCACCACTTCCATATCATGTTCCACGAACATCGCCGTCACTTGGCTTTCCTCAAGCACCTTCACCAGCCTATCCATCACCTCAAATTTATCTTCCACGCTTACACCACTCGTAGGCTCGTCCATCAGCAGCAATTTGGGCTTGAGCGCGAAGGCCAGAGCGATGTCCAGCAACTTGCGGCCCCCCTCCGGCAACTCACTGGCCGGGCGGTCCGCCTGCGCCTCCAGGCCGAACTGCGCCAGGAGGGCACGGGCCTCTTCTATGCGGCTATTCTGTCTGAGGGCGTGCCAGAAGTCGCCGCTGCTGCCCGTAGCAGTAGAGCGTGCAATGAGCACGTTCTCCAACACGGTCAGGCTGGTGAACAACTGCGGGATCTGGAACGAGCGCCCCACACCCAATGCCGTCACTTGATTAGGGTGCAGCCCCACAATGTCCTGGCCCATAAAGCGGATGCGTCCCGCCTCAGGCTTTAGATAGCCTGTCACCAGATTGAGGAAGGTGGTCTTGCCCGCCCCATTGGGGCCGACAATGCCCACGAATTCGCCCCGGTTCACCACCACATTTTCGCCTTCCGCCGCGGTGATCATCCCAAAGTGCATAGTGAGATTCTCAACCTGGAGCACGGCTGTCATACCTGCCTCCTGCGCAGGCGTTGGCCCAATGACCATAGCCCCCCCGGCAGCAGGAAAATGATCCCCAACATCAGGATACCCAAGGTCATTTGCCATGTGTACGGGGAGAATTTAAAGGCGTAGCTTTTGACAAGCTCATAGGCTATGGCACCCACCAGTGGGGCAAACACGCTACCTGTACCGCCAAGTAGGGCCACAAACACAAATTCGCCGGATGTGGTCCAATAAGCCAACTCCGGGTCCACATGCCCGACGTTGATGGCGACCAGCACACCGCCCAGCCCCCCCAGCCCGGCAGCCAGCACATAGGTCAGGTAAATGGCCCTGTGCACAGAGCCCCCCAGGTAAGCCACACGCACCTCGTTGTCCCGTATGGCGCGGATGAGCGTGCCCAGGGGCGATTGGATATAGCGATAGATCAGGTAAAGCATAATGGCCACGCAGATCAACACCAGATAGTACACGGTGAGACGCAGTCGTTCAGGGGGGATGACCAGGCCGAATATCGTCGGCGGAGCGATGCCCATCCCGTCGCTACCGCCAGTCACGTCATAAGCTTTGACCAACACACCATAGAAAGCCATGGAGAAGGCCAGGCTTAACATACCGAAGAAGATTTCACGGTAGCGGGCGATGACCACGCCGATGAGCGCGGCCAGGGCAATACTGGCCATTACCCCGATGGCCAGCAAGACCGTCGCCTCGCCGATCCCCCAGCGGTTGATAGCGAAGCCCACAGCGTAGGCAGCGGCGGCGTAGAACAATCCCTGCCCAAAAGAGACCAGCCCGGCGCGCATGAGCAGGACAACGCTTAACACCACCAGCCCCTTGGCCAACGCCAGGGCCATCAGGAAAATCACCCACTCGGGTAAAACCAGCCCCAACCCGCCAAACAGGGTTAGAAGCAGCAGGGAAGTCAACAAGATCTGACGGTTCATATACGCCGTACTTCCACCTGGGGGAATAGCCCCTGGGGGCGAATGAGCAACACCACGGTCATGACCAGATAGATAGTGAACAGTTCCAATTCGGGGATAAGATGGACAGCCGCCGCTCGCACCAGTCCAACGATGAGCGCGCCCAAGGCTGCCCCCTCAGGGCTGCCCAACCCGCCGATGACCACAACGGCAAAGGCCAGTACAATCACCTCAACAGCGATGCCCGGCACAACGGCGATCATGGGTGCAGTGAATGCCCCACCCAACGCGGCCAGCGTCGCCCCCAGGGTAAACGTCACCACGTAGATAACTGGCAGGTTGATGCCTAACGCGGTGCTGATCTCCGGGTCATGGATCACCGCCACTACCAACCGCCCAAAACGGGTTCGGTTGATCAACACCCATAGCAAGCCGCCTGCCAGTATGGCCACGATCAATAACAGCAGGTAATAGTAGGGGTAACTGACCCCGGCCAATTGAACCTTGCCCAGCAAGCCAAACGGTTTATAGGCGTAATACGGGTCCACGCCGAAACCCAGCTTAATGCCGTCTTCCAGGATCAAAAACAGCGCATAGGTCACGATGAGTTGCACAGCCGGGTCGCGCCCATACATCCGACGTAACACGCCGCGCTCAATGAGCGGTCCGGCCACCAGCCCCACCAGCAGCGCTGCCCCGAGCAGGACAACGAAACTGCCCGGTGGCCACCACTTGTCACCATCAAAATAGGCAATGATCAGCGCTGCGCCCGTGTAGGCCCCCAGGGCATACAGGCTGCCATGGGCGATATTGAGGATGCGCAACACACCGTAGATCAGCGTCAGGCCGAGTGAGATCAGAAACAGCCACGAGGCAAACACAAGGCCATCAGCCAGAATGATCAGGGGTAAAGTGAACATAGCAGCCGCCTGCGTGGGCGTCGTGCCTGGCGCATGACACAACGGTCGCGCCAGGCACGACACTTCACCGTTCACATCCTAAGGACACTTCGCTCCCTGGAAGCCTCCCGCGATCCAGTCCGAGCTTTTCACCCCGGCAGGCGGGTTGACACATGCCGCCTGGAACACCTGCACCTGCACGATGTCCACTTCACCTGTGGCCGGGTTGAACTCGCCCGTCAGGCCGTAGGCGGAGGGCTCAACGGCCTGATGCCCATTACCCAGCGCCATCTTGATAATGCCACTGGGGGTGTCAAACTCCAGCCCGGTGAAGGCCGCGATCACTTGCTCCACTGTGGGCCACTGATGGCCATTGGCAGCAATAGCTTTCTCGTAGGCCGCCTTGACCCCCAGGATGGCCTGGGCCATATGATAGGAGGGATACACCGGCCGGACAGAGAAGCGGTCACTGTACACCTTCTTGAACCACCTGTTCAGATCGTTGTCCGGGGCGAAGGCGCCGTGTGGACCACGCCCGCCGATGACCAGCCCTGGCGGCACATCTTTGCCCAGGCGCGGAAGCGCGGTATCACCTGTGGTCAACACCAGCAGGCTGTCCTGTCCCAGGCCACGCGGGGTGCCCTGGATAAGCAGGCTCTCCAGGTCGCCGCCCCAGAAACTGGAGTGGATCACATCGGAGCGGGCCGCCAGGAGCGCCGAGAGCTCCGCCGAGTATTCCCCGGCGAGCAGGCGAGGGAACTGCACCGTGCCGATAAGCGTGCCGGGGTGCAGTTGCAGCACCGATTGGCTGAAGGCGTTCCACGAGTCTTGCCCCCAGGCATAATTCTGATTAATGCCAGAGATGCTGCTCAAGTCAGGCTTCTGCGCCAGCACATAGCGGGCAGCGCCCACGCTGTCAATGATCTGGTGAGCACTGGTGCGGAACAGGTAAGTATGCTCAGCCTCCTCAAAGATCTGATTTGTGCCACAGTCAAAGAACACGGTGAGGGTCTTGAGTTCCTCCACCACCGGGGCCACAGCCAGACAGTCGGCGCTAGAGATATAGCCGATGACCAGGTCCACCTTCTCGTCGGTGACCAACCGTCGGTACTCGGCCACCTGCTTGTCCGCACCGCCGGCCTCGTCAATGAACACAGGGACGATCTTGGCTGTGCCGATGCCGGGTATATTGTAGGGCGCGGGGGCGCGACCGGCGTTGAGTTGCTCAATCAAAATCTCCGCCGCATTGCGTGAGGGGATGCCGAAGGGTGCAGCAGCGGCACCGGAGAGGAAGGCTACAATGCCGATCTTGATTTCAGCCGGTGCGCCCGTGGGCGCGACAATAGGGGTAGCGCTGGGCGCGGCGGTAGGCGCAGCGGCTATTTCCCCAGCCTCGCCGAAAAAGGAACTCACCGGGGTCCAATTGCCGCCGTGCTGTTCCACGATGGCGAGTTGCTTGATGCCCTGATGGTCGCTGTCCCCGTAAGAGAAGGGTGGGGTCAGGCCAGTGGTGAAGTTTTGGAGCGATTCCAGCGCGGCGATGAAACTCTGGCGGGTGGGGTTGCGCCCGGCTCGCTTGAGCGCCTCCACGATCACCTCCCCTACGGCCCATGAGGACAGGCTATAGCCGCCAGGCACTTCATCGGGGAAGGATTGCTTGAGCGCGTCCCGATACCCCTGCGCCTCTTTGGCCCGAAGGGGGTCCACCAGCCAGGCCCCAGCCAACACGCCCTCGGCAGCCGAGCCAGCCAGCGCGGGCAAGATGGGGTCAGCCAGGACATAGGTCATCAGCCATTTGGGTTTGAAGCCGTTCTTTTCCGCCTCCTTCAACAAGGATGAGGCGGGGACAACAATGGCATACACGAACACCAGATCGGGCTTGGCTTCCTGTAATTTGAGCGCATGTGAACTGAAGTCGGTCTCGCCGGGGGTGTAAGGCACGACAGCGACCGGCGTCACGCCGCGCGCTTGTAGCGCCTCCATGAAGGCATTGGCGCCTTCCTTGCCAAAGGCGTCATCTTGATAGAATACGGCGATGTTCCTGGCCTTAAGCGTGTCCAGCGCGTATTGGGCCATGAGCTTGCCCTCTAGCGCATAGGTGGGCTGGATGCCGAACACGGTCTTCTTGAACGGTGTGGACCACAGCGACGAGCCGGAAGCGATGCCGACGACCGGCACACCTTTCTCCTGGGTATAGTCCAGCACAGCAGCCGTTTGGGCTGTGCCCAGCGGCCTCACCAGGGCAAAGATGTGATCCGATTCAACCAGCTTCTTGACGGCGGCCACCGTGTTCGCCGGCGTGTACTGGTCGTCCTCAACGATCAACTTGATCTGCCGCCCGTTGACCCCGCCCTGGGCATTGACATAGTTAAAGTAAGCCTGGAGGCCATGGGCCAGGGGGACGCCAATGGTGGCCACCGGCCCCGTCTGTGCGGCGGTCATACCGAAAAGGATAGTGTCTGCGGTGACCCCCACGTCACTGGCAGTCAGTGGCTCTTCGGCGGCGGTCGTGGGGGTAGGTGCGCTGGGCGGGGCAGCAGGGGGGCTGGTGGCCCCGGCAGCGGGTGGGCTGGTGGGCGCGGCTGTGGGCTGCGGGGTGGGTGCCGCGCACGCCGTTAGCACAAGGGTTGCGCTCACCAGGAGGCTGGTGATTTTGAATAGCTGCTTCTGCACGTTCATCGTTCTCCTCCAAGAGAATATGGTACTCAACGGATTATCTAAAGAATCAAGGAAATAGATTCCCAGGTGGCCTAACCACTCCCAGGAATACATAGAAACCCTCAGGGGCCTCTGAGTCCCTAGAGTTGTGGCGAGTTCCCCTGATCTCCACCTCCATTTTGAATGGGTTGTCCTCCCAAATACAGGTAACGCACCTCAGGGTTGTGGCGCAGTTGGGCGGCTGGGCCGCTCAGGCGCACCACGCCGCTTTGCAGCACATAAGCGCGGTCCGCCAGGGCCAGGGCCCTATATGCGTTCTGCTCGGCCATCAACACCGTCACGCCCGCAGCGTGAACCCGGCGGATGACCTCAAACATGTGCTCAACCAGGCGGGGGGCCAGGCCCATAGAGGGTTCATCCAGCAGAAGGAGCCTGGGCGCGGCCATGAGGGCGCGGGCGATGGCCAGCATTTGCTGTTCACCGCCGGAGAGCGTGCCGCCCAAGCGGTTATAACGCTGGCGCAGGACGGGGAAAAGGGTCAATACCCACTCCAGGTCGTCTTTGACTTTGGCCCGGTCGCGGCGCCGGTATGCGCCCAGGCGCAAGTTCTCGGCCACCGTCAGCTCGGGGAAAATCTGACGTCCCTCCGGGACATGGATCAGCCCCAGGCCCACAACCGCCTCCGCTGACCAGCCATCAATGCGCCGTCCCTCCAACTCTACGCTTCCGGCGCTGGGCCGCAATAATGCCGAGATGGTGCGCAACAAGGTGGTCTTGCCTGCACCGTTGGCCCCCAACAAGACGACGACCTCGCCAGCGTGGACCTCCAGCGAAACCTGGCGTAACACAGTGATCGGGCCATAGCCAGCCGTGACGCTAGTCAGCCTCAGCATAGCTCCTCGTCCCCAGATAAGCCTGAATCACTGCGGGATGGTTCTGCACCTCGGCAGGGCTGCCCTCCGCGATCACCTCTCCAAAGTCCAACACGACAATACGCTCACACACCCCCATCACCAGGGACATGTCATGCTCCACCAGTAACAGGGCGCAACCGTACCCATCACGGATGCGGCGGAGCAGGTCGCTCAGCGCGGCGCTTTCATAAGGATTGAGGCCGGCTGCGGGTTCATCCAACAACAGCAGTTTCGGTCGGGCCACCAGCGCCCGGGCGAGCTCCACCCGCTTGCGAACGCCGAAGGGCAGCGCGTGAGCAGGCCATCCGGCTACATCAGCCAGACCAACAAAGCTTAACACCTCCATCGCCTGCGCTCGCATTCTCTTTTCCTCTCGCCGCATACCGGGCAGGCCCAGAGCCGCTGACAGGACGGGGGGAAGTGAAGTCAGCGATCTCCCCGCGCTCGTGGCAGCGTGTAGCCCTACCAGCACGTTATCCAGCACACTCAAGCTGGCAAATAGCTCCACCTGTTGAAAGGTGCGGGCAATCCCCAGCCGCACAACCTGGTGTGCCCGTTGTCTTCTGAGGTCAATGCCCTCAAACCACATAGCCCCCGCGTCCGGGGAGAGAAAGCGACTCAGGCAGTTCAATACGGTCGTCTTCCCTGCCCCGTTTGGGCCGATCAGCCCCACAATCTCCCCGGCGCCCAGGCTGAAGCTCACCCGGTTGAGCGCCTGTAACCCGCCAAAAGCGATAGAGAGATCTTTGACCACCAGCATAACGCACAACAACCCCACAGCTAACCTGTCAGGAACGGCTTCAGCCGCGATGAGCATCTTTTAGCGCGTTAGAACGGCCCAGCCCGTGGGCGCCTGGCGCCTCTCTGCCCACCTCTGTCCCCTCAGGTCAATGCCCTCAAACCACATAGCCCCCTCCCCCCTTGTGGGGGAGGGGGTCGGGGGGAGAGAGGGTCGCCGAATCCCTGGCCCTGTCTCCTGGGTGAATCCTCCCCCATAGGCTATATATCCTCTGCCCACCGCGCCACAGCCCACCCGGCAGGAAAATGACCACCAAAATGAGGCCCAACCCGTAAATCACCGAGCGCAAGTCACGCCATCCGCTCAGGCGCTGGAAGAACAATGTGAGAAACACCGCGCCAACCAGTGTGCCCGGAATAGAGGCCAGCCCCCCCACCACGATGACGCTGACGAGAAAGATGGAAACGGCCAGGTTGAAATCCGGCGGGCTGATAAAGCCCACCAAGTGGGCATACAGCCCCCCCGCTATACCCCCGTAAAACGCGCTTAGCGCAAACGCCAACACTTTGAAGCGCGTCAGGCTGATGCCGGCAGCCTGAGCGGCCACCTCATTATCGCGTAAGGCGATGAAGGCTCGCCCCAGCGCACTTCTTACCAGGTTGACGGCCAGCCAGGTCATCAGTGCAGTGAGAATGAGCGTGAGCGCATATAGCCCGCGATCGTCGGCGACTTCCAGTGGCCCCAAGGTTGGGCGCGGCACTTTCAATCCCTGAAACCCACCTGTCACTCCGATCCACTTGTCCAAAACCTGCTCTACCGCCACCACAAAGCCCAGTGTGGCGATAGCCAGATAGGGCCCGCGCAGGCGCAAGGCCGGCAGGCCCAGTCCCAGGCCGATAAGTGCGCTCACACCGCCCGCCACAGGCAACGCCGCCCAAAAAGGGAAACCCGCCTTGAGCCTGAGCAAGGCCGACGTATATGCGCCAATAGCCACAAAGCCGGCATGCCCAATGGAGATCTGCCCACTGTACCCTGTCAGCAGGTTCAACCCCAGCGCGGCGATGGCCCAGACCCCCGCCAGCGAGAGCAGATACAGGTAATAGTTCGGTAACAGAAAAGAGGCGGCCACTCCACCACCCAGCACAAGCCCAAACCAGAAAGCCCAACCGGGGCGTGGCATAGGATCACACCTTCCGGGCAATGACCTGCCCCAACAACCCCGTTGGCCGCACCGCCAGGACAACCACAATCAGGCTGAAGGCGAAGACGGTCTTCAACTCCGTGGCGATGTATCCCGCCACCAGATTCTCCAGCACGCCAAGCACGAGCCCCCCTACCACAGCCCCCGGCAAGCTGGTGAACCCCCCAAGCACCGCCGCGGCGAACGCCCGGATCAGCACAGCATTCATCGTGTCTGGCTCAAGGAACGTGGCCGGGGTGATCAGCACGCCCGCCACTGCCCCCAGCATCGCCCCCAGCCCCCACGTCACTGCCAGCACGTGATCCACTGAGACACCCATCAACTGGGCGGCCATCGGGTTCTGCGCCACTGCGCGTATGGCGATACCCAGGTCCGTGAACCGAAAGAAAACAAACAACGCCCCCGCCAGCGCCAGCCCCAGGCCCAGATTGAACACTTGCTCACGGGTGAGGACGATTTCACCCAGGCGCAACGGTGGCCCCACGACCAGGCTGGGTAAACTCTTCACCTGCCTCCCCCATACCGCCCCGATCACCCCGTTAAGCACCTGCGAGACGCCCAGCGTCGCCACTACCAGCGCCAGCACAGGCGCACGGCGTTGGCGTGCCAGGCGCAGCACCCCACGTTCCACCGCCACCCCCAGCAACGCCGCCAGCACCAACGTCCCCACCAGCGCGAGTGGCACAGGCCACTCCCACAACACCAACAAGGTAAACGCTATAAAGGTGCTGAATGCGGCCATATCCCCATGGCCGAAGTTCACTACTTCTGAGGCTTTATAGATAAGCACCAGGCCGAGGGCCATCAGCCCATAGAGTGCCCCTGCCGCCAATCCCCCCGCGAGTTGTCGTCCCAAAAGTTCCATGGCGGTCCCCTTCTTTACCAGGTCATGAGAAGCGCTCCACCTTTGGGATGTACTCGGCGATGAATAATGCCAGCTCATTCACATCTAAGAAGTGATACTCGCGCCCGGATTGCAGATGGCGCACGATACCATGCCAGCGCGGAGGCAAGGCGTGGGCCTCGCCCTCAGGGCTGTCCTGCACAATGCGAACGATGAAAGAGGTGATGACTCTGGCAGGAGAAGTCAAAGCGGCCACCTTCTCTGGCAATGGGACAACCCCTTCAGCTATCCCAGTTTAGCAGGTGGCCGTTCCGCAGGAGCTACAGAGGCGTTACATTTGCATTACATTATCGGTAGTCTCCCTATTTTGTGTTCATTATCTTTGCACTTTACCAATCTGAAGTAGTGGGCATGGCCCTTTCTGCACGCCTGAAAGGGATGCGTTACCTGCAAGCCGCGGGGCCTGCCTACTTCCTGCCGGAGAACTCCCAGTCGCTCAGCGTGTGTCCTTCGTTGACGCGTTGGGCCAGCCTGTATCCATCCCAGGCAGTACAGAGAGCGATGAGCCCCCAGAAGAAAAGCGGCGAGAGACTCAGGCAACATCCGAAATAGGCCATTCCCATCTCGGGCAGGCCGGTCGGCATGAAGGCCAGGCAAGCCGCCATCGCGCCGGCGAGGACCGCGCCTGCAATAAAGGCCATGCCCTTGGCCGTCTGCCCAAGATAGAGATACCCACCTCCACCAGTGAAGAAATTCAAGAGGGCCGCCAGGGCTGGTTCTTTTTGTTTTCGCTGCTCCGACATTGTAAACCTCCATTTCTTGGGTTTGAGTTGTTACTGATACATTTCTCGTCCTCAGGCGGGGATTCCGTGGCCGGGGAGGCCAACTGGTGCAGCAGGGCCAGCAGAGCCTGAAGGTGTGAGGTGACACTCACCTTTCAGGTGAGTGTCACCTCGCTGTGTCCGCTCAGCGGTTCCGCAGCACCAGAGGGAGGTAGAGCGCAACGCGGGGGATCAACTGTCCGATCTGATTGGCGGCCATCTCGGTGAACCACAGATGGCCGTTACCGTCGGCCGCGATCATCACTGCGACGCTGGCGCTGGTCGGGATGGCATATGTACTGGGGACCGCACCGGACGGTAGCACGTGCAAGATCTTGTTGCTAAAGCTCGCCACCACCCACAGGCTGTTGAACGGCCCAGCCGTGATCCCCTCCGGCCCGTTGGCATCGCCCGGCAGGTCAAACTCGCTGATGCTGCCCGTCGGCGTGATCCTGCCGACCCGATCGGCAATGGTCTCTGTGAACCACAGGTTGCCGTCCGGGCCGGGCGCGATGCCAAAGACTTTGGCGCCTGCCGTATATTCGGTGATCGTCCCACCGGGGGTGATCCGGCCGATCTTCTGCCCCTCATACTCCGTGAACCAAAGCGCCCCGTCCGGCCCGGCGACGATGTCGTTCAGGCCGCTGTTGGCTGTAGGCACATCGTATTCAGCCAGCAGCGTGCCCGAGGTGTTCATCTTGCCGATGCGGTTGCCGCCCTCCTCGCAGAACCACAGGTTGCCGTCCGGCCCCACGGTGATGGCGATAGGGGCGCTGCTGGCGGGCAGCGGATATTCGGTGATCGCCCCGGCCAGCGTGATGCGGCCGATGCGGTCGCCGGCGTACTCGGTGAACCACAGATTGCTATCCGGCCCGAGGGCGATGTCGGAGGGGAGGCTATCGGCGGTAGGGATGGTGTATTCGGTGATGGTGACGGCCTGCATGGCGCCCGGCAGAGCGGATGCCGCGCTGTCGCTGGCGGAAGTCAACCTGCCGATCTTGTTCCCTGCCAACTCGGTAAACCAGACCCCGTTACTTGAATCTAGGGTAATGCCATAGGGTTGGCTGTTTTCTGTGGGCACCGGGTATTCCTCCCACGAGGGGCTGTATTCATAGGATCCGACATCGCAGACGGCCGTGCCATCGTTGTTGCCATCCAGGGGGCGCGCGGCGCCGCGCTGATCCACTGCCGGGCAGGCGCTGTTGGCGCCGGCGTCTATCGCCACACTGCCCGCTTGCAGGGCGAACAGCCACCTCCGCCAGGCCAGTTTCAAGGCTGCCGTGGTGACCTGAGTGAAGCCGGGCGAGCATGAATCATCGGTAGCCAAATTGTGGGTGCTGCTGGACGTAAAACCGCCACTGCAGTTATACTCGCTATTATTGGCAACAATGGTATTGACGGCAGTTGTCTCGTTGGCGGGGTTGGCGATGCCTCCTCGAATATTGCCGGAGAAGGTGCAGTTGGTAATGTTTAGCGTGCTGGAGGCGCCACTGTCAATCCCTCCACCGCGAATGACGGCGCTGTTGTTGTAAAACGTGCAATTGGTCAGAGATATCGTGGCCCCTTCGTTCTTGACGCCGCCGCCGTAGACTGCGCTGTTGCCGATGAAGGCGCTTTGCTGCGCGTCCAAGACGCCTGTGGAGTAGTTGTATATGCCTCCGCCGTCCCAGTCGGCGTGGTTGTCGGCGACGATACAGCGACGCAACGTCAGATGGCCTAGATTGTAGATGCCGCCGCCGTTTCGGTCGCTGCCGCTACCACTGGTGTACCCATGGGCAATGGTGAGATCCGACAAGGTTACGTTCGCCCCTCCCTGGATGAGCAGGACGCGGGAGGCATCGTTGCCGCTGATGGTCAGGTTGCTCGCACCAGGGCCGCTAATCGTAAGATTCCTGCTTATTGTGAGTTGACCCAGGGTAAGTGTGATCGTTCCACTCACGCTGAAGATAATCGTGTCGCCAACGCCTGCTACCTGGATGGCATCCCGCAGGGAGCAGTCGCCATCGCTGCAACTGCCGTCATTTTCATCGGCGAGGGTGTTCACCGTGATGACGGCGGACACCCCTTCGGAGCGTGGTCGCAGCATTTCGCCTTGCCGGGCAACCCCGGCAAGCGACAGTCCCGGCAGGGACAGCAGTGCCATTGCGACGGTAAGTAAGAGAGATAGTTGTCTTTTCATCGGTTCCTCCTCTATAGAGTATCATCTCAAAAACTTGGGGTAGGGCATGCCTGTTCCAAGCCAGCTTTTGACTTTTGGTTTGCCTTGTTCCCCTTTGAGACGGTTGTTTTCATCCCACAAAGCCTGGTTCTCCGCTTGCAGGTCGCGCAAATCCGCCGACAATTTTTCAATTAAGCTCAGCAGCCGCCGAATCAGTTGTCGGGCGTTTTCGTCCTGAATGGCGTTGAGGCCAATGTTCTCCAGCATGTCTCTCAGTACACTCGATCTCTTGGGAAGATACCCCGCAACTGCGCGAGCCTCGCCTCCACCCGCGGCCGCTCCCCGGCCAGCGAGGCGTCGCAGCGCGCCGCCTCGGCGAAGGCGGCATCGGCCTTGTCGGTTTCGCCGGCAAGCCAGTGCACCACCGCCAACTGGAAGCGCGCCTGCGGGTGCGCGGGCAACGCGGCCACG
>Ga0101943_1001150_pt1 | contig 26135 bp, 24 predicted proteins | sample DewCreD2012metaG_5_FD_75244 | JGI IMG/M metagenome (GOLD analysis project Ga0101943, IMG submission 75244) | Hot spring sediment bacterial and archeal communities from British Columbia, Canada, to study Microbial Dark Matter (Phase II) - Dewar... ... | reverse complement strand
CCCGACCAGCCGTTGGAGCCACTCTTGTGTTGTCCAGTCGTCAGGGTCAAGCGGGCGCATCGTTGCACTCTCCGTCCATAGGGAGGAGGATTCGGGCAGGGCACGCAGATTCCTGCTGATTTTGATGCCATTTTATACTCTTTAGGCAGCCCTATTGTCTACCGAGCCTCCAGCGACCGAGCTGCTTCCATACATCGGGCACGGGCGACTCGGCGGAGGGAAAAACTCTCTGGCGCGGTTCATGCATGGCAAGCATGGCGAGCGCAGCCAGTACTTCGTGGGGACAGGCGCGAGCGTCTGCTTCGGCATCGGCTGTCACCAGGTGGTGTTCCTGCAGGAAGCCCGTGTGAAGCGTGCCTGCTTGGAATGCGGAGTGGCTCAACACATCGATCAGGAACGCCTGATTGGTGCGCACGCCCAGCACTGCCATGCGTTGCAGGGTCTGAAGCAGCCGTTGACGTGCCTGCTCTCGGTCTGCCCCCCAGGCGATGATTTTGGCGAGCAGCGGGTCATAGTGATGCGTGATAACCGAACCCTGCTCCACGCCCGAATCGATGCGCACGCCTGGCAGATGCGGTGTATGCCATACGGTAAGAGTGCCCAGTGAAGGCGTGAAGTGGTTGGTGGGGTCTTCGGCATACAGGCGTGCTTCGATGGCGTGCCCGCGCCGTTCGATCTCGTACTGTTCGAAGGGGAGCGGCTCACCCATCGCGATGCGCAGCTGCCATTGAACGAGGTCCAGCCCTGTGACCATTTCCGTGACGGGATGCTCCACCTGCAAGCGGGTGTTCACCTCCAGAAAGTAGAACCGTGCGCTTTCAGGTGTTTCTTCCAGTAAGAACTCGACGGTACCGGCGTTCGTGTAGCCTGCCACTTGTGCCACGCGCACCGCTGCCTCGGTCATCGCCAAGCGGGTTTCCGCGTTTAGGGAGGGTGAAGGGCTTTCTTCGATAATTTTTTGATAGCGGCGCTGGATGGAGCATTCGCGCTCGAACAGGTGCAGCACCTTGCCGTGATGGTCAGCGAGGATCTGCACCTCGATATGGCGGGGTCGCGGCAGATAGCGTTCCAGCATTAGGCGTGGGTCGCCGAACGCGCCTTCTGCTTCGCGTGATGCGCTCTCTGCTGCGTGCAGGAACTCCGATTCCGCCTGCACGATGCGCATGCCCTTGCCCCCGCCACCGGCAACCGCTTTTAGCAGCAAGGGGAAACCGATTGACCGGGCTTTCTGCAGCAGCTGCTCCGGTGTGAGCGGTTTCTGGGGGATGAAGCCTGGCACGACGGGCACGCCTGCACGTTCTGCCAGCCGTTTCGCCTCGCCCTTATCACCCAGCCAACGGATGACCGCCGCGCTGGGTCCGATAAACACGATGCCCGCTTGCTGGCACGCCTCGGCGAAGTCTGGGTTCTCCGCCAGAAAGCCGTAGCCTGGGTGGATGGCGTCCGCTCCTGCCTGCTGGGCGATCGTCAGGATTTTGTCGATGGCAAGGTAGCTTTCGGCGGTGGGCGCGTCGCCCAGCAGGTACGCCTCATCCGCTTCGTGAACAAAGGGCGCGTCTTTATCCGCTTCGGAATAGACGGCGACGGCGCGAATGCCCATCTCCTGGCAGGCAGTAATCACGCGCCGCGCAATTTCGCCTCGATTCGCAATCAGCACTTTACGGAACACCCTGCTCATGCTGAGATTGTACCCCTGCAGGCGAATTTGGGTTATAATAAACTGGCGTGGAGGCAAGCGATGAGTCGATGGAAGATGGTGTTGGCGGCATGGCTGGGTATGATGGGGCACACGGCTTTCGGGTTGCCCCAGATCCATCGCGAGAAGCCTGACGACCCCCATCGCCCGAATGAGGGACGATTTGCGCCTGTGGGTGGTAACCAGGTACAGCGCGGTCCCTATATCAGTCGTCAGGTAAATGTAAATGCAACCGGCGGCAATCTCTCTGGTGACGCAGCGAACGAACCTTCTATTGCGATAGACCCTACGAACCCGAACCGAATCGTGATTGTCTGGCGCCAGTTCGACACCATCCAGTCGAACTTTCGCCAGGCAGGTTGGGCGTACAGTCATGATGGGGGCTTGACCTGGACATTTCCGGGCGTGCTGGAGCCGGGGGTGTTCCGCAGCGACCCAGTGGTGCGTGCTGATGCAAACGGTGTCTTTTACTACATGAGCCTGCGTGGGGATTTCACCTGCCAGGTGTTTCGCTCTGTAGACGGTGGCATGACCTTTCCGGAGCGATACGACGCCTTCGGTGGCGATAAGGAGTGGTTTACTATCGACCGTACAGGCGGGATTGGACACGGCAACCTCTATCTGGCGTGGAGCACCGCGGCAAGCAGCACAGGCAATCGCACTTTTACCCGCTCCACAAATGGAGGTGTTGCTTGGATGACCCCGATCGAGATGCCAAATCGCCCCGTTTGGGGCACGCTTGCCGTGGATGCCGATGGCACGCTCTATATTGGGGGCGTCTCGTCTACTCAATGGCCGCTGTTCTACCTGGTGCGTTCATCCAACGCGCGCGATGGTTCGCAGACGCCCGTGTTTGACCTGAGCCAGCAGGTCAATCTTGGCGGCACACTGGTTTACGGGCGTGGACCGAACCCTGGTGGGCTACTGGGGCAGGTGTGGATCGATGTGGACCGGTCCGGGGAAGCCTATCATGGGCGGCTCTACTTCCTTTGCTCGGTGGATCCTCCCGGCGTGGACCCACTGGATGTTTATCTGGCATTCAGCACAGACCGTGGTGCCACTTGGAGTGCGCCTATTCGGGTGAATGATGATCCGCCTGCTTCCAACGCATGGCAGTGGTTTGGCACTCTTGCGGTGGCACCCAACGGGCGCGTGGATGTCATCTGGTACGACACCCGCAATGATCCGAACGGATTGCTGTCGGAGCTGCGCTACACCTATTCCTACGATGGTGGTGTGAGCTGGGCGCCTTCCATCCCCGTCAGCCCGCCGTTTCACCCACATATCGGCTGGCCAAACCAGAATAAGATCGGCGATTACATCGACATGGTCGCGCTGGACGCGGAAGTGCTTATTGCCTATGCAGCGACTTTCAACGGTGAACAGGATGTCTATTTCGTGCGCGTGGGCGACTGCAACAGCAACGGTATCCATGACGGACTGGATATTGCCGAGGGGCGATCGACCGACCGCAATCACAATCTGATCCCTGACGAGTGCGAGACCCGTTCGGGCGATGTGGACTTTGACGGCTGCGTGGATGATACGGACCTGCTGAGTGTGCTCCTTGCTTTCGGTCAATCGGGACCGAACCTATTTGAGGATCTGAACGGTGACAGCATCGTGGATGATGGCGACCTGCTGCTGGTGCTGTTCCACTTCGGAGAAGGATGTTGACCATTAAATCGGTAGCCTTACGAGGAAGCTCCACGCAGCGTTCATAGGTTCGAGCATCCAGGGGCGGTATCCTAAGCCGCCGCCTTCTGTCTCGCTCCATACGGCTGAAACCTTTATGCCGCGTCCCGTGTAGACTGTGTTGGAGGTGGACGATGAGACAGGGACGGATAGTGGGCGGGCTGCTGATGGGGCTGGCGGTGCTGGCAATCGCGCAGCAGGAGCCGAAGAGCATGATCGATTTTGAGCGCGAGGATCACGGCTGGTTTGTATTACCTGGCGCAGACGGCAAAGTGGAGCGCACCACCAACGAGCGCGATGTGAAGGGTGGTAAATATGCTCTTGCCTACACCTATACCGTCGCGCAGGGTAAGTTCAACGCCATCGTGCGCTTAGAGCCAGAGAGCTGGGCGCAGGGCTTCCGCTTCTGGGTTAAGACGGATCGCCCGACGATGCTGGTGTTCATTGTGTCGGAGGAGGGGGGCGAGCGGTGGCAGGTGCCCTTCTGGTGCGGGCATAATGAGTGGCAGCAGGTTAGCCTTGCGCTGAGCGACTTCACGCCAACCGACGATAGCCAGCCGCAGAACGGCAAGCTGGATATGGAGCGTGCGGAGGGGATCGGTTTGCTGGATGCTGGTGCGCTCTTCGCTGCGGCGCCAGAGGCAGCTGCCTTCTTTGGCGACCTGCGCGGCACACGCATGCTCTGGCTGGACGATTTCGAATTCCTGAGCAAAGCGCCACCGCGCAAACAGGGTCAGGATATTCTGGACGACTTCCAGCGCGGCTACTTGATGTGGTTCGCCACGTGGGGTATGCATATCACGCCGGCAGCAGGCAGGATGCAGGTGGAGTATAAGCAGGAGTTTCCAGGGCTGCTGGGAGTAGCACGCCCATTGCCAAAGGGCATTCTCACAGACACTAAAGGGCTGAGCCTCACTCTTCAGATCAAAAACACGACGACGCTCGCTGTGACGCTGGAAGAGGAGGATGGTGAGCGGTGGCTGGTGAGCCGTGCCGTCGGCGGGGAGGACAAAGTGGAAACGCTGCGGTTCGAATGGGGCGCGTTCACCATCACGGACGATACCCGAGGCAAAGGCGACGGCAAGCTTGTGCCCGCCCGTGTGAAATTGCTCGCGCTCATCGATATGGGCGTGCTGACGGGCGAGGCGCAACCGGCGAATCGCTGGCAAGTGCACATGGTAAAGCTGGAGCGTTAGGCGATGCTTTCCGATGAATGGCTTGTGACTCGCTGTCTGGAAGGCGAGCTGTCGGCATTTGATCGCCTGATGGAGCGCTATTGGGATCGGGTTTTCTCGCTGGCGTTCCGTATGTTGGGCGATGCCACCTGGGCAGAGGACCTGACTCAGGAGGCGTTCCTGCGTGCCTACACGCGACTGGGGCTGTATGACCCATCGCAACCGTTCGCCACATGGCTGCTCTGTCTGACGGCGCGTCTATGCCTGAACGCGCTGCGCGACCGCCGGCTGGAACAGGAACGCCTGGAGCGCGCCGCGAAAGCGATGCCGTATGTGCCAACGATAGAGGAACAGATTTATGAGCGCGAGCGGCAGCGTACGCTGCAGCGCTTGCTGTTACGCCTGCCTGTGGAGCAGCGCGCCGCACTGCTGCTCCACTATACCGAAGGTTTACCCATCAAAGAGGTGGCGGAGCAGCTCGGTGTGCCCATCGGCACGGTCAAGACTTGGCTTCATCGTGGGCGTGAGCAGCTCCGGCGCTGGATTGAGGAGGAACTGGGATGAAGCATGAAGAGTTCCATGAGCAGAAGGTCTGCCTAACGGCTGTCGACGAGGCGGCGGACGAGATGGTGCAGCTGCTACGCGCGTTGCCAACCCTGCCTGCGCCGATGGTCCATTTTGCCCGTCCGCACGGCTGGTTCCAGTCTGTTTCGCTGCTCTGGCTGCTGCTATTACCCCTCGCAGCCTATCTGTTCCAGCAATGGCTTGCTTCCGTGATCAGCGAGAGGACCGTGCTGGAGGCAACGCCCTATCCGTACTGGCGTGGGCTGTTGAGCGAGGTTCAGCACACACTCCAAGCAGGGGTACAGCTGCTTCAGGAGGTGCTGGGATGAAGGCTTTGGTGCCGGTTGTGAGCGGGCTAATGTTGTTGAGCAGTGCATCGTCCCAGGGGCAGGCGCGTGCTGGAGAGGCAGGCGTCATGGGACCGATTCTGCTCTATTTGGTGCTCTGTGCGGTAGGGCTGGTGGGGTTGATCCTGCGTCGGGAACGGGCGCAGGCACATATTCGTGCGGTTCGCGCGGAGGGGCGAATGGTGTTCTGGCGTGGGTTTGCTGTCACCCTCGTTGCCCTGCTGCTTGTGTTGTTGTTTGGTGCGCTGAGTGAGAGCCTGAAGAAGGTGGGCGACGCACGCATGGCGGGCTTTGCGGGGCTGATCGCGCTGACGATTGCCTTGGCATATCTGTTGTTGGTGTTGCTGGGGTTTGGCAGCGTGGCGGTGGTTCTGGGTGATGCCGCCGCTCAGCTTTTTGGCTGGCGTGACTTGGCACCAGGCTGGTGCGTCTTTCTCGGTAGTGCAACGGCACTGCTGGTGAGTTGGATTCCTGTCTTCGGCTGGGCGCTGGGTATCTACTGGCTTTCCCTCTGTGTGGGCGGGTTATGGAGTCGCGATGTGGGGACTCAGGAAGGCGGTTAGTAGGGGCGCACCTGCGTGTGCGCCCTACCCGGTGCATCAGTCTGGTCTTGCCTTCGCTGGATCATAGGGGTCTACATGGATCACCACCTGTGCGGGGGCAAGCTCGCGTTCCAGCCGTTTCTCCAGTTCATCTGCCACCGTGTGTGCCTGTCGCAGGCTCCAGTCTGCCGGCACCACAATATGCAGGTCAATATAGCGCATTGTGCCCGAGCGGCGTGTGCGCAGATTGTGATAGCTGATCACGCGCGGGTCGGAGCGGATTACTCGGTCGATATGTGCCATCTCCTCATCGGGCAGACGCTGGTCGATCAGCTCGTGGAAGGCTTGGGTGGAAAGCTGCCACGCGCCGCGCAACAACCACAGCGCGATACCAATCGCCAGCAGGGGGTCGAGTGGTGTCCAGCCCGTGAGCCGAATGAGGAGCAGTGCAAGCAGCACGCTCGCGCTTGTCCAGAAATCGACCATCAGGTGCTGCCCGTTCGAGAGCAGCGCAAGCGAGCGGGTGCGCCTGCCAACACGCAGCACATATTGTCCTACCAGCAGGCTGCTAACGGTGGAGAGTGCCATTACCAGTACGCCCAGCTCCAGACTCTCCAGTTCCACACCCTGGATCAGGCGGTGGATGCCCTCCCCGATTAGGTAAAGCACCATCAGGAAGAGCAGGATCGATTCGCCGAAGCCGGCGAGCGTTTCGATTTTGCCGTGTCCGTAGGGATGGCGTTCGTCTGGCGGGGCAGAGGCGGCGCGCACGCCGACATAGGCAAGCGTGGAAGCCACAATATCGGTTGCCGAGTGCAGCGATTCCGAGAGCAGGCTCATTGAACCTGTCAGCAGCGCGGCGACCAGTTTGGCAGCGGTGAACAGCACATTGTAGCTCAGCGAGAGGGCCGAGGCGCGCCGTTTCGCCCGCTCATCGCCATTAGGATGGACAATCAGGGATTGGGAATTGGGGGTCAGGCTCTGTGAAGTTCCCAATCCCTGAGGGGGTTCTATTTCGGGACGCGCTTGATGGTGCATCCGAAGGCGCGGGTTTCCGTGACGGGTGGCTCCTTGCCGGCTAACAGGGCATCGAGCGCCTCCTGCAGGTCACGCTTCGTCACGCGGGCGGGATTCTGGCTGTCGTCGATGCGTCCGTGATAGCGCAGCACAAAGTTCGAATCGAGCAGGAAGACCTCGGGTGTCACCCTCGCCTGATAGAGGTCGGCGACCCGATTGCCCTCGTCTTTGAGCACTGGGAAGGGGAAGCCGTTCTTTTTGGCATGCTCGATCACTTCCTCGGTCGGCTCAATATAGTTCGAATTGATCCCGAGGAACTGTACGCCTTTCGGGGTGTAAGTGCGAGCGAGTTCCACCATGCGCTCGTTGTAATCGTTCGAGATGGGGCAGCGCGTCGCGATGAAAATAATCACGATCGCCTTTTTGCCCTTGATGTCGTAGAGGCGAACTTCGCGCTTCTCGTTGTCGTTTGCCAGCACATTGGGCAGGCGGAAATCGGGCACTTTCTTGCCGATGCTGATTTCGGGGTTATCGGGCGCAGGGCTGCTGGTGAGGTTCTTGAAGAAGCTCAATAGCTCCTCACCGTGATTGCTGGTGCCCGCTTTTTCGAACACCTTCAGAATTTTGCCGTCGGGTCCGATGATGAAGGTGGTGCGGCTGGCGAAACCTGCGTTAGTCAGCACACCGTAGGCGCGCGCAACCTCGCCCTTCTCGTCCGCCAGCAGGGTATGTCGCAGATTATGCTGGGCGGCGAACTTCGCCTGTGTTTCGGGTGTGTCGACGCTGATGCCCAGCACGACCGCATGCTGGCTTAGGGCGTTGTAGGTATCGCGAATGGCGCAGTTCTGCGCCGTGCAACCGGGCGTGAACGATTTCGGGTAGAACATCAGCACCACATACTTGCCGCGATAGTCGCTCAGGCGGTGCTGCTTTCCGTTGCCGTCGGTCAGGGCGAAATCAGGCGCCATGCTGCCCTCCTTGAGCGGTGTGGCGGAGAACATCATGCTCCAGATGCCCCACAGCAGCACCCCTATCGCAAACGGTACAACCCACCAGAAGCGGTTCCGTCTTCGCATCGTTTTGAACCTCCATACTCAGGATAGACGACGCAATTTCATCGTTGTTCCCTCAGTATACCTGAAGGACTAAGGCAAGAGGCGCGCTTTTAGCCGCTGATATGCCAGCTCCGCCAACGGCTTCAGGTTCACGATGTCCTCACGGTTGTAGCGCAGAAGCGTTTCCAGCGCGGCGGTGTCTCCCGCGCAATATGCCTGCCAGAGGCGAACTGCTGCCCAGCCGTCCAGCCCCTCGAGGTCGGGGTCGCGTATCAGTCCCAGCGTCTGCTCGATGCGTTTCAGCCCGCCACGCAGTCCCAGCCGCCGCAGAGTTGGGCACAAATCCACATGCAGCTAATCAAATTTCAGTCCGAGAAAAGTGTTGCCCAGCATCGGAAGGTCGAAATTTAGCCCGTTGAAGGTGACCAGCAGCCCGAACTGGCGAATGAATTCGGGAAAGGTATGAAGATTTTTGCCTTGAACGAATTGGTAAACTTCCGTGCCATCGTAAACCCCGACCACGGTGATGGTGGTGCCGCCGTCAGTTTCGATATCGAGGTAGGCTGTGCGCGGCTGGAATTCTGGCAGGGCACGCCAGTGTTCATGGACGGGCAATCGTCCGGCAAAGAAGGCATGGTCGGCACGTTCGAGAGCGTCCAGCGAGCGGGCTGCCCCGTGCAGCACGGCGGTACGGTATGGCTCCACCAGATGCCAGCGGTCGGGCGAGGCGAGCAGCGTATGCCAATCAAGCGCACCCTGCTGCCAGAGCTGTCGCTCTATCTCTTCTGTGATACCTGTCATATGGATATAAGTACTGGTCAGCACGAGACTTTACCACCTTTGCCGCAATTGCGCTGCTGAAGGATGTGCAGGCGCTTCGGCGTTCATGTTCATTATACTCCCGGGGATGTTCGTGTGCCTTTTCGGGCAAGACGTTCGGTGCGGCGCTGGTCTGCCTGCTCCCATTTTCTGCGCTCCTCATCCGTTTCGGGGATAACAGGGGGTACTGGCGTGGGGCGCCCTGTCTCGTCCAGGGCGACATAGACCAGATATGCCTGCGAGGTCTGGCGTCGCTCGCCGGTCAGCAGGTTTTCGGCCTCCACCACTGCTTCGATCTCCATCGAGGTGCGCCACGCGCGGGTGATTCGTGCGCGCACATGCACCAGATTGCCCACATGCACGGGCGCCTCGAAGCTCACCGAGTCGATTTCGACTGTCACGGCGGGGCGACGTGCATGGCGTGAGGCGACGATGCCGCCTGCCTCGTCGATCAGTTTCAGGATCCAGCCCCCATGCACATTGCCCAGTGGGTTTGCATGCTCAGGGTTCATTATCTGCGTTAGCACGACCTCGCTTTCGCGTGCTGTTCTGCCTTCCATCACGCTTGGAAGTGTACCTTTTGAGTCGTTTGAGAATGGCTTGGGCGGCGCGCTCACCGCTCTCCAGTGCGCCTTCCATATAGCCTACAAAGAGGCTCAGGTAGTCGCCCGCGAAGTAGAGCCTGCCTTCGGGATTGAGCAAGGCAGGAAAGCCGCCTGTCAGCAATCCGGGAGGTTGGAACGGATAGCCCAGTTGCGCAAATGGTTCTTGACCCCAGTGGAGGCTTACCCCTTTGATCAGTTGCTGGCGGGCGCCTGGGTAGAGTGTTTCGAGGGTCTGCAAGCAGCGCTTGATTCGTTCCGCTTCAGTAAGGTGCGCCCAGCGTCGCGCCGGTGCGCCACCCACCCACAGCGCCAGGATGCCCGCTTCGCCCGGCACGATGTCGGTCTCATCCCAGATGGCGGAAATGTCGGACATGCCAGATCGGCTCGCGCCGAGCAAGAGGGGGCGCGGTGCCTGTTGACGCCAGAAGCGAGTGCGGAACTGGAGCAGCGTTTTGACCACCTGTCCAACCCCCAGCTGCTGCAGAGCGCGGAAGCGCTCCGTGCTTAGCGGCGGGCGGAATTCGAGCTCGCGCACCAGTGTCAAGGGCAGGGCAATCACGAGATAGCGTGCTTGCAGCGGTCGCGCCTGCCCGTGCCGGCGCACATGCACCTGAACCGTGCGCCCTGTCTGCTCGACGGCTTCTGCCACCGTTTCCAGCATCAGGGTTCCGCCGCTCTCCTGAAATGTTGCCACCATCGCTTCGACCAGTCGCTGCGTCCCACCCTCCAGCCGATACGCGCCCTGTTCCACCCCTGCGCCATAGAACGCCTCCTGGGCAATCACGCTCAGCATAGACACCTCGTTCGGCTCGGCTGCTTCCAGATTGCGGCAGTAGCGAATCAGGTGTGGGGCAACATCCTGCCAGATGCCCATCTGCTGTGCAAAGTCCTGCATGGTGATCTGATCAAGCGCGTCGAGCCGATGCAGGCGCTTGAGGAACCGTTCTATGGAGCGCGATTTGGTGGAGAGCAGTTGCGCTTTGTGCAGCGCCGCGTCCCAGAAGCGTTGCCATGCTTCCCACATAGCACGACGGCTCTCACGCATGGGGCTGATGCCCCAGAAATTTTGCCGCCTTCGAATGGGAATGCCAAACTGTTCCGCATAGCCCAGCACCCGCAGATGGTTCGAATCGATGAATTCGGGTCCTAACTCGGCATATTGGCCGGCTACCCAGTCGTAGGTGGTATACACGCGTCCACCGACGCGAGTGCGTGCCTCGATCAGCCCCACTCGACAGCCTGCTTGCTGCAGTTGATAGGCGGCGACAGACCCTGCCAAACCGGCGCCAAGCACAAGCACATCGTATCGGAGGTTGCTTTCGTCGTGCATGCTTTCACCTGTCCCTGCCTTAATTATATCTGCACCCCCGTCGCCTTAACCACCCCTTAACCGCTTGTCCTGTATCATGCCGTTGCTATGAAGAAGTGGCTGGCCTTTCTGGGTTGGATTGGGCTGATAGCCCTGATGGTCGGTTGTGGGCGACCGTCAAGTGCAGGAAGTGCCGGGAGCGCACCGCGGCTTAGCGGCAAGATCGTGGTGGATGGCTCCAGCACCGTGTTGCCGATTTCGGAAGCGGTGGCGGAGGAGTTCCAGAAGGAATATCCCGGTACCAATCCTGTTGTGGGCAAGTCGGGCACGGGAGGTGGTTTCAAGAAGTTCGCCAATGGTGAGGTCGACATTACGGGTGCGTCGCGTCCCATTCGCGCAGTGGAAGATGAAGCGTGCCGCAAGAATGGCATTCAGTACATCGAAATCCCCGTTGCCTATGACGCACTCGCCGTTGTCGTGAATCCGAAAAATACCTGGTGCGATTACCTCACCGTGCGAGAACTCAAAAAGATTTGGGAGCCTGCAGCAACGGGCAAAATCACCCGATGGTCGCAGGTACGCCCCGGCTTTCCGAACCGCCCGCTGGTGCTGTTTGGCGCGGGCGTCGACTCGGGTACCTACGATTACTTTACCGCCGCGATTGTGGGCGAGGAGCATAGCAGTCGCAGCGATTACAGCTCCAGCGAGGACGACAACATCCTGGTGCAGGGTGTGGCGAACAACGAGAACGCGCTGGGCTACTTCGGGCTGGCATACTATCTGCAGAACAAGGATAAACTCAAAGCGGTCGCTATCGACGACGAGAACCCGAACAACGGGGATGGCCCCGTTTTGCCCAGCGAGGAGAATGTGCTCAACGGCACTTATCAACCGCTCTCACGCCCGCTCTTTATCTATGTGAATGTGAAGTCGCTGGAGAAGCCGCAGGTGCGGGCGTTCGTGGAGTTCTATATCGAGCGGGCGGCGCAACTGGCCAAGGAGGTCGGCTATGTGCCGCTGCCGGAGCAAGTATACGCGCTGGCAAAGCAACGGCTTGAGAAGCGCATCATTGGCTCCGTGTTTGGTGCGCACGGCTCGCAGGTAGGGGTGAAGCTGGAGGACCTCTACAAGATAGAGGAGGCAGGCGAAGGTGGCAAATAGAGTCTCGCTTCAGCCATCCCCGCCTCACAAGGGTGGGGTCGTGGAGATGAAGCAGGTGGCGGTACAGACCCCCATCCCAGCGCAGAACCGCCGAAGGGTGCGCATCGAGGAGCGTATCGCGCGCCTCCTTCTCTTTCTTTGCGCCATGCTGGGCATTGGAACCACCTTCGCAATCGTGTTTATTCTGGTGAGCGAGAGCCTTGGTTTCTTCAAGAACGTTTCGCTGGTAGAGTTTCTTACAGGCACGCGATGGGCGCCTCTCTTCCGCCCGCAGGCGTTTGGAGTGCTACCCCTGGTGGTGGGCACATTGCTGACCACGATCATTGCCCTCTTGGTCGCAGCGCCGGTAGGGCTGATCGTAGCCGTTTATCTCTGCGAGTATGCCTCGCCCCGGGTGCGTCGAACGATCAAACCAACGCTGGAGGTGTTGGCAGGTATTCCAACGGTGGTGTATGGTTATTTCGCGCTCACCTTCGTCACACCCCTGCTGCAACGATTCATCCCGGGACTGGAAGGTTTTAACGCGCTCTCGGCGGGGCTCGTGATGGGCATTATGATTCTGCCCACAGTCGCCTCGCTGAGTGAGGACGCGCTTTACGCAGTGCCGAACAGTCTGCGTTATGCTTCGCTTGCACTGGGCGCGACCCGTTTACAGACCACATGGGGCGTGGTGGTGCCCGCCGCGATGTCAGGCATTTCTGTCTCGTTCCTGCTGGGCATCTCCCGCGCGGTAGGCGAAACGATGATTGTCGCCATTGCAGCGGGGCAACAGCCAAACTTCACCTTCAATCCGTTGCGTGCCGTCGAAACAATGACCACCTACATCGTCCAGATCGCTATGGGGGATGTGCCGCACGGCACGCTGGAATACAGCACCATTTTTGCGGTTGGACTGCTGTTGTTCGTTATCACCTTAGGGCTGAACCTGATTAGCGAGGCGTTTCGGGCGCGTTATAAGGAGGCGAAGCTATGATCAACGCGAGCGTGGATGCCAAACGCTGGCGAGCGCGTGAGCACCGACGCGAGGTTATGTTCCAAATAATCGGGGCAGCGATGGTACTGTTCGCCATGGCGATGCTCACGGTGCTGCTGGTCAAGATCTTGCTGGATGGCTATGCGCGGTTGGGCATCAGTTTTTTGACGGAATACGCCTCGCGCCGCCCGGAGAACGCGGGCATCAAAGCCGCGTTGGTCGGCAGCTTCTACCTGATGTTGCTGACGGCGGCAATCGCAGTGCCAGTTGGGGTAGGTGCAGCCATCTATCTGGAAGAGTTCGCTCGACGCAGCTGGTGGATGCGCCTGATAGAGATTAATATCACCAATCTGGCAGGTGTGCCGTCGGTGATTTACGGCTTGCTGGGGCTGCAGGTGTTCGTGCGCACGTTGATGATGGAGCGCAGCCTATTGGCAGGGGCATGCACGATGGCGTTGCTGGCTTTGCCTGTCATTACCACCGCGGCGCGTGAAGGTCTGCGTGCGGTGCCGCGCAGCCTGCGCGAGGGTTCACTTGCGCTGGGTGCGACGCAGTGGCAGACGGTGCGCCATGCCGTGTTGCCCGTTGCGATGCCCTCGATCCTCACCGGCGTGATTCTTTCGATGTCGCGCGTGGTGGGTGAGACTGCGCCGCTGCTGGTGGTAGGCGCATTCGCCTATATTGCGACCCTGCCAACCAGTGTCTTTTCGCCATTCACGGTGCTGCCCGTGCAGATTTATGATTGGATCTCACGCCCGCAGCCCGGCTTCCATCAGAACGCGGCGGCGGCAATTATCGTGCTGCTCACACTGCTGCTTGTGATGAACGCATTGGCTATCTATCTGCGTAACCGCCTGCAGGTGAGACTGGCATAAATGCCTGATTCGGGCATCCAATGGGCAAAAGCCTCCTCGTTGAAGCCATAGGGTAAAATCATTAAGGGTGAAGATCATGCCTGTCCTGAGTGTGGAGTTGAACGAAGAGACCTATCGGCGTGTTAGATCAGTATCTACGGGCGCGTGGACTCACGCCCGAACAGTTTACTGCTACCCTGTTGGATGCAGTTTTGCGCCGACTTGAAGACCCATTAGGGCGTTTGGCAGGAGTGATCGAATCAGGACCTGATGACCTCGCCGTTCATCATGATGGCTATATCGGGCAATCGGTGCAAGGCGCATGAAACAAAAGAGCGAAGTTTTTATCGATACGGCAGGCTGGGCATGCTATTTCCTAAAAAATCAACCGTTCCATGCAGAGGCTGTATCCCTGATTAACTTGCGCCGTGCAGAAGGCTCGACTCTGATGACCACGAGTTATGTTCTGGCGGAGTTGGTTGCCTTGATGACAAGCCCACTTCGGGTTCCACGACCACAGCAAATAGAGATTCTAAGGGCAATTCGTGACGCAGATGGTGTTCACTTGGTCTATGTCATTGAGGACCATCGAGGAAGCTGCCTGGAATCTCTTCTGCGGCCGTCCAGATAAAGAGTGGAGCTGGGTGGATTGCACCAGCTTTGTCGTAATGATGCAGCGGGGGATTACAGAAGCAATTACCACCGATCGCCATTTCGAACAAGCGGGTTTTGTGAGATTGCTTAAATGATTCTAATGTCTGGCAAGAGCATCTGATATGTGATTATACTTACAGTGTAGATGAGATGACCATTAAACGGGTTGTGACGAATTCGCTGTGTGAACAGGAAAAGCAGGAGGAATCTTCCCAGTTGCGAAAACGAAGAGCGGAGGCGAACAATGCGAAGGATCACGGTTGCTCTTTGGGGATTCGCCCTTGCCTGGGGCTGGGCAGATATTTCGATCGGTGGCTCAGTGAACAAAGGAATGGGCGGCGCAGGGCTGGCGATTCTACGCAACCCCGCTGCGCAATCCTATTTGAACCCTGCCGCAATTGCCTATGTGCGTGGGGTTCGGCTGGGGATGGGCAACTTTGATGCGGGGGTGCAGGGAGCTGCCCTGGACGACCTGTTCGACGCGCTGGAATTTCAGCAGGGAAGCGCGGTGGATATCGACAAAGGGGCGCGTCTACTCCGCCGCTTTGCCGATGAGGACACTCGCATGACCCTGCTGGGCGACTTTGGCCTTATTATGAACGGGGGCGGTATTTCGGTGGGCGGCGTGCTGGATGCCCGCTTCTTACCGAACACCGCTTTGCGCAACTGGGCGCGTACCGATGGCGACCCTGCGAACATTCCGAACGACGCGCGGGGCGACATCATCGCCTTCGCCGCGGTGAGCCTGCCCGACATTACGGGAGGTGTTCGCCTGCCATTGCAAGGGGGCGAGCTGGCGGTTGGGGCGCGCGTGCGCAACCTGCGCGTGTTCTACACGCACTACTTCGCGGATGCGCAGGCACTGCGCGACAACGGGGGCGCGGCCCGCGCACCTGAACTGGGTGGGCGCGACTTTCTGGAGAGACGCACCACAGGTGTCGACCTGGGGCTTCTCTGGAGGCCCGACAGTGCCATTCCCTACACGCTTGCGTTGGTGGTAGAGAACGCGGTTGAACCCGATGTGCGCATCGATGCAACCGACCGGAACGGCAACCCGATTCGGTTAAAGCCGTTGCGTCGTGCCGTGCATGCTGGCTTCGCGATGGAGACCGGTGTAGGCACGCTGTTTGCCCTTGATATGATCGATATCGGCAACCGCACAGGACGCGGCGAGCTGCGCATTGGGGCAGAACAGCGGCTTGGTCCGATCATTCTGCGCTCTGGCTACGCTTCGCGCACGGGCTGGACCGCAGGATTGGGTATCGGCGGGTTCAACTTCGCCTACTCCAGCGAGTTCCCGCTCACCGTCTCCCGCACCCTGCTGTTTTGAGGGGTATCATGCTTGACGATGAGCAAGGTGTTGGCTATTGAAGCGGTTGTGGAGTCTGATCTCAGCCAGTCCAGGCTCCGCCCTGCCATTATCCTGGCTTCCGTGCCTCATGATGAGTGGCAATCCTGCGGGGGTCAACGACAGGAGAGGAATCGGGATGACCTGTGAAATCATCTCGGTGGGCACGGAGCTGTTGCTGGGGCAGATTATCGACACGAATGCCGCTTTTCTTTCGCGGGAACTGGCGGCAATCGGTGTGCAGGTCTACTGGCGTACCACAGTGGGCGATAACCGGGAGCGGCTCTCGGCGGCGCTGCGTACTGCTCTTTCGCGAGCCGATGTGGTCATCATCATTGGTGGACTGGGTCCCACCGAGGACGACCTCACCCGCGAGGCGATTGCCGATGCCCTGGGCGAACCTCTGGCGTATGATCCCGCACTGGGTGAGCATCTGCGTCAGCTCTTTGCAGCGCGAGGGCGCGAGGTCTCGCCCCGTCAGCTGCGTCAGGCCCATCGTCCTGCTTCCGCTGTGCCCTTGCCAAACCCCTACGGCACTGCGCCCGGGCTGAAGATTGAGCGCGAGAAGAAGCTACTGTTCGCCCTGCCCGGACCGCCAAACGAGTTCGAGCCGATGGTGCGCGAGCAGGTGATCCCTTTTTTGAAGGAGCGTGCCAGAGGCATGGTGATTCGCTCGCGTGTACTGCGCCTATGTGGAATTGGCGAAGCGGATGCCGAAGCCCAGGTGCATGATCTCGTGCACAGCCAGAACCCGACCCTGGCGCCGCTGGCACATCTGGGCGAGGTGCACCTGCGCATCACGGCAAGAGCCAGCTCGTTCGAGGAAGCCGAGCAGATGATTGCCCAGATGGAGCGTGCAGTGCGCGAGCGATTGGGCGACTCTATTTATGGGGTGGACGAGGCCACGCTGGAGCAGGTGGTGGTGAATCTGCTGCGCGAGCATGGACAGAGTCTGGCAAATGCTGAATCGTGTACGGGCGGGCTGCTCAGCCACCGCATCACTGAAGTGCCAGGCAGCTCCGATGTGTTTATTGGGGGCATCATTGCCTACAGCAACGCGGTCAAGGAGCGGGAGCTGGGCATCCCGCGCTCGATGCTGGAGCAGTATGGCGCGGTAAGCGAGCCGACTGCTCGCGCAATGGCGGAAGGGGTGCGTGCACGACTAAGCAGCTACTGGGGCATCGGCATCACAGGAATCGCAGGACCCACAGGCGGCACCCCTGAAAAACCCATCGGGCTGGTCTATATCAGCCTGAGCGACCCGACCGGCACAGTCGTGCAGCGCTCTCTGTTTCTGGGCGATCGCCACACGGTCAAATGGCGTGCGTCGCAGGCGGCACTCACCCTGCTGCGACAGGGTATCCTGAAGGGCGGATGCGACTCTTTATTGCAATCCTGATCCCGCCCGACCTAATGCAGCAGTTAGGTCGGTTGCAGGCGCAACTGAAAGCGCAGCTGCCCGACCGTGCGCTGCGCTGGGTCGCGCCCGAAAACTTTCACTTTACCCTGCTGTTTCTGGGCGAGCAGCCCGAAGAGCGCATCCCCACAATTGAACAAGCAATGCAAACCGCCGCACAGCAAGTGCAACCGTTTGAAGTGACTCTCGGAGGGCTGGGGACGTTCCCGAACTGGCGACACCCTGCGGTGCTGTGGATAGGTGCGCAGACGGGTGAAGAGCCGATGGGCAGGGTTGCTGCAGCCTTAGAATGCATGCTGGTCGGCAGAGCCGATAAGCCGTTCCACGCGCACGTAACACTGGCGCGTATCAAGATGGAGCGACGGAGCGCGTCGGCGGCAACACCCCTCCCCCATCGCCTGCAAAAAGCGGTTGAACGATTGCAACCCGCTACAGTGGGGCGGTTCACCGCCACGCACCTAAGCCTGATGCGGAGCGAATTGCACCCTTCTGGCTCGCGCTATACCGAGCTGTGGACGGTCGCTTTCGGACACGCATCCGCCGGGTAGCGATGCGGATGCGGACAACGGTGTTCAGCGTCGCCAGGTGAAGCTTGTGCTACGCGGTGTAGCGCTCATGCAGGTGTGCTCTGGGCGAGCTGACGCAGATAGTCCTTCAACTGCTCCAGCTTACGCACCTCCACAATCGCGAGGTACTGCACGCCTTGATTGAAGCGCACGCCACTGACCCGATTGCGACGGCACAGCTTGGAAAGCTTGCCTGCAATGATCCAGTCCGCCGAATCGTTGTTCAGCTCGTCCGTCAGCATCGGACCGATGCGCCGAATCCAGGTATCAACAGGCTGCAGATAATGGTAATCCGCGGCATCGATAGAAGGCTCCAGCTCATACAGGGCGACCATATCACGCAGGAGCAGCGAGCCAACCTTCGGTCCGATGCCCCGAATCTCAGTAATCTGCTGATAGATGGGTTCCACACGCCCGCTACGCACGATCGCCTGGTGGATGGTCGTCCAGATATTGCCGATCTCGTCTTCCTGATAGATGCGCGTGGCGAACTCCGCCAGCCCTTCAATCAGCTCGCGATTGAGCTGTTCGTTCACTTTGCGCTGATTCTCTTGACAGACCTGCACGAACGCCTCCCACAGTTGTTGGGGCGCACTGCCTGACGCCAGCAACGTGCTGAAGTTTTCCTTTTTGCCCTTCAGCGTACGGTCTAGCGCCTGCAAAGCGAAGGCAGAATATTCCGCGCGATCGTTCCCGCGCTTCGCGAAGGCGTAGTAGCCCAGCATTGCACGGAAGGCGTAATAGGCGTCTGCCAGTGCCTCACGTACCTCCTGCGAGCTGGTGCCCGAGATGCGCATAGTGCGGGCGAGCTGCGGATACAGCACCTCCTTCTGAAATCGGTCCGCCTTTTCGCCCGATAGTCGGCTCAGGATGATGCTTACCTCATACGGTGTGAATGTCGCCATCGTTTTTAACCTCCCTATTGCCGGTTCGAACAGACTCTTGTGCCCAGCCGTGAGGGATTCGTGGGCGCTATCCAGTTAGACGGCACAAAGCGGTCAGAAGTTGCTTCCGAGGTCCCTCACGAGGGCTTCCATATAATATTATACGGAATCTGACTCGAAAAATTCACCCGATGGCTGCAAAATCTGGCGCAGTGGGCGTTTTCCCAGCCTGGTGGTGAGTTCGTGGGGGGTGGTCTGCAGCCGATGTGCGAGTTCCTCTACGCGAATCTGTTCACTGCCCTCTTTGCCGATCAGGATGGCAACCTCGCCCGGTTGGACATCGGGCAGATGCGAGACATCGATTATCAGCATATCCATGCAGATGCGCCCGATCTGGGGGGCGCGTTTGCCCTGCAGCAGCACCTCCGTGCGCCCACTTAGCCCAATCGGGTAACCATCGGCGTAACCGACGCCGAGTGTCGCGATGTGCATCGGACGGGTTGCATGGAACTGCCAGCCGTAGCTGACACCCTGCCCTGCGGCGATGGTGCGCACCGACAGCACCCGCGCTCGCCAGCTCAGCACAGGTTCAAAGTGCGACACGGCGAACCCGGTTCCCTGCTCTTTGTCGGCATGGTGACGAGGCAAGCGGAACAGAGGTGAAATTCCATACAGGAGCAATCCACACCGAACGGCGTCCAATCGGCTTTCGGGCAGCGCCAGTAGCCCCGCACTGGCTGCCGCATGCAGAGGCAGGTTGGGGAAACCTGCACGCTGAAGCGTTTCCACTGCCATGAGGAACTGACGCAGCTGCTCGCGAGTGGCGTCCAGGTCGCAGTCGGCGCAGGCGAAATGGGTGAACACGCTGCGCCACCGAATGGGATGTTCCGGCTGCCAGCACTGTAACAGCTCTGAGAGTCGGTTGGGTAGCCAGCCGAGTCGGCTCATGCCCGTGTCGATTTCCAGATGCGCGTCGACAGGCATCTGCCATCGGGTTGCCGCCCGTAGTGCGCCCTGATAGCTCGCTTCGATATCAATCACCACTTCCAGACGGTTCTGCAACGCGGTGTCCCAATCTGCATCGGTGAGAGGCGGAAAGAGCACCATCAGCGGTGCTTTGATGTCCGCCTCGCGCAATTCGACCCCCTCGGCGAGGGACGCTACGCAGAGGCGTTGCACTCCCATCTGCTCCAGCGTGCGCGCGACCGGGATTGCACCGTGTCCGTAGGCGTCTGCCTTGACCACCGCCCATAGCGCGCACTGCTTACCGATAAGTTTCTGTACCCGTTGCGCGTTGCGTGCGAGTGCGCCCAGATCGATCTCCAGCCAGTTCGTTGCGTTCACGCCCGTCCGATTGTACCCGCACGCTGGCGAGTATAATTTAGGGTAGAGGAGCGATGAGCGCGGTCAAAAAGCGGCGGCGTCCGACGCTGGCGGTGGTGGCGCGTGAGGCGGGTGTCTCCATCGGCACCGCATCCAACATTCTGGGCGCGAAGGCAACCCTGCACAGTCCTGCCACCGTGGAGCGTGTACTTCAGGTGGCGCGGCGACTGGGCTACCGCCCCAACCGTATCGCACGCAGCCTCGCCGCTCGACGTAGCCAGACCATCGGCATCATCATGGAACCGACCCATGCCGTGTTCACCCGCAACGAGTACGCGACGGCGGTGCTGGACGGCGTGGTCGACTGTTTCGGTCCAGAAGGCTATCATATCAAGATTATCACCCTGCGTGATCTGAACCCGCGCACGCTATGGGCGCAAATCGACGACGGCACCATCGATGGCGCGATTCTGATTGCGCCCCTTATCGACAGCCCGCTGCTTGCCTGGCACGAGCATACCCAGCTGCCCTGTGTGGTGGTCGGTAGCGCGTTGCCCGAATCGCTGGGCTTCTACTGCGTCGACTCGGACAGCGAGGGCATGATAGCGGAGTTGGTACGCTGGCTGATCGCGGCGGGGCATCGGCGCATCGGTTTCGTGCAGGGGCCTGAAGAGCAATGGAGTGCGTGTCAGCGCGAACATGCCTATCGGCAGGCGATGGCTGCTCATGGCATCCGTGTTAGTGCCGATTGGCTGGCGCGCGGCTTCTATACGCAGGAAGGGGGGCGTCTTGCCGCCGAGCAGCTCCTGCGCGTACGTCCACCGCTCACAGCCATCATCGCCAGCAACGACCCGATGGCCCTGGGCGTGCTGGAAGCCTGTCGGCAGCATGGGGTGTGCGTGCCCGATGACCTCTCAGTGGTCGGTTTCGACGACATGCCTTTGGCCGCACTGGCGAACCCACCTTTGACCACCGTGCGCAACCCGATCCATGAGATTGGCTACCATGCTGCCCAGTCGCTGCTGGAGCAGATGACCACCGGGGAGGTCAAGCGCGGACAATGCCTCATTCGAGGCGAACTGGTCATTCGTCAGAGCGCGGCTGCGCTGAAACGCTAAAGGTACTGATACTCTGCGCTGGCGAACACGATTTGCAATGCGCCCTGGATCAGCTCGCGGTCGCTGGAGCGCAGTGCGTCCAGCCCACCCTTTGCCTGCAGGTAATTGAGCAGCTGGCGGTGGGTCTCCTTCTGCAAGCGCACATCGAGGGTTTGCTCCAGCCGATCAATAAACCCCTCCAGTTGATCGATAGGTGCATCGCCGCTCAGCGCGCTGAGGGTGGTCAAAGCGGGACGTGCTGCCCGTCCGCGTCCACCCGCGCCGATGGCGGGACCGGTTAGCACCTGTGCAAAGCGCATCCGTTCCAGCATCGTGGCGGAGCTAATCCACGCTGTACCCCAATCCCAGCCTGCGACGGTTGGGGGATAGAGCAGCGTCTGCCCCATCCGCCGCATCCACTGACCTGTCAGGCGCAGGAACGCCAGCAACACACGCTGCCCCTGCCCCGCGCTTAGATTCGCTTCACGCAGTCGCTCGCCCACCCCCACCTGCCGCAAAGTGCCAATAACAAACTCCACAGGGCTTTTGATGCGCTTGCGAAGGGCGTGCTCACTCCAAAACGCCGAAGAGGTCAGCAACCGGCGCAGCAGCGCCTTGATCTCGTAGCCCGATTCGGTGAAGGTTTGTGCCAGCGCAGTGACCACCTTCTCGTTGGGTGGGTCGATGTCGTTGATAAAATGGCGGTAAAACTTGCGTGCGATGAAGCGCGCGGTCGCCGGATGCGACACTGCGATGTGCACGATGTCCTTGCCGTTGAAGTTGCCGCGTTTGCCAAGAAAGACCTTTTCGCCCTCGTCGTGCTGGGCACGATTGAACACAAATGCGCCCGTCACCCGGCTGAAGGTCCACCCGGTGAAGGCGCGTGCCGCCTCCTTGATGTCCGCCTCGGTGTAGTTGCCGATGCCCATCGTGAACAGCTCCAGCAGCTCACGAGCGAAATTCTCGTTCGGTTTCCCCTTCACATTGCGGAAACCGTCCAGCCAGACCAGCATCGCGGGGTCTCGTGCCACCTCCAGCACCAGCGTCTCAAAATTGCCCACGCCCAGCCGCTGGAACAATTGGATCTGCATTAGCATCAGGCGTCCGTCGTTCACTTTGGAGGCGGAGGTGGCAAAATGGTTGTGCCAGAAAAGCGCCATGCGCTCCTGCAACGGGCGGCGCGTGACGAGCATGCGGTAAATCCACCAGCTGCTGACCATTGGCGGCTGCAGGCGCGGGTTGTCGCCCTGCAACAGGCGCAGAATTTCGGCATCATCGATCTCTTCCGGCTCTTCATCATAGCGCAGCAGGGCATCGATCGCACCCTCTATGCCCAGTGGCAGATAGCGCTCCAGCTCCGCCTGGCTCGCACTCAGCCCGGCTCGCCTTAGAAGATGCGCCAATCGCTCACGCAGTGGACTCTGCATTACGCTGCCCTCCATACAAGTTAGACGCCTCACAAAAGCAAGGGTTCGCCCATCAACTCCAGCTCATCAGCCTTCATTATACAAGCTCGAACGCCCCCACCAGCAGGAATCCCCCTCTGCCTGACGAACTCCCCAAACAAGGAGGTGGTCAACGGGACAAGCGAACAGGCAAGCTATGCCACGCTGCCCCTGGCCCACCCAACTTTGAGCGCGGGTGGCGCACCATCTCTCGGCAGATGCCGTATGCGCCGGAAGGAGGCACCCACCTCCCTTCGGCGGTTGGGCGGGGCGGTAGTGCTAACAGGAAAATGCTGACACCTATACCGGTGTCAGTGGAAGTGGCACTTTGTGGAGGGTGCAACTTTCCTGTTTTTGCGTCTTGTGCAGGCTTTTTCGCCTTTTTGAACTCAAAATGCCCGTTTCGTCCCCCCTCTTGACAAACCCTGCAGGATGTGCTATAATAGGAGCGAACTTTTGGCGAAGGAGGTGTGAACGATGCGACGAGGGAATTTGCGTTGGGTGCGCCAGCTGTTGGCGCGTAAAAGAAAGGCGAAAGCGTTTGCTGCTGTGTTGTGCGTGTCGTTGATGGTGCCGCCGCAGTTCGGGGTGGCAGCCGAACTTGCCCGTACTCGCTCTATGCGGGGGGGGGGTAAATAGTGTCAACAGTTTGATTGCAACCAGTCTGCCCTCGTTCTTCTCGCTGACCCCGCTCAACTTCTCCGCGCTGCTTCCTATCCCGTGTCCGCCCGATGTGCCGACCATTACTTTGCCTAACGGCGACGCGAACCGAGACGGCATCATCGACGATGCCGACTACGACCTTGTAGACACCAATCGGGGTGTGCCTGACCCCGACCCGCGGGCCGACCTGAACGGGGATGGGGGGTCAAAGACGACGATTTAGCCATCGTGAAAGCCAACATGGGACTTGTGAGTGATACCCCTTGGCAGGGCAACTTCCTTGAGCCGACGGGCTGGTATGTGCTGCAGTTTGCCGTGCAACTGGGCGATTATGGGGGCAACCCAGTAGGGCTAAGCGCGTCGGTGCGCCTGCAGGATACGGTGTCAGGCGCCATCTATGCCACGACGGTCTCTTTCACCCACCCGCTGGAGGTGGTGTCGGTGCGGGTGCCCACGCCGAATGCCTATGTGGTGCAGGTGGTGCGCCCCGAAGGAGGCCGCTGGCTGACGATTACGCGCAAAGAGGTGCAGGCGACCGCGCCGGCGCCGTTGACCTATGGCGCGCCGTTTGCTTGGCAGGGGAGCTTCCCCGTGCCGTATGGGGTGCTGAACCCTGCGAACGGAAACCTGATGATTGGTCTGGGGCTGTTTGCGTGGGGTGGTCAGGCAGGGGTCGCCTTTGGCTTGACCTACAACGCGCAGGATAGCCGCGCAGGCGTGCTGGGGGTGGGATGGCGTCATCGTTATGAGGCGCGTTTGGATTTGAGCCGTCTCCCGCTGGTGGTGCTGAATGAACCCGATGGGCGTCAGCTGGAGTTTGTGCAGCAGCCGGACGGCTCCTTTACCCCGATGAAAGGGGTCTATGCGGTGCTGCGGGTGAAAGGGGGTCAGTATGAGTTGGTTCGTCCGTCGCAGGTGCGCTGGGTGTTTGATGGGGACGGGCGATTGGTGGCGGTTCGGGATTTGCACGATCAGGGGGTGTCGTTGGCATATAACGCTGCGGGGCAGCTGGTGCGTGTGGAGGATACGACGGGGCGCACGGTGGAGTTGAGTTATTACGCGGCGGGTGATGTGGTGCCGGGCACGAATACCTTAGTGCCTTCGTCTTGGTGCGGGCATCTGAAGCAGGTGCAGGACGCTTTGGGGCGGGTGTGGCAGTTCACCTATTACCCGTTTCCGACCACCAACGGCGGACTGGAGTTTCCTGAGGGGGATAATTCAGCGAGTGTCTACCTGCGCGAGGTCATTTGGCCGAGCTTGACTTACGCGAATGAGCCTGCGCAGAACGGCAAAAGCTTCTCGTTCCGCTATACCGCGGGGCGTCTGACCTGGGTCAAGGATCGGGAGGGCTATCAAGTAGAGTATCTTTATGATGGGCGCGGGGAGAGCGCGGGTTATAACTACTGGGGGAAAGACCCGAACATTCCGGGGGGCGGCGGCTTGCGAGCGCCGTGCGCGGTGCCCGTGGTGCGTCCCGAGTTGCTGGGTGGAGTGGGCAAAACGGTGCAGTTCGGGATTAGCCAGCGCACCAATGGCACCTTCGCCTACCTGACCTATCAGTATGACGCGCTGGGGCGCCTGATGCGGGTGATCGACCCGTTGAACCGCACCACCCAGCTGGGCTGGAACCGTCTGTACCAGTTGAGCGGGGTGCAAGCCCCCTCTGGCGCCACGACCCAGTTCTGCTGGGACGAGCGCGGCAACCTGACGCGCGTGGAAGACCCCCTCGGACGCTGGGTGGAGATGGAGTACACCGCCCTCAATCGGCTCAAGAGTATCCGCGACGCACTCACCCCACCCAACCAGTACCGAAGACTGTATGAGTATAACGCCTTCGGCGACCTGTCGCAGACGATGGAACTTGCCGGCACAGGCAGTGGCTATGCGAACACGCTCTATGTGTGGGACACGGCGCGGGGCTTGCTGCAAGAGGTGTGGGACGCTGAGAGCCATCGCACCCAACAATATGAGTACGACGGTTATGGACAGGTGAAACAGGTCAAAGATGCGTTGGGCAACGGGGCAATCGTGCAGCGGAACCGTTTAGGCTGGGTGGAACAGGTGACCAACGCGCGAGGGCAGGTGATGACCTATCACTACGACAGCTGGGGTCGGCTGCGGGAGAAGCGTTTGCCTGAGAAGTGGGTGTTGTATGCGTATGACTTGGAGGGGCGCCTGCTGGAGATGCAGGAGACGGAAGCGGGCAATCCGACGAATGGGCGGCGACGGACGACTTGGCACTATCAGGATACGACAGGCGAGTTGCAGTGGGTGGAGACACCCGAAGGCGTAGTGGAGTATGTATGGGAGCGGGGGCAGCTGAAAGAGCTGATTGTAAAGCCCACAGGCAGCGCACCACTTTACTGGAAACACTGGAAATATGAATATAATCTGGCGCGGGAGCTGGAGGTCGTGTGGCGAGTGGAGGAGAATGGCGTTGAGACAGAGGAGGTGCAGTATGTGCGGGATAGCTATGGTCGGTTGCAACGGGTGGTGTATGGCAACGGCACGGTGGTGGAGTACAGTTATACGGCGGCGGACGAGGTGCGTGCGGAGACCTACAAGGCGGGCAATGGGGCGTATCGTCGGGTAGAATACGAGCGGGACGAGTTCGGGCGTGTGTGGCGCAAGCGGGAGTATCAGCCGAACGGTTCGGGTGGATGGACACTGCAGGCGATGACGGAGTATACTTATGACCATCAGGGGCAGCTAATACGGGAAGTGCGCACGGGGGTGAACGCCTACACGGTGGAGTATAGTTATGACTTGGTGGGCAACCGTTTGACGCGCACGAAAGTGGTGAATGGGCAGACGAGGGTGGATGGGATGAGCTACAACGCGGCGAACCAGTTGACGGCGTTGAACGGTGAGGCGTGGTTGTATGATGCGGATGGGAATGGGGTGGTGCGTCGGGTGAACGGGGCGA
>Ga0101943_1001143_pt1 | contig 26305 bp, 28 predicted proteins | sample DewCreD2012metaG_5_FD_75244 | JGI IMG/M metagenome (GOLD analysis project Ga0101943, IMG submission 75244) | Hot spring sediment bacterial and archeal communities from British Columbia, Canada, to study Microbial Dark Matter (Phase II) - Dewar... ... | reverse complement strand
GCCCCGACCTGGATCCGCTTGTAGTGGTTGTAGACGGCGACCGACAGGACCTTCTTGGCCTGCTCCTGGCCGATGACGTACTCGTCGAGGAAGGCGTAGATCTCCGCGGGCTTCGGCAGATCATCGAGCCGCAGCTCCGAGGTCTCGGCGAGCTCCTCCTCGATGATCTCGTTGCAGAGATCGATGCACTCGTCGCAGATGTACACGCCGGGGCCCGCGATGAGCTTCTTCACCTGCTTCTGGCTCTTCCCGCAGAACGAGCACTTCAGCAGGTCCGACTCGCCGATCCTCGCCATCTGCCGCGCCTGCCCCCTTCCGCTCGGGCGGCCGGGCCGATCCCGGCCGCCCGGTCTCGGATACTACGACGAGCCGGCGGCCGCCGCTGCGAGCTCGCGGTTGACCTTGCGGGAGGTGATGACCTCGTCCACGATCCCGTACTCGACGGCCTCCTCGGCCGTGAGGATGAAGTCGCGGTCGGTGTCCTTGCTCACCCGCTCGAGCGGCTGGCCGGTGTGGAACGCGATGATCTCGTCGAGCAGCTTCCGGTAGCGGATGATCTCGCGCGCCTGGATCTCGATGTCCACGGCCTGCCCCTGCGCGCCGCCGTGCGGCTGGTGCAGCAGCACCCGCGAGTGCGGGAGCGCGTACCGCTTGCCCTTCGTGCCGGCGAGCAGCAGCACCGCCGCGGCCGAGGCCGCCTGACCCATCACGATCGTCGACACGTCGGGCTTGATGTACTGCATCGTGTCGTAGATCGCGAACAGCGCCGTGATGTCGCCGCCCGGCGAGTTGATGTACAGGCTGATGTCCTTGTCCGGGTCCTCGGACTCGAGGTGCAGGAGCTGGGCCATGATGAGGTTGCCCACGGCATCGTCGATCGGCGTGCCGAGGAACACGATCCGCTCCTTCAGCAGCCGCGAGTAGATGTCGAACGAGCGCTCCCCGCGGCTCGTCTGCTCCACGACGACGGGAACGAGATAGTCCTTCATGGTCATGCCTCCGGGTTGTCGTGCGGGGGATCGGCAGGCGCCTCGCCGGCCGACCCGCCCTGCGTGGCGCCGTCCTCGGGGACGATCTCGGCGTGCTCCACGAGCACGTCCAGCGCCTTCGAGCGGATGATATCACCGGCCAGCGCTACGACCTGACCGCCCTGCTCGAGGGTCTCGGCCACCTGCTTGGGGTCGCGTCCGAGCGCCTGGGCGAGGCGGCCGATCTCCTGCGCCAGCTCCTCGGCGGTCACCTGGATGTCCTCGGCGCGAGCGACGGCCTCCAGGACCAGGTCCGCCTTGATCGCGCGGACGGCGTGCTCTCGGGCCTCGGCCCGGAAGCGCAGCTCGTCGGTGCCCTGGAGCTCGAGCAGGCGCTCGAGGGGCAGGCCGAGCTGCTCCGCCCGCTCCCGAGCGTGGTGGACCCGGTGCTCGGTCTCCTCCTCCACGAGGGTCTCGGGGAGGTCGACCTCGGTGGCCTCGACGAGGGCGCGCAGGACCCGGTCGCGGACCTCCGCGTCGGCCTCGCGCTCCTTGTTGGCGGCGAGCTGCTCACGCAGGGCCGCCCGGAGCTCCTCGATCGTGTCGAACTCCGAGGCGGTCTTGGCGAACTCGTCGTCGGCCGCCGGCAGCTTCTTGCCCCTGACCTCCTTGAGGAGCACCTGGAACGTGACCTCCTGTCCGGCCCGCTCACCGAACCGGTCGTCCAGGGTGGCGTTGAACTTGAGGATCTCGCCGGCCCGCTTCCCGACGAGCTGCGCGTCCAGGGTCCCGGTGAACTCGCCGGCCCCCACCTCGTAGAGGAAGTCCGAGCGCGTGGCCTCGGGCACCTCCTCGTCGTGGATCGTCGCGCGCAGGTCGATGAGGACGTAGTCCCCGGTGGCCGCCGGGCGCTGCACGGTCTCGAGCTCGGCGAAGCGCTCGCGGAGGGCGTCGAGGAACCGCTCGACCTCCTCCTCGCTCACCTGGGTCGAGGGGCGCTCCACCCGGATGCCCTTGTAGTCGGCCTCGGTGAGCTGCAGGCGCGGCCGGATCTCCACCGTGGCCGTGAAGACGAACGGCTTGCCCTCCTCGAGCTGCTCGAGGTCGATGTCGGGCTGGGCGATCGGCGCGAGCTCGTGCTCGCGCAGGGCCTCCCGGTAGTAGCGGGGGACGGCCTCCTCGAGGAACTCGGTGAGGACCACGTCCCGCCCGACCTGGGCGTCGATGATCGGGCGCGGCGCCTTGCCCTTGCGGAAGCCGGGGATCTTCACCTGCTCGGCCACCTTGCGGTAGGCGCGTTCGAGGTCCCGGCCGAAGCGCTCGGGCTCGACCTCCACGGTGAGCTTGACCTTGTGCTTGTCGGTGGATTCCAGCGTCGTCTGCATCTCGCCTCCAAGCGTACCCGGTACGGGGGACACCCGGTGGAGCCGGCCGGTAGGCTGCGCTCGACGTGTACGAGGAGGAGCTCGCGTTCGCCCTCGAGCTCGCCGAGGAGGCGGGCCGGATCGGGATGTCCTTCTTCCGGGGCTCGTTCGACGTCCGGGAGAAGGCCGACCGCAGCCCGGTGACCGAGGCCGACCTCGCGATCGAGGCCATGATCCGCGAGGAGATCCGCCGGCGCTACCCGGACGACGCGGTCCTCGGCGAGGAGTCCGGGCTACAGGGCCGCGCCGCCCGGCGCTGGATCGTCGACCCGATCGACGGCACCCGGAACTTCGCCGACGGCATCCAGATCTGGGCGACGCTCATCGCGCTCGCCGTGGACGAGGTCCCGGTGCTCGGCGTGGTGAGCGCCCCGGCCCTCGGCGAGCGCTACGCGGCCCGCCGCGGCGGCGGCGCCACCCTGAACGGCGAGCCGATCCGCGTCTCGCGCGCCGACCGGCTCGAGCGGGCCTTCGTCTGCTACGGCGAGGCCCGGGACCTGCTCGCCACCCCCTACGCCGAGGCCTTCCTCGAGCTGCTCCGGGGGGCGCGGCGCGAGCGCGGCTTCGGCGACTTCTGGTCCCACATGCTCGTGGCCCGGGGCTCGGCCGACCTCATGCTCGAGCCCGAGCTCAACACCTGGGACTGGGCCGCCGTCCAGGTGGTCGTCGAGGAGGCGGGCGGCAGGGTCAGCACCTTCGAGGGGGAGCCGCTGCGGCACGGCGGCTCGGTGCTCACGACCAACGGCGTCCTCCACGACGAGGTCCTCGCCCGGCTCGCCCACGCGCGGGCGGCCGCCGAGCGCCCCGAGCGCTAGGGCTCGGGCTCGGCCTCGCCGAGCCGGGCCATCACGAGGTTCGCCGCGGCCACGTCCTGGACCCCCACCCCGGTGAGGTCGCACACGATGGTCTGCCCCGGCGAGGTCCGGCCCGGCCGCAGCCCGGCGCAGATCTCGCCGAGCTCGACCGCCGCCTCCGCCGAGGGCACGAGCCCGGCCTCGAGCGCGTGGTGCAGCTCCCCCACCCGGGCGCACTGCTCGCGGCTGTCCACGACGAGCAGGTCGGCGCGGGCGAGCACCGCGGGCTCGAGCTCCTGCTTGTCCGGCCCGTCCGCCCCGACGGCCGTCACGAGCGCGCCGGGGGCGATCCACTCGGCCCGGAGGAGCGGCGCGCGGCTCGCGGTGCAGGTGATCACGACCTCGGCGCCCTCCACCGCCTCGCGCACGCCCGGCGCGACCTCGAAGCGGCAGCCCTCGGGCAGGCCGGGGCGCTCGCGGAGGTCGCGGACGCAGCGCTCGGCGTGCTCGGGGTTCCGGCCCCACACCCGCACGAGCGAGAACCCGGGCCGCGCGACGGCGAGCCCGTCGAGCTGGAAGCGGGCCTGCGCCCCCGTGCCGATCACCGCCACCGTCCCCACCCGCTCGGGCGCGAGGTGCCGGGCGGCGACCCCGCCCGCGGCCCCCGTCCGCACGTCGGTGAGCAGACCCCCGTCGAGCAGCAGCGCCGCCGGCCGCCCGTCGCGCGCGTCGAAGACGAGCACGAGCCCGTCGATCGCCGGGGGCTCGAGGCCGTAGAAGCCGCTCGCGACCTTCACGGCGTAGTAGGGCTCGCCGTGGAGGTGGCCGGCCTTCACGTGGATCTCGCCCCCGGACTCGGGAACCTCGAGGTGGATGATGCCGGGCAGCTCGGCCCGGCCCGTCGCGTACGCGGCGAAGGCGCGCTCGACGGCCTCGACGCAGGAGGGCATGTCGAGCGCCCGGGCGACCTCCTCGCGCGAGCGGATCCGCATCCCGCCCGAGCCTACCCGGTGCTAGGGTCGGGCGGGAGAGCGAGGAGGGCGAGATGGCGCGCATCGACCTGTTCGAGATGGAGCGGATGCAGTCCCTGTACTGGCACCGCGTCGAGGTCGACCTGTCCGAGTCCGGCGTGGTCCCGATGACGATCCGCGAGCTCCTCGAGCCCGAGGCCGACGCCGAGGCGTTCCTCGCGACGGCCCTCGGCTACCCCCTCTCGGAGGGGGCGGAGGAGACCCGAGCCGCGGTCGCCTCCTTCTACCCCGGCGCGAGCGCCGAGCACGTGACGCTCTGCAACGGGGGCTCGGAGGCGAACCTGCTCGTGCTCTGGACCCTGCTCGAGCCCGGCGACCGCCTCGCGTTCATGGTCCCCAACTACCTCCAGGGCTGGGGCCTCGGGCGCCACTTCGGCGAGGCGACCGACACCTTCGGCCTGCGCCGGGAGGGCGACCGGTGGGCGCTCGACCTCGAGGCGCTCGAGCGCGCGGTGACCCCGCGGACGAAGGCCGTGATGGTCTGCAACCCGAACAACCCGACCGGCGCGGTGCTCACGGAGGCCGAGATGGAGGCCGTCATCGAGGTCGCCGACCGCGTCGGGGCGTGGATCGTCGCCGACGAGATCTACCGCGGGGCCGAGCTCGCCGGCGAGGCCGTCACCCCGACGTTCTTCGGCCGCGCCGAGCGCGTCGTCGTCACGAGCGGCCTGTCGAAGGCCTTCGGGATGCCGGGCCTGCGCTCGGGCTGGGTCGTCGCCCCGCCCGAGCTGATCCGCGAGGTCTGGGTCCGCCACGACTACACCACGCTCACGCCGAGCGCGATCTCCGACCGCCTCACCGGCCTCGCGCTTCGCCCCGAGGTCCGCGAGCGGATCCTCGCGCGCACCCGCGGGATCGTGCGCGCGAACCTGCCGGTGGTCCTGGACTGGGTCGGCGAGCACCGGGACGTGCTCTCGCTCATCCCGCCGGTCGCCGGCGCGATCTGCTACCTCTCCTACGAGCTCGAGCTCGAGGCCCGCGCTCTGGCCGAGCGCCTGCGGACCGAGCGGAGCGTGCTCGTGGTGCCGGCCGAGATGTTCGGCGTCGCCGAGCGGGCCTTCCGGATCGGCTTCGGCGACCGCCCCGAGCGCCTGCGCGACGGGCTCGAGCGGATCGGCAAGCTCCTCGCCGAGCTCAGCTGAGCGCGGCCTCACCGAGCCGCTCGCCCACGTACCGCCGGATGTCGAGGGCGAGGTCCTCCATCGGCGCGTAGTAGCCGACCTCGAACGCGCGCGAGCCCATGCCGTCCTGGACCGCCTCGCAGATCCGCCAGTCCTGGCGGTTCACGAGGTCCCAGAACCCCACGGCGTCCGAGGGGTCGAAGCTCGGCTTGGCCATCTCCTCCGGGTGGAAGAGGACGTCGCACTCGATCCGGGTGTGCCCGGCATCGCGCGGACGCAGCCGGAAGGCGGCCACGTGATCGGCGGAGCAGCTGAGCATGAGGTTCGGGTACACGAGCTCGCCCTTGTGCCGCGTGCGCTCCTCCTCGGTGAGCCCGGGGAAGGGCGCGCGGTCGGTCGTGCCGGTGAACGTGAACGTCGTCGCCCCCTCCCGGTGGGGGATCCCGTGCTCCCAGTCGAGGTCCCGTCCGCCGCGCTCCTTGAAGGCCGGGACGAGCTCGCACAGCTCGGGGTGCACCGGGCCGCAGTGGTAGCACTCGTTGTAGTTCTCGACGATGACCTTCCAGTTGGCCGCGACCTCGTAGATCAGGCGTCGGCCGGTCCGCAGCTCGGCGAGGGGGTAGTTGCGCAGCCGCTCCGGGGCCTGCCCGAGCTGCTCGGCGAGCGGCCGGGCCTCGCCGGGCGCGAGGTGGACGAACACGAAGCCGCCCCAGGTCGCCACCCCGGCCGGGTGCAGGCCGAGGTCCTCGCGCCGCAGCCCGTCCTCCTCCGTGAGGTGGGGCGCCGCGCGCAGCTCGCCGGTGAGCGCGTAGGTCCAGGCGTGGTACGGGCACACGACCCCGCCGCGGAACCTGCCCGCCGGCACGGCCTCGATCTCGGCGCGGGGGTCGGTCTCGAGCACGAGGCGCGAGCCGCGGTGGCGGCAGACGTCGTGGTGCGCGGCCAGGCCGCCCTCGCGCGTGCGCACGACGATGACGCGCTCGGAGGCGACGTCGGCGAGGAGGAACTCGCCGGGGCGCCGGATCGCCTCCTCACGGCCGACGCAGAACCACTCGCGCGCGAAGATCCGCTCGCGCTCGAGCGCGAAGACGGCGTGGTCGCGGTAGGCCCGCGCGGGGAGCGTGCGCTGCATCTGCGTCGTGGAGGCACCCATGATGACCGCGGGTCAGGCAAACCTTCTCGCCGTGTCGTAGGTATGGTGCACGAGGGATGGAGGATCTGCCAGCGTGAGTCTTGACCGGCGGTCACGACCGACGCCTCGCTCGGCCGCCAAGCGCGAGGCGATCGTGGGGTGCGCGATGCGCCACTTCGCCGAGCGCGGGTACCAGGGCGCGCGGGTCGAGGACGTCGCGGCCGAGCTCGGCATCGCCAAGGGCTCGATCTTCCAGCACTTCGGCAGCAAGGCCGGGCTGTTCCTCGCCGCGTACCGGAAGGCCGTCTCGATGCTGCCGGCCTGGCTCGACGCGCCCGAGGACGTGCGCGAGCGCGGCTTCTGGGCCACGCTCGTGTACTGGCTCGAGCGCACCGAGCACCTCGTGCAGGAGGACTGGGTCCCCTACCGGGTCACGCTGATCGGCAACTACGGCACCGACCTCGAGCTCAAGCGCGAGATCAACCGGTTCCTCGTCAGCGAGGACCCCTACGGCACGCTCGAGTTCGTCGAGTTCGGGATCGCCCGCGGCGAGCTCCGGCCGGACCTCGACGTCGAGATCGCCGCCTCGATGATCGACTGGGTGGCCGAGCGGCTACAGGACGCGCTCGTCACGGCCGAGCTCGACCCCGGCCTGTTCCACCGCCACGGGAACCGCCCCGACCACAGGGCAGCCCGCATCGGGGGCTTCGTCGAGCTCCTGCGCCGGGCGATCGGCACCGCGGGGTCCTAGGGTCCCGGCCCGAGCTCCCGGCGCGCGCGGTCCCGCGCCGACCGGGGCCCCCGCCCGTGGGCGGCTCCCAGCCCGGATGGTGCCATGGCCTGGGAGGTCGCCATGGCCACGATGACGGATCCTCGTCGCATGCTCGGCGCGTACGAGCCCTCGACGGACTTCCCGACGATCGAGGACGAGGTTCCCTGCCCCCGCGTCACGCGGTGGGGGCTCCTGGCGCTCGCCGCGGCGGTCGGGCTCGCGCTCGGGCTGCTCGTCGGCTGGTGGCTCGGGCGGGAGGGCGTGCTCGGGATCGCCGGACGAGTCTGAATCGGACTAGCGCCCCGCCGAGCCGTTGCGACGGATCGCCGCGAGCGCGTCGTCAAGGCTCACCTTGCGGCGCCGGTAGTTCCACAGCGCGAAGCGGTCGCACGTGGTCTCCGCCGAGATCCCCCAGCCGTGGTGCCGCTCGAGGTACCAGTGCATCCACTCGTGCAGGTACAGGAAGCGCAGGACCTCCCGCGGCGTGCGGAACGTCACGCCCTCGGTGAGCCAGATGAAGCGCATCGAGCGCCCCGGCCGGCGCTTGGCCGCGTAGGCCACGACCTCGCCGAAGGGGAAGAAGGGCTGGGGCACCTGCAGGACGATCTCGCGCTCGGGGAACCGGGTCTCGGCGGCGAGGTGCGGGCGGTGCCGGTAGCGGAGCGGCTTCACCACGACGCGGAAGCCCCGGGCCGGCGGGAGCCCGTCCAGCATCCGCCGGACCGTCGGGGTCGGGAGCCGTTCCACCTCGGAGCTGATGCGCACGGCGCACAGGGTACCGGCGGGCGGCGACGGGCTCGTTGCCGCTGGTCGGGGCGGGGGGTACGCTCGTTGCGGGCGAACGCCTGGCGAGACCGATCGAGCGAGCCGAGCGTGGGCGGGGCCAGCGCGGGAGGAGCGTCGGAGGGCCCCCGCCCGGCGGGCCGGACCCCCCGCACCCACCCTCCGGCCGATCTCCACATGCGCGCGATCCAGGCGAGCTTCGACCCCATCGTCCTCACCCGGCTGCCGGACCACGTCGTGGTCGACGCGAGCGACGCGTTCCTCGCGCTCGTCGGCCGCGCACGCGACGCGACCCTCGGGCGCCCTGCGAGCGAGCTCGGGCTCTGGCCGATCCTCGGCGGTGCGAGCGACCCGCCGACCGGTCCACGGTCCGCGCGCGAGCTCGCGTTCCACCGCCCCGGCCGCGACCCGCTCACGCTCCGCGTCTCCTCCGTCGCCTTCGACCACGAGGGCGAACGCTACGCGCTCACCGTCGCCCGCGACGTCACCGAGGAGGTGCGGCTCGCGCGCGAGCTCCGTCGCTCCGAGGAGCGGTTCCGCGGCATGTTCGAGCGCGCCCAGGAGGGCCTGTTCCGCACGGACCTCGACGGGCGGATCCTCGCGGCGAACCCCGCGCTCGCCCGGATCGCCGGGTACGGCAGCGTCGCCGAGCTGCTTCGCCGAGCCCCACACGTCCGCGACATCTGCCCCGATCCCGCCCGGCGAGCCGAGCTCCTGCGCGAGGTCGAAGCCCGGGGACGGGTGGAGGGGTTCGAGGTGCAGCTGCACCGCGCCGACGGCACCTCCGCCTGGGTCTCCCTCGCCGTGCACGCCGTTCGGGACGAGCACGGCCGGGCCGTCGCTCGGGAGGGCAGCGTGGTGGACGTCACCGCCGCGAAGCTCCTCGAGCTCGAGCGCACGCATCTCGCCTCCGAGATCGTGCGGGCGCTCGAGGCCGAGCGGGCGGCCATCGCCGAGGACGTCCACGACGACCCGGTCCAGAAGATGACCGCCGTCGGCCTGCGCCTGGAGATGCTGCGGTCCGAGCTCGAGGGCACCGAGCACGAGCGCGCCCTCACCCGGCTGAGCCAGGACGTCCGTACCGCGATCGGACGGCTCCGACGGCTCATCTTCGACCTGCACCCCGGCGCCCTCGAGCGGGGCGGGCTCGCCCAGGCCCTGCGGGACCTGGTCCAGGTGATGGGCGAGGAGTGGTCCTTCGAGATCGAGCTCCACGAGGCGCTCGAGCGCGAGCCGCCCCCCGAGGTCGGCATCGTCCTCTACCGGGTCGCGCAGGAAGCGCTCTCCAACGTCGCGAAGCACGCCCGGGCGACCCGGGTCCGCGTGGTGCTCGAGAACGTCGACTCGAGCGTGCGGGTCGCCGTGCAGGACGACGGCATCGGCTTCGACCCGGGCACGGTCGACGAGCCCCGTCCGGGACACCTCGGGCTCAAGGCGATGCGCGAGCGGATCCGGCTCGTCGGGGGCCGCTGGGACATCCGCAGCGCGCCGGGGAACGGCACCACGGTCGAGTTCGTGGTCCCGCTGGACCCCGACACCTGAGCGCCGACCGCACCCGCCGAGCGCGTCTATCGCTTCTGCGATGCCCGCGGCGGGAACCAGAGCAGGTAGTGGCCGCACCTGCTGCAGGTCCTGCGGAACAGCGGCCAGTCGATGGCCGTCTCCCGATCGCCCTCGCGGTACCCGCAGCCGTTGCAGCAGGCGTAGTAGCCGGGGCCGCTCAGGCGGCTGAACCGCCGCAGCTCGGACACGCAGCGCTCGCAGACTGCCATCAGAACCGCTCCATCGCTGCGTTCACGTCCTCCGGGTTGGTGTGCGGCGAGAACCACGCCGGGCCGCACACGCGGCAGATCGGGCCGTAGGTGCCGTCCACGTACGCGAGCTCGAACCGGTGCGGCGGCACCTTCGGGAGCCCGACCAGCGTGTACGCGATCCGGTAGTCGCCGCGGGCCGCACCCTCCGGGTCGTCGCGCTCGGCGAGCTCCTTGGCGCGGTGGATCTCGGGGGTGGTCTCGCAGACGGCGAGCCGCCTTCCCGTCGGCACGTGGCTGAGGATGAAGCGGATCCCCACTGGGCCCGTGGGCGCCGGGTCGGCGCCGCCCGCGTCGGGGGCGGTCTGTGCGTCCTCGGTCGGTCCGTGCTCGGTCCGCGCTTCCACCGGCTCCCCCTCCCAGGTCTCCCCCGTGGCGAGCCACCGCAGCCGCAGGCCCGTCGAGAGCACGAGGTTCCGCAGGATCCCCGGACGGTGGAGGAGGTTCGGGATCACGCAGCTGAAGTAGGGCTGCGCGCCGAAGTCCTCCCATGCCCACGAGCCGATGAGGTGCGCCGGCACGGGCTCGCGCAGCTCGCGCCCGTTCAGCTCGATCGGCAGCAGGGGCTCGCCGGAGCTGCTGCGCGGCGGGTCCTCGAGCTCGAGCCGGATCCGGACGCCGGAGCCGAGCACCTGGTGCGGCGCCGTGTCCACGACGATCCGGTGCCCGAGCTCGACCTGCGGGAAGCGGACGAGGAGCCGAGCGCCCTGCAGGGCGGCCTCGACCCCGAGCGCGGCCAGCTCATCCGCGAGCTCGCCGAGCTCGGCCTCCCACGCCGACGGGTCGTCCCGGCCGGGGACGTCCCTGCGCCAGTACAGCATCCCGTCGGGCTCGGGCCGGGGCCCGCGCTGCGGGTGCGCCGCGAACGCCGGATCGCCCTCGAGCGCGTCCGCGATCAGCCACCCGCGGTACTCGGCGTTCGTGATCTGGATGAGCGCCGCCACCTGGAGCAGGCGCGAGGTCCACCCCAGGTTCTCCTCGTGCACCCAGACCGAGGCGCGGTAGGCGAAGCTCTCGCCCACCCGCACGAGCGCGTTCATGGTGGGGTCGGCCGTGATGATCCCGCTCGCCAGGTACGCGGGGTCGGGGCACACGAACCCCGAGCCCCGCACGACCTCCGTCTCCGCGTGGACCCGGCAGACGACGAGCCCGAGCTCCGGGTCGCGCCGCGGTGCGTCGGCCCAGATCCGCTGGCAGTAGCGGTGCGGCCACCACCGGAAGCCCCGCTCCTCCCACTCGCTCCACTCCTCGTCCACGCTGAAGGCCTCGAAGGCCGACCGCACGGCCGCGAGGCCCGGGTCGGGCGCGAGCTCCTGCACCATCGCATCCTCCTTCCGCCGGGGGACGGGCCGGATGCTTCACGCGGGGCGCAGGCGGCGCTGGCCGAGGCGCCCGGGCCAGGGGCCCCGGAGGTCCCGGGCGCCGAGACGCAGAAGGCTCGCCGCCCAGAACCGGGAGGCAAGCCACGGCTCCGGACAACTTCGTTGCCGGATCGGCGATGTGCCGTCCGACCGCATCCCCGCCCCAGCGGGAGGCACCTTGGGTTGTCCGTCCCAGGTTGCCGGGCCCGGCCGCAGCCGGACCGCTCTCGATGCAGGGCGGAACATAGCACACCCCACCGACACACTCACCCCGAGCAGGCAGATCGGCTTCCAACGAGGCAGCGGCACGATGTCCGTGCCTGGTCCTACCGTCATCCGTCCAGTGATGATCGGTTGACTCCTGGGAGGGACGGGCATATGTTGGCATATGTGAGACGCCAGGTGCTTGTGCAGCTCTCGGACGAGTTGCTGGCCGCCGTCGACGAGCGGGCCGCTGAGCTGGGCACCTCCCGCTCCGCGCTCATCCGCAAGGCGCTCGAGACGTACCTCAGCGAGGGGGTGCAGACGGAGATCGATCGCAGGATCGTCGAGGGCTACGCACGGATCCCCCCCGAGGATCCATGGGGCGATCTTCCCGCCCGGGCGATGATCGCGGCCGAGCCGTGGTGAGTCCATGAATCGCGGGGAGGTCTGGTGGGTCGAAGCCCCTGAGATCGGGAGGCGTCCTGCCTGCATCTTGACGCGGACCGCAGCTATCCCCGTGCTGCGCTCGGTGCTCGTGGCGCCGGCTACCCGGCGCATCCGCGGCATACCGACCGAGGTCGTGCTCGACCGCGACGACGGCATGCCAGAGGAGTGCGCCCTTTCCATGGACAACCTGACCGTCGTTCCCAAGTCGCTTCTGGTGGAGCGCATCACGGCCCTCGCGCCCCACCGCTTGGCAGAGGTCTGTCGCGCCCTGGGCGTGGCCACCGGCTGCGCGCCCTGAACCGCCCGTGCCGCATCCTTCGTCGGGGCGGGCGGATTCGAACCGCCGACCTCCTGCTCCCAAAGCAGGTGCGCTGACCAGGCTGCGCTACGCCCCGCGGGCTCGATGGTACCCCGGGGCTCGGACCCGGGACGCCAGCTACAGGCGGAACACGCCCTCGCCGACGATCGCCACGCCGCCCCCGACCTCCACGCAGAACGAGTCGCCCTCGGGCTTGACCTCGACCTCGAGCAAGCTCGGGCGGCCGACCTGCTCGCCCTGGCGGATCCGCACGGTCCCGGGCATGCCGGCGAGCCCGTACCGCGCGAGGTACGCGCCGAGCGGGCCGGCGGCCGAGCCCGTGGCCGGGTCCTCACCGATCCCCATCTCGGGGTCGAACATCCGGGCCGTCACGCCCTCCTCGGTCTCGGCGAACAGGTACATCGACCCCGCGCCGACGGCGCCGCACACCGCGGGGACGAGCTCGCCGTGGCGCTCGGCACGGCGGAGCGCCGCGAGATCACGCACCGGCACCACCAGGTGCGGCAGGCCGGTCGAGACGACCTCCAGGGGCAGGTCCTCCCGCAGGTCCTCCGGGTCGAGGCCGGCGGCTCGCGCCGCGAGCTCGCGGTCCTCGAGCCTCGGCCCGAAGGAGGGCGGGAGCTGGCGCATGCGCGCCCGGCCCGCGGGCAGGTCGACCTCGATGCGGAACTCCCCCGCGGCCACGACCTGCGTCGCGGGGCTCGCGACCCGTCCCTCGGCCACCAGCACGAACGCGGTGCCGAGGCTCGGATGCCCGGCGAAGGGGAGCTCGGTGCCGGGCGTGAAGATCCGCATCGCGTAGCGGTCGCCCTCGGCGTGCGTCACGAAGGTCGTCTCGCTGAAGCCGATCTCGCGCGCGAGGAGTTGCATCGTCTCCCGCTCGAGTCCGGCCGCCTCGGGCACCACGCAGAGCTGATTGCCCTGGAACGGGCGCTCGCAGAAGACGTCGACGAGCCGGAAGCCGACCTCCACGACCCCTCGATCGGGCGTCACGACGCGTGCTCCTTCGGTGGCCCGGTCACGGCAAGGGCTCGATCGGGATCCCAAGCGCCTCCACCGCCACCCTCATGCGGACGTCGAGAGCTCAGGGTGGATCCCCATGGTGTCGGGACATCCGAGCGACTCACCGGTCTGCGCGGTCCTCGTCGGCATCGTCTCGCCCGATGCTGCGAGCCGCACGTACTCGGCCAGCTCGTTCTCCAACACCTCCAACTCGACGATCCGCATCTCGGTCAGACCGTACCTCTTCATCGTCAGCCCGTGACACACGGCCGGGGCTGGTAGCGTGCCGGGTCCGATGGCGCGGAGCGACGGAGGGACGGCCGGCGAGAAGCGGCACCGGGACGGGGCGAGGGCGGCGGCGCCCCTCGCGGTCGCCGTGGGGGCGTTCGGGGTGTCCTTCGGCGTGCTCGCGCGGGCCGAGGGGTGGGGCCTGCTCGCGCCGATCGTCATGTCGGCCACGACCTTCGCCGGCTCGGCCCAGTTCGCCGCGGTCTCGGTGCTCGGGGCCGGTGGGACGCTCGCCGCCGCGGTCGCCGCCGCGCTCCTGCTGAACGCCCGCTACGGCCCGATCGGGGTGAGCGTCGCGCCCTCTCTGCACGGACCGACCTGGTCGCGCTTCCTGCGCTCGCAGCTCGTCGTGGACGAGTCCTGGGCGATCGCGGCCGAGGGCCACGGGCGGTTCGACGTCCGGATGCTCGTGGGGGCGGGGCTCGCGCTGTACGCGGCGTGGGTGAGTGGGACGGCGCTCGGGGTCGCCCTCGGCGGCGCGCTCGCCGAGCCCGAGACGCTCGGCCTGGACGCTGCGTTCCCCGCGCTGTTCCTCTCGCTCCTCACCCCGCAGGTGCGGAGCCGGCGCGCGCTCGGGGCGGCCGTGCTCGGTGGGGCGATCGCGCTCGCCCTCACGCCGGTCGCGCCGCCGGGGGTCCCGATCGTCGCCGCGAGCCTCGCCTGTCTCCTGGGAGCGCGGCGGTGAGCGAGGCCTGGCTCGCGGTGGTCGCGATCGGGGCCGGGACCGTTGCGATCAAGGCGCTCGGGCCGGTCCTGCTCGGCGGCCGGACGCTGCCCGAGCGGCTCCGCGGCGTCGTCGAGCTCCTCGCCCCGGCGCTCCTCGCGGCGCTCGTCCTCGTGCAGACGTTCGGGGCCGGACGGGCGCTCGTGCTCGATGCGCGAGCGATCGGCCTGGCGGCGGCGGGGGTGGCCCTGTGGCGGCGGGCGCCGGTGCTCGTCGTGCTCGTCGTGGCGGCGGGGGCGACCGCGCTCGTCCGCGCGCTCGGGTGAGCCCCGCGGGCCCGGGCCGCTGCTAGGCTTCCATGTCGCTACGCGGGCGTAGCTCAATGGCAGAGCTCCAGCCTTCCAAGCTGGTGGTGCGGGTTCGATTCCCGTCGCCCGCTCGAGCCTCTCGATCCCGACCCCCGGCGCTCGGGTCCGACGACCCGGAGCGGCTCGGACCGAGCTCAGACCGAGCTCAGGCCGAGCGCTGGCCGGTGCGCAGGTCCATCCAGTTCTTCTCGATCGCGACGAAGCGCTGCCAGGCCTGGCGCCAACCTTCGTCGCTGCGGGGGAAGCGCTCGATCGGCTCGGCGGGGCTCTGGCGGTCCCAGATCGCGAAGTGATCCTGCGTGTAGCCGAGCACGTACCGCTCGCCGGTGTGGGTGAACTCGACCTTCTCCTGCGGGGCCGCGGGCTGCGAGACCGCCGCCTCGGCCGAGCCCTGGCTCGCGGCCTCGGGCCCTTGCGGGGAGACCTGCGAGGGCTCGGCCGCCGCGCCGGCCGGTGCGGTGACGGCCGCGGCGGGGATCTCGCTCACGAGCCAGCTCGTGCAGTGGGGGCACCGGATCGCCTCGTCCTTGATCTCCTCGGCGCAGTAGGGGCAGGTCTTCATCCGGGAACCTCCTCGGTGCGACCGCGCAAGCCTACCCCCCTCACGCGCCGGGGCGCTTCACGACCTCACCGCCCTTCATCACGAAGGCGACGTCCCGGAGCGCGTCCACGTCGGCGAGCGGGTCGCCCGACACCGCGATGAGGTCCGCGTACCGCCCGGGCTCGACCGCGCCGACCCGGTCCTGCCAGCCGAGGAGCTCGGCCGCGACGCTCGTCGCCGAGCGGATCGCCTCCATCGGCGTCATGCCGTAGCGGACCATGTAGGCGAACTGCCGGGCGTTCATCCCGTGCGGGTACGCGCCCGAGTCCGTCCCGAACGCGAGGCGCGCGCCCGCCTGCACCGCGTGCGCGAACCCCTCGCGCTGGGCCTCGGTCGTCTCCGCGTTCTTGCGGAGCACCTCGGCCGACCAGCCGTGGCGGCGCCCCTGCTCCTCGATCCAGTCCCCGAGCCACAGATCGGCCACGAGGTACGTGCCGGTCTCGACGAGCATCCGGATCCCCTCGTCGTCGATGAGCGAGCCGTGCTCGATCGAGCGGACCCCGGCGCGGATCGCGCGCAGGATGCCCTCGGCGCCGTGGGCGTGGGCGGCGACGTGGGCGCCGTGGCCCGCCGCCTCCTCGACGGCCGCTCGGATCTCGGCCTCGGTGAGCTCGGGAGCGCCGGGCTCGGTGCCCTCGGTCAGCACGGCGCCGGTCGCGATCACCTTGATGAGGTCGGCGCCGCCGTGGAGGATCTCGCGCACGACGACGCGGACCTCCGCCTCCGAGCGCACGACGCCGAAGCGGAGCTCGCGCGGCAGGGCCGCGTCCACGTCCGGCGCAAGGCCGGTGATGTCCCCGCCCCCGCCGGGGCTCGTCACGTACGCGCCGGCGCAGCGCATGCGGGGCCCGAGCACATGCCCGGCCTCGATCGCGTCGCGCAGGGCCACGTCCACGAACGCCCGGAAGGTGCCGACGTCGCGCACGGTCGTGAAGCCGGCCATGAGCGTCTCGCGGGCGTTGCGGACCCCGACGAGCGCCTCCTGCGCGCCGGTGCGCTGCACGAGGTGCGCGTAGCCGTGGCCGGAGTCGGTCTCGCCGACGAGGTGCGTGTGGCAGTCGATGAGCCCGGGCAGCACGGTGAGGTCCGACAGGTCGAGCACCTCGGGGCCGGCGGGCCGGGTGTCGGGCTCGACGGCGGCGATGCGGTCGCCCTCGACCACGACGAGGCGCTCGGGGAGCACCCGGCCGGCGAGCACGTCCACCACCCGGCCGGCCCGGATCAGCGTGCGGGCGTGCTCGCGCATGGGCGGCAGGATAGCCTTCCCCGCGGGACGCTCCCGGAGCGGTCCCGACCGCCGGTCACCGACCCGTCGGCGAGCCGGCCCGGGCTGCCCGCCCACCACCGGCTCGGCAGCGGCAGCGCAGGGGCAGAGCCAGAGGCAGAGGAGGATGGTCATGCGCCTTCGGGATCTCGGCATCTCGGTCGGGCAGCTGCAGCCCGGACCGCTGAACGCCATCACCGACGTGGAGGGCGTGCGCGTCGGGATGACGACCCTCATCCACGGCGAGGGGCCGCTCGTCGTCGGACGCGGCCCGGTCCGCACCGGCGTGACGGTGATCGTGCCGCACGAGGGCATCGCCGGCGAGCCGGTCTTCGCCGGCTGCCACCGCCTGAACGGCAACGGCGAGCTCACCGGCCTGGAGTGGGTGCGCGAGTCCGGTCAGCTCACCACCCCCGTCGCGATCACGAACACGCACAGCGTCGGCGTCGTGCGGGACGCGCTCGCGCTGCACGACGCGGCGCTGCACCCCGAGCTCGGCTCGTACTGGAGCCTGCCCGTGGTCGGCGAGACCTACGACGGCACGCTGAACGACATCAACGGCGGTCACGTGAGGCCCGAGCACGTGCGCGAGGCGCTCGAGGCCGCCTCGGACGGGCCGGTGCCCGAGGGCAACGTCGGGGGCGGGACCGGCATGATCTGCCACCACTTCAAGGGCGGGACCGGGACGGCCTCGCGTCGCCTCTCGGCCGAGGAGGGCGGGTGGACCGTCGGGGCGCTCGTGCAGGCCAACCACGGCGAGCGCTCGCGCCTGATGGTCGATGGGGTGCCGGTCGGGCGCGAGATCGGGACCGACGAGGTCCCCTCGCCGTACGAGCGCGAGCGGGACCTCGGCTCGATCATCGTCGTGCTCGCGACCGACGCGCCGCTCCTGCCCCACCAGCTCGAGCGGCTCGCGCAGCGGGCGGGGCTCGGCATCGCGCGGGCCGGCGGCGCCGGCGCGCACTCGAGCGGGGACCTGTTCCTCGCGTTCTCGACCGCCAACCGCGGGCGCCTGCGCTCCTACAAGGACGAGGTCCCGCCGGAGGTCCTCGCCGTCGACATGCTCCCCGACGGGGCCATCACCCCGCTGTTCTGGGCGGCGATCGAGGCCACCGAGGAGGCCATCTACAACGCGCTCGTCGCGGCCGAGACCATGACCGGCCGGGACGGCATCACCGCGTACGCGCTGCCGCACGACCGGCTGCTCGAGGTCATGGCCCGCTACGGGCGGCCCGCCGGCTGAGCGGCGCTACGGCTCCTCGGGCAGGCGGAAGCCGAGGTCGGCCGAGACGTCGGCCACGTCCATCTGCGCCTTCTGCAGCCGGCCCGAGTAGTCCCAGTTCATCGCCTGCCAGCGCGTGAACTGCTCGAGGACCCACACGCCCGACTGGCGCGAGCCGTTCCCGCTCTTGCCGTTGCCGCCGAAGGGCAGGTGGGCCTCGGCCCCGGAGGTCGAGTTGTTCACGCTCACCATGCCGGCCGAGACGCGCTCGCGGAAGCGGAAGACGTGCAGCGGGTTCCGCGTGTAGATGGAGGCCGACAGGCCGTAGCCGTGGCCGTTCGCGAGCTGGATCGCCTCGTCGAAGGTGGAGAAGGTCGCGACGCCGACGATCGGCCCGAAGGTCTCGGTCCGGTACAGCTCGTCCTCCATCGCCACCCCGTCGACGATGGTCGGGTGGACGTACAGGCCGGCCTCGGGGTCGCCGATGAAGCCCTCCCGCGGGTTCGCGCGCGTGATGCGGCCCGTGCCGGTCGAGCCGAGCAGGCGGTGGTGCGGCCGCACGAGCCCGAGCCACTCCTCCACGAACCGGTCGCAGAAGCGGGCGTTCATCATCGGGCCGTAGAGCACCGGCTGCATCGGGTCGCCGACGCTCGCCTCGGCCACGGCCTTCGCGAACCGCGCGAGGAAGTCGTCGTGGACGTCCTCGTGCACGATCACCGTCCCGAGCGAGGTGCACCGCTGCCCCGCCGTCCCGAACCCGCTGAACAAGCAGCCCTCGACGGCGAGGTCGAGGTCGGCGTCGGGCATCACCACGAGCGGGTTCTTGCCGCCGAGCTCCAGGCACGGGGACTGCAGGTGCCGTCCGCAGAGCTCGCCGATGCGCCGGCCGACCTCGGTCGAGCCGGTGAAGCCGACCTTGTCGACGAGCCCGGCCTCGAGCGCGCGCTCCAGGCCCTCGGAGGTGGTCGGCCCGTCGGCGAGCACCACGTGGAACGTCTCGGCCGGGAAGCCGGCGTGCAGGATGAGCTCGGCGAAGGCGTCGGCGATCGCCGGGGCGTACTCGGCCGGCTTCCACACCACGGTGTTGCCGCAGAGCAGGGCCGGCACGAGGTACCAGGACGGCACCGCCACCGGGAAGTTCCCGGCGGTGATGATCGCGGCCACGCCCACGGGCGTGCGGAAGGTGAACAGCTGCTTGTCCGGGAGCTCGGAGGGCACGGTCATCCCGTACAGCCGCCGCCCCTCCGAGGCGAAGAACGTGCAGGTGTCCACGACCTCCTGCACCTCGCCGCGGGCCTCGACGAGGGGCTTGCCGATCTCGCGGGTGATGAGCCGCGCGAGCGCCTCGAGGTTGGCCTCGACGAGGCGCCCGAGCTGCTGGACGGCTCGCCCGCGCACCGGCGCCGGGACCGCGGCCCAGGCGGGCTGCGCCTCGCGGGCGGCCCGGCAGGCCTCGACGAACGTCGCCGCGTCCGCGAGCGAGACCTCGGAAAACACCTCGTCGAGGTGCGCCGGGTTCGGCACCGTGAGCGTGCTCACCCCCGGCACCGGCCGCCCCGAGATCCTCGAGGTCACGCGCCTGGTCATGGCCGAGATGCTACGCGGCCGCTCGCCGCCGAGCGACCGAGCCCACACGCTTCCCCGGGCACGCGTACCCCTGGCCGCTCCCCAGGCACCGGCGGCGCCCCGACGCCGGAGCGGCGGCCACGCGAGGACCACCGCACGAGCCCCATCCCGGCGCGGCCGAGCGCCAGGACGGCGGCGGCTGTGAGCAGCTCCCCGGAGCCGAGACACTGCAGGCACCCGAGGACCGACCTCATGAACACCCCCCACCGCGCTGGCCGGCTGTCGCCATGGCGAAGATGCTGCCCGGGCCCTCCCGATCCGTCAACCGCAGGTGCCCGCCGAACGCAGGTCCCGGACGGCCGCACCCGCTAGCATCCCTGGCGGGCGCCGGTAGCTCAGGGGACAGAGCGGCGGACTTCTAATCCGCGGGTCGGAGGTTCGAATCCTCCCCGGCGCGCGGCCGCGCGCGAGACGCTGCCGAGGCGGATGGTTCCCTCCCCAACCTCGGCTGACCGGCGGGATGCTCGATTCAGCCCGAGGGCCAGTTCGGCTGGATGCTGTCGGGCGGGAAGCCGCACCACCCTTGATCGGCGAGACGCGACCGCAGCCGGTCCCGGACACGGAGCACGCGGTCCCCGGGCCTCACGCGCAACCGGTTGTCGAGCTCCCAGGGGTCTCGCCCGAGATCGTACAGCTCCTCCTCGTACGGACCTTCGACGGGCCCCGACCCGTCGGGTTGCGGAACGTACACGACGTACTTCCACCTCGACGTCACGATGCCGCAATAGGAAGGGGCCGTTGGGCCCGTCCGCGGGTAGTACATCCCGGCGAGCGGCACCCACCGACGCCGCCCGCTGAACAGATCGATGCCGTCGCTGGACCCGGACCAGGAGATGCCCGCCAGGGACAGCACGGTCGCCTTGACATCGACTATCGCCGCGAGGTCCGTGTACGAGGATCCTGGAGGAAGAACGCCGTCGAAGCGCATGACCGCCGGGACCCGGCTCGATCGTTCGTACGGGACGAGCTTGAAGCGCCACCGGTGCTCCCCCCACCCGAGACCGTTGTCCGAGAGGTACAGGAAGATCGTGCGGTTCGTCTCGCCCCGTTCCTCGATCGCATCCATGATCCGACCGATCTGCCTGTCCATCGAGTAGAGGGCCTCGAAGGTGTCCCGCCGCTTGCGCGAGATCTTCCAGGGAGCGATGGTCCGCAGCCGTGCGATGTAGGAGGGCTTGTCGGAGACGTCCTCCTCGTTGAGCGCCGGAGACCGGAACTCCGGCAACTCCGCGAAACGTCCCTCGTCCCGCGGGTCCGCGATGGTGGGGTTGTGAGGCGCGAAGGGCGCATACACCAGGAAGAAGGGTGTTCCCTCGGGGATCCGCCCGAGCCAAGCCACGGCCTGGCGACCGAGCACCGTCGTCGAGTGATCGGACGGCGCCGAGCCGTATGATCGCAGGGTCCCATCCACGTTCAGCACGTAGTCGTAATAGGCGCCGTTGTCACCGAAGAAGACGTGCCAACTGTCCCATCCAGCAGGACGCCAGGCGGCTGGATCATCGGGCGACCGCGCGACGGCGTAGGCCGCATAGCCGTTCAGGTACTTCCCGAACAGGCCGGTCCCGTACCCATGCTGGTCGAGGACGTACGCGAGCGTGGCGGTCTCGTTCCCATCCACCTCATGGAACGCCGTCGCGCCACCGTAGCGGATCCACGGATCGGTCGGCATGCCTGGTGCGTCCCCGTTCGCCCAAACCCGCGTGTGGGCGGACAGCAGACCAGTGAGCAAGCTGGCGCGGGCCGGGCAGCACGTCGGGTTGGGCGAGTAGAAGCGGGTGAACCGGGCCCCCCGCTCGACGAGCCGCATCCACACGTTCGGCATCGCGTCCGGTCGCAGCGTTCCGAAGCCCGCGTCATCCGAGAGGAAGATCACGATGTTCGGTGGGGCCACCTCCGCACGGACAGGCGCCGGTGACACGGCCAGCGAGGCGACCATGACGATGAACGCATACGCGAGCGTCCGGACCGTCACCCCTCGGACCGCTGCCACGGGATCCCTCCGCTCACGCAGGCACGTTCACGAGATGTTCCGAAGCATAACCCACACCGGCACGCTCATGGCCTATCCGTCACGATGCTCCTCCGGCCGCGGCCGGGCTCGGACGGGCGCGGTCCTGCTCGTCGGGAGCTCGAATGTGGGCAAGTCGGCCGAGTTCGCGGCCCTCACCGGCCGGAGGTCGGAGTCTCGCTGGGCACATCGGTCATCGCGCCCGCCAAGACCTCTTCGGCTCTGTGACACGCAGCGACGTGCGTTGCTCCGACGAGCCGCAGCGGAGGCGTCTCCCGCCTGCAGATCTCGACGGCCAGTGGACAGCGGGGGTGGAATCGGCACCCCTGCGGTGGGGCACCTGGATCGGGCAAGACCCCGGGAACGACGACCCGTCGGGAACGGCGCGTGAGATCCATCGAAGGCACGGCCGACCGTAACGCGATCGTGTAGGGATGTGCGGCCCGTGCCGGCAAGGTCCGTGTGGGCCCGCGCTCGACCACCTGTCCGAGGTACATCACCGCCATCTCCTCACACACCTGATCGACGATCGCTAGGTTGCGGGAGACGAGCACGTACGCGAGCGACAGCTCCTCGCGCAACCGAGCGACGAGCTTCAGGATCTTGGCCTGGACCGTCACGTCGAGCGCGCTCGTCGGCTCGTCGAGCACGAGGAGCCTCGGCTCGACCGCCAGGGCCCGTGCGATCGCCACCCGCTGCCGCTGTCCGCCAGAAAGTTGGTGAGGGTAAACGGTCCGCGAGTCCGGGCTGGAGCATGACCTCAGCCATGAGTCGCTCGACCCGGTCCGGGTCTCCCGACGCGGGACCAAGCGGTGCGATCGCAGCACCTCGACGATCGCCGAGCCCACACGCACACGGGGATCGAGGCTCGTGTCGGGGTTCTGGAAGACGATCTGGACCTCACGACGATAGGCACGCAGCGCCGCTCCGCGGAGCCCCACGACGTCACGGCCCTCGAGTCGGATCGAGCCCCGTTCCGGACGCACCAAGAGCAGGATCGCCCGCGCAAGGGTCGACTTCCCCGACCCACTCTCCCCGATCACGCCGAGGCCGAAGGGACCCGCATGCACGGTCGCCGAGACCCCGTCGAGGGCGTGCACGCGCCCGAATCGCACGACCAGCCCATCGATCTCCAGGAGCGGAGCGGTCATGAGGTCCGCCCCTCATCGATCCCCGGGACCGATGCGACCAGCTCGCGCGTGTACGCGTGGGAGGGCGCGGCCAGGACCCCCTTCGCCGCGCCTCGCTCCACGATGGATCCCTCTCGCATGATCGCGACGGTGTCGCAGAGTTCCGCGATCACCGAGAGATCGTGGGTGATGAAGAGGATGCTGAGACCGTACCGATCCCTGATATCGCGCATCAGGTCGAGGATCTCGGCCTGCACGGTCACATCGAGCGCGCTCGTCGGCTCGTCGGCAAGCAGCACCTCCGCCCCGTCGGAACGCCCCGGCCGGGGCGGGTCGAACGGCCCGTGGAGGGCTCGGCGCGAGCCCGCAGCATGGCGGGCGAGAGCGATGACCCACTGTCACGGTGCACCTGCGGCCGCGGCCGAGCTCGGACGAGCGCCGGTGGTGCTCGTCGGGAACTCGAACGTCGGCAAGTCGGCGGTGTTCGCGGCCCTCACCGGCCGGCGCGTGGACGTCTCGAACTACCCGGGGACCACGGTCGAGATCGCCTCGGGCGCGGTGCGCGAGGGCGCCGAGCGGACCCTCATCGACACGCCCGGGGTCCGCAGCCTGCTGCCGCTCTCCGAGGACGAGCGGGTCGCGCGCGACGCGCTCCTGGATCTCGAGCCGTCGGCCGTGGTGCAGGTGATCGACGCGAAGAACCTCCGCCGCGGCCTGCTCCTCACCTTCGAGCTCGCCGAGACCGGCCTGCCGGTCGTGCTGTGCCTGAACATGACCGACGAGGCCGAGTCCCGGGGCATCCGCGTCGACGCCGAGCGCCTCTCGCGCGCCCTCGGCGTCCCGGTCGTCCCGACCGTCGCGGTCCGAAGGACGGGGATCGAGGACCTGCGCCGTGCGATCCCCCACGCAGCGCCGGTCGCCCGCACCGTCCGGTTCGACGAGCCGACCGAGCGGGCGATCGCCGAGGTCGAGGCCCTCCTGCCCGAGGGCACGCCGCTCCGACGCGCGCTCGCGCTCGGACTCCTCGCCGGTGACGAGACGCTCGCGCGCCGGCTCGAGCTCGGCCCGTGGGGCGCGAGCGCGCTCGAGCGGATCCGCGCGGAGCTCGAGGCCGAGCTCGGCGAGCCGATCGCCTACGCCCTCACCCGCGCGCGCCTGGCCGAGGCCGACCGCGTCGTGGCCGAGGTCGTCCACCGCCGCCGGGTCACCGGGCGCCGCCTCGGCGAGAAGCTCGGGCGCCTGGCCGCGCACCCCGTCTGGGGCTGGCCGATCCTGCTCGGCGTGCTCGCGCTGCTGTACGAGCTGGTGGGCGTGCTCGGCGCGGGCACGCTCGTCGGCCTGCTCGAGACCCGCCTGTTCGGTGAGGTCGTGAACCCGTGGGCGAGCCGCGTGGTCCGCGAGCTCATCCCCTGGCCGCTCCTGCAGCGCTTCCTCGTCGGCGAGTACGGGCTCGTCACGATGGCCCTGACCTACGGCTTCGCGATCGTGCTGCCGATCGTCGCGACCTTCTTCCTCGCCTTCGGCGCGCTCGAGGACAGCGGCTACCTCCCGAGGCTCGGGGTCATGCTCGACCGCGCGTTCCGCCGGATGGGTCTGAACGGCAAGGCCGTGCTGCCGCTCGTCCTCGGGCTCGGGTGCGTGACGATGGCCACGGTGAGCACGCGGATGCTCGACACGCGGCGCGAGCGCATCCAGGCGACGCTCCTGCTCGCCCTCGCGATCCCCTGCTCGGCCCAGCTCGGGGTCATGCTCGGCATGGTCTCGACGACGGGGCCGGTCGGTGTGGGGATCTGGCTCGCGGTGGTGCTCGGCTCGCTCCTGTCGGTCGGATGGCTCGCCGATCGCGTCCTGCCCGGCGAGCGCTCGGACTTCGTGCTCGAGCTCCCGCCGATGCGCCGACCCGCACTCGGCGCGATCCTCACGAAGACCGCCGCGCGGATCGAGTGGTACCTGCGCGAGGTCATCCCGGTGTTCGTGCTCGGCACCGCGGTGCTGTTCGCGCTCGACGAGACGGGACTGCTCGCGCGGATCGAGCACGTGCTCTCCCCCGTGGTCGTCTCCTGGCTCGGCCTGCCGGCGGCCGCGACCGGGGTCCTGCTCGTCGGGTTCCTGCGGCGGGACTACGGGGCGGCCGGCCTGTTCGCGCTCGCGACGGCCGGCGCGCTCAGCGTGCGGCAGACGGTGGTCGCGCTCGTCGTCATCACCCTGTTCATCCCGTGCATCGCGGCGCTGCTCATGATCGTGCGCGAGCACGGGCTGCGGGTCGCGCTCACGATGCTCGCGACGGTGCTCGCGGTGGTGCTGCTCGTCGGCGGCGCCCTGAACCTCGCGCTCGGAGGGCTGCATGTCCCGCTCGGGTAGGCCGGGGCGCGAGGTGCGGTGCGGCCTGTGCGGCCACCGCTTCGACCCGAGCGCGCTCGCGTGCCATGCCGAGTGCCCCCTCGGCGCCCACTGCACGCTGATCTGCTGCCCGAACTGCGGGTACCAGGTGGTCGACGCCGGGCGGACCTTCCTCGGGCGGCTGCTCGCGCGCTTGCTGCGGACCAGGCCCGAGCCCGCGCCGGGGCCGGTCCGGCTCCGCGAGCCCGGCGAGCCCCGCGAGACGATCCCGCTCTCCCACGTCCTGCCGGGCCGGGAGGTCGAGATCGTGAGCCTCCGCGACCTGCCGGGGCCGCGGGCCTCGCGCCTCGCCGCGTTCGGCATCGTGCCGGGGAGCCGGGTCGAGGTCCTCCAGCGGCGCCCGACCCCCGTGATCCGGGTGGGCGAGACGGAGATCGCGCTCGGCCCCGAGGTCCTCGAGCGGATCCAGGTCACCCCGCCCGAGCCGAAGAGGGACCGCGCGACCGCGTAAGCAGGTCTTGCCGACCGTCATGCGCCAACTTCGGTCGGAGAGAATCAGCGACCCGACCACAGAGAAGGCGCCCGCGCCAAGCAGACGGGCCAGGTTCACGCAGCGCCGCCCGTGACCATCAGTCGTGCACATGCCGACGGTAGATTTCGACCTCCACCATGGTGCCCCGTGACCTGCGCTCCTCAACGACCATGCCGTTGACCCCAATCTGCTTGACCACGAGACGGCCGAGCAAGCTGAGGCGGATGACGGCGGGCAGGCGACCATCTGCGTAGATGATCCGCTCCCGTGGCGTGATGAACCGGATGGCGGAGATCGGTGGCACGCCGGTTCCCTCGAACAAGGTTTCGAATGGAATAAACCGGTTATTCTGGCCGCGGGTCGCGAACGACACAATAGGTGGTCCTGGTTCCCCCGGACCTGGACCGCCCACTGACCAGAGGACGTCCATAGGTCCGCCCTCACCGCGGTCTTGCGACTCACGCTCCAGGTCGAGCCAGGCCGGGGCCAGAACCCACGACGCGAGGAACACAACGACCCAGACGCCGACCACGCCGAAGATCATCGGAGCGAACACAGCCGCAAGCTCGGCATGCGGCCGCGCCATCCACCAAGCGACTGCGGTGGAAATGAAGCCCGCAGCCAAGCCAATCCCGAGACCCCAACGAGCTTCGAACCTCCACGTATCCTTCCATGCCCGCCGGACCCATCTCAGCAGATATGTCCTGACTCGAGCCCTTTCGTACGGGGTTGTCATGTAGGCCATCGTATTCCCGGCGTCGCTCGGCTCAAGCGGGCTCCCGGACGCGACGACACTTCGGACGTGAAGACCTGTCCGCACTGCGGGGGGCAGCTGCGGCCGTCCGTCATCAAGTGCGTGCACTGCGGCAGCCGCCTCGACGAGCAGCCGACCGGGCAGCCGACCGGGACGCCGCTCGGCGTGCCTGCGGGCGTGCCCGCGGGGAGCCCGAGCGGGGCCGGGGCCGCGGGGGCGCCGGCGGCCGGGGGGTCGAGCGCATCGGGCGCACCGGCCCCGAGCGCCGCGGCCGCCGGCGCCCCCGCTCGGCCCGGATCCGACCGAACCCCGGCGCCGCCGCCGCGCGTGTTCGACCCG
>Ga0101943_1001142_pt1 | contig 26315 bp, 20 predicted proteins | sample DewCreD2012metaG_5_FD_75244 | JGI IMG/M metagenome (GOLD analysis project Ga0101943, IMG submission 75244) | Hot spring sediment bacterial and archeal communities from British Columbia, Canada, to study Microbial Dark Matter (Phase II) - Dewar... ... | reverse complement strand
CTCGCCGCCCTAGGAATCATAGCCTTTCCTCGACCTCTTTTCAAGCACCCCCCCAAAAAATTTTCCGATTTTTTTCGGCCACCCCCTTTTGAGGAAAGATCAGTAACGCATAGTATTGGGATACAAGGGTTTGCGATTAATCAAGCACGTCCGCGCTAGTGGATTCGGAGCAAGTGAATGTTAGACAGGGAGTTACGTCGAAATTGAGGCGAGGTCAAAGTTGAACGCGGAGGTGCTTGAATGTCTGTTGGTTTGAATGTTGTGGGTCAATTCCGCATAGAAAGAGCGAATGGTGGGAAACGGCGAATGGGGAATGGCGGGAAATGGCGAATGGGGAATGGTGGCCGGGGTGGGGGAGTGGGCGTAAATCAGCGGTGATGAGAAGCGAGGCACAAGGTGGGACGGCGGCCCGGTCGGCGTTGGCGATCGTGTGGCTGGTGGTGTTTATTGATCTGTTGGGTTTTGGCATCGTATTGCCGGTGATGCCGCGGCAGGCGGGGTGGTATTTGGCGGGGGAAGCGCCGGCGGTGCGGGGAGCGGTGATCGGGTTGTTGTTTGCGGGTTTTTCGTTGATGCAGTTTCTTTTTGCGCCGGCTTGGGGTCGTTGGTCGGATCGAGTAGGTCGGCGGCCGGTGCTGTTGGTGAGTTTGGGGGGTTCGGTGGTGTTTTACAGTTTGTATGGTGTGGCGGTGAGTTTGCCGGTGGAGTGGGGGTGGTGGGCGGTGGGTTTGATGCTGGTGTCGCGGTTGGGTGCGGGGATGGCAGGGGCGAGTGTGGGGGTGGCGGCGGCGGTGATAGCGGACTGCACGGGAGCGGAGCGTCGGGCGCGTGGGATGGCGTTGATTGGGATCGCATTTGGAGCGGGTTTTACGGTGGGTCCGCTGCTAGCTTACGTGGGGATGGGGTTGTTTGCTCAGCAGGGGTGGGGTGTGGGGGCGTTGGCGGCGTTGTTGTCGTTGGGGGCGTGGGTGTTGGCGTGGGCGCGCATGCCGGAGACGCGGCGGGGTGGTGGGGAAGGGCGGTTGTTCTTTTCCTGGGGTCGGACGGTGCAGGTGTTGGGGCAGCCGGCGTTGGGGCCGTTGATTGGGGCTTATGGTTTGTGCATTGTGGCGTTTGCGCAGTTTGAGGCGACGCTGGCGTTGCTCACAGGTGCGGTGTTTGGTTTGGATGACCAGGAGAATTTTTTGGTGTTTGCGGCGGTGGGTTTGGTGTTGTTGGCGGCGGGGGGGATGTATCGGCCGTTGGTGCGGCGCTGGCAGGAGGAGCGGATGCTGGGTTTGGGGTTGGGGCTACTGGTGGTGGGTTTGGGGGGCTTGGCGGGAGTGGCGTTTCAGAGTGGGGGCGGTTTGGGGGAGTGTGCGGTCAGCCGCCTGGCGGTGTTTTATCTGGTGACGGTCCTGGCGGTGAGCGGTTTTGCCTGGGTCAATCCGTCGATTCATGCGTTGGTGTCGCGGCGGACGGATGCGTCCCATCAGGGGGAGGTGTTGGGGGTGAACCAGGGGGTGGCGGCGTTGGGGCGGATTGCGGGTCCGTTTTTGGGTTCGCTGCTGTTCCCCTTGACGGTGCCGCCGGTGCTGCCCTATGTGTCGGCGGTGGTGCTGGTGCTGTTGGCGGGGGGGCTGGCGTATCGAGGGTTGGGCCGAACCAGGAGCGGGTCCGGGGGTGATTCTGCGGCGGCAGGGGGGAGCGGGGAGGGCCGGGGAACGGAGGGGGTGGCGGAGGAGGGGGTCCGGTTCCCCTCGGCGGCGGAGTTTCCGCCTCGCTGCTAGGGGGCGGGGCGGCGGGGAGGCGCTGTCATGGGCTTGTCATTGCATGCTCCGCGGCTGATTGGTCCGCCCCTGCCGGTGGAGCCGCCTCAACGCCTGGCCCTGATCAAGCCCAGCGCCTTGGGCGATGTCGTGCACACTCTGCCGGTGCTGACCGCCTTGCGTTTGCTTTATCCGCAGGCGCACATCACGTGGATCGTGCACCGGGCTTATGCACCGCTGCTGGCCGGTCATCCCCATTTGGACGCGGTGCTGCCTTTCGACCGTTCCGCTTTTCGGGAGAAATCGCTGCTGGGTTTGGCCCGGTATTTGTGGGAGTGGGGGTGGCAATTGCGGCGGCAGCGGTTCGACTGGGTGATCGACCTGCAAGGGTTATTGCGCAGCGGGCTGATGGCGTGGGGAAGCGGGGCGGCGGTGCGGATGGGTTTGCAGTCGGCGCGGGAGGGGAGCGTGCTGGCGTACACGCATCGGCTGGCCATTCCGCAGGAGGGTCGGCTCCACGCGGTGGACCGTTACTGGCAGCTTATCGTGGCGCTGGGGGGCGGGGACTTGCCGCGGCGTTTTGTGCTGCCGGTGGATGTTTCGGCGCAGGAGGCGGCCTGGCAGCTTTGGCAGTCGTTGCCGCGGCCCTGGGTGGCGGTGGCGCCCGGTGCCCGCTGGCGGACCAAGCGCTGGCCGCCGTTGGCCTTCGCTCAGCTCCTGGAACGTCTCCAGCGCCACACCGGTGCTGGCTGCCTCATCGTGGGCAGTGCCGAGGATACTCCGCTGGCGCAGCAGATCGCCACCGCGGTGCCGGGAGCGGTCCGTTGCCTGACCGGCCAGACCTCCCTGCCGCTGCTCGTGGCCCTGCTGCGGCTGTGCGATGTGTTTGTGGGGAACGACTCCGGTCCGCTTCATCTGGCCGCCGCCCTGGAGCGGCCCTGCCTTGCCCCTTACACCTGCACTTTGCCGCAGCGTCACGGGCCGTACACCTTCCCCCAGGGGGCTGTCGCCGCTACACTCCCCTGTGCCGGGTCCTACCGCAAGCACTGCAACCACCTGCGCTGCCACCAAACCCTGACCGTCGAGCACCTATGGACGCGCTTGCTGGAACTGTTCCCCCGCCTGTGCCGCTCCCCCGCCGCCTGATTCTGGCCAGTGCTTCCCTGGGCCGCCAGCAACTGCTCGCCGCCGCCGGCTACACCTTCCACGTCCACCCCGCCCATCTCGACGAACCGCCGGACGCTCCCCACGGCGACTGCCAACGCTATGTCGCGGAACTCGCCTGGGCCAAAGCCCACGCCGTCGCCCCCCACTACGACGCCGCTTTCATCCTCGCCGCCGACACCGTCGCCTGGATCGATGGCCATGTCCTCGGTAAACCCGCCGACGCCGACGACGCCCGCCGCATCCTCCGCACCCTCGCCGGACGCACCCACCAGCTCTGGACCGGCGTCTGCCTCTGGCTCCGACCCGAAGACCTCCAGCTCGCCTGGCAGGAAGTCTCCCTCGTCGCCCTCCGACCCCTCGACGACGCCCAAATCGACCACTACCTCCGCTCCCGCACCTGGCAAAACTGCTCCGGCGCCTACGCCCTCCAGCTTCCCCACGATCCCGACCTGACCGTCCTGCGCGGCTCCCCCACCAACGTCATCGGACTGCCCCTCGAATCCCTCCACCATGCCTTCCAACTCCTCGCTCAACTCCCCTCACCCCTGCCCCATCCCTCACGACCGCCAGAAACTCACCAAACCACCCCGTAAAAAACCCCACGCTCCACGCATCGCCAGCCACGACCGCTTCGCCGCCCCCCGACGACCCCGCAACCACCGCACCAAACCCTCCACACCCTTCACCACACACTGCCACGGCACGTCCGCCGTCACCGCCAGCTTGTACAACAGCAAACCCCAACGCCCCACACCACCCTGACGCATATACCGCACATACCCGCACGCCACCCCTCCCACCACATACCCAATATTCTCACGACTCGCCACGCGACCATAATGCACCACCTCCACACTCCCCACATAATACAACCGCCCATGCTCCCGCAGCCGCCGACACAAATCCAAATCCTCCACCCCAAAACAATACCCCTCATCCCAACCCCCCACCGCCTCCAACGCCTCCCGACGCACCAACACCGCACACCCCAACACCGCCGCCACCGCCGCCACACCTCCACCACTCCCCACTTCCCCCATCTTACCATCCCCACGACGATACCGCTCATACGCCTCACGATACCAACCCGTCCAACGTAACCAACTCACCCGATGCCACAACGCTTCCATCGTCAACTCCCCACGCCACGACACCTGCACCACACCATCCCCACCACGCAACCGCGGCGCAAACAACACCCCATCCCCATATCGCTCCGCCACACCCACCAGCTTCCTCAATGCCCCCGCGGGCAACTCCGTGTCATTGTTCAAAAACATCACATACCGACCCCGCGACGCCCGCCAGCCCTGATTGCACGCCGCCGCATACCCACTATTCCCCGCATTCCGAATCAACCGCACCCCCAAAAAATCCCGCTCCACCATCTCCGCCGCACCATCCCTCGATCCGTTGTCCACCACCACCACCTCGTACTTCACCCCCTGATCCTGATGCACCAACGACTCCAAACACCGACGCAACACCTCACGACTGTTCCAACTCACAACACACACCGATACCTCCACCGCCTCCCTACCACCACTCCCCATCACCAAACCCCCACCATCCCGCTTCCTAGGGGACCCTACGCCACTCCGCTGCCTCACTACCCACCCACCCCTGGCCACAACCTCGCCCTCCCAAACTTTCTCTTCTTCCCACTACCACCACCAGCCCAACTACGTCAAGACCATACCATCCACCGCACCACCATCTCGCTCTTCCCCCATCAGAAAGGAAAACCCGGGTACATTTTTACCACAATAAGATTCAAGCACCTCCGCGTTGCACTTTGCTGGCACAGAAATTTCTGTGGAACTTGTTGTTCGACAAGGAGTTAGGTGGAAACCACTAGTGGGGAGGTGCTTGATTAATCGTAAGGTCATGAGGAGTAGCAAGTTACGTTGACGAATCAAGCACCCGGGGGGTGTCGGAGGGGAATTTCGAAAAATTTTTGGGGGGGTGCTTGAAAGTTGGTGGAGAAAGTGCTAGGATTTCTAGGGCGGCGAGAGCCAGCTCTTAAACATGCAGTGATGCCGAAAGGCGTTTGAAACGAGACTATGAGCGTGTCGATCTTGGAGATGGCACACTTAAACATGCAGTGATGCCGAAAGGCGTTTGAAACTCGCGAAGTGGTTCGACTCCGGGCGTCTCAAGGGGTCTTAAACATGCAGTGATGCCGAAAGGCGTTTGAAACTTGCCACGTCGCCGGTCCGATAATCGTGTACGGCACTTAAACATGCAGTGATGCCGAAAGGCGTTTGAAACACTCGGTTCATCGCTACTCTCCTTTCGGGTTACTCGTCTTAAACATGCAGTGATGCCGAAAGGCGTTTGAAACAGAAAGGAGGTAGTTATGCGCGTTCGGTTCCAGTCGCTTAAACATGCAGTGATGCCGAAAGGCGTTTGAAACTCACCGGTTTGCTGCACGACTCGACTGAACGGCGTGGCTTAAACATGCAGTGATGCCGAAAGGCGTTTGAAACATTATCTCACGCCGACGCCGACGCCGATACCGCCGCTTAAACATGCAGTGATGCCGAAAGGCGTTTGAAACGTCGATCCGAGGAAGGTTCGCGGCACGTGTCCTGGGCTTAAACATGCAGTGATGCCGAAAGGCGTTTGAAACCGATTGCCGGGAATATGCACGCCGTAACCGCAGTGACTTAAACATGCAGTGATGCCGAAAGGCGTTTGAAACGTCCAGGCCGGGCCGTCAGAGGCATTACGGCGCCCCTCTTAAACATGCAGTGATGCCGAAAGGCGTTTGAAACAGAGACATTTGTGACGACGCTCTTTCTGCGGTCCGCCTTAAACATGCAGTGATGCCGAAAGGCGTTTGAAACTAAGCTTCGCCATCCAAGGCGACCAGATACTGCGGCTTAAACATGCAGTGATGCCGAAAGGCGTTTGAAACCTGTAGCGGAATCTGTATGTTGTATCCGAAAAATTGCTTAAACATGCAGTGATGCCGAAAGGCGTTTGAAACGCTAACTCCCGTAGCGGCGGATGGGGCGGGATTCCCTTAAACATGCAGTGATGCCGAAAGGCGTTTGAAACCTCTTAGATCGTGAGCGTAATAAACGACGTTACCGACTTAAACATGCAGTGATGCCGAAAGGCGTTTGAAACAAGATATTTGGAAACCTGAAGATATGAGCATAACCACCTTAAACATGCAGTGATGCCGAAAGGCGTTTGAAACGCGAGCCACGCCGCTGCAAATAGGCGGTTGACGAAATGCTTTCACATGCAGTGATGCCGAAAGGCGTGGGAAGTCATCCCCTCTCCCGAAGCTTCGGGAGAGGGGAAAAAGGGGTGAGGGCCAGCCCCTGATGCCGCAAGGCGCGGGAAACTTTCAGGCGAGCGGCGAGCGGTGGAAAACAGCGAATAGCGAAGGGCGAAAGACAGCGAGCCGCGACCGCTAGGGAGCGGCAGGAAGCGGCGAATGGTAAATGGCGGGAAGCAGCGAATGGCGAAAGGCCCAGCGGCACGAGCGGACACTTCGAGACAGTGACCTGTCACTTCCGTGAGACGGCGAATAGCAAATGGTTCATTCACCCCCAGGATGTCACACGGGTCGCTATTGGCCGCTTGACCATTCACTGATGTTTGCCATGTCGGGCTGCCGAAAGGCATGGGAAGTCATCCCCTCTCCCGAAGCTTCGGGAGAGGGGAAAAAGGGGTGAGGGCCAGCCCCTGATGCCGCAAGGCGCGGGAAACTTTCAGGCAAGCAGCGAGCGGTGGAAAACAGCGAATAGCGAAGGGCGAAAGACAGCGAGCCGCGACCGCTAGGGAGCGGCAGGAAGCGGCGAATGGTAAATGGCGGGAAGCAGCGAATGGCGAAAGGCCCAGCGGCACGAGCGGACACTTCGAGACAGTGACCTGTCACTTCCGTGAGACGGCGAATAGCAAATGGTTCATTCACCCCCAGGATGTCACACGGGTCGCTATTGGCCGCTTGACCATTCACTGATGTTTGCCATGTCGGGCTGCCGAAAGGCATGGGAAGTCATCCCCTCTCCCGAAGCTTCGGGAGAGGGGAAAAAGGGGTGAGGGCCAGCCCCTGATGCCGCAGGACGTTGGAAGCTCAAATTCGCCTCTCCACTCCGTCGCTTCCTACAAAGATAAATCAGACCAAAGCGGCCCGTCGCCGGTGACATTTGCCTGCCACCGATCACCTTTCCCCGCTGCTCGTTCCTCCTGCCGCAGCCGATCGCCCCCTCCCGCCGTCGGAGACAGCCCCACTCCCCCAGGGGGGACAAGACCCACTCCGTCGCTCGTAGTCCGATTGGCCGGGTAGTACAATCGATAGCTCGGCGACAACGTTCTCCTATAGATTCGACTGATGAGGGCAAGTCATAAGTCGCTGCGGCGGGTGCTATCCGGTGTCAGCGGCTTGTCTTTTCCCTGGCCCGTCGAAGTGTGCCGCTCCCTGCCACCCGGTCTCTCCAGCACCCCCCACGAGAACGAGGCCAACCAACTAGCTTGACTTGCCGTTAGATTGTGAACAAGAGTTCCATAGATAGACGCGATTGCTCGTCGTCTTTCATATACCTTCAATAACATATCATATTGAGAGATCCAACACAATGGACTACGATCTCAAGATGAATCTATACAGATGAAACATCTTCTTCATAACAGAGGCTTCTTACCAGAAAACACCGGCGCTTGCGGAAGGAGACGGAAGCGGGCCGGCGTGAGTCCCGCCATCTCCGGCCTGCTGATCCCCCGTTCACACCACCTGCTGGGGAAGGGAGGTCGATCAACGTTCCCCCGTGGTTGTGCAGTTTCCGCAGGCGGCATTTGAGGAACAATTGGCACTCCAGATCCAGGGTGCCGGAACGATCCCTTCCTACCGACCTTGACTTCGCTTCTCTAGCGGTCGATAGTTCAGGCAGGGGTGCTCTGCCTTCCGGGAGGGTGCTCTGCCTTCCGAGAAGATACTCAACCTTTGAAGGAGAGGCAGCGAAGGCGTCAGGCGCGGAACAGAAAACGGCCGCGGGTCGGAAAAAGGCCAAGAGCCGGACGAACAGAAGAAACCAGGCGGCGACAGGTGCGACGGGTCCGGCCAAGCGAGTCGGGGCCAGCACCCCAGCGGAGAGGAAAGCGATGATCGGACCTTCAGCGGAAGCGGCGGAAACCACGGCCGGGGAGGAGGGCGGCAGCCGAACGGCTTATCTCGTGCTCGACACCGAGAGCATTCCCGACGGTCAGCTTCTGGCCGAGGTCCGCTATCCCGGCGAAAACCTGGACCCCCACGAGGCCATCCTCCGGGCACAGCAGGAGGCCCGCGAGCAGGGCAAGTCCGATTTCCTCCCGGTGTCGTTCCATCTGCCCGTGGCGGTGTGCATCGCCCGCGTCGCCCAGGACTTCTCCCTGCAATCCTTGACGCAACTGGACGCCCCCCTCTTCCGCCCCCGCGAGATCACCCGCCAATTCTGGCGCGGCTACCAGCGCTTGCGCGACCCGCAAAGCGGCGTGCCGCCCTATCAGATGCCCCGCCTCGTCACCTTCAACGGCCTGGGATTTGACATTCCGCTTCTGGAGTTGGCCGCCTTCCGCTTCGGCTTCTCCCTGGCCCAGCACCTGCTCGACCGCGACCGCTACCGCACCTCCATCTTCGACCTGCTCGACTGGCTCACCAACCGCCGCGCCTATCCCCTCGCCGGAGGGCTGCACCTGCTCGCCCGCCTCCTCGGCCTGCCCGGCAAAATGGACATCACCGGCGACCAGGTCTACCAGCTCTACACCCAAGGGCGGCTCCAGGACATCAACGACTACTGCCTCTGCGACACCCTGGATACCTACTTCATCTTCCTGCGCACCCGCGTGCTGACCGGCGAGATCACCCCGGAGCAGGAACGCCTCCTCCATCTCCAGGCCAGTCAGTTCCTCCAGGCGCAGGCCTCCCAGTTCCCCGTGCTGGAAAAATACCTCCACGCCTGGAACCCGCCGGCGTTCGCCCCCCAGCTCCTGCCCACCGCCTCGTTCTGAGCCTCAGGCTGTCAAGTCCGTGATGCCCTTCCACCCCTGCTGTCAGGGACAGGATAATGACACTTGACAATCCACACCCGACACCCCCGCGACAGGAAAAAGCCAGGCCGATGACACTTGACACTGGCACCCGACACTCGAGGCTGGTAACGGAGGCGAAGAGGCCACACGCAGAAACTCCACGATCTCAGGCTGGCCCTGGCACGCCGTGATTCTGCTGCATCGGTCCTCGCTCCGCTGAGCCGGTCCCTCTCCCCTCCACGCCGGCGGTCTCAGTGCTGCGTCTCGTCCGCCTCCAATCTGCGGGCCATCCTGAAGTCCGCCTGCGCTTCGGCTTCCTGCCCCCGGGCTTGCCGCACCGTGCCGCGGGCCTCATACGCCTCGGCATACCCCGGATGCAGCTCCAGCGCCTGGTTCAAATCCGCCATCGCCCCTTCCATCTCGCCTTTCTGACACCGGGCGAATCCTCGAAGGTAATAGAACTCCGCCCCGCCGGGAACATGCAGCGTTGGGAGCGTAAAATCGTCATAGTCCCCGATCAGGACGGTGAAGTCGGCAATCGCGCGGTCCCACTCCTTGGTCAGCAAATAAGCTCGGCCGCGAGCGTAGTACGCCTCGGTATACCGCGGGTTCCGCTCAATCGCTGCGGTGAGGTCCTCGATCGCACCGCCGTAGTCTCCCTGAGAAAACCGTACCAGGCCGCGCCGGTAATACGCTGCCGCATTATCGGGATGACGCTGAAGGGTCTCCGTCGCCTCCGTCAAGATGCGTTCCCGTTCCTCCTCGGTCATTCCCTCCAGAGCACGGCCTAGCGGATACAGCCCGACGTGAGGGTTCAACCTCCGAGCAGCCCGGAAGTCCGAAATCGCCAGGTCCTGCTGCCCTTGCCGCCAATAGGCCAGACCGCGGCGATAGAAGGCTTCGGCGTTCTCCCCATCGCTGTGGATCGCTGCGGTGAAATCCGCAATCGCCTGATCGAAGTCCCTCTGTTCCAAACGGGCCAAACCCCGGCCAAAGTACGCCTCGGCAGAAGAGGGATTCAGGCGGACCACCTGGCTGAAGTCGGCGATGGCTCCGTCCCACTCCTGCTTCTCCGCTCGGACCAAACCCCGCCGCTGATAAGCCGTTGCCAATGCGGGCTGAATGCTGGCAGCCAACTGAGGCTGTAGCTGGAGCGCTGCCGTGAAATCCGCTATCGCCTGATCGAAGTCCCTCTGTTCCAAACGGGCCAAACCCCGGCCAAAGTACGCCTCGGCAGAAGAGGGATTCAGGCGGACCACCTGGCTGAAGTCGGCGATGGCTCCGTCCCACTCCTGCTTCTCCGCTCGGAGCAAACCCCGCCGCTGATAAGCCGTTGCCAGTGCGGGCTGAATGCTGGCACCCAACTGAGGCTGTAGCTGGAGCGCCTCGCTCAAATCCGCTATCGCCTGATCGAAGTCCCTCTGTTCCAAACGGGCCAAACCCCGGCCAAAGTACGCCTCGGCAGAAGAAGGATTCAGGCGGATCACCTGGCTGAAGTCGGCGATGGCTCCGTCCCACTCCTGCTTCTCCGCTCGGAGCAAACCCCGCCGCTGATAAGCCGTTGCCAATGCAGGATGAATGCTGGCAGCCAACTGAGGCTGTAGCTGGAGCGCCTCGCTCAAGTCCGCTATCGCCTGATCGAAGTCCCCCTTCCCCACATAGGCCATACCACGCCGAGAATACGCCTCGGCCAAGTTGGGGTTAAGTCGAAGCGCCTCGCTCAAGTCCGCTATCGCCTGGTCCCACTCCTGCTTCTCCGCTCGGAGCAAACCCCGCCGCTGATAAGCCGTTGCCAGTGCGGGCTGAATGCTGGCAGCCAACTGAGGCTGTAGCTGGAGCGCCTCGCTCAAGTCCGCTATCGCCTGATCGAAGTCCCTCTGTTCCAAACGGGCCAAACCCCGGCCAAAGTACGCCTCGGCAGAAGAGGGATTCAGGCGGACCACCTGGCTGAAGTCGGCGATGGCTCCGTCCCACTCCTGCTTCTCCGCTCGGACCAAACCCCGCCGCTGATAAGCCGTTGCCAATGCGGGCTGAATGCTGGCAGCCAACTGAGGCTGTAGCTGGAGCGCCTCGCTCAAGTCCGCTATCGCCTGATCGAAGTCCCTCTGTTCCAAACGGGCCAAACCCCGGCCAAAGTACGCCTCGGCAGAAGAGGGATTCAGGCGGACCACCTGGCTGAAGTCGGCGATGGCTCCGTCCCACTCCTGCTTCTCCGCTCGGAGCAAACCCCGCCGCTGATAAGCCGTTGCCAATGCGGGCTGAATGCTGGCAGCCAACTGAGGCTGTAGCTGGAGCGCCTCGCTCAAATCCGCTATCGCCTGATCCCAATCTCCCTTCTTTAGCCAAGATATCCCTCGCCGATAATAGGTCTCGGCATCTTTGCGGGGATTGAGCCGCTGGGATTCCGTCGGGATGGTGTTGGCCTGCTCCTGTTCCGCTTTTCTTTCCTGGGCCAGACTCCGATTGGACTGCGCTCGAGCATACCCCCTTCGCCGAGCCATGGCCTGGGTGAAGTCGGCGATGGCCTGGTCATACTCCCCCTTGCGGAACCAGGCCAAACCCCGATTGTTGTAGGCTTTGGCATAGTGGGGATCGAGCCGAAGGGCCTGGTCGTAGTCCGCAATGGCCCGGTCCCACTCCCCCTGTTCGAACCAGGCGTTGCCACGGTTGTAATATGCCGCCAGGGAGCGGGGCTGGAGCTGGAGCGCCGCGGTGAAGTCGGCGATGGCTTGCTGCCACTCCCCTTTTTTCGCCCAGCAATTGCCCCGGTTGGCGTAAGCCTTGGCGTAGCGGGGATGGTAGCGCAGGGCTGCGGTGAAGTCGTCAATAGCCCGGTCATACTCTCCCCTGTAGTACCAAATTAAACCCCGATTGTTGTAGGCTTTGACATAGTGGGGATCGAGCCGAAGGGCCTGGTCGTAGTCCGCAATGGCCCGGTCCCACTCCTCCTTTCTGGAGCAAGCCTGAGCGCGGTTGAAGTACGCCCTGGCACTCTGTGGATCAAGCTGAATCGCGGCGGTGAAGTCCTCGATGGCCCGGTCCCAGTTGTCTTTTTTCATCCACAGCAGGCCGCGGTTGTAATACGCTCCGGCACATCCGCCTCGGAGATCGATCACCTGCGTGAAGTCGGCGATGGCCCGGTCATAGTTTTTCTTCTCCACCCAAGCCCGACCGCGCTCGTAGTACGCCCTGGCATACCTCTTTTTCAGGCCAATGGCGGTGGTGAAGTCATCAATCGCCTGGTCGTACTGTTGCTTTTGGAGCCAGACCCAGCCGCGCTCGCAGTACGCCCTGGCATAGTGGGGATCGCGGTCGATGGCCTGAGTGAAATCGGCGAGGGCCTGGTCCAAGTCTCGCTTTTCGCTCCACACGAGGCCGCGATTGTAGTAGACCTCGGCCAGCTCCGGAGCATAGCGGAGCGCTTCGGTGTAGTCGGCGATGGCTCGGTCCCAATTTTTGCGTTGGAACCACATCCAACCCCGGCCAAAGTACGCCTCGGCGTAACGCGGATTGAGCCGAAGCGCCTCATTGAAGTCCGCCAGCGCCAGGTCCCACTCCTGCCGCTCGGCCCGCACCCAACCCCGGCCGTAGTAGGCCTCGGCATGGCGAGGATCGAGGCGAAGCACCACCGTGAAGTCGGCAATCGCCCGCTCCCAGTCCTGCTGGTAGAACCACCCTAAGCCGCGGGCATAGTAAGCCCGAACATAGGCGGCATCGAGCCGAATCGCCTCCGAGAAGCATGGGATGGCCCGCTCCCACTTTCTCCGCCTCATCCACGCTAGACCCAAATTGTAATAACGCTGGGCTTCAGGATGATTCATATCACTGTAGTTAACCATCGTTTGGCTCCACTTTCAGCTTTGTCTTTATCCAATATCTGCAATGATTTTCGCCGCCGCTGGGACGCCGTCCTTTTCTCTCAGCTCCGCTGACTCCGACGAGGGGAAACGCCGTCCTTCGCCGGCTTTTTTTCGTCCACCTTCCTCTCTGGCAGAAGCGGCGGAAAACTAGCCTCCTCCTCTAGCGCTCGCCGCAGCTCGTTCTCGATGGCAAAGGGGGCGATCTGCCGCAGTTTGTCATAGTCGGCCTTAGCTTTGGCCCGGTCCCCTTTCTTCAACCAGGCCAGCGCCCGCTGGTTGTACGCCCTCGTCTCCTTGGGTTTGAGGCGGATCACTTCGCTGTAATCCGCGATGGCCCGGTCCAGGTCCCCCTTTTTGTTCCAGACATCGCCGCGGAGGAAGTAGGTTGCCGGGTCCGACGGTTGCAGACGGATGGCGACGGAGTAGTCCGCGATCGCCTGGTCCAGGTTCCCTTTCTTCTCCCAGGCTCGGCCCCGGCCTCGGTACGCCTCGGTAAACTGGGGGTTGAGGCGAATCGCCTCGGTGTAGTCCGCGATGGCTTTGTCGGTATCCTCTTCCCACCACAGGGCTTGAGCGCGGCGGTAATACGCCTCGGCATACTTGGGGTTCAAGCGCAGGGCCGTGGTCAGATCGGCGATCGTGCGCTCCCGTGTACTTTGAGTCAAAGCCCGGCCATAGTACGCCTCGGCACTGCGCGGACTGAGCCGAATTGCCTCGTTGAAGTCCGCCTGCGCCTTGGCGCTGTCCCCCTTCTCCCGCCACGCATGGCCGCGCGTGATGTAGACCCCGGCAACCTTGGCATTGAACCGCAGGGCCTCGTTGCAGTCCGCAATCGCGAGGTCCCACTCCTGTTTCTGGAGCCACGCTTGGGCGCGCAAGGCATAAGCCTCGGCCAGCTTGGACGAATTGGTGTCATGGAGAATCACCTCGGTACATTCATCGATCACCTGGTCCCAATTGCCGCGTTTTCCCTCGTCCTGGGCACGCCGGAGATGCAGGTCCGCCTTCCCCGGCGGGAGTTGCCCCCAGGAGATGCCCCCCGTACCCGTCGAAAGCAGCAGGCAGGCCAAGCCCAGCAGCAGGACATGATATGAGCGCCTCATGACTCGTCCTCTTCAGTCGAACTTCCAGGCGAACACCACCACCGAGCCACCGCATTGTAGCACCCCTCGCAGCGGCTCACAAGCGACGGGTCCCCCCCACCGACGGCCAACCCACTTCCCCCTGGCAAACAAAAGACGGCCTGCTCTCCTTCCGGGAAAACAGGCCGCCCTGTGGAACTCTCGCCGGGAACGCCCCTCACCCCCCTGACAAGCTACGGTCCCAGGCCAATCCATCGCCCGAAACTTTCCTTATCGCTTCGGCCGGTCCAGACTCGTAGCCACGGCATAGTCCGCGTTGGCTTTCACCTTGTCCCCCTTCTTCTCCCAGGCCATACCCCGGTGATAGTAGGCCTCGACAAACTGCGGCTGGAGCCGAATCGCCTCGCTGAAGTCCGCGATCGCCTGGTCGTACTTCCCCTCCTTGAACCAGATCAAACCGCGATTGTAATACGCCGCCGCCTGGTTTGGATCACGCTGAATCGCTTGCGTGTAAGCCGCCTTGGCTTTGGCCAACTCCCCTTGCTTCAACCACGCATGACCCTGCTGGAGATAGGTCATGGAATCGCCCAGAGGAAATGGCGAGGCTTTATAAAACTCCGCCTTGGCTTTGTTGTACTCCCGCTCAAACTCCGCCTTCGCCCGATGTAAATGCGGATTCTGCAACACCGACTGCACACCCTTGTTGAACTCCGCCTTGGCTTTGTTGTACTCCCGCTCAAACTCCGCCTTCGCCCGATGTAAATGCGGATTCTGCAACACCGACTGCACACCCTTGTTGAACTCCGCCTTGGCTTTGTTGTACTCCCGCTCAAACTCCGCCTTCGCCCGATGTAAATGCGGATTCTGCAACACCGACTGCACACCCTTGTTGAACTGGGACTTCGCCCGGTTGTATTCCATCTGAAACATCATTTTGGCGCGCAGGTACAGCATCAGGGTGTGCCGGTCCTGGGACCAGGCGACGCTTGACATCAGGAGCAGTAGCGCGGTGGCGAGGAACGGCTTGTGGGCGGCCATGATCAGCACTCCTTCCCCTTGGGATCCCAAAAACCCGGACGAATCGATGCGCTCGCGGGAATCGACCCAGCCGGGGACATTCAGGGGTTGAGCAGTTCGGTATGGTCGTTACTCCGGATTATACTGCTCAGCCGAAAGTCCACAATCCCAGTTGGGCAAAAATAGCATGGTTCCGTCTATCAAATAGAGTTCCGATAGTTTTTGCCTAGCCGGAGATGCCCCCCGTACCCGCCGGAAGCAGCAGGCAGGCCAAGCCCAGGAAGAGTGCAGGACCTGAGCGCCTCATGACTCGCCCTCCGCAGTCGAACTTCCAGGCGAACGCCGCCACCGAGCCACCGCATTGTATCGCATCCCTCGCCGCGGCCCCCAAGCGACGGGCCGACTTCATCCTCAGCGGCCTTGCCTCTTTTTTTCACCCCTTGCTCTGGGATTGGTCCGCGACGGAAGGGCGAGCCGTCCCACCAGCGCTGCCGAAAGTTCTACAATAACGTCATCATGCCACCTCACCCGCGGCGGAAGGCGGACACCGAGGCGCTGGTCCCCTCCGGGCTGGCTCCTGGGAGTGTTCGTCCCGCGAGAAGGAGGGGGAGAAGAGGGACCGATGACTGAGGAGTGTCATGCCGCGCTATACACTGCCGCTCGAGGGAAGGGAGGACGGACCTGCCGGGGTGCCGTTGTGGGGTTCTGCCTCCTCGGCTTCGGGGGGAAAGGGAACGGCGCCGGGAGCAGCGAGCCGGGAGTCGCCGCAGGGAGCGGCTCCGTCGTTGGCGTTGGTGTCTCTCGGCTGTCCGAAGAACACGGTAGATAGCGAGCGGGTGCTGGGGCAGCTTCTGGGCAGCGGCTGGCGTTTGCGGCGGGTGGATGAGCCGGTGGATGCGGTGCTCATTAACACCTGTTCGTTTCTGGAGGCGGCGTGCCAGGAGTCACGGGAGGTGATCGCGGAGATGCTGGCGCGGAAGCAGCGGGGGGAGGTGGCCGCGGTGGTGGTGCTGGGATGTTTGGTCGAACGGCTGGGACCGCGCTTGCAGGAGGAGCTGCCGGGCATCGACCTGTGTTTGGGCACGGAAGCGTGGGAGGAGGTGACGCCGGCGCTGGTGCGGCTGTTGGAGCAGCGGAATCTGTTTCGTCCGGCGTCGGTGCGGGGCGGAGGCCAAGCGGAGGCGGCTGGAACGCGCCGCTGGCGCATCACCCCCCGGCATTATGCCTACCTCAAGATCAGCGAAGGGTGCGACCGCACCTGCACCTTCTGCACCATTCCCTCGATCCGCGGACCGTTGCGTTCGCTGCCGATCGAAGCGGTGCTCCAGGAAGCGCGGCAACTGGCCGAGGAGGGCGCACGGGAGCTGATCCTGGTGGCCCAGGACCTGACGGCTTACGGCGTGGACCGCACCGGCCGGCCCCAGCTCGCCGAACTGCTCCGGCAGCTCGATCAGCTCGACGCCCCCTTCGAGTGGGTCCGCCTCCTCTATGCCTTCCCGGAACATATCGACGATGCACTCCTGGAAACGGCGGCGCAAGCCCGGCGGATCGTCCCCTATCTGGACATGCCCTTGCAGCATGTGGTGCCTCAGATTCTGCGGCGGATGGGCCGGCCGTATCACCCCGAAGCGACCGTGCGGCTGCTGGAACGCATCCGGCGCCACTGGCCCGGCGTGGTCCTGCGCACGACCTTCATCGTCGGCTTCCCCGGCGAAACCGACGCGGACTTCGAGCAACTCCTCCGCTTCATCCAGGAGCATCCGTTCGAGCGGCTCGGCGCCTTCCCCTACTCACGCGAAGCAGGGACGCCCGCGGATCGCCTCGACGGCCACCTGCCGGAGGACGTCAAACAGCAGCGCTTGCACGAACTGATGCTCACCCAGCAGGCCATCGCCTTCCGTTACGCCCAAAGCCAGGTGGGGCGGCGAATGACCGTGCTGGTGGACGGGCCGGACCCCGAGCATGGCGGCTACTGGCTTGCCCGCTCGGCGGCGGATGCGCCGGAGATTGATCCGGTGGTGCGGCTCAAGGCCCAGCAGGTGCGGCCCGGTGAGTTTGTACCGGTGGTGATCACCGCCGCTGACGGCTACGATCTGCTCGCCCGCCCCCATCGGCCCCCCCCCCCCCCCCCCCCCCCCCCCCCCCCCCCCCCCCCCGCCCCCCCCCCCCCCCCCCCCCCCCCCCCCCCCCCCCCCCCCCCCCCCCCCCCCCCCCCCCCCCCCCCCGCCCCCCCCGCCCCCCCCCCCCCCCCCCCCCCCCCCCCCCCCGCGCCGGGGGGGGGGGGGGGGGGGGGGGGGGGGGGTATCATCCCCCCCCCCCCCGCCGCTGAACCCACACGCCACCCCTCCCCCTCCACCCCCGCCGGTCCCAGGCTGTCCCACCGTCCCAGCCCCCTGAGACGCTGCGTCTCGGGGAACGGAAGCGATGGAAAGCCCAGAGGCGGCCCAGGAGGCCGCTATCCCCTGCCGCCAGGACCGAACAGCGAGACCCCAAGGAGCAGGATGAGCATCCCGCCTCATGGTCGTGGAAAGGTTTTCGGATCGCGGACTTCTGCGCAGAGGATCACGCGGCGCCCCTGGCCGAGCGGTTTATCCGGCATGCCCTTGCTGCCCCGCGGCGACACGGCACCTCACCGCCCAAAGTCTCGCAGAAGTGCCACTATCCCACACACAAACAGCGGAATCGCCACGAGCGCTAGGACAGGAAGGTGCCAGCCCCACCGCAAAACAGAAGGCGGCACAGAGGGGATTTCCTCGGTCTCGTCCTGGCATCCTCGCACCCGGCGAATGGATGCCGCCACCCGCAGGACCTGCACCAATCCGACGACGATGAAGCCCGTGCCGAAGCCAATCCAGAAAGGCGGCTCGCTGAAGTCCACCATCCACCCCTGGCGGAAACCGACTCCGATGAGTTGGACCGACCATTGGAAATATCCACCGCCTAGAGTCGCTCCCACCATGATGTACATCAGGGACCAAAATCCATAGCGCAGGCGGGCGGAGATGGTCATGAACCGCCATTCCCGGCGGTCTGTGAAACAAACCTGGCCGCACCGATAGCACATCTGGCGCGAGGGACCCAGACGGCTGCACACGCCGAGAATGCGAACATCAATTTCTGCCCGGCAATGCGGACAACGTTGTATCTCGACGTGAACCATAGTTTCGCCTCTGCCTCTTGTTGGCTTTCCTCCGCCTCTCCCTGTTCCGAAACCGCTAGAACGCGGACCTCCGTTCGGAATTGACCATGTGATGCCATTGAGCACAGAGGGGATTCCGCCCCACCGTGGCTCTAGCCCATCGGCTCCAACCCATCGGCTCCAGTCAACACATCGCAGAGAGGAAGCGCTCGTCCCACCGCCGGACCAGAAGCAGCGCCAATTCAGCCTCTGGTGCTTTGTGCGTCCTCAAAGACCCAGCCATAGCCCGACCAATCCGAACACGCAGCCCACTCCGAACTGTAGCCCCGCCATCTGCTGCATATCCCTGCGGAAGTCGTCTCGGAACGCCCAGCGTCCCCCCTCCAGCCATTCATCCCGAGGCACAAACACCCGCAGGTACCACCGCGGCCGAGACGAGAAAAACCACGTCAGCCCGGCGATCGACGAGAAGCCGAGGAATGCAACCAGCATCGCCTCTGCCGTAAGCATCGTTGCATCTCCCTCCGCCGAGCGAGCCGGTTCAAGGCCCCCCTCCACGGCTCGCCGGCCGCCCGCTTTCCGCCGCCCCGCCGCCGCCCTGAGCTTGGCTCTATCGGGCGCTTCCCTGGGCAGAGCTTTGGACAAGCCGCGCCCGGCTCCGGGCCAGGGCTTGTCGCACCTCTTTGTCGGATTCCGAGGCCAGCGCCGCTTCGATGGCAGGCAGGGACCATCCGGCATGCTCCGGGTAGTTGCCCAGGGCAACCGCCACTGAGTAGCGGGTCTCAGGTTCGCTGTCGCTGAGGTAAGGCAGGAGGTGGCGTAGTCCCGCCGCCACCGCACGGCGAACGGCCTGGACCTCGGCCGCTTCTTGCTTCAGCTCCTCCTCCAGGGTCTTGCCCTCCTGAGCGAGAATCTTTCGCCAGGTCTGCTCGCCGAAGTCATCGACGGCGTGGACCTCCAGGTACCCGGCCCCGTCGGCAATGCTGGCCAGCAGGCAGGCGATGCTCGATTTGTCTCGCACATTCGGGGCGGTCAGCAATTCATAGAGGAAGGGGACAGCGGCGGCCGACGCCGAGTAGACGGTACCCTGGTGGTAGATGGTGCCGAATAGCTCGTAAATGGCCTCTTGGCGCACCTTGGCATTGGGGGAGAGCAGGGCGCGCAGCCAGCCCGGCACGTCGCTGGCCTGTCCATAGGCGTGGCGGAGTGAGGTCCAATCGATCTGATCGAGACCTTCCAGCATGAGACACCCTCCTGCTGCGGACCAAGCCCGTTCCGCCGCTCCCCGCTCCGCCCTGGTCCGCTGCGGGATGAGCGAGGAGGGGACTCTCACTTCGCCCGGCCCCACGCCCAGCTAGGTGCTGCCGCCCGCTGCTCGCCGCTGCCGTGGCGGGTGGGGCCGAGCCGGGGTCATCGCCGGCGGGCCGCCCTGGATCACCGTTTCTTTCGGGTCGGCTTGTCTTCCCCCTCATTGGTCCACTGTCGGCCCACCGCATGGAGCGATTTCGGCAGCGACACCTGGGGGACCTCCCAACCGATCTCCTGGGAACGCTGCTCGCGGATTTTGGCGGTCGAGACTCCGAACTGCCGATCCCGGGCCGCGATCACCTTTTCATCGGCTTGGCCATCGCCGGTCAAGGCCCAGATCAGGAGCGGCTCGCCGAGCGGAACCGGGGTGCGGGGATCGGGCCAGGTGTGCCACGTTTTGCCCCAGGTCGTGAGGATGACCTTCATGAACTTCATCTCCTCGTCGGGGTTCATGCCCGGGGCGATGAGGCCGCCGGCCAGGACCTCATAGGTGTGCGGGTGCCAGTACTTTTTCTCTTCGTCCGGCAGCTTGCGGTATTGCTTGTCCGTGATGATGTATTCCACTCCCAGCAGCTTGGCATTTTTCTCGGTGGAGTCGAAGAGAATACACTGGAACATGGCCTCGTCATGGTCTGCGCCGCTGTGGGCCGTGCAGTAGTGCTGGACAATCCATTGCAACTTGGGGTCCTTCTTGGCGATGTGGATGCCGCAGAAGTGGGCATGCGGGCCGTGCATCGGGCCTGCCGCCCCCCCCTTGGCCTCCTTCCGATCTGGATGATCCGCCGCTTGCAGGGAAGGGCCGCCCGCGGCCAACCCCCCACCCACTGCCCCCAACCAGCCCAACATTTCTCGGCGATCCATGGGTCTCCCCCTCAAGTGAGGTGATACGAAACAACAAACAAGCCTGGCCCGGTGGCGCCACCGGGCCGCCGGACGTTGCCGCCCGAATGCGCGGAAATCACGCACCGTCCCCGCTGCTGAACGAACGATCTGGCTCGGCCGCCGGAAACCGCCCCGAGGCGATTCTCGACCGCGGTATTGCCACACGCCCCGGCTGCTGAAACGAAACAACTCCCCCTTACCCCCACCGGGAGCGGCCTTTCCCAGAATAACGGATGAGCTACGGCAATGCGGACAGTCTTCCCCCTGTCTGTTACCGTCCGCCGCTGGCCTCACATTCCGCTGGTCCCCCTCTCTTCTCGGCTCGCCGGCCGCCCGCTTTCCGCCGCCCCGCCGCCGCCCTGAGCTTGGCCGACGAACTACTCCATCTCGAGCAGTAACGCTATCCCCATCCCCATCAGGACCACGCCGCTGACACCACAAAGCCAGCGGGCGGAATCCTCCCCCAAAAAAGCCTCAGCTAGCCGAAACTCCAGAATGCTCTCATACCACTCCCAGTTCAGCAATGCTGACACCAGGAGCCACAGACCCACGAGGACGATGATATACGCCAAGGCCGCCATACCCCGCCCCCCACAAGCCGCCTGGTCCACCGCCGGTGGGAGAGTTAGCCCTCATCCGTCGCTGGACCGGCCAGGAGCCACGCGACCCCAGCGAGGCCCATCCCACTGAACACCAACAGATACAGACCGATGCCCCCGCTCTCGGCATCACTCACAGGTCCGTACCGCTGCCCACCGGTAACGTAGTGCCACCGCTTCGCCATATTGGTCATGTGCGTACCTCCTTTTCTGATAGACTCCCATCCGTACCCCTCCGTTCCACCATAGCAGGAACTGCGCGAATTGTGAATTTCAGGAAGCGGGCATGTCCCCCGCTGCCGTCTTCCGCTTCGCTGGCCTCCGTCGGCTCCGACAGGTTGAGGGCGGCAAACTCCACAGCGCAGTCAGGGTCGCGGAACTCATAGTCCACCGTGTCTGAGCACACCGTGATATCGAACGGCGGGGGGAAGAACGTCTCCCACAGTGCCAACGGCATCAGGAAAACGAGAACGATCCCGATCACCAGCCACCGTTTCAACGGTCCCTTGTACCACTGGAGCAGACTCCCGGCAGCGGCCAACCCGATGGCGATCACCCCACATCCAGGAGCCGGCACAGCCACCACTGGCGACGCAACGGCCGACGGCAAAGCTCGCAGGCCGGCACCTCCACAGTCAACTGCCGGCCCAAACACCAGAGGGAACCTCAGGACAGCAGGGTCCACCAACCGATGGCCCTAGCACGGAGGCGATAGACAGCGCCGGGAGATTCCACCCCGCAGGCCACACAACGATCCGGGAAAACCGGCGCCTGCGACTTGGGAAGTGTAACCTTTATGCTCAACGGCATACTTCTGACCCTCCGTCTCCCTCCTTTGCTGCACTGAGGCTTCGACTTCATCGTACTGGCGAGCATCCACTACGGTTGATAGTACCGTGGGGAGTTTGCCTCAGTCAAGCTGCGAGTTTAGCATCGGACCCAAGTTGAGGGTAACACAGGGGTGGGTTGCCGCGGGCCGGTGGCGCTTCCTACTTTAATGGTCCCGTAGAAAGGCAGACGCCGACCTCTACGTGCCCCGTAGAGAGACAGATGCCGACCTCTACGTGCCCCGTAGAGAGACAGACGCCGACCTCTACGTGCCCCGTAGAGAGAGACAGCGCGGAAGGGAGCTGTCCGAAGCGGATGGCGGCAGGCTTGGTTTCCTCCTCAGGAGATGGGGGGTTAGCCGCTCCGCGGGGCCGCCAGCCCGAACGCTCTCTGAAGCGCCGGCGAAGGCGGAAGGTGAGGAAGCTTCATCATTGAGGGAATCGCATGGGTGCTCGACGCCGGGGTAATGGCCGACGCAAAGTGGGACGGAAGAAGCGCCGGATGCGCTCGCGCATTCGCCATCGTAAGAAGTGAGCGTCCCCTCCGAGAAAATCCGACTCCTCCGAGCGGCAGCGGCTCCCGGAGAACGGGAGCGATCCGTTCGTCCCGCCTCTTCCGACGGTCCTGTCAAGAGCCGGAAAAGTCCACGGCCAACCTGCGCCGCCCAGGCCGTCAGGTCTGTCCCGCGTCGCCCGGTTGATGATGGATGACCACTCCTCTTGGCCAAGCCCGAAAAGTCCACCACCGACCTGCGCTGTCCGTCTGGTTGGGTTTATGATGGTGATGGAGACAAGAGCGGCTGGGCTGAGGGGAGCCGGTCTTGCCCTCCGTGCGGCGGAGCGAGTATGGGAAAGTCCGAGGGAGGCGCACGGCGGGAGCGGATGGAGGAGAAAGCGGAACGGCCCGCAGGGAGAGAGGCGATGGCACGGGAACGAGTGCTGGGAGGAGCGGGGAGTGCCGCCGGGAGTGCCGCCGGCAGCGGTGGGGCCGTCGGCAGCCGGTTCAGCGGCACCGACGAGGAGAGTCGGCGGCGCGACGCCGCTTTGCGCCCAAAGTGGCTGCGGGAAGTCATCGGCCAGCGGAAGGTAGCGGAGCGCCTGGCCGTCGCCGTGGCCGCCGCCAAGAAACTCGGCGAACCCCTCGGCCACATCCTCTTCGACGGTCCCCCCGGACTGGGCAAAACCACCTTCGCCACCGTCCTGCCCAACGAGCTAGGCACCTCCATCCAGATGACCAGCGGCCCTGCCCTGAGCAAACCCGCCGACCTGCTCCCCTTCCTCACCAATCTGGAAGAAGGGGCCATCCTCTTCATCGACGAGATTCACCGCCTGCCCCGTGTGGTCGAAGAGTTCCTCTACCCGGCGATGGAGGATTACCGCATCGACATCGTGCTGGGGGAAGGGGTGCACGCCCGCACGATCACCATGCGTCTGAAGCGCTTCACCCTGATCGGGGCGACGACCCGCAGCGGTCTGCTCTCCGGCCCGATGCGTGACCGCTTCAAGATGCACGAGCATCTGGAGTTTTACAGCGTCGAGGAGCTGGCGCAGATCATCCGGGTCAACGCGGCCAAGCTGCACACGCCGATCACGCCGGAGGCCGCCGAGGAGCTGGCCCGGCGCAGCCGGGGCACGCCGCGCATCGCCAACGCCCGCCTCTACTGGGCCCGCAGCTACGCCGCCGCCCGCCACGAAGGAGTCATCACTGCCGACATCGCCCGCGCCGCCCTGGACATGGCTGAAGTCGATCCGGAAGGACTGGACAAAAACGACCGGCGCTATCTGGAGACGCTCATCGAGCTGTTCGGAGGCGGTCCGACCGGCGTAGAAGCCCTGGCCGCCACGCTCAATCTCGCCGCCGACACCTTAGCCGACGAAATCGAACCCTACCTGCTGCGGGAGCAGTACATCATCCGCTCGCCCCGCGGTCGGATCGCCACCCCCCGCGCCTGGCGCGCCCTGGGCAAACTCCCCCCCGCCACCCCTTCCTCGCCCCCTTCCTCGCCCCCTCCGTCCGCCTCACCTCCCACCCTCTTCGACCCGTCATAAAGCGGCCCCATTCTTCCCCGCTGCCGGGTCTACCCTCACCGAACACATCTGAACTTTTCACTCTACCCCTGGCGGCTCCCCCCGGCTCTGGATTATTCTCAAAGCCTACTCCGAACACTCTGTCACCCCCTCGTCAAAGAGGGAGGGTTGGGAAGGGAGTAGGCGGGAACAGGCCTCTTGACGCTGTACAATCCGCCGCACCACTTCTTCCTTTTTCCCCACAAACCGCGCCAGGGCGACTAGGTCGAGCAGGTTCAGAAGCTGAGCGGTCACCGGGCGCTTAGCATCCCAGAAAATCAAAGCGGAGAGAAACTCCAGAGCCGGCGGGGAAGTGAGGAGGTCGTGAAGGAGACGGCATTCCTCCGCGGACCAGCAGGGAAAGAAATAGCAGGTGTCGTCCAAGAGCACGGGGCGCGCGTTCCAAGGGGAAACGGGGACGAAATCCAGCTTTTTGTACAAGCCCGCAATCGCCACTTTCCAGGGGGCAAACGAGTAGGTCCCCACGCCAAAGATGGAGAAGCGGGGGCGGTTTCTGTAGATGGAACTCCTACGCTTGTCCAGCAGGTGGGCATGGTCCAGCAGATACTTCCAGGTTTTCGGAGCCTGAAGTCGAAGGACGGCAGGGTCCTCCGTGAGGGTGCGCTGGGGAATAACTATGGCGCGCCGGGGCGGGAGGCGGGCCGCCAAGTCCGAACTTTTGAGCCAGGGGAAAACCCGGTCGGCTTCCAGGTCCACCACTTCGCCCAAGCCGTTGAGCAGCCGGTCTCGGTCACGGCGCAGCTCAAAGACTTGGCGGCAATCGTGTTTGATTCCCGAGCGCCAACCTGGGGAACCAGTCCCGCGCAACTCTCTCCATCTCTCGTATCCCTGAAGATCCGAGACTAGCATTCCGTCCCGCAGACCCCATCGGCTCAGGGGACGTCCGCCATCCAGGGAGTCATAGACCTGGCACTCCGGCAGGCCGCCCGCGGGATGGCATTCCAACACCAGAAGGCCAGCATCGACGGCAGCTCCGAAATAGCGTAAAGCGTCGAGGAGATAGATGGAAGCGGAGGCGATAGTTCGGAGCTTCTGCCAGCCGTGGAGTAGCACTTTACGTGCCACCGTGGTCTTACACAGCACCGCCAGCATTCCCTGTTTGCCCGCTAACCCGTCGAGCAGCCGGCGCAGCATCCATTCCGAAATGTCGAAATTGCTCTTGCCCGTTCGAGCGTCGATGCCTCGCAGCCGGTCCGGGTTCGACCGGGCCGGGAGATTCCGGCTTCCCAAACTTCCTAGCTCAGCCTGGGTCACCCACGGCGGATTGCCGAGCACCAGAATCGGCTCCGGCAAGGACGCCAGCACCTTCGGCCAGTCCGTGTCGAAGAAATCTGCCCCATGAACCGCGACAGAAGGACGAGAAGACACACCGACACCATCGATCCGCTGCACCTGCTCCACAGCCCGCCGCGCCTGCTCCACATACTCAGGGTTGATCTCGAAACCGCGGACGCAGGACACTTCGGGAAAGGTCTCCAAAGCGGCCTGCAAAAAGGCACCCGTCCCACAGGTAGGTTCCAGGACCGCCGCGGGCCGAAACCCTTGGCGCACCACCAAGGCACACACTTCACGCGCCAATGCGAGGGGGGTTTGAAAATCCCCAAATTCCACTTTCTGGCGTGTCGCGTCCCCCATGACTACCTCAACTTCTCCACCCCCGGCACCGAACCTGACTCCGCCGTCTGGATCACCCGGCCATATTGCAGCCTCCATTGGAGAGCATTCGAGAGAGTCAAATAGCCAATCTCTGGAGGTTGAGCCAGGATTTCGTCTGCCAAGGTCTGGGCTTCGATTTCATCGACCGGAAGCCTGCGCTCTTCCAGAAAGGCCAGGATGTCATCTCGGTTTCCCTGATTTTCCAATAGACGGCGCAGACCCGTTGTGGTTTGAAAGTCGCCCGTCCGCTCCTGGCTGATGTAAACGGTATGCAGGATGTTCAGATTCCCCGTCCGTGTCTCAGGATTATCGGTTTTTTCGTAAATGAAAACGAGCAGTGAGTAGCCAAGACCATAGATTTTTTGCCGCGCGGACCTGAACGGACACGAAGATTGCGGCTGTCTTCTACTTGTCACTTTCATGTCCACTCCCAGCCCTGGAAAGTCGATCCCGCTGGCTGAGCTACCCTCCTGGAAATTGTACCTTTCGCGCAGGTAATGCCGGAACTTCTGCTCGAAGTATGTGCCTATGGCCTTCCCATCCGTAACACCATACAATGATGTCTCGTGATGCCCCGACTCGATCTCGGCAAATCGGCGTGCCTCCATCTTGAGCAGTTCGAGGGTCAACTCAGCCATCACTATCAAGCCTCTGGGCAAGATTCGGATCGGGACCGCAGCCGTCTGAATCATACCTCAGAGTATCGCTGCTAGCCACCGGGAAGCAATGTTGGCCTTAGCAGGGCGGAATTACTCATCTGACGGAACCCTGACCGCTGCGCTGTCAGTCGCTGGGACAACCGCGATCTGTCACTCGTTGTGATAAGAAGGTGTCACTCGCTGAGGAGGGGGGAGAGGGGCAGGGGGAGGGAGAGGCGGGGTTGCAGGGCGGGGAGCAGGCCGTAGGCCAGGGCCAGAA
>Ga0101943_1001141_pt1 | contig 26338 bp, 39 predicted proteins | sample DewCreD2012metaG_5_FD_75244 | JGI IMG/M metagenome (GOLD analysis project Ga0101943, IMG submission 75244) | Hot spring sediment bacterial and archeal communities from British Columbia, Canada, to study Microbial Dark Matter (Phase II) - Dewar... ... | reverse complement strand
GCTCTCCGCCCCGTACACCCGCCTCAGGTCCTCCGCCAGCAGGGCCCGGTCCCGGGAGCGCACCTGGGACAGGCTCCACCGCACCCCGTGCACCACGCACCGCTGCCACTCCGCCTGAGGGTAGACCCTGCGGATCGCCTCGGGAAGCCCGGGCAGCCCGTCGGTGATGAAGAGCAATACCCGCCGCAGGCCCCGCTGCCAAAGCTCCCCCAGGACCCCCTCCCATCCCAGGGCGCTCTCCGTGGGCAACAGCCAAAACCCCAGGACCCGCCTCTCCCCATTAGGGGCGATGCCCAGGGCCACATACACGCTTTCCCGTACGATCCCTTCTCCTTCCCTGAAGACCTTTAGGGAAAGCCCGTCCAGGTAGACGAAGGCCATCTCCTCGGGCAAAGGCCGGGTGCGGAAGGCTCCTGCCGCCTCCAGGACCTCGTCCGTCAGGGCGCTCAGGGTCTCGTGGGAGTAGCGGTGGCCTAAGAGCAGGCTCAGTATCTCGGCCGCCTTGCGCTGACTGACCCCGGCGGCGTAAAGGGCTACCGCCACTTCCCCCACGTCCACCAGGCGGCGGACGTAGGGCTTAAGGAAAGCCGGGTAATACCGAGATTCCCGATCCCTAGGGACCTTCAGGTCCACCTGGCCAAAGGCGGTCTCCAGCTTGCGGGGGTAGTAGCCGTTCCTGCGGCCTCCGTGCACCTGCAAGAAGGCCGTCCGGTCCAACTCCAGAACCGTCTGCAAAACCTCGGCCACCGTCTCCCGCACCGCTTCCCTCAGCAAGATTCGCAAGGTATCCTGGTCCACGGGGCACCTCCTCGTGCTAAGGTGTGCCCCCCTATTAAACACGGACCCTTACACATAAATCCTTACACGACCTCCCGGAATCGCGCACGGTCTCTTCTGTCCTTTTGTTCGGGCGTCATGGTGCTTCCTATGCCTCCGAATCGTCCCTTGTGGATTGCCATCCCATCTCCCGCAGGACCAGGGAGCCCTCCTCCAGCCAGGCCCGGACCTCCTCGATGCCGCCCACCTCCTCCAGTAAGCTGGTGAACTCTTCCCAGGGAAGGAAGCGCCAGCTGGGGTTTTGGAAGCGCTCGGGGTCGGCGAACTCCACCCGGGTTAGCACCCGGTCCACTCGGCTCCAATGCACCCAGATAAGGCGGTACTGGTCCAGCCCGTGGGGGATGAGGAGCCGCCGCTTCACCTCGGCGGCCACCGCCTCGATGGCGTTGGTGACGCTGGTGCTCCCGTGGTTGTCCTGGTCCCGGAGGACCACCACGGCCAGCTCCCCCTTGGCGAAGATGTTCACCTGGCAGTGTCCCGGCCTTCCCGTGAAGCCGGGGTAGAGGAAGCGTTGCTCCCAAATGTGTACCCGCTCTTTCATCATTTCCCACCATCCTCCTTCTCTTCTTCTTTTTGGGAAAGCTGGGACAGAAGCGCCAGCCCCTTCCTCGTTATCCGGAGGACGGCCTCTGCTTTTTTCTTCCACTCTTCCCAGGTCATCCCTTCCTCCTTCTGGGGTTGTCCCCCATCCTACAGGGTCAGTATGGGCTTGCCCCGCTCTCCGTTGGGTTTGGCCTCCGGCCAGCAGTGGGCCCAGAACTCGCAATAGGCGCACTGCCAGGGGAGGCGGCCCTTCTCGTCGGGAGCGTAGGGCCTCTCGATGGCCTCGGGGGGCAGGGTGAGGGCCTTCCGCAGGTTTTCCTTGCCTTCCTCCGCCAGGGCGGGGTCGAAGGGGAGGATGCGGGTGTGGAGGTTTCCGTCGGCCTTGTTGAGGGCTACGAAGAGGGCCCGGTCGATGCCCTCGGGAAGGAGGGCCTCGAGGTAGAGGTTCACCTGCACCAGGTAGGAGCGCTCCACCTCTTCCCCCTTCTGGAGCTTTTCAAACCCATAGGGGCTCATCGTCTTCAGCTCCAGAAGGAGCAGGGAGCCATCCTCGGGGTGGGGCACGAGGCCGTCGATGTGTCCCTCTACCAGGAGCCCTGGGGCCACCTCCACCCGCACCCTCCGCTCCATGTCCCGCACATCCTCTAGGAGGGAGCGGACCTGTTCGTGCAGGGCCCGTCCCACCTCGAGGGCCAGGAAGCGGCGGGTGGGGTCCAGGTGGGGGTGCGGGGTTTCGGCAAACCCCCGGTGCCGGTAGGCGGTGGCCCGGGGGCACCGGCCCCCGTAGGAGAGGCCGATGCCCCTGTTTCCAGCTTGTCGCTCAGGGATGCGGAAGCGCAGCACCTTTACCCTCCGTACCAGGATCGGTACCGGGAAGAAAAGTCCAGGGCCGCCTCGTGGTAGCGCCCGTAGTCGTCCTGGGACACCTCCACCTTCACCACCTCGAGGCGGTACATCCCCCCGTTCTCCGGGTACATCTCCCAGCGGGCCACCACATCGAGGGGGCGAAGGGAAACTTTGGCGATGGGGAGCCCCTTCTCCCCAAGCCCCACCTCGCCAGAGGGGGCCTCGAGGGGATCGGCGGTGGGGGTGAAGGACATCGGTTGAGACGCCTCAGAGCCCTCCAGGAACTGGCGGAGAAGGTCCAGGGCGTACTGGAGGGCCCGGCCCTCCTCGGGGAAGAGGAGCCTGAACCAGTCGGGGTTCTCTCCTTGGATGTGTTCATTCACCAGGTAGGCCTTGGTTGCGGTCACGGTTTCCTCCCTTCTTGGGGATGCCCCCACCTGGGGTGGGGGCGGGCTGTCGATCTTTTCCTTGGTCATGGTTCCTCCTTCAAGTCCTTGCATCTCCTGCCTCATCTTCTCCTTCTTTCTTTCACGCGGTGTCTCGAAAATCCTCTTCGGCTTCATTTTTCATCCCTCCTTATGGCACGGGTACCCGACAGGTTCTGTCGGGTTAGTTTTCCTGGCGGGTGTGGATTATCTGGCCCTGCTGGTCCGCCTCCTCAAGGAGCAGGGCCTCATGGATCTCTTCCGCCAGGCTCCCTCCTTTCTCAAGAAAGCCGCATGCCCCGTTCCCAAAGGATTTGCCCCAGGGCCCAGAGGAGGGCGTAGCCCGGGTGTGCAAAGGGCTCCCTGACCTGGCGGACCACGGCGTAGGGGGTTTCCCCCACCCACTCCACCCGGAGCCCCGCCTGGTAGGCGGGACCGAGGTCCGCCTCGGAGGCGGGAAGCCGTCCCCTCCTCTCGAGGATGCCCACGGCCCCGCTGTGCATGCCGTTGTAGAAGACGGCCAGGCCCAGGGGGTGGTAGAGGCAGAGGCGGTGGTTGTCGGGGTCGTAGCGCCATTTGCCGATGAGGAGGAGGGCGTCCAGGAAGCGGATGTCCTTCCAGGGGAAGGCCAGGACCGGGGTGGTTGCTAGGTCCACTTCCGCGGTGGCCTCCCCCGTGAAGTCAAACCGCACCCCTAGGGCCTCCAGGTGGCGGCGGATGCCGGAAGGAAGGGCGTCGTGCAGGAAGCGGGGAAGCTCCGCCCGGTGTGCCCAGCCCAACAGGGCCTCGCTCTGGAGCCGGAGGGCGGCCAGGCGGACCAGCCGCCCGAGGGCCCGCTCCACCCGCTTGGGGTTGGGGTCTTTTGCCGCTTCTAGGGCCATTTCGTGGATGGCCTTTTCGGGTATCGCGCTTCCCATTCCAGCCTCCCCTAAAGCCCCAGTGGGCTGACTTCCTGGGGGCCAAAGGTCTGTGCGTTTGCGACCTGCCGGGCCAGGTCCGGAGGCAGGTGCGCCAGGCGTCTGGCTTCCCGGTAAGCCCGCACCCACTGGGAGAGGAGGGGTATCTGGTGCTCCTTTTGGAAGATCTCCTCCCAGAGGTCGGGTTCCTCCCACACTTCTTCCCGGATGGTGATGGTGCCTCTTCCCTCGCATTCCGGGCACTCGTCCCAGAAAAACTCCGGCGGCTCTTCCCAGATGCCGAGGGGAGGTTTGCGGTCGAGGGTATCCCAGAAGCCTCCTTCTCCCCGGCAGAGGGGGCACCGGATTTGCCTGCGGGCTTGAACTCGCATGTACTACCTCGGGTAGATGTACCCTTCCCGGAAAGCCAGGGAAAGGGCCTTGGCTTTTTCCTTAAGCTCCTGCCGGAGGGCCTCGAGGCCCTCCGGCAGGTGGCCTTCCCAGTCCGCTTCCGCCTTGAGGAGGTTGTATAGGCTGGCTAGTTGCTCAGGGCTGAGGCGGATGCTCACGCCGGTTTCGCCGTTGCGTACCATGCCTTCTCACCTCGCCCCGCTCCTGGGGCCGTAAGGCCCCCTCTTTATTCGGCGGTTTACGGTAAGGCCGGGTGGTGCCCCGGTCCAGGTCGTAGAAGACGGCGTTGTACCGGGGCACCCCACGCCGGATGATGCTGGCGGTCATCTCCGCGGCCCAGACCGCGGCCAGGTCGTTGACGAGGAGGTCCTGGCGGAGAACCGCCTCCAGCATGGAGCAGGAAGGCCCGGGGTCCTCGTCCTCCCCGCTCACCAGCTCGGGCAGGAGGTCGGGGGGGTAGGGCCAGTCCTCGGTGCCGTTTCCCGCCACCACCTGGCCGTACCGGTCCCCGTTGCCGAGGTCCACCCACCAGACCCAGCGCCGTTTCACGGTGTCGTACACGCTCCGCCTGGCCCGCTTGCTGTCCACGGCGGTGATGATGAGGTCTGCGTCGGTCAGGTCCCTGGCCTCGACGGCTCGTGGCCGGAACTCCCAGGTGAGGCCGTAGGCCAGGTTGAGGCGGGTGATGAGGATCTCCGCTTTGTTGCGCCCCAGGTCCTGGGGGAGGAAGGCTTGCCGGACCAGGTTGGCCTCGGAAACCTCATCGGGATCCAGGGCGGTGAGGTGAAACCCCTCGCCGCCCAGGGACTTGAGAAGAAGGTGCAGGCGGGCCAGGCTCACCAAGAGCTTGGAGCCGTTTCCGCCCACCCCCACCAGGAGGACCTTTGTCATGCCAGCCTCCTCAGAACCTCCTGCACGGTGAGCCCCAGCTTTTTGAGCCGGGATACGGGGAAGCGCCTCCGACCCGGGAGGGATTTAAGGAGGGCCACCAGGTTGCCCTGCACCGGGTTGTCGTTGAGGTGGGAGAAGGCGCTTTCGAAGAAGGCGGCTTCCCAGGCTTCCGGCGTCTTCCTGGACGGCCTCCTGCCGCTCCCCCAGCAGACCCACCCGTTGGCGTTTCGGTTGGGAAAGGGGGCGGCCAGCAGGGGGGTGTCGGGCTCCGGCCTGGCGTCTTTGGGCAGGGCGAAAACGAACACCTCCCCGCCCTTCAGAACGAAAAGGAGGGACGGCAGGGGAAAGCTCTTCCCCGACACCTCATGGAGGGCGGGCATGGTGAAGTGCAGGACGGCTGGCCCCGCCGGACGCCACCAGGCCATGAGGCCCTCCCCCTCGGCCACCACCCGGGGGTGGAGGAAGTGGAGGTCCGCCTGCTTTTTGGAAAGGAGGAGGCGGGCAAACCTCCTGATGGCTTCCTCCTTGGGGGCGTGCACGGAGGCGGGCCGTCCCTCCCTGAAGCGCACCAGGGCGGGTAGGGTTGCCTCGGGGTTTTCCGGGTCGGCATAAAGCACCAGGGCAACCCTGGGCTGGTACACCTTGTGCTCGGGAAAGAAGTCCAGGATCATGGTTCGCTAGCCCTTGGTGCCCACCCGGGGCACGAAGGAAACCACCTGGACCCCGTCCTTCTCCTCCACCTGTACGCTGGCGTTGGCCAACTCGGGAAACTGTCCGGCGTAGAGGTCGCGGACCGCCTCGGGGGAGAACTCAGGACCGGGGTCGGGCAGAACCTGGTCGCGGAACTTGATGATCCTTTCCATGCTTCGCTTCACCTCCTCAGTCAAAGAGGGCCTCCACCAGGCCCCCTTTCGCTTCCATGAGCCCCTGTAAAGCCCATTCCAGCCCGGGCATGGACACGTGCTTTATCTTGCGGAGCCGGGACCTGGACGCCTTGGGCGGGGCAAGGTGCCCGGGCATGGGTTTGGCGGGCTTGTAGTCGTGGAGGATGCGGGGGAAAAGCCACTCCTTCAGGTGAAGGGCGGCTTTCAGCGCTTTCCCCAGCTCACGGGCCTCTGCTTCCGAACCGACCTGCCAGGCTTCGTGCACGGCGGTAAAACCCGTGTAGGCTTCAGCCTGGATGTACTCGTTCCAGATCTCGTAGTACATCTCGCTGGAGGCCCAGGACCGGTCAGCCACGATAAGCCAGGGCAGGATGGTGTAGCTGTCCGTCCAGGACACCCCGGCATCGTCCTCGGGGAGGCAGGAGGCTGTGGGGATGTGCTGGAAGCGCCCGGCTTCCTCCACCAGGTGGGCGAGATCGGGGGGAGGGGGGAAGCGCCGGTGTGGGTGGGATAACCCCCACAGGATGCCCGCCAGGTTGGGGTCAAAGCCCACCTGCTCCATAAGGATGCCGTAGCGTTCTATGGCTTCCTGGCCGCTGGAGCAGGTGGCTATTTCCCGCACGACCTGCTCCAGGTTTTCCACGGCGTCCTCCAGGCAGGAAAGTACGTACTCCCCGATGGGATGGTCCAGCCGGATGGGACCCTCAATACCTATCCAGCGCAGGACGTCCAGCACGGCAAGCTCCTCGGGACCGAGGGAAACTTCCACCCAGCCAACCCCGGTGGAGGGAAGCCAGTACACATCCGCCTCCTGCGCCGGGCACCAGCGTCCCGTCAGGGTGAGGGTGTCTTCGCCGGGAGCGCCTGCCAGTTCTTCCAGAAGCGCCTGCCAGTACCGGGGTGGGTACCCCCCCTCCCCCAGCACCGGGGGGAGGGAGGGCAGGCTCAGGGTCAGATTTGCCATAGGATGTCCGGGAAGGCCAGGTCTGGCTTCTCCAGAAGCCTGGCGATGGTTTCTTTCCTGCTGGCTCCGGGGGTCAGACCGGCCTGTTCCGCGGCCTTTTCCAGCAGGTCCTTTCGGTAGGCGGTGAAGTGGTCGGCGTCCGCCATGCCCAGGGTGGGGCGGATGGGTTCTTCAGCCTGGGGCAGGCCCAGGAGCAGGGTCAGGGCTAGGGTGAAGGCCTCCCGGCGGACCTCCTCCGGCAGGGCCAGGACCTCCTCCACGGTGGGGGTGGACGTCTTGAGGAGGCCGCTGAGGCGCTCCTTCAGCTCCTGGTTCCCGGTGAGGGCCTGGAAGCGGGCTTCGCCCATGGCATAGGTCCCCGCGAACTGGGTCTGGTCCGCCAGGCGGAAGCCGGGTTCGGGCCTGAGGTGCAGGGCACCGGCCACCGCTGCCACCACCGCCGCCTCGAGGCGGTCCCGGCTCTCCCCGGCCCAGGTGCGGTAGGCCCTCACCAGAAGGGCGTACTGCTCCCACCTGCCCCTGGCGGCCACGGGAGCGGGCTCCGGTTTGTGGGGTTCCGCCTTCGTTCCCGGAGAAACCTGGGGAGAAGCCGGGGTTGCCGGGAGGGTCTGGGAAGTGGCCTGGGGTTTTTCCTCCCTGGCCTCCTTACCTTCTCCGAGTACCCGGGCGGAGGTGAAAACCCTGACCTCCAGGGTCTGGGTGGAAAGGACCACCAGGCGCTCGCCCCCGCTTTGCAGGGGAACTACCCGGTGGAGGGGCAGGTCCACCTCAAAGCGTGCCCCCATGCGCTGGGCCAGGGTCCGGGCGGCCTCCTCCTGGAGGCGGAGGGCCAGGGCGCGGTCCTGGGCGTACTCCGTGCCCTCCATTAGAGCCTCCATCACTACCCCACCGGCCTGCCGGTACCGCTCCAGCACCCCGGGAAGCAGTCGGTTCACGGGAACGGCATCCTTGAGTTGCAGGGCCTTGAGGGTTTCCAGCTTGAGGCCCGGGCCGTACCGCTTCCAGAGGTCCTCCTGGTCTTCCGGTTTCAGGTCGGCCAGGGCGTGGGCCAGGGCGAACGGGATTTCCTTCTTCTGGAGGGCTTCCTGCCAGGATGGGGACAGGAAGCGGGCCACCTTTGCCCGGCCCTCCACCCAGGACTGGCTCCGTCCAAGCTCCCGGGAAGCCCCCTCGAGGCCCAGGGCCGCCGCCACCTGGGCCACCACCCGGGCTTCCTCCAGGGGGGTGAGGTCCTTGCGGGCTAGGTTCTCGGTGGCGGAGTAGATCAGGGCCTTGTCCTTGGGGATGAGGCGGACGGGAACGGGGGGTACGGGGAAGCCCTCCTCGGCCAGGGCCTTGAGGGCCCGGAGTCGGTGTCCCCCCGCTACCACGTAGACGGTCCCGCCCTCCCGGTAGCCCACCAGGTTTTGCAAAAGCCCCTGCTCCCGGATGGAGGCCTTAAGGTCCTCCAGGGCGGTGGGGTCGGCTTCCTGGCGGGTGTTCTCGGGGGCCAGGCGGAGGGCCTGAAGGGGTACGTGTACCAGGGTTTCCACTGCGGTGTCTTGGATCAGCATGGGTTCCTCCTTACGCCGCCTCCGGCACCTGCACCGGCTTGGCTTCCAGCCTGTGCAGGATGGAGTGGACTGCCGAAGCGATGCGCTGGATGAGGTTGTGGTCCTCGGTTTCCTCCACGGGAAAGGGGCAGAGGGCTTTAAGCCGTGGGTAGAGGCTTTCGGGTCCCTGGGCTATGAGGCGGTCCGGGAGGGGCTTGCCGTCCGTCTGAGAGATGTCAAACACATAGGCGGTGCGGAAGCCCACCACCTCCTCCACCTCCAGGGGCAGGCCGTCCGCATCCTCCTTAACGACTTTTTTGATGATGGGGGCCAGGATGCGGATACCCTTCTCGCCCTTCCGGACCCAGCGGCCAAGCTCCTGCCACCGCCGGAACCCGGCCACCAGGGTGGCGTCCGGCTTCTGAAGCCAGATGAGGATGGAGTTGTGGAAGCTGTACTGGTGGAAGCGCCCGAGGGTTTGAAGGTACTCCAGGAAGGCCCGGGTATGCCCCTTGTTCAGCTCGTCTTGCAGTCGTTGAAGACCCTGCTTGACCTCGGCGAGGAGTTCCTTGGTCATGATAACCCCCTACAGGTTCGCCAGCCGGGTTTTCTGGTCCTGGGGAAGGTCCTCCAGGATGGGTAGCCAGTCCGCGGGCACCACATGCTCTGGGCCAACGGCGAGGGCCTGGACGCCGCACAGGACCATACCCCTGTTGCCCTCGAGGACCAGCTCCGGCTGGATTTCCGCGGCCCCTTTCGCATGGGCGCAGATGGCCCTGACCATGCTCTCCACGCTCTGGCTGAGGAAGTCAAAGGGGATGAAGCGGAGGTAGTCCACCAGGCCGTACCGAGGGTGGAAGAAGTAGGCGGCCACCGAGCCGCCTTCGTGAACCAGCCGGTACCGGATCGGGCTTTCCTTGAGGACCTCTTCCAGGGCTTCCCTGGCCTTTTCGTAGAGTTCCTGGCTTGGGCTCATACTGCCCTCCTTCACCAAAAGCCTGGGGCGGGCAACTGCCCGCCCCATCTCTCCTTCCCTGCCCTTACCGGCCAGGGGCCTCGTGCGGGAGAACCCTCCCCCTGGCCCAGCGGAAGTAGGCGTCCAGGGCTCCCTGGGCCTCGGCCTCGTAGACCTCCACCAGCATGTACTCCTCCCAGGTGGGGCCGGTTATCACCAGCTGGCCGAGGGGTTTGCGAAGCTCCACCTCCACACCCCGAAACTCCCCGAGGGCCTCGCTTCCCAGGGTGTAAAGGGTGGTGCCCTCGGCGAACAGGACCCGGGAGGGTGCGGGGTGCTCCCGCACCCAGATGATTTCCCGGGTGGACAGCCTCCACCACAGGTCCCTGGCATGGCGGAAGGCCTCCTCGGGGCTCGGGAAGAGAAGGTTGCTCCACCCCGTCAGGGGCTTGTGCCAGAAAAGCTCCGTGGGGTTCTCCATGGCCTCGAGGCGCTTTTCCAGGCTCGGTTTTCCCGCGCTGATGTAGCGTTCCACCACCAGCCAGCCCTTCATTTCCGCCTCCCGTCTTCTCCCTCCACAAGCGCCACGGTGCCGCTTCTGATTCGGGACAGCACGGCGCTTCCCACTTCCCCCAGGCGTTGTGCCAGCTCCTCCGGGGCGAAGTTGGAGGTGATGATAAGGTCCATTCGTCCCACGCTGGCCCCCTCCAGCAGGGCGTATAGGCGTTCCAGGCTGAAGGGCGTGACGCGCCCCTTTCCGACGTCGTCCAGCAGAAGGCGCTCGTAAGCGGGGGGCTCACTTCCTTCTCCGGCGGCCTCCCTTTCCTCCTTGAGGAAATCAAGCTCGCTCCTGAACCGGATGAACCGCCCCTGCTGGGCAAGCCGCCAGGCCAGGCGGAGGGCCAGGTGGGTTTTCCCCGTGCCCGGGGGGCCGTGGAGGTAGAGGAGCCCGCCGGTGTAGGCGCGGGCGGCCTCCAGGGCCAGGCAGTTTCCGTCGTGTCCCTGCACGGGTTTCTCCAGATACTCCCGGTACCGGGGGTAGCCCGAGAGGTCCTGAAGAAGGAGCCTGGGGGCAGTGTACAGCCGCCAGGCCCGGAGCACCGCGGCCCCGTACTCCTCGGGGTGGAGGTAGATGCAGTCGCAGTCGTGCTCGATGTCCGCGGGGTGGCGGAAGCCCTTGCCCTTCAAGGCAGGGGCCCCGCACAGGGGGCAGGGCGGAAGGTCGGGGTCCACCTGGGGCTGGACGATTTGAACCCCCGGGATGTTGGCTAGAAGAGTTCGCCTGTCGGGTTCCATTTCCTCACCTCCGTCTTCTGGCTTTGCAGGACCTTAGCTGCATAGCTGAGCGGGTTTTCCGGGCTCCTGCGCTGTACCTCCTGAAAGACCCGGATCACGGCGTCGTCCCCCAGCCTCTTGGCCTGCTCCAGCACTTCCCTTATCCAGGCCAGGGCGGTGGGCACCCGCCTGGGCATGGGTATGGCCTCAGCCAGGTTCAGGAAAGCCAGGAGGACGTTCCGGTGGGAGTGGGCAAGCTCCTGAATGACCCGGTTCTCCTCACGGCGCGCCCGGTAAAGCAGGTTGGCCCGCCACCCGCCAAGCTCCTGGGCCAGGGCCCCGGCGGGGTCGGGGTAGCGGACGGATGGGCCTCTCGTTTTCCTTCTTTCCCCGGACGGATAGGCCAGAGGTTTCGGCGGTTTCGCCAGGGGTTCAGGCCCTTCCTCATCGGCACCTGGGCGGACGGATAGGCCGGGGGTTTTCGCCTTTTCCCCGGACGGATAGGCCGGAGGTTTCGGCGGTTTCGCCCCGTCCGCTCCTGCCTCACCCCTGAGTTTCCTGATGGTCCGGCTCAGGGTCTGGGGGTTGGCGGGAAGGGGGAAGTCCTTGGGGTCTTCCCCCAGGGCCTGCCACAGGCGAAGAGCCTCCTTCAGCGGCATCTGCTGGAGTAGTTGGATGAGTTCCTCCCGCTTCAGGCAGTACTGGCTCCTGGGTCGTGCCATGTTCTGACCTCTTGCTCCCTCTTCCTCATCTACCGCATCTACCGCCGTGCAATGGCCCGGAGAAGGGGTATCAGAAGCGGGTCCTCCTCTTTCGGAGGGAGGGGGACTTCCGGCCTCAGCTTAGAGAAAAGAGATGGCCAGCCGGTCCTCGTCTACACCCGGGGTAAGGCGGGTTTTCAGCTTCTTCTCGTCCATGGCAAAAGAAGCGGGCACCGGCGACCGCCGGTGCCCGGGGTTCCGATTCTTCCGGCTACTACGCTTTAGCCCGCACCGGGATGAACCTCGGCTTCACGGCCTCGGCCACCTCCGGGAACAGGACCCTGGCGAATATCCCGTAGGCCATGTCCCTGTCGCCGGCGCTGAACTCGTCCACCAGGGTTTTGATGAGGCCCTCGAGGCCCTGGGGGTCCAGGGCCGCGGTGGGCACGTCCATCCCGTAGGTGACAAAAAGCCTTCCCCCACGCACCTCCACTGTGTACCGGCCCAGGGTGGGGCGGGAGTTTAGCCTGCCCGCCGCTTCCCGGGCCCTCTTGAGGGCCGCCTTCTCCTTCTCCGTGCCCACCTCGTAGTCCAGGGCTTCGCCGTCCACGAGAACCGTCCTGACCAGGGTGCGCCTGGCGTCCACATGTCCTTCCAGCAGGGTGTCCCCCTCCGGCTCCTTCACCACCGCACCGGTAGGGGTTTCCCTGTAGGCCAGGTCGGGGTTTACCCGAACGATGTCCCGAAAGGTGGTTCTCAGCATCTTTCTCACGGCGTCAACCTTGTTCACGCTTTCACCTCCGACCTCATGGGGTATGCGGGCTTGGGCTCGGGGCTCAGGTACTCGTCCATTCGCCCCAGGGCGTACATCCCAAGCCTCACCGCGTTCTCCAGGAAGAGGGCCACCCCCTGCTGGATGGTTTCCTCCTCGGGTTCTTCCTCCCCGAGGACCAGGGGAAGGCGGGCCACCAGGCCGTCCTCCTCGTTGATGGCTTGCAGGAGGTTTTCCTGGTTCCAATGGCGGATGCGCTGTTCGCTGGCTTTAATCCCGTAGCGGGCCTCGAGGATCACCCCGTTTTCGGTGTAGCGGTGGCTCAACTGCACCCCGCCCTCCTCGAGGAACCTCACCGCACCGGGGTACCGCCTTGCCCCTTCCAGGAGTATCTTGTCCAGGCGCTTCAGGTCCGGTCTCATGTCTTCATATTAGCCCTGTCTTGGCCATGTGTTTGAGAATCCGCTCCCGCTGGCGCACTAGCCGGTGGTGCTCCCACAGGATTTCCTGCACCACCTGGGGGCGGGTCCAGTTCTCCGGGGGTGTCCAGTTTTTGCCCAGGTAGATTTCCCGGCGGGTGCTTCCCCGCCACCCCTTCCTCTTCCGCTTTTCCTTGATCTCCTTGTCCGGGGTGTAGGCGTACAGGTAGGGGCCGTGGGGGTGGCCCTTCCGACAGCGGCACCCCTCTTTCCCACAGGTCTTGTACTTCCGCTTGACGTGGAGGGGCACCAGGGAGCGGAGCTTCTCCTCCAGCTCCTGTAGCCTTGCCTCTATCGCCTGCAAGCGTTCCTGGGGGTTTTGCATGTCCCCTCCCGTGCCAGTTTAGGTTCACCGGCGCTCGTGGGGGCAAGACGATTGTCTTGCCCCCCTCTCTCGCTACACCACTTCCTCGAAAAGCACCGGCTGTCCCGCGGGGAGCACCGTCCAGGTTTTTCCCACCCGCACCCTGCGGCTTTCCTTGAGGGTGGGCAGGTGGATCTGGGCAAACTCCGCCAGGGCCTGCTGGGCGGCCTGTACCAGGGTTTCCCTTGCCGGGTTCTCGGCGGTGTCCACGCCCGCCAGGTTTTCCCAGAAGCTGGCGGGGGCGAGGCTCTTTTTTCCCGCCAGGACCTGGGCCAGCACCAGGGTTGGGTCCTCCTCGCTGGCTACGGCAAGGCCTCCTTCCACCAGTTCGCCCTCCAGGGCCAGGCTGGACCGGGCTTTGGTGGCGACCAGGCTGATGGCCGCCTCCTGAAGCGTTTCGCGGTAGGCCAGGAAGAAAACCTTCACCGGCCTCGTCTGCCCGATGCGGAGGGACCTCCGGGCCGCCTGCCGGAGGGTATAGACGGAGTACTCCACCTGGTGGAACACGAGGGTGGGAAAGTCCACCAGGTCCAGCCCCGTCTGTACCAGCCGGGGGTGGGCCACCAGCACGTCCACGCCCTCCGCCACCTTCCGCCCGAGCCAGGCTTCCCGCTCCTCGGGCTTCACGGTGTCCGCATACAGCCCCACGGCCCTGAAGCCCGCTTCCGTCAGCACCCGGGTGAGGCGGGCCACCTGGTCCTTGCTCCCGGTGTTCTGCACATAGATCAGGACCCTCCTCCCCTCGCTCTTCTCCTTGGAAAGCAGGCGGATGAGCCACTTTTCCTTGGGCGACAGGTAGTCCTCTCCCACCGCCTTCATCTGGGCCACCACCCAGCCGCTTTCCGGGTCCCGCACCTCCACGTCCGTGAAGTGGGCGTCCGGCCCGTTCAAAGCCCCCTGCAGGTAGCCTCCCAGAAGGCGCTTGCTCCCCCGGGCCAGGGCCTCGTTCACGGCGGCCTTGAGCTGGTTGTAGAAGGCTTTCACCAGGCTTCTGTGGGGCTCCTCCAGGTCGAGGTAGATCACCTCCTCCCGGTAGGGGGGAAGCCCTTCCGCCACCTCGGGGAGGCGCACAAAGGCGGTGTAGGGAAGGAGGTAAGGGAGGAGAAGGGGGGAAAGGCCCGGCTTCTCCTTGGTCTGCGGGGAAGACCGCCTCCGGCTCCTCCTGCCGTCCTCCTCCGGGTAGGCGACAACCCGCTCCAGCACCCCGTATCGGGCCACAAAGGTGTCCAGGTCGTTGGGGCCGTACTCCTCCCTGAACCCGGGGAGGAAGCGGCGGAAGAGGGCGAAAAGGGTGCTGGCGTACCCGCCAAAAAGGGTGCCCGTGAGCACCAGCACCCGCCCCACCCAGTCCGCCAGGACCCCCGCCACAATCCCCTGGGCGCTTCCCTGGCCTTTGTATTCGTGGGCCTCGTCCAGGACGAGGACGTCAAAAAAGCCTTTGGGGAGGAAGCGCTTCAGGGCGTCCGCCAGGGCCACCCGGCGGGGCGGGGCCACCTGCCAGAGGGGTTCTCCGCAAACCGGGCAGGCGCGCTTTTTCCGGGCAAGCGTTTCCCTGGCTCCCGAAGGGGAGAGGGGGATGCCGTCCTTGTCCTGCACGGGCCGTCCGCAGGAGGGGCAGGCGGCGTACCGGATGAGGGTGTCCCGGTGCTTCAGGCTTTTGACCACATAGGCGGGCCTCCAGCCCGGCCCCAGCTTGGCCCGCTCCCGGGAGAGGACCGCCACCAGGGGTGTGGGGAGGGCGGGGAGGCGGCGGATGTCCTCGAGGGAGGAGAGGATGACCGCGTGGAAGCCTTCCGTTTTGGCTTCCCGCCTCCACTTGGCCACCAGGTGGGGCGGACAGAGAACCAAATAGCGGCCCCTGGGGTTGTATCCCATTAAGGCGTCCAGGGCCATTTTGGTCTTCCCAGTGGACATCTCCGCCACCAGGAAGCCCGCCCGGTGCCGCTTCAGGCTCTCCACCATGGCGGTGGAGGCCAGGGCCTGGATGCCCATGGGCTTCCTGCCCCTGGGGACCAGACTGGCCCGCTCCACCACGGGCGGGAAGGCCCGGCGTGCCCGCTCCATGAGGGTCGGGCCGAACCGCTCCATAAACTCAGCCAGGGTGAGGGCGGACTCGCTCATGTTCCTCCTTCAAAAGAAGCCTGGGGGCGGGAAATCCCGCCCCCCTCTTTCCCTTCTGCCCGGCTACAGGGATACGCCGTCAGAAAAGCCTCATAGCGCCTCCTCGGGGATGGGGAGTTCGCCTCCTCTCAGGGCTGAGGCGAGCATCTCCTTGATTTCCCGCACCTGGGACAGGGGCAGGTACAGGGCTTCTATTCCGATGGCGGTGAGGTTTTTCTGGTACGGCTTCACGGCTTCCTTAAACCATTCTACCCATTCGGGAAGGATGGGCAGGTTGAGGGCCCTGGCAAGGTTGGCGGCGGCCTCCTCCCTGGAGGTCCAGACCACCACCCGCTCGCCCACCGCCTCGCTGGTTATCAAGCCGTGCACCACCTGCCCTATACGGGCACGCCGGTACTTGAGTTCGTTCATGCTCCTCCACACGAGGAGGCGCTCCGGGGCCACCACCACGAGGTTTTTGTGGGTAGCAAAGGCTCCCCAGATGGCCTCCACGCTTTCCCGTGTGCCTCCAAAGGACAGGTAGTGGGCCTCCTTGCCCACCGCCACCAGGCGGTGGAGCACGGCTTCCACGCCGTCTTCCGTTCGGATTCGCATTCAGGACACCTCCAGGATGGTTCCGCTTTTGAGGCCCAGGGCCACCACCTTGACCTCAAAGCGCTCCCGGGTGATTTCCCGTACCACGCCCCCCTCCCGTTCCTCAAAGCGAAGGGGCACTTTCTTTACCTCACCCCTCACCAGGTAGGGCTCCCCTTCCAGGTGGACCACCTGGTTGTCCAGGAAGCCCCCGGCCAGCATGAGGGCCAGGTGGGCTTCTTTAAGGGGCAGAAGGGGTCGAACATGCCGTACCTGGCCGGATGGGTGGAAGAGGGGGCTGTTCTCCAGGGCCTTCAGCACCTCCTCCTCGGTTAGCTGGTTCTTGCGGGACAGGTACGCCGTGCCTCCCCCGGGCACCGGGTACACCCACTCGCACTCCTCCAGGGACCCCTGGACCTCGAGGTTCTCTGGCGGGAGGGGTTCTTCCGCCTTCACCCCCAGGACCACGATCTGCTTGAACTGCTGGTACTCGGGCTCGGGGAAGCGCCAGGCGCTGACCTCCTCGTAGTGGGCCGTCAGGTACGGGCTGGCGTCCTCCAGGGTGCTTTCGGGGATGATGTAGACCAGAACCCCCCCTGGCTTCAACGCCGGGGTCCAGTGCTTCAGGAAGGTTAGCTCAAGCCGTTCGCCTTCCCCGTGGTCGTAGGGCGGGTTCAGCCAGAGGAGGCTGAACCCGTGGCCCTGGAAGGTGAAGCTGTCCCCCTGGTACACCCGCAGGCCGTTGGCTACGGCCCGCTTGGCCCTGGCCCGGGATAGCTCAATCCCCTGAACCCTGGCCCGCAGGGCTTGGGCGAGGATGTAAAGGGCTTCTCCTTCCCCCGCACAGGGGTCCAAAATGTCGGGGGTACCCACCACGCTCAAGTTGCGGAGGAGAAGGTGGACCACCCGGGTGGGCGTGGGGTAAAACCCGGCCTTGGCCTTTGCCTCCAGCCTCATTTCCTCCTCCGGGTGAACTGCTCTAGGGACCAGGCGGTCAGGCTGATGAGAAGGATTGGGGAAACCAGCACCAGGCTTAAAAGCAGGCTGTAGCCGATGAGTTTAAGGGTTTCACAAACCATAAGCCTCCCGTAAAGCGCGGGCGGAGTTGTCTTCAACGGCCCGCTTCCACTGGCCCTCCAGCCTTCCCAGGCGCGCGTAGGCGGTACGAAGCTCCTCGAGGATTTCCTCCAGCTCCTTCAGGGCCTCTGGCGTTTCCGGCACCGGGTAGCCCCGGGCCTGGGCCCAGGACACGGCGTGCTCCGCCTCCCTGGCGTAGCTGGCCAGGAGTTTGCCCGCGGCCTGGATTTCCTGAAGGAGATGAACCTGGGTCTTCTTCATGGCACCTCCTCCGTTGGGAAAATCGCCATGCTCCTGTGGGGGCGAAGCCCCCACCTCTCTTGACGGGATTTCCAGGTATGGTAAACTCAAGGCGTTCGGGGGGTCCGAAACCGCCCGGATGCCAGGTCAAGGTGGCGTCAGGGAGCCCGCGGGCTCCCAGGCGTCCCAGGCCCCGCGGGGGGGCCTGGGATTGAACGCCGACTCCACCACCCCGCAGGGAGTTGGAGGAGCAAATCTGCGGATTTGTTCTTTCCTCCAGCTCCCTTCTTCTTTTGTCCCCGCGCGGGGAAGAAGGAACCCCCGGGAAAACCCGGGGGGCGGTCGGGCGTGGGCTTAGAGGCCCAGGGCCTTAAGGTACTCGTCCAGGAAGGCGTTCACCTTGTCGGGGAGGTCCCCAAGGCCCAGGATGGCCCCGATCAGGACCGAGGGGGTGCCGTTCAGGACCTTGAGGCCCTGGCCTGCCTCACCTGAGAGCATGGGCAGGCGTATGGTCTTGGGTCCTGCGCCGAAGTCGTAGGTAAGCTCCACGGTGATGTACGCCTGCACGGCGCTGGGGAGAACCACCCGGCCCACCTGGAAGCGGAAGGAAGCGGCCTTGGCCTTGGCCTCGGGGCCCAGCCGGGAGGCCAGGCTGGGGTCAAACCGGGGGACGGCCAGGTAGGTGTCCGCCCGGGTCAGGTCTGCGGCCTTGAGGGCCTCCACCAGCCCCTGGGCCACCTTCTGGGCCTCCTCGAGGGCGGCCTCGGTGGGGTTCTTGCGCACGGGCTCATCGGAGGCCCTGGGCTGGGGTTGAGGCTGGGGCTGGGGTTGGGGTTGAGGCTGGGGTTGTGCCTGAGCCTGTGGCTCTCCCAGGGCTTTCAGCCGCTCCTCGGCTTCCTTGAGGACGGCGCTTTCCACCAAAGCCCCGGAAGCGCTCAGGATGGCCCGGTAAACGCCACGGGCTTCGTCCAGGCGTCCAAGGCCTTCCAGGGCTTTGCCCCTTTCCAGGATTACCCGGTGGAGGGAGTGGAACCCCTGGACAAGGGGTGGGATGCCCTTGAGTTCCTCCCAGGCCTTGAAGTACTCCTGGGCGGTGTCCAGGGCTCCGTTGTAATCTCCTGTCCTCACCTGGGCTTTTACCAGAAGCTCCAGGCCCAGGAGTTTCTGAGGCATCCGTCCCTGAACCGGCGGAGCGGCGAACCGCACCAGGATACGGGCATCCCTTACGGCCTTTTGCGGCTCGTACTGGAGGTAGGCCAGGGCCCGCTGGTAGCCGTAGTCCCAGATGTCCCGGCCTTCCCGGTCAAAGGAGGCCTCTCCGGCCATGGCCTTCAAGCCGCAGTCAAACCACCTCGCCGCTTGTTGCCAGTCTTTCTTAGCCAGCCAGTACACACCGAAACGCCAGCTGTACTCGGGCGGTGTGTACACGTTGATGGGGATGTTCTCGTCCAGCGTCCTCAGCCGCCGGAAGGCCGGTTCGCTGATGCGCGGGTCGGGGTGGGTAAGCTCATCCAGGCTCACAGGTGGCACCGGTATGGAACTCCGGTAGGTGCCTCCAGGACCCGGCAAAACCCGCGCCAGGTCCTCCTCGGGAACAAGGGTGGCGGTGGGCGCACACCCCGCCGCCAGGGCCACGAGAGAAGCCGTCAGCAGGATTTTCCTCATCCTCTCACCTCTTACCAGTAGCGCACGCCCACCCGGATGCCCGAGGGGGCGCTTCTGTCCTCCAGGATAAGCAGGGCCACGGTGTCCCCGTTTTGCCAGGTCAGGGGAAGGTCCAGCGGAGGCAGGCCGTAGGGGAGGCAGGTGAACCGGTAGATCCCGGACCCCGGGCTCTGGGGCCAGGCTTTGGCCGCTCCCCGCCACCTCCAGGGGGGAGTGGCGTATCCCTCCTCGTAGGTGGTGGGGCTGGTTTGCAGGGGAACCAGGAAGGTGTTGGCCTGCATCTCCACGGGACCCGAGTCGGTTCGGACTGGCCCCAGGTTGAAGCCGGAAGCCTCCACCCTCACCCCGTCGGGGCAGACCCCCTGGGGAAACCAGGCAAAGGCGTGGGTGGCGGGGGCTGTGGTGGACAGGCACCCGGTTAGGGCCAGGAGGAGGATGGGGGTAAGGAGTAGGGTGCGCATGTTTCCTTCCAGTTTAGGGCAGGCGGGGAGTGGTCTGTCTTGCCCCCACGAGCGGTTAAGTAATGCATTCGTGGGGGCAAGACATCATTCACGCCACCTGGTCCAGGCTTTTGGCCTTCTTCCTCTCCGCCCTCTCCAAAAGGAGCGCTGCCAGCAGGTGCTTGCACACATGCCCCTTGGAGTAGTCCGGGCAGTTGCAGGTTTCCGCCTCGAGGTCCACCAGGTAGGGTTGGCTTCCCCTGACCACATACATGTTCAGCCCCTCCACCCGGTGGACCTTACCCTCCATGAGCAGGTTCTCCGCCCGCTCAAGCCGATCAAGGAAGCCCTCGATCTTTTCCCGTTTGCTCATGGCTTTCCTCCTTCACCAAAACCCTGGGGCGGGCCACCGCCCGCCCCCTTTCTTCCCACGTCCGCCAGGCCCGGGTTTTCGCCAAAGCCGGGGTAAGCCATGTCTTTCACGCTGATCTGCCTCATCCTTTCACCTACCCTTCCAGGAAGCGCTTGACCAGGTAGATGGCGGTGAGGTGAGCCGGGTACACCGCATAGAAGGCCCACCACGGCGTCCGCCTGCCCTTGCCCAGCCTAGGAACGAGATGAAGGAAAAGCAGGTACGCCCCTCCCTCCAGAAGCCCCACCCACAGGGGCCACCCCAGCATCCAGACGTTGAGGGCCAGGACGACCCCGGCCAGAAGCCTCATGCCCCGCAAGCTCCACACCACGGCCAGGGGCATGGCCGTGGTGAGGTTGTACACTCCAAGCACCCACCCCAGCCAGGCCCTCTGCCCACCTGCGGCCAGGACGCTGGCCGACAGGTCGGCCAGGATGTTGAGGGGCCAGAGGGAGAGGGGATGTTGCTGGAGGATCAGGCTGTAGCCCGGCTGGCTAATCAGAGCAAAGGGTACCAGCCGGGCCAGGTACTTTCCTGGGGACGCCCCCTGGGCCAGGTGGTAGGTGAGCAGGGCGAGGAACCCCGGCATGACCACCCGCCCGGGAAGCCGCCACTCGAAGGGAAGCTGGAAAGCCACGGCGATGTGGTCCACCACCATGAGGGCCACCAGCGTCCACTTGAAGCCCTCGAGGCTCATACCCACTCTCCTTCCGGGGCCAGGTACATGGGATAGCCGTTCAGGTCCAGGCGGGCCAGGACCTTTTTCCCCTCTTCCCGCACAACCTCCAGGGTATCCCCTGCCCTGCGGGTGTGCAGGCCGGGGGTTTCCCAGACCCAGGCCCGCACCTCCAGCCAGTCCATGCGTTCATCCAGAAGCATCCGCCTCCGGCCTTCTTGTAGGCATCTCTACGCTCCTGCAAGGCCGCGTTGTAGAGGTGGCGGCAAAGCTCAAGGGTGCGCTCCAGGTCTTTTTGTTGAGGCTGGGTGGGGTACAGGCGGTATTTGAAGGCTTTGCGCATGGCTGGCTTCTTCTACACAGTACCAAATCCGTGTCCACCTCCTCTTTCATCTCTTCCCGTGCTGATCTCAGCCCACCACTCGTACCACCTCGCCCCGCCGAACAGCGGCCAGCTTCACCTCTTCCACCCGGTCCGGGCCAAGCAGGAGGAAGGCGTGGAGTTCCAGCTCGTCCTCGTCATAGATCACGGCCACTCTCTAAATCCGCTCCACCGCGCCCAGGGCTTTAGCTACATCCTGGGTGGTCCAAAGGACAACCCTTTCCACCGTTCACCTCCTCCTTCAGCCTCCTTCAGCCCATTCTAGCCGGGGGCCGGGAACACCCCGGCCCCCCCCACCTGGCTTTACCCGCCGCGCCTCACCGTTTCCCCTTCGGCGTTAAGCCGGATGACCTCGGGCAGGGGCTTGCCCTCGGCCACGGCCTTCGGAAGCCCCTTCAGGCGTTCCAGCACCTTGTAGGGAATGTACCGGTGCTCCCCCTCCACCACAATCCGGGGGTAGGTGTAGAGTTCCCGCCCGATGCCCCAGGCCACGGCGGCCCGCTTCAAAGCCCCCGAAATCGCCCCCTTGAAGGGCTCCATGTCGGACGGCCCGGACCCGTCCTGCTTCTCCACCCACTCTCCGGTGTTGGGGTCGCGGACCAGGATGCTGGCGATGATGCCGGTGATGACGCCGTTCTTCCCGTCCTCGTCCTCCCGGCTCACCTGGGCTGGGAAGTAGCGCACCTGCCAGCCGAAGGGGCCGAAGGCCTTGTCCAGGCGCACCATGACTGCTCGGGCGTCAATGTAGGGGGCGATGCTGGTGATGCCGCCCTTGTTGCTGATGATTTTCCACTCAATCTCGTCCGCCGTAAGGGGTGCCGTCAGTATGTCCAGTGGGTTCACGCTTCACCTCCTCATCCAGCTCCTGGCGACCGAAGGTCGCCTTCTCTAACCACCACCCAGGGGGCCTGGACCCCCTTCCTTTCACACCCCTTTCGCCACCAGGGGCGTAAAATGAGGACAAACCTCCAGCCGCTACCCCCGGCGGTTGGAGGGAAGGTCGGGGGGATTGAAGCGCCCTGCGGGGCGCTTCAGCTTTTCACGCCCTGGCCGCCACCACCATGCCGATGGCGTCCGCAATGTGGGGGTGAAAGGGAACGGGCCCTGTGAGCCGCCCTTCGTGGGCCAGGGCCTTAAGCACCGCCATGACGTCCCGCTCGGTGGGCCTGAGAAGCCCGGTGAGCGCCTGCCTCCAGCCGGGGGCATCGGGTCCGTACCACGGGTTCGCCCTCGAGGGCAACGGGCGGTCCACCGGCACCCCCGCTCCCTCCAGGGCCTTGGTCAGGGCCTGTCCCAGGGCGGCGATCTCTGCCAGTTCCCGCTTCGGCACCTGCCTTTTCCAGGGACCCCGGCTGGTCCGCTCCACCACGGCCCGGCTCACCCCGTACAGGCTCACCAGTTCCAGGGCTCGCTCCACCAGATGGGCGTTGTCCACGGCTTCCACCTGGAGGACCCGGTAGTGCTCGGGGTACCGGGCCACCACGGCTAGGGCTGTCTTCCACCTTCCCGGGTCAGCGCCCAGGTAGACCACAGGCTTTTCAGGGCCTTGCTCCATTTGCATCCACCTCCTGTGTAGGTGAGGAACTCCTGGAGGTCGTAGAGCCTGGCCCGCACTTCCGGGGCCAGCTCCTGAAGGGCTGTACCTCCGGAGCCTTCATCCAACAGGCTGGCCAGGGCGAGCACCGCCCTGGCCCCCTCTTCCTCACTCACCCCGAGAAGACGGCAGAGGGCCTCGAGAGCCAACAGGCGATCCATGGGTAAAGGATAGGCGGCGGCTTATGCTTTACCTATGGAACCCGCCTTTTACCTGGGCTTCTGGCTGGGGTTGTTCTCCGGGGTGCTCCTCGGGGTCCTTCTCTATGTGCTGGCCCTGGACCTCATCGCCCTCGCCCGCCACCTGGTGTCCCGCTTGGCGGCCAGGCTCCTGGCTAAACGCCAGAAAAACGGATCCAGCGCTTAGCCAACCCCAGGGGAACCCGCACCTCCTCCTGCCCCTGGCTGGCTACCGCCAACCAGATGGCGTAGAGCACCGCTCCCTGTTCGGGGTAAAGCCGGGCCAGGTCCTTCAGGGTGTTCTCCATGTGCTCCAGCTTCACCCTGGTCCAGCCTTCCCGAAGCAACTCCACGTGCTCGGCCAGGGCGTCCTCGTCCAGGGTGAGGCTTTCCGGGGGCAGGCCCAGGTCCTTAAGCGCCTCCAGCAGGTCGGCTATCCGGGCCTTTGGGGGCAGTCCGAGGGCGTGGAGAAGCCGGTTGCTGACCTCCAGGCATCCCATGCCTTCAGGATAGGCCCCGCCACCGGAGATAAGCCTTAGCCAGGGCCTTCCAGGCGGAAAAACCCGTGGCCTCGTGCCGGGACCGGTCGTCCACCACCTGGGCCAGGTAGCGCCCGCCCGGAAGCAGGGCCACGCTGTAGCCCAGCCCGCGCTCCTCCAGCAGGTGCCGCAGTTCTCCTTCTAGAAAAGCCTCCAGAGCCCGCATGTTCGGGTAGTGCTGGGGGGGCTTAAGCTGGGGTTCGACCCGGATGAGCTGTTGCAGGAGGGTTTCCTCAGCAACCGCCACGGCTCACCTCCACCCGTAGAACCTCCGGCTTAAAGCCAGCAAACCGGCCCATGGGGCCTGGCTCACCCCTTCCTCCAGGCGGAGTTTGGGCTTGGTGCGCCCCAGGGCTACCCGGTAGAGGGGAGTGTCCGGAAAGCGCTCCACCTGGTAGAAAAAGCCCGAACGTCCCAGGTGTTCCCGCACGGCAAGCTCCAGGCCCACCAGGGGCAGGGGACGCTCCCATGACCGGCTTTCCAGAAGCTGGAAGACCAGGGCGTCCAGGTCCTTCTGCTTCATGGACCGCGCCATGCCCTCCAGGGCCTCCGCCAGGTAGGGGTCCAGGGGAAATCCCCCGGTGCTCCGCATCACCGCCAGGCGCGACAGGGCCGCCTGTCCCTCCTCCTCGGGCATGTCCTCCACCATGAGGGACAGGATGGTGTAAAGCTCCTCGTTGACCGCTACCATTCCCCCTCCTTTCCGAAAAGGGACCGGGGAAAAGTCCCTTTTCGTTGGGCACAGGCCCATACCCAGCTTACGGGATGGGCGGGTGCCGTGCTGGACCTTGCCCCCACGAAGGAAAGAATGGGGCGGTCGTGGGGGCAAGACACTCCCGCCCAAACCATTCCCACCTCTCCCCGACCCCGCCAGACCCCTTTGAGCGGAAAAACCCGCTCCTGCACGGCGTGCGCTGGGAATGGGAATAAGAAAAGGCTTAGGGGTTGACGGGTTCGTGGGGGCAAGATATGCTTTGCTCAGGAATGCTACCTCTGTTCGCCTCTCCCTGGGCCAACCCCGAGGAACGCCCCCGCCTTTTTCGTGAGGCCCTGGAGGCCCTTTCGCAAGGTGATCCTGAGCCGCTTCTACGGGGGTTCCGTGCCTATTTGTCCCTGCGCGGGGCCAGTCCCCGTAGTGTGGAACTGCGCCTGCAACAGGTCCGGGATTTCCTGCGCTACCTGATGGCCCTGCGGGGTCCTGAGCCTCTGCGCTGGGAGCGGGGCGATTACCTGCGCTACCGGGAGGACCTCCACCGCCGGGGCGCTTCTCCGAAGACCCTGCTTTCCCACTACTACGGGGTCCGGGCGTTTCTCGACTTCCTCCTCTTTGCTGGGCATACGCCTCCTCCCCTGGACTTTCCCCTCAAGGAAAGGGCTCCCAGGACCTCCTACCCCCTGTCCAGGGAGGAGTACCTGCACCTTCTGGACCTCCTTGAGGGCTGGCGCTCCCAGTTCCGCGAACCCCTGGCCCTCCTGATGGTGGTCATGGGCGAGGGGGGCTTGCTGGTCAAGGAGGCCCTGGCCCTGACCCTGGACCATGTGGACCCTGCGGGCCGCCTGCGCCTGCCTGGGGGCTGGGTGGACCTCTCCCGCCGGGGGACCCAGGTGCTCCAGCGCTACCTGGACTACCGGCAGGCGGTGCAGGCCTACCCCACCCGCCACCTCTTCCTGGATCCCAGGGGGCGTCCCCTGACCCAGCGCCAGGCCACTCAGGCCCTTCACGCCTTCACGGTGTTCTCCGAATACCCTGTGAACGCCCTTCGCCTCCGCCTCACCGGACGCACCCGCCTGATTGAGCGCTACGGCACCCGGGAGGCCAAGCGCCTCCTCCGCCGGACCTTCATATAAGCACCCCCTCCCGTTTCGCCGGGAGGGGGCTTTATGCCTCCCCTCCTTTTACCGGAGGGCCAGGCTGAAATACCCTCTCAGCACCGCCACCACATAGGGGCTGTCCACCACCACCCACACCGTCTTGCCCTTCTCCTCCTTCCGCCCGATGAAGTAGCGGTCGTCGGCCAGGATGAAGGAGCCGCTCATGGATGTTCCCCCCAATCGCACCACCTTCATCCCCTTAGCCCAGGCCGGGGGTGCTTCCCCGCCCAGCACCAGTACCACCTCCTTGCCCACGAGGGCCTTCTCAAACCCTTTGGGGGGAAGGCCCACCACAAAGAGGCTCCGGGTGCGGTGCAGGAGGAAGCTGTACGCCTCCCCGTCGTCCATTTCCTTTACCTGCGGCAGGGCCTGGGCCAGGGCCAGGCCCAAAAGCACCACAAGGCTCAAAAGCGCACGCCTCATCTCGTTTCCTCCTCCCTCCTGGCCGCATCCGCCACATACCGGGTGGCGATGTTCACCACCAGGGCCACCTTGGAACTCACCGGCCCGTCAAAGGTGAGCCAGAGCCATTTATCCGGGGTGCTGTACCCCGGGGCGAACAGGTAGGGCTTCCCCCCGGACCACACCAGGGGCAGGCCCAGCAGAACCCGGGCCAGCTCCGGGCTGTCCCTCTCGCCCCCCACCCCCACCACCTTGAAGAGGTTGGGGTCATTGAGGGACTTCAACTTCTCCTTAAGCCGCCTTGCGGTGGTGGTGTCCGTGACCACATAGGCCTTGCTGATCCGCATCCCCCCAGGGGGACAGGTGTAGATGGGCACACCCCCGTAGGAGATGTTCTGGCAGGTGCCCCCCTTGGCGATGAGGATGAGGTAGTCCAGGATGGCCTCCACCCCGGCTCCCGAACCCACAATCATGATGTCCCCCCGGTTGAAACCCTGAAGCACCTCGTTCCAGCTTGCCGGGTAGAGCATGTCGTCCGGGAAACCGCACATTTTCAGCGTCAAACATAGGGTGCACTTGGTAACCTTGTACACCCCCCGAAAGACCAGGCTGGGCTGGCTGAAGTCCAGTTGGGAAAGGGACTGGGGGTTGCAACTCATCACCGCCCCCACCCGTTGCAGGTTGTTGCTGATGCCCCCCCAGTCCAGATTGCTGAGCCAGTCAAACTGGGCCAGGGCGGGGCTCAGGGCCACCACTGCTGTTAAGAGCCACCGCTTCATCCTTCACCTCCCTAAAAGAGGCCGGTACAGGGCTGAAAGGTCCGGGGCGATGCCCCCCAGGTCCCCGAGGACCTTGTAGGGCGTCCCCTTCACCCCGGGTATCTCATACCCCTCGGGCACGGAAACCCAGCGCCAGTGGGTCCTCTCCGCCACAAAGGGCAGGGTGTAGGGGGGAACCCCCAGGGGCTGGGCCGGGCCTTCCAGGGGAGGGGACGGGTAGGCCAGCACGCATGGGGGGCAGTACTCTATGCGGATGTCTATGGTGATGGGCACGTGCCAGTAGACGATGAGCCGGGATAGCTGGCTCCAGGCCCAGCCTACCCAGTTGCTGGCGTTGATTTGGCTCAGGTCGATGTTGCGCATGTCGGGGATGTTGGTGGCCTCCAGGATGTTCATGGCCTGGAAGAAGCTGGTGTAGCCGAAGGCCTCGTAGACGGGCAGGGAGGCGGGCGGGAGCCAGCGCTTGGCCTCCTCGTACTTCCAGAGGCCCGGGCTCTCCCTGCCCGCCTTGACGGGCTCATCCTGGGGCTTCCCCCCGGTGAGCTTGTCCACCTCCCCTTTGAGCTTCACCGCCCCGTCCACCAGCATGAGGGCGCTGGCGGCGCAATCCGC
>Ga0101943_1001139_pt1 | contig 26377 bp, 25 predicted proteins | sample DewCreD2012metaG_5_FD_75244 | JGI IMG/M metagenome (GOLD analysis project Ga0101943, IMG submission 75244) | Hot spring sediment bacterial and archeal communities from British Columbia, Canada, to study Microbial Dark Matter (Phase II) - Dewar... ... | reverse complement strand
GGCTCCGGCCGGCGCGCTACGCCTCCGGGACCCCGCCGAACCGGCGCGAGCGCTTCTGGTAGTCGCGGATCGCCTCGTACAGGTGCTCGCGGTTGAAGTCCGGCCAGAGCACCGGGGTGAAGTACAGCTCGGAGTAGGCGGCCTGCCAGAGCAGGAAGTTGCTGAGCCGCTCCTCGCCGCTCGTGCGGATGATGAGGTCCGGGTCCGGCATGTCGGGCGCGTAGAGCCTCCGCGAGATCGACTCCGGGGTGATCTTCTCCCCCTTCAGCCGGCCGGCGTCGTGGTCGGCGAGCAGCTTCTTCACCGCGTCGACGATCTCGATGCGCCCGCCGTAGTTGAAGGCGATCGTGAGGGTCATGCCGGTGTTGTGCCGCGTGAGCGCCTCGGAGACCTCCATCTCGCGCAGCACCGAGCGCGGCACCCGCCAGTCCCGCCGTCCGATCCACCGCACCCGCACGTTCATGCGGTGCAGCTCGTCCCGGCGGCGCCGCAGCAGCCCCCGGTTGAACCCCATGAGGTACCGCACCTCGGACTTCGGGCGGTTCCAGTTCTCCGTCGAGAAGGCGAACATCGTGAGCCAGCGCAGGCCGAGCTCGTTCGCGCCGACCACGGTGTCCCACATGGCGGCCTCGCCGGCGGCGTGCCCCTCGGTCCGCGGCAGTCCTCGCTGGGTCGCCCACCGCCCGTTGCCGTCCATCACGATGGCGACGTGCTGCGGCAGGCGCTCCGGATCGAGGTCGGACAGGTACGAGCTCACGGCGGCGACCCCCGGACGAGCAGCGGCAGGCTCTTCATCCGCCGCTCGAGGTGGTACTCGGCGAACCCGAACAGGAGCCGCCGGGCCTCGCGCCGGACGGCGGGCTCGGGCGCGAGCGCCCCCGCCTCCGCGAACCCGCTCCCCCCGAGCACCGAGAGCAGCGCGAGGGCCCCGGTCGAGACCGGCTCCGCATCGGGGGCGGCGCACCCCGGGCAGACCGCGCCCCCCTGGCCCGCCGAGAACAGGCCCGGGTCGGGGCGGCCGCACTCGGCGCAGGCGGTGAGGCTGGGGTGGAAGCCCGAGAGCGAGAGGAGCTTGAGCAGGAAGGACTCGGCCACCGCGGCCGGGTCGGGCGGGACGGCCTCGAGGGCCCGCAGCCCGCCGAGGAGCAGCACGAACAGGCGGACGTTCCGCTCGTGCTCCTCGGCGACCTTGTCGGTCGCCTCGAGCATGGTCTCGGCCGCGGCGAGCAGGCCGAGGTCGCGGCGGATGGGCAGGAACGGGCTGATGATCTCGGCCTGGCTCACCGTATCGAGCGCGCCCCGGCCCCGGTACAGCATGAGCGAGACGTGGGTGGTCGGCTCCAGACGGGCCCCGAACCGGCTCGTGGTCTTGCGGATGCCCTTGGCGACGGCCCGGACCTTGCCCGAGCCCTGGGTCATCACGGTGACGATCTTGTCGGCCTCGCCGAGCTTGGCGGCCCGCAGGACGACTCCCTGTTCCTTGTAGAGGGGCATCGCCCGCATCGTAGCGCCCGCACGGGCCGCGGCGGCCATCCCGATGTTGCGGATGTGTGGAGCCTCGGAGCGCCCGGCCCGCGGACCACACGCGCCGGGCGCCCCGAGGGCAACCTAGTCCCCCATCGCCTCCATGTTGCGGGCGACGACCTCCATCGTCTGCTGGAGCCGGTCGGTCGGGCTGAACTCCACCAGCGAGGTCCCGGCGAAGATCGAGGGGGTGTGACCGGGTCCCACGAAGTACGCGTCGCCGGCGGTGAACTCCTCGTCGCCGACGGCCGTGTGGTACACGACCCTCCCCTGGAAGACGAACCCCCAGTGCTCGCACTGGCACCGGTCGTCCGGGAGCCCCACGAACAGCGGCGTCAGGTCCGCATCCGCCGAGTACGTCTCCCATCCCACGGTGTACGGGCCGATCTCGGCATAGTGCCCCTCGAACCCCTCGAGCTGGACGTGGTCCTTGGCGCCGCCCTTCGATGCCCTCGCCATCTTCCCCCCTTTCCCCCGCGACGACCCTCGTCGCGGGCGCCATCCGTCGAACCGCCGTGCATCAACCGGCCACAGCGCCGATCCGCTCCTCCGCGAGTCGGGCCAGGTTGCGGACCCCCCGCTTGGCCACCCCCTCGGCGGCCTTGAGGGCCACGGCCGAGAGCCCGGGAACCTTGAACATCGCGAGCATGCCCGGCAGCTCGCTGATCCGCGTGATCCGGACCCGGTAGGCGATCCGGCATCCACCAGAGGGCTGGGGCGTGAGCTCGTACCGATGGACGTTCGTCCAGTCGACCCCCCTGCCCCGCTTGGTCTCGAGGTGAGCCTCGGTCACGAACTCGAGCACCCGCGGGCGGTCGGCCTCGGTCACGACCGATGCGTCCGTGAACCGACCCATGGGGTCGGTCCCCTCCGTGCGGAACTCCGTCCCCACCGCCGCGGGACCCTCCGGCGCGTCCACCACCACCAGACGGGTGTTCCCCTTATGCCGGTGCCCGGCCCAGATCAGGTGGCTCCGCAGGTCCGCGAGCAGGTCGTACACGGTCTCCGCCGGCGCCCGGCAGGTCGTGCTCGCCCCCGCCGAGAGCTCCCCCTTCAGGGCGTTCGCCCGACGGCTCCCCGTCCGCCCCTCCATGTCGCACCCCCTTCCGTCCGTGGACGATCACCAGGGTGCCCCCGGCGGCGCCTCGAAGCATCGGGAGGATGCCCTATCTCGCGCCGGGATCCGGGGCGAGGTAGCGGACCGCGTACGCGGCCGCCTCGGAGCGACTGCGGAGGTTCAGCTTCGCGAGCACGCTGCCGACGTGGTGACCGGCCGTCTTCGTCGAGATGAACAGGCGCGCGGCGATCTCCGCGTTCGTGAGCCCCTCGGCGAGCAGACGCAGCACCTCCAGCTCGCGCCTGGACAGCAGCCCGAGCCCCTTGGGGCCGGTCCGCCCGGCGACCCCCTGCCTGCGCAGCAGCGCGGCGGCTGCGTCGGCGTCGCGGGGAGCGCCGAGCCGCTCGAGCTCGGCGAGCGCGGTCCTCGCCTCGCCGACGGCCACCTCGGGCTCGTTGGCCTCGTGGGCCCGAGCGAGGTCCAGACGGGTGCGGGCGGCGTCGAGCGCCATCCCCAGATCCGCGAACACCCGGAGGGCGGTCTCCAGGTGGCCCGGGGCGCCGGGGTCACCGGTGGCGAGCCCGGCGCGGCCGCGAGCGAGCGCGCCCATGGCCATCACGCGAGGGAGGCCGGCGCGCTCTCCGATCGCCGCGAGCCGCTCCGCGGTGGCCGCGGCGCCCACGCCGTTCCCCTGCGAGAGTCGGACGTCCACGAGCAGAGCGAGGAGCGGGGCCGCGAGCACGTTGTCGCCGCCGATCGCGTTCAGCCGTCGGTGCAACACCGCCGCGGCCATCGCCGTCTCACCCTTCGCGAGGTGCAGCGACGCCAGGGCGTGGACGGACTCGGGGAGGTGCTCGTATCCGGCGAGCAGGTGCTCGGCCTCCTCGAGCCGACCCTGTCGGAGCCGGAGCTCGGCCAGCTTGGCGGCCGGATGGACGCAGCGGGCCCGCATCCCCGCGTCCCGCATGCGCGCGAGACCCTCGGCGAGCATGCCCTCGGCCGTCTCCCACTCGCCCGAGGCCACGAGCATCTCGGCGCAGCACGCCGCGCAGAACCCGAGCACGGCGACGTGCCCGTGCCGCTCGACCCATCGCTCGAGCACCCGGCCCCACTGCTCGATGCGCTGCCAGTCGGCCGCGAGCTCGCACGCACCGACGCCGACGCAGATCACGTCACCCACCGTCTCCAGGCTCCGGACCTCGCCGCCGGTCGCGGCGGCCATGGCCTCGTCCACCTTGCCCATGCCCGCCTCCACCTCCCCCGACGCGACCTCCGCGTAGCCCACCCGCACGAGGGCCGCGGCCTCGAGGTCGGCGTCGTGGAGGCGGCGCGCGAGCTCGAGGGCCCAGGCGGCGTTGCGGCGCAGATCCGTCGGAGCGCTCGCCCGCTCGGCCCGCGCGATCGCCAGCCATCCGCGCTCCGGCACATCGCCGGCGTCCTGCAGGAGCCGTTCGGCGCGCGCGTACCAACCCGCGCTCGCGGCGAAGTTGCCGAACCCGGCGGCGTGCTCACGGGCGAGCCACACGGCGGCCCTCGCGGCCCGCCGATCGTCGCCGGCGGCCCGGAGCCCCACGTACGCGCGCTCGATGCGTTCGACGGCGCCGTCGAGATCGTGCAGCCACCACAGCGCCCGACCCAGTCCCTCCTCGGCCCGGGGGTCCTCCACGTCGGCAAGGACGTCGAGGAACGCCGTCCGGGCGCCCTCCCAGTCACCCGTCCGGAGGGCCTCCTCGCCGCGGGCGAGCGCGTCGGGAGCGGCCTCAAGGGCCATGGGCGCGATGATGGCACGAACCATCGGATCGGGGAAGCGGCGGGGTCTGCCGTGGTCGGCCCGGGGCCGCGACCTCAGGCACCGATCGGGTGCCAGACCGTCTTGAACTCGGTGAGCGCCGTGATCTCGTAGGGGCTCTGGGCGCGATCGGAGAAGGGGTCGGCCTCGGGGGCCCGGACGATGCGCTTCATGTTCTCGGTCGCGAGCTCCTCGACCTGGCCGAGCATCTCGGGCGGCACCCCGGTCACGTCGAGCGCGTTCACGTCCATGTGGCCGGCGAGCCATGGGACGAGCTCGGCCACGAGGCCGGTCAGGATGTTCACCGCGCCCCCGGGCACGTCCGAGGTCGCGAGGACCTCGGCGAGCGACACCGCCGGCAGCGGCGCGGGCTCGCTCGCGAGCACGACGGCCGTGTTCCCGCTCACGATGGCCGGGGCGAGGCGCGAGACGAGCCCGAGGAGCGCCGGCTCCTCGGGGGCGACGATGCCGACGACCCCCATCGGCTCGGGGATCGTGAAGTTGAAGTACGGGCCGGCCACCGGGTTCGTCGCGCCGAGCACCTGGTGCACCTTGTCGGCCCAGCCCGCGTACCAGACCCAGCGGTCGATGGCTGCGTCGACCTCGCGGCGCGGGTCGGCGGCGCCGGCGTCGGCGAGCTCGGTCTCGAACTGGGCGCGTCGCCCCTCCATGAGCTCGGCCACGCGGTAGAGGATCTGACCGCGGAGGTACGCCGTGCTCCCCGCCCACGCGGGCTGGGCCGCGCGCGCCGCCCGCACGGCGTCCCGGAGGTCCTTGCGCGAGGCGCGCGCGGCCCAGCCGAGCGACCGCCCGTCGCGCCCCCGGATCTCGTACGAGCGCCCCGACTCGCTGCGCGGGAAGCCCCCGGCGATGTAGAGCTTCGCGGTGCGCTTGACCGGGACCCGCGACCCGCTCACGCCGCACCCCCGTCCAGGTCCAGGTACGGCTCGAGGCCGTGCCGCCCGCCCTCCCGTCCGAACCCACTCTCCTTGTACCCGCCGAAGGGGGAGGAGGGGTCGAACCGGTTGAACGTGTTCGCCCAGACCACGCCGGCCTTCATGCGCTCGGCCATCCACAGGATCCGCGAGCCCTTCTCGGTCCAGATCCCCGCCGAGAGGCCGTACGCCGTGTTGTTCGCCTTCTCGACCGCCTCCTCGGGCGTGCGGAACGTGAGGATCGACAGCACCGGGCCGAAGATCTCCTCGCGGGCGATCCGATGGGACATCGCGACGTTCGTGAACAGCGTGGGACGGAACCAGAACCCGCGCTCGGGCAGCTCGCACTCCGGCTGGTAGATCTCGGCCCCCTCCTCGATGCCGCTCCGCACGAGCTCCTGGATCTTCGCCAGCTGCGCGCGGTTGTTGATCGCCCCGATGTCGGTGTTCTTGTCGAGCGGGTCCCCGACCCGCAGCGTCGAGAGCCTCGCCTTCAGCTTGGCGATCACGAGCTCGGCCACCGACTCCTGCACGAACAGGCGCGACCCCGCGCAGCAGACCTCGCCCTGGTTGAAGAAGATGCCGTTCACGATGCCCTCGATCGCCTGGTCGATCGGGGCGTCCTCGAAGATGATGTTGGCCGCCTTGCCCCCGAGCTCGAGCGTGAGGCGCTTGCCCGAGCCGGCCAGGCTCCGGCGGAGCACCTTGCCGATCTCGGTCGAGCCGGTGAAGGCGACCTTCGCGACCGCGGGGTGCGCGGCGAGCCACCCGCCGGTCCGCCCACCGGGGCCGGTGATCACGTTCACCACGCCGGGAGGCAGGTCGGCCTCCTGGATCACCTCGGCGAGCAGGAGCGCCGTGAGCGGTGTGGTCGAGGCCGGCTTCAGCACCGCGGTGTTGCCCGTCGCGAGCGCCGGCGCGAGCTTCCAGGCGCACATCAGCAGCGGGAAGTTCCACGGCGTGATCTGCGCGGCGACCCCGAGGGGCCGAGGGCGGCGGCCGGGGAAGGCGTACTCCAGCTTGTCGGCCCAGCCCGCGTAGTAGAAGAAGTGCGCGGCGGCGAGCGGCACATCGACGTCGCGGGACTCCTTGATCGGCTTGCCGTTGTTCAGGGTCTCGAGCACCGCGAACTCGCGCGAGCGCTCCTGCAGGGCCCGCGCGATCCGGTACAGGTACTTCGCCCGCTCCCTGCCGGGCAGGTCACGCCAGCGCGCCTCCCAGGCCTCGGCGGCGGCGCGCACGGCGAGGTCGACGTCCTCCTCCCCCGCCTCGGCGACCTCGGCGAGCGGCTCCTCCGTCGCGGGGTCGATCGTCGTGAAGGTGCGTTCGGTCTTGGGCTCGAGCCACCGTCCGCCGACGAACAGGTCGTAGCGCTCCCGCAGCCGAACGATCTCGCGGCTCTCCCGGGCCGGCGCGTAGTCCCACCGCACGCCGGGCTCCGCGAGATCCGCCTCCCGGCGGCGGATCTGCTCCCCCCCGGATCCCCGAGCCGGCTCGTCCTTCCCCATCGCGCTCCTAGTCGATCGTGAAGTAGTCCGGCCCCTGGTACCGGCCGGTCCGCTCCTTGTAGATCTGCATCAGCACGTCGTTCAGCAGCCCCGAGGCGCCGATGCGGAACAGCTCGGGACGCATCCACGCGCCGCCCAGCGTCTCGTAGATGAGCACGAGGTAGTGGACGGCCTGCTTCGCGGTCCGGACGCCGCCGGCGACCTTGATGCCCACGCGGTGCCCGGTCTCGGCCTCGAAGTCCCGGACGGCCTCCATCATGCACAGGGCGCTCGCCGGGGTGGCGCCGACGCCGATCTTCCCGGTCGAGGTCTTGATGAAGTCCGCCCCGGCGGCCATCGCGAGGACCGCGGCCTGCCGCACCCGGTCGTAGCTCCCGAGCTCCCCGGTCTCCAGGATCACCTTCAGGTGCGCCTCGCCCGCCGCCTCCCGCGCCCGGGCGAGCTCCTCGAAGGCCCCGGCGTAGTCCCCCGCGAGCAAGCGCGAGCGGTTCAGCACGATGTCGACCTCGTCGGCGCCCATCTCGACCGCGGCCCGGATCTCGGCCAGGCGCGCCTCGAGCGGACCGAGCCCGACCGGGAAGCCCCCGGCGACGCTCGCGACCCGCACCGAGCTGCCGCGGAGCTCCCGGACGGCCACCGGCACGAGCTGCGGGTAGATGCACACGGCCGCCACCGGCGGGATGGAGGGATCGGAGGGGTCCGGGCGCCTCGCCTTCGCGCACATCGCGACGACCTTGCCCGGCGTGTCCACGCCCTCGAGCGTCGTGAGGTCCATGCAGCGGATCGCGAGGTCGAGGGCGAAGAGCTTCGCCTCCCGCTTGATCGAGCGCTTCCCGAGCGCGGCCGCCCGCTCCTCGAGCCCCACCGCGTCCACCGCCGCCGTGCGCGTCGCCAGCCGCACGGCCTCCCGCGGCGCGTACCGCGCGAGCCCGGCGCCGCGCTCGATCTCCGCCGCTCGGCCCATGGGCTGCCATGGTACGCCGCCGGCCGCCGCGTGGGCTATGCTTCCGGCCCTCCGGTCGAGGGGGTGCAGGTGGGGAAGGTCGCGTTCGCGCTCGCGGTGGTGCTCGCGCTCGGCGCCGCGGGGTGCGGTGCGAGCGACCCGTCCGCCGACGGCGACTGCGTCGACCTCACGGCGGGCCCCACCGCCCGGGTCGGGATCGCCGACTTCGGCTACGCGCCGCCCTGCTTCACGGTGCGGCTCGCCCAGGGCATCGCGCTCACGAACGACGATGCGGCCGACCACACGTTCACGATCCGCGGCACGGGGGTGGACGCGGTGGTGGAGGGCTCGGCGAGCCGCAACCTGGACCCGCTCGGGGCCGAGGCGGACCCCGGCACGTACGACCTCATCTGCCGGTACCACCCCGGGATGGTGGGGACCATCACCCTGCGCTGAGCACCGCGACGTGCGGTCCGCGATGGGCTATCCTCCGGCCACCCGACGGCCGGCGAGGCCGGAACCGGGAGGTCCGGGGAAGGAGGATGCGGGTGCGCGTGACGGTCGTGGTCCTCGCCGCGGTGCTCGCCCTGGCCGCGTGCACCGGGAGGTACAAGCCGAGCGGGACGACCGGAGCGGTCGGCCAGGTGGGCGGCGCGGCCGAGACGCCCGCGGCGAGCGGGCCGCCGACCGACTGCGAGGACCAGACCGGCGCCGATGCCACGCTGCGGGTCTCCGACTTCTCCTTCCACCCCACCTGCCTGCGCGTGAGCGCGGGCGCCGATCTCGAGATCGTGAACGAGGACGCCTCCGCCCACTCCTTCACGGTCTCCGGCGGCGCGATCGACGAGACGCTCGAGGCGGGGAGCTCGGACCGGATCCGGTCCCTCGGCGACCTCCCACCGGGCACCTACCCCTTCAACTGCCGGTTCCACCCGCCGATGACCGGCACCCTCATCGTCGAGTAGCCCGCGGGCCTCAGAACCCGAGCCGCTCGAGCGCGCGGGGGTCCCGCTGCCACTCCTTGAGGACCTTCACCCGCAGGTCGAGGAACACCTTCGTGCCGAGCACGAGCTCCATCTCCTGCCGCGCCTGCGTGCCGATCGTCCGCAGCATCTGCCCGCCCTTGCCGATCACGATGCCCTTCTGCGAGTCGCGCTCGACGACGATCGTCGCGGAGACGCGCGTGAGCCCGTCCTCGCGCTCGATCTCCTCCACCACGACCGCGATCGAGTGGGGCACCTCCTCGCGGGTGAGCGCGAGCGCCTTCTCCCGCACGATCTCGGCGAGCCGGATCTCGAGCGGCAGGTCGGTGACCTCCCCCGGCGGGTACAGCATCGGCCCCTCGGGTAGCCTGGCCACGATGAGGTCCCGGAGCAGGTCGACGCCCCGACCGGTCTTCGCCGAGATCGGCACGATCTCCTCGAACTCCGCGAGCGCCGCCGCCGCCTCGAGCTGCGGCAGCTCCTCCTCCCGCCGCCGCAGGAGGTCCACCTTGTTCACCGCGCACAGGGCCGGAGCGCCCGAGCGCCGCACCTGGCGCTCGGCCACGTACGCGTCGCCCCGGCCGACCCCCGCCTGCGCGTCGACGACGAGCACTACCACGTCCACGCCGGCGGCGGCCTCGTCCACCACCTCGTTCAGGCGCTCGCCGAGGAGCGTGCGCGGCTTGTGGAACCCCGGCGTGTCGGTGAACACGACCTGGTAGTCCTCGGTGGTGAGGATCCCTCGGATCCCCCGTCGGGTCGTCTGCGGCTTGTCCGAGACGATCGCCACCTTCTGCCCGACGAGGGCGTTGACGAGCGTGGACTTCCCGACGTTCGGCCGCCCCACGACCGCGACGATGCCCGAGCGGAAGCTCACGGCCGCACGAACGAGGAGCGCTCGAAGGCCGCGGGCAGGAGCTCGCGCAGGCGCCAGGAGGCCCGCCGCCCGCCGAGGGTCTCCGTGACGACGAGCATCTCGGGACCGAACTCGTACAGCACCTGTCGGCACCCGCCGCAGGGCGGGGTCGGCTCGTCCTCGCCGGCGACGACGGCGACCGCGTCGATCGCCCGCCGGCCGGCGCGCACGGCCGCCGCGACGGCGTTCCGCTCGGCGCACACCGAGAGCGGGTAGGAGGCGTTCTCGACGTTCACGCCCGAGTAGATCCGTCCCCCTGCGAGCACCGCGGCACCGACGTGGAACCCCGAGTACGGGGCGTAAGCCCGACGCCGCGCCGCCCGCGCGGCCGCCACGAGCCGCTCGACCTCCTCCTTCGAAGGACCCGTCCGCCGGCTCACGTCGCCGTCACCTCCTCCTCCGTCGCCTCGGGTTCCCGACGGCTGATGAGCACCTTCGCGATCCGTCGGCCGCGGACCTGCTCGGCCGTGAACACGAGATCGCCGAAGCGCACCTCCTGCCCCTCCTGCGGGATCTGGCCGAGCAGCCCGAGCACGAGCCCGCCGACCGTGTCCCAGCCGTCGTGCGGCAGCTCGACCCCGAGGAGCTCGTTGACCTCGTCGATCGCCACGCGCCCGTTCACCCGGTACATGTTCTCGCCGACCTGCACCACCTGCGGCTCCTCGCGGTCGTACTCGTCCGCGATCTCGCCCACGAGCTCCTCGAGGAGGTCCTCCATCGTCACCAGCCCCACGACCGAGCCGTACTCGTCGGTCACGAGCGCCACGTGGAACTTCTGGCGCTGCATCTCCCGGAGCAGGTCGGCCACCTTCTTCGACTCCGGCACGAAGTGCGCCTCCCGGACGATCTCGGTGAGCGGCATGTCGTGCTTGCCCTGGTGCAGCGCCTTCAGCACGTCCTTGGCGAACACGAAGCCGACCACGTCGTCGAGCTCGCCACGGTAGACGGGGATGCGCGAGAACCCGTGCTGGAGCACGAGGGCCTGCACGTCCCGGAGCGTGCCGCTCGCCTCGATCGCGACGATGTCCGGCCGCGGCACCATCACCTCGCGCACGATGGTGTCGCCGAACTCGAAGATCGAGTGGATCAGCTCCTTCTCCTCGCGCTCGATGCTCCCCTCCTCGTGCCCGGCCTCGGCCATCGCGCGCAGGTCGGCCTCGGAGACGAACGGGCCCTCCTTCAGGCCCTTGCCCGGCAGCAGCACGTTCGCGAGGCCGATGAGCGCCCGCGTCGGCGCCGCGAGCACCCGGCCGAGGAACCACACGAACGGCGCCACCGCGAGCGCCGCCCGGTCGCTGTGGAGCACGCCGAAGGTCTTGGCCATCGCCTCGACCACCACGAAGTACAGGAGGGTGAACCCGACCGAGGCGAGCGTGACCCCGAGGCCGCCGAAGCTGCGCTCGGCGAGGATCGCCACGACGATCGCGGAGCCGTTCTGGCAGAACATCACCGCGAGGTACACGGCGTTCAGGTACCGGGGCGGGTCGGCCTCGATCCGCTCGAGGACGACGGCGTTGCGACGCTTCTCCTCCACGAGCGCGAGCGCCCGCACGCGGGTCATCCGCGTGAGCGCCGCCTCGGAGACCGCGAGCAGCGTGCCGAGGGCGACGAGGACCACGACGAGCGCCCACAGCCAGGTCACGGGACCCGCACCCCCGAGTACCGCTCCTGCAGCTCCCACATCCGGGCCCGCTCGCCCTCCTCCTCGTGATCGTGCCCGAGCAGGTGGAGGATGCCGTGCACGAGCAGCAGCCGCAGCTCCGAGCCCGGATCCGCGGGGTTGTTGCGGGCCGCCACCGCCGGGCAGATCACCACGTCGCCGAGGATCCGCACCCCTTCCTCATCGACCTCATCGAGGGGGAACGCGAGCACGTCCGTCGGGCCGGGCTCGCCGAGGTAGCGCTCGTGCAGCGCCGCCATCTCCTCCTCGGTGACGAAGGAGACCGACAGCTCCGAGGCCGCGAGCCCCTCCCCGCGCAGCACGGCCTCGGCGAGCGCGACGAGCCCGTCCCGGTCCACCGGCAGGTCCTGCCGGTCGTCCACGAGCACCCGCGGGGTATGGTCGCCGTCAGCCATCGCCGCGCGCCCGCCGCTCCGCGTGCAGGCGGTACGCCTCCACGATGTCCTGCACGATCCGATGCCGCACCACGTCCCGCGCCGTGAGGTGCACGAACTCGATCCCCTCGATCCCCGCGAGGATCTCCTCCATCATCGCGAGGCCCGAGGTCTGTCCCGGCGGCAGATCGATCTGCGTGATGTCCCCGTTCACGACGACCTTCGAGCCGAACCCCAGCCGGGTGAGGAACATCTTCATCTGCTCGGGCGTGGTGTTCTGCGCCTCGTCGAGGATGATGAACGCATCATTCAGGGTGTTGTGCGTGACGAGGAAGTCCTCCGTCACGTACAGCCCATCCGCAGCGGCTACCGCGATGCACACCGTCTCCCGCTCCCCCGCCGGCTCGATCGCGTCGACGTAGCGTCGCGGCGCCGCGCCGCCGAAGGCGAGGTACGTCCAGAGCTTCCGCGTGAGCCGGAACGGTGCCAGGCCCTGAGGGAGCCGGATGTCGAGGACGTGCGAGTCGGCACGGTGGTGCACCGGGTGACCGTGCGCGTTCCCGGGAGGACGCCCCGCCGACGCCCGGACACGCCGGTACACGATCCCCCCGAGGGAACGCACGAGGAAGACGACGTCGTCGGCCAGACGCGGCGAGGTCGTCGAGTACTGGATCCGGCACCGTCGGCCCGCCTGCGTCACCGGCCCACCATCGGTGTCGAGCAACCCCTGGAGGACCGCCAGACGGATCTCGGGCGAGTTCCACAGGTACTCCTCGGGGACGAACTTCGTGCTCGAGCGAACACCGGCCAGGCCCAGATCCCGCAGGACCTGCGTGACGGGGTTCGCCACGATCACCCCCCCTCGACCGCCGGCGCGGTTGCGCAGGACGAAGTCGTGACGACCACGATGGACGAGCTCGATCCCCGGCAGCGCCTGCTCGAGCGCGAGCGCGAGCTCCGGATCCCCGGTCGAGAAGGACGGCGTCGTCGAGGTGGTCAGGCGCCCATCCCCGAGGAGGAGCCCGAGCACGTAGGGGTCCATCGCCACCTCACGGGGCTCGAACGTGGCCGGCGCGGCGAGCAGCGGCAGCTCGAACCGATGGGCATGTGCCGCGCGCAGCCGGCCCAGCATCTCCTTCGTCCGGAGCACCCGGTACGCCCGCCCCGCACGGCGATCCGCCGCGGTCCGGACGGCCCACAGGTGGTCGCCGCAGCAGAGCGTCGAGGCTCCATCCTGCGCCCGAAGACGGAACACCGGCTTGCGACCTTGCGGGTACACGCCGAGGACCCGGGTCGGCCTGCCGTCGGATCCGATCACGAGGTCGCCGACGCGCAACGACCCGATCGGGGCGAAGCCGGAGGGGGTCAGCACGAGGCTGTCCACCGGCTGCGCCCTACCCCGCATATACGCGAGGGGGGCGACCTCGATCGTCCCGCGCTCCATGAGCCGGGGCAGCGTGTCGGCGCCGGTCATCTCGAACAGCGCGTCGTACAGGGGCTTCATGTAGGGGTCGATCTTCTCGTAGAGGGTCCCGGGCAGGAACCCCAGCCGCTCGCCCGCCTCGACCGCCGGCCGGGTGAGGATGATGCGCGAGACCTGCTTGTCCTGCAGGGCACGCACGGCCGTCGCGACCGCGAGGTAAGTCTTCCCGGTCCCCGCGGGACCGATCGCGAACGTGACGGTCGCCCGACGCATCGCGTCCACGTAGCGCTTCTGGCCGAGCGTCTTCGGCGCGATCCCCTTCCCGCGGCTCGTGAGCAGCACGTCGCCGAGGACCTCGGTCGGGCGCGCCTCCTCGCCCTTGATGAGCTCGATCGAGCGGCCGACGGAGGCCGCGGTGAGCTCGTGCCCGCGCTCGAGCAGCGCGACGAGCTCCTCGAACAGCAGCCCCACGCGCTCGGCCTCCTCGGCCGGCCCGGTGATGGTGATCTCGTTGCCGCGGACCACGATCTCCGAGTCGAACGCGGCCTCGACGAGCTTGAGCAGCTCGTCGCGCTGGCCGAGGAGCGCGACCATGGTCTGGTCGCCGGGCACGAGGATCTTGACCTGGGTCCGTGTCTCGCCCAAACGCTCCCGTCCGGGGCTCCTCCCCGTTCCCTCCTCGGTCGACGATGGACCGCCGCTCATCCGGCGACCCCCGCTCGCATCGTACCCCGAGCCGCGGGCCCGCTCGCGCCGCTCATCCCGGCGGCCACCCCATCGGCCTGCCGCCGAGCAGGTGCACGTGCAGGTGGTACACGTGCTGCCCGCCCTCGCGGCCGACGTTCGTCACGAGGCGCCAGCCGCGGTCCTCGAGCCCCTCGGCCCGCGCCACCTGCCGCGCCGCGCGGAAGAGGTCGACGAGCATCCCCGCGTGCCGCTCCTCGATCTCCGCCGCCGAGCTCAGGTGCTCCTTCGGGATCAGCTGCACGTGGACCGGCGCGACGGGGGCGATGTCGCGGAAGGCCATCACGGTCTCGCTAGAGAAGAGCACCTCGGCCGGCTCCTCGCCGGCGACGATCCGGCAGAACACGCAGCTCGAGACCGTCACGGCACCTCCCCCGGCACGGGCTTGCGCAGCACGGCCGCCTCTCGCGCGCGCCGGCCGGCGGCCTGCCCGCGGAGCTCGGCGAAGCGCTCGAGCAGCTCCCGCTCCTGCTTGGTGAGGTCGGTCGGCGTCTGGACGCGGATCGTGACGAACAGGTCCCCGCGGCCGCGCCGGCCGAGGCTCGGCAGTCCCTTGCCCCGCAGCCGCACGACCGTCCCCGAGGGCGTCCCCGGCTCGATCCGGATCCGCTCGGTGCCCTCGAGCGTCTCCACCTCGAGCTCGGCCCCGAGCGCGGCCTGGACCATCGGCACCTCGAGCACGGCGAACAGGTCCTGCCCGCGCCGCTCGAAGATCGGGTGCTCGGTGACCCGGACCTGCAGGTACAGGTCCCCCGGCCGACCCCCGGCGACCCCCGCGTTCCCGGCCCCGGAGATGCGCAGCTCCAGGCCGTCGGCGACGCCGGCCGGCAGGTCGACCGGGACCGAGCGCACGACGGCCACGCGCCCGCCGCCGCGGCAGCGACGGCACGGCGTGAGGATCTCCTCCCCCGTGCCATCGCAGGCGACGCACGTTCGGGCGGTCATCACGGTGCCGAAGATGCTGCGGCGGACCTCCTGGACCTGACCGCTGCCCCCGCAGCTCCGGCACCGCATCGGCCCGGTGCCGGGCTCCGCCCCGCTGCCGCCGCACGCCGGGCACGGCTCGAGGCGCTCGACCTCGACCTCCCGGTGGGTGCCGAACGCGGCCTCCTCGAAGCCGATCGAGACCTCCGCGTACAGGTCCTCGCCGGCGCGCGTCCGGGTCCGGCGCGTGACGGTCCGGCGCCCGAACCCCCCGGTGCCGAAGAAGGCCTCGAAGATGTCCGCGACATCGCCGAAGGGGAAGTCCATCGGGCCGGGGCCCTGCCCGTACCGGTCGTACCGGGCGCGCTTGTCGGGGTCGGAGAGGATCTCGTACGCGGCGGCGATCTCCTTGAACCGCTCCTCGGCGTCGTGCGAGCGGTTCACGTCCGGGTGGTACTGGCGGGCGAGCCGCCGGTACGCGCGCTTGATCTCCTCCTGCGTCGCGTCGCGGGGAACCCCGAGGATCTCGTAGAGGTCGCGGATCCGGGCCATGGCCGGCTAGGCGCCGAGCTCGGTCGCGAGCTCGGTCAGCCGGCGGGCGACGGCGCGCACCGAGGCGACGACCGAGAGGTAGTCCATGGCGGTCGGCCCCACGACCCCGATCGTACCGAGCGCGGTCTCCCCCGCCCGGAACGGCGCGGAGACGAGGGCGGCCTCCCACTCGCGCGTCGTCGGGTGCTCGGCGCCGATCGTGACCGAGACGTCGTCCGTCGAGGTGACCTCGCGCAGGAGCCGCACGAGCTCGGACTCCCGCTCGAGCGCCTCGAACAGACGCCGGACGGTCTCCCGGCGCCAGTGCGCGGCCTCGTCGGCCAGGTTCGCCACCCCGCCGACGACGATGTGGTGGGTCCGCGAGCCCTCCTGCATGCGGGCGAGCGCGTCGGAGACCCCGAGCAGGAGCTCGCGCTCGGCGCCGGGCGAGGGGCCGGCCATGCGGAGCGCCGTCGCCCGCGCCTCGGCCACCCCCTTGCCGCCGAGCGCCTCCTGGAAGCGCCGCTCGAAGCGCTCGAGCTCGCCCTCGCGCAGCTCCTCGGGGCGTTCGATGATGAGCTTCTCGACCCCGCCGTGCTGGCCGACGATGAGGATCATCACGGCCTGGCCGAGCTCGATCAGCTCGACGCGCAGGACGGTGTCCTCGCCGGCGGCCGGCGGCACGGCCAGGCCCGCGTACTGGGTGAGGCGCGAGAGCAGCTTCGTCGTCCCCCGCAGGACCTCCTCGAGGTCGAGCACGGTCTCGGCGAAGAACCCCGCGATCGCCCGGCGCTGCTGCTCGCGCAACCGGCCGCCGCTCGGCAGCGTGTCCACGTACTTCCGGTAGCCGGCGTCGGTCGGGATGCGACCGGCCGAGGTGTGCGGGTGGGTGAGGTACCCGAGCTCTTCGAGGGCGGCCATCTCGTTGCGGATCGTCGCGGCGGACACGCCGAGGCCCGAGCGCTCGGCGATCGTCTCGCTCCCGACGGGCTCGCCGCTGCGGACGTACTCCTCCACGACCGCCCGCAGGACGGCCAGCTTGCGCGCACCCAGCTCCGCTTCCACCATGGCGATTAGCAGTCTACCCCGACGAGTGCTAGCGGAGCCGGAGCACGGTACGCTTCCGTGCGATGAGCGAGCGTACGAACGAGGCGGAGGCGTACCGGGCCCACTGGGAGGACGAGCAGGACGGCGCGGCCCTGTACCGCGCGCTCGCCGAGGGCGCCGAGGCCGAGCAGCGCGAGATCTTCCTCGCGCTCGCCGCCGCCGAGGAGCGGCACGCCCGCCACTGGGCGGCCAAGCTCGCCGAGCTCGGCCTGCCCGAGCCGCGCCCCGAGGAGCACCGGCCGAGCCCCCGCACGCGCCTGCTGATCTGGCTGGCTCGACGCTTCGGACCGCGGGCGGTCCTGCCGATCGTCGAGCGCGCCGAGATCGCCGACGCCGGCCACTACGACGAGGTCCCCGCCGCCAAGCCGCAGATGGCGGTGGACGAGCGCATCCACGCGCGCGTGCTCGCCAGCCTGTCCCCCGCCACGGTCCGCGGCGGCATCGTCCGCGGCGAGCGGTGGCACCGGGGCGATGCCTCCGGGGCGCTCCGCGCGGCGATCTTCGGCGCGAACGACGGCCTCGTCTCCAACCTCGCGCTCGTCATGGGCGTGGCGGGCGGCCAGGCCTCCGGCCGCGTGATCCTGCTCGCGGGCGTCGCCGGGCTGCTCGCCGGCGCCTTCTCGATGGGGGCCGGCGAGTACGTCTCGGTCCGCTCCCAGCGCGAGCTCTTCGAGCGCGAGATCGAGCTCGAGGCCGAGGAGATCCGGGTCATGCCCGAGGAGGAGCAGAACGAGCTCGCGCTCATCTACCGGGCAAAGGGCATCCCGAAGGAGGAGGCCGAGGCCCTCGCGAAGGCCATCTTCGCCGACCCGGCGCACGCCCTGGACACGAAGGCTCGGGAGGAGCTCGGCCTGAACCCCGAGGAGCTCGGCTCGCCCTGGGGGGTCGCGATCTCGAGCTTCGTCTCCTTCGCGCTCGGCGCGATCGTGCCGGTGATCCCCTACGTGATCGGCTCCGGCGTCGCGGCCTTCTGGGCGGCGGTGATCGCGGCCGCGGTGGCGCTGTTCGCGATCGGCGCCGGCGTCGGCCTGCTCACCGGGCGCTCCTTCGTGCGGGGCGGCCTGCGGCAGCTCCTCATCGGGGCGCTCGCGGCGACCGCCACCTTCGGCATCGGGCGGCTGATCGGCGTCTCCGTGAGCTGAGCCGGGACAACCGATCGGCGCCCCCGCGCGTCAGGAGGGGCGGGAAGGGGGGTCAGCGCCTGATCGACGAGTGGCAGATCCGGGAGTTCCTCGTGACGGGCTACCCACGGCTCGTCGCCGCCGTGGCGCTCGTGAGCGGCAGCCGTCCGGCCGCGGAGGACGCGGTCCAGGAGGCGCTGCTGCGCGCCTGGGAGCGCTCGGAGCGCGGTGAGCAGATCGACTCGCTCCCGGCCTGGGTCACGACGGTCTCGCTGAACCTCGCCCGCAGCGGCCTGCGCCGGGTCCTCGCCGAGCGGCGCGCCCGCGCCCGGCTCGGCGGGACGGACGCGGGCGAGCTCGAGGAGGCGGACCGGTTGGATCTCGAGCGGGCGCTCGCGGCGCTGCCCCGCCGCCAGCGCGAGGCCGTGGTCCTCCGCTACTACCTGGGCATGGACACGCGGGAGGTCGCCCGGGTGCTCCGCGTGGGCGAGGGGACGGTCAAGAGCACGCTCTTCCGCGCTCGGGCCGCCCTCGCGCGGGCGCTCGGCGTCCCGGAGACCGAGGAGGCGAACGACGTTGACCAGGCTCGATGAGCGGCTGCGGCGCGAGCTGGAGCGGGCCGGCCGGCCGGCCGACCCGACCGGCGTCTACGAGGAGCTGATCCGCCGGCGCGAGCGGCGCCGCATCGCCCGCCGCGTGGAGGCGGGGGTGCTCGCCCTCGCCGTCAGCGTCGGGAGCGCGGTCGGCATCTGGTCGCTCACGCGATCCGGCGAGGGCATCGTGGCGACCCCCGGACCGGGCAACGAGATCGCGGCCGTGCTGTCCGACGGCGACTACCGGCTGACCCTGATCTCCGCGGAGGACGGCTCGGTCCGCACCGTCCTCTCGAGCACGGCCGATCGGATCATCAGCAGCCCGGCCTGGTCACCGGACGGGCGGACCCTCGCGTTCTGGCGTGTTCCCGAGGCCGGCACGGCGCCCGCGGGGCTGTACGTGATCGATCGCGCCGGTGGGGAGCCGAGGCTCCTGTATGGATCGGACCTGTCCATCCAGGACATCAGCTGGTCCCCGGACGGGGGCCGCATCGCGTTCGTCGCCCTGGAGCCCGCCGCCGGCGGCCTGCTCGAGCTCGCCCGGCATGCCGCGTACACCGTGGCGGCCGACGGATCGGATCTGCGCGAGATCCCGCTCGGGGGGATCGTGCAGGACCTCGCGTGGTCACCCGATGGGTCCGTCCTGGCCGTCACCGAGCTCGCCCCTCCCGGCGGGGAGCGGCGCGGCGAGGACATCTACCTCGTGGACCTCGAGACGGGCACCGAGACGCGGCTCACCGACGACGGCGGCTCCTCGGATCCCGCGTGGTCGCCCGACGGGCGGCAGATCGCCTTCATCAGCAGCGGCGGGACGAGGCTCCGGGGGCTCTTCGTGATGAACGCCGACGGGACGGGACGCGAGCGGCTGACCTTCCCGGACGGCGAGGACGGGAGCCCGACCTGGTCGCCCGACGGGCGGTGGATCGCCGTCTCCCGTTCCGTGTGGAGCCCGAGCGGGGCGAGCGGCGCCATCGGCCCGAGCGGCACGTTCGGTGCGAGCGGGGCCCTCGGCGCGAGCGGGCCCATCGGCGGCTCGACGTGCCAGGTGGTCCTGGTCGCGGCCGACGGCTCGGGCGAGCGGGTGCTGGTGGACGGCCCCATCGATGGCGCGTGCGCCACGCAGCTCGCCTGGCGGCCCGCGCCGAGCACCGGGGCCACGGAGGAGCCGACGCCGGGAGCCACCGCCTCACCGGCCGCGACCCCGAGCCCGAGCCCGACCATCAGCCCGACCCCGGTGCTCGATCTCGCCAGCGTGTGCGGCCTCTCGGCGCTGCAGGCCGACTACGACGGCGATGGGGTCCTCGACGTCGCCGTCGTCGCGACCCTCCTCCGGAACGGCGATTGCCCCGAGCCCGGGAAGGGCGAGACCTACCTCGGCATCGGCCTCGGCCAGACCGAGCAGGACGTGGGCGCCGGGACGCTCCGCACGGACCTCACGTTCGGCCCCATCGACTGCGGCGCCGCCGTCGGCTGCCGGGTCTTCGCTGCCCCCGACCTCGACGGGGACGGGGCCGCGGAGCTCGCGGTGGTTCAGGACGCCGGCGCGAGCGTCGAGATCATCGGCCTGTACCGGGCGGAGACCTGCGGGCCGGCCGCGCGGTGTGTCACGGACGCCTGGATCGACCCCATCGAGGTCGACGAACCCGGTGACCCCGCTCTCTCCCTGGAACCCGGACCCGCCCGGATCGTGTGGGGCGGCTCGGTGATGGAGTCCTTCGGCGCCTCCTGCGGCCCGATGCACGGGAGCCCGCCGACCGACGAGACGGGGTTCGTGGTGTGGCGAGCCTCCAGCGATCCCGCCGGCTCGGGCACGACGGTGCACCAGGCGCTCTTCCGGCTCCGGGGGTCACGCCTCGTGCTCCTCGCGACCCACGACTACGCGGCCGCCTCGACGGCCGACCTCCCGCCCGGGGGCGGCGCGGACCTCTGCGGGGCGCCGGTGGCGGGCTCGAGCGGGGACTGAGCCTCAGCCGGCAAGGGCGAGCACGAGCTCGTTCAGCACGAGCATGCCGCGCTCGGTCGGCACGAGCGCGCCGGCCTCCTCGCGCAGGAGGCCGCCCTCGAGCAGTGGCCGGGCGGCGCTCGGCTCCGCCCAGGAGGCCGGGACGCCCTCGAGGATCCGCAGCCGCAGGAACACCTCCTCCAGGTGCGCCTCCTCCGGCCCGAGGCGCTCCTCGCCCCCGATCGGGAGCTCGCCGGCCCCCACCCGACGCAGGTACTCCTCCGGCGGACGGACGTTCCACCAGCGGCGCTCGCCGCGGTGGGAGTGCGCGCCGGCGCCGAGCCCGAGGTAGGGCTCGCGTCGCCAGTAGCCGAGGTTGTGGCGGCACTCGAACCCGGGCCTCGCCCAGTTCGAGACCTCGTAGTGGCGGTACCCGGCCCCGTGCAGCAGCTCGCAGGCGAGCGCGAACATCTCGGCCTGCAGGTCCGGGTCCGGGGCCGGCCGGAGCCCGAGCGCGACCTGGCGCCCGAGCGGGGTCCCCGGCTCGACCGTGAGGGCGTACGCGCTCACGTGCTCGGCCCCGAGCGCGATCGCCTCGCGGAGCGTCCGCTCCCACGACGCGAGCGTCTCCCCCTGCGCGCCGTAGATGAGATCCAGGTTCACGTTGCCGAATCCGGCCTCGCGCGCGGCCTCCATCGCCCGGCGCACCGCGTCCGGCCCGTGCACGCGCTCGAGCGAAGCGAGCACGGCCGGGTCGAAGGACTGCGCGCCCATCGACAGGCGCGTGACCCCCGCCTCGCGCAGGGCCGAGAGCTTCGGCGCGTCCACCGTGTCCGGGTTCGCCTCGACGGTGACCTCGGCGCCGGGCGCCAGGCGGTACCGCTCGCGCAGGGCCGCGAGCACGGCGGCGAGGTCGTCCGCCGGCAGCGTGGTCGGGGTCCCGCCGCCGAGGAAGACGCTCCGGACCTCCTCCTGCTCCCAGCCCGGCGCGGCGAGCTCGGCCTCCCGCACGAGCGCCCGCACGTACGGCGAGCGCAGGTGCTCGAGCCCCGCGTAGGCGTTGAAGTCGCAGTACCCGCAGCGGGTGAGGCAGAACGGCACGTGGACGTAGATGCCGATGCTCATCGACGATCCTGATCCACCCGCAGGGCCTCGATGAACGCGGTCTGGGGAACGTCGACGCGGCCCACGCGCCGCAGCCGCTCCTTGCCCTTCTTCTGCTGCTCGAGCAGCTTGCGCTTACGGGTGATGTCGCCTCCGTAGCACTTGGCGAGTACGTCCTTGCGCTTGGCCTTCACGGTCTCGCGCGCGATCACGCGCGAGCCGATCGCGGCCTGGATCGCGACGTCGAAGAGCTGGCGCGGGATGAGCTCGCGCAGGCGCTCGACCATCGTCCGTCCGTACTGGTAGGCCTTCTCGCGGTGCACGACGCTGCTGAAGGCGTCGACCGGCTCGCCGTGCAGGAGGATGTCCACCCGCACGAGATCGGCCGGCTCGTAGCCCCACGGCTCGTAGTCGAGCGAGGCGTACCCGCGGGTGCGCGACTTCAGCTGGTCGAAGAAGTCGAAGATGATCTCGGCGAGCGGCAGCAGGTAGTGCACCTCGACGCGCGTCGGCGAGAGGTACTTCATGTCCACCATCTCGCCGCGGCGGGACTGGCAGAGCTCGAGGACGGCGCCGAGGTACTCGCTCGGGGTGATGATCGTCGCGAGCACGACCGGCTCCTCGACCCGGTCGTAGGTGCCGGGCGGGGGCATCTCGCTCGGGTTGTGGACGACGATCGTGCGGTCGCCACGGATCACGTGGAACTCGACGTTCGGCGCGGTCGCGATGAGCTCGAGGCCGAACTCGCGCTCGAGGCGCTCCTTGACGATGTCCATGTGGAGCAGGCCGAGGAACCCGCAGCGGAAGCCGAACCCGAGCGCCGAGGAGGTCTCCGGCTCGAACACGAGGGCGGCGTCGTTCAGCTTCAGCTTCTCCAGCGCGTCGCGGAGCGCCGAGTAGTCGCCGCCCTCGGCCGGGAACAGGCCCGACCAGACCATCGGCTTCGGCTCGCGGTAGCCGGGCAGCGGCTCGTGCGCCCGGTCGCGCCCCTGGCTCGTGATGGTGTCGCCGACCCGGACCTGGTGCACGTCCTTCAGGCCGGTGACGAGGTAGCCGACCTCGCCGGGCCCGAGCTCGGGCACGGGGGTGGCCTCCGGCGCGAACACGCCGACCTCCTCGGCCTCCCAGTCCAGGCCGACGGCCATCGCGTGGAGCTCGGCGTGCGAGCGCAGCACGCCGTCCTTCACGCGGACGTAGGCGATGACGCCCCGGTACGGGTCGAAGGTCGAGTCGAACACGAGCGCCCGCAGGGGATCGGAGGGACGGCCCTCGGGCGGCGGCACCCGCGCGATGATCGCCTCGAGCAGCTCGGGCACCCCCTGGCCGGTCTTGCCCGAGACCGCGAGGACCTGCTCGGGCTCGCACCCCACGAGCTCGGCGAGGTCCCGCCTCGTGCCCTCGACGTCGGCCGCGGGGAGATCGATCTTGTTCACGACCGGCACGATGACGAGGCCGGCGTCGCGGGCGAGGTGGAAGTTCGCGAGGGTCTGGGCCTCGATGCCCTGGGCGGCGTCCACGAGCAGCACGGCGCCCTCGCACGCCGCGAGCGAGCGCGAGACCTCGTAGGTGAAGTCCACGTGCCCCGGCGTGTCGATGAGGTTGAGCTCGTAGCTCACCCCGCCCGTCGCGTACGTCAGGCGCACCGCCTGGGCCTTGATCGTGATGCCGCGCTCGCGCTCGAGGTCCATCTTGTCGAGGTACTGCTCGCGCATGTCGCGGGCGGAGACGGCGTGGGTGAGCTCGAGCAGGCGGTCGGCCAGCGTCGACTTGCCGTGGTCGATGTGGGCGATGATGCAGAAGTTGCGGATGCGCTCGGTCTCGGTCACGGTGGCCCCCATCGTACGGGCCGGCGGCCGCGGCGTATCGCCCCTGGTACACTCCACGGCCGTGGCGAACATCAGGTCCCAGATCAAGCGCAACCGCCAGGCCGCCAAGCGGCGCCTGCGGAACAAGTCGGTCCGCTCGGCGCTGAAGACCGCGCGGAAGAAGGTGCGGCTCGCGCTCAGCGAGGGCGACCTCGAGACCGCCCTCGCGCGGGCCCGCGAGGCCTCGCGCGCCTACGACAAGGCGGCCTCCAAGGGGATCCTCCACAAGCGCGCGGCCGCGCGCTACAAGTCCCGGCTCGCCCGCCAGGTGAACCGGGCCCTCGCCGCGGGCGCCGGCGAGGGCTAGGGCTCGGCCGCGATCCGGCCGAGGAGCAGCGGCAGCACGATCCCGGCGTCGGCCCCCGACTTCAGGGCGCGGTCGGCCTCCACGATCTCGGCGTGGATCGCCACGAGCTCCTCGAGCGAGAACCGCCGGGCCTGCTCCCGGTAGCGCCGCGCCTGCCACTCGAAGCGGAGGCCGGCGGCGCGGGTGAGCTCGCCGAGCGGCATCCGGTCCGGGAGGGCGCGGACCCGCAGGAGGTCCCGCAGCCGCGAGGCCAGCCCCCCGAGCACGAGCAGCGGATCCTCGCGCGCAGCGAGGAGCGTCCGCAGCGAGCGCATCGCGCCCGCCGCGTCCCGACCGAAGGCTCGGTCGCACAGGTCCCAGATGTGCTGCTCGCCGAGACCGCGGAACTGGCGCTCGACGTGCTCGCGGGAGATGCGCTCGCCGGGGAAGGCGGAGGCGACCTGCTCGAGGGCCTGCGCGAGGGCGGCGGGGTCCTCCCCCACGCTCTCGACGAGGGCCGCGGCCCCCTCGGGCGAAAGGTCGATCCCCCGCGCCGCCGCCCGGCGCCCGAGCCAGGCCGGGAGGTCCTTGCGGGCGAGCGCGACCTCCCGGACCGTTCCGACCGGCTCGACGAGCTTCGCGAGGGCGGCCGGGGCCTTCCCGCGCTCGGGCACCGTCGCGCAGAGCACGAGCGCGGCCTCCGGGTCCGGCCGGGTGAGGTAGTCGGCGAGCTCGCGAAGGGCCTGGTCCGGCAGGGATCGGCAGCCGGTCACGATCAGGGCCCGCCGCTCCCCGAACAGGGACGGCGTGGCGAGATCGGCGAGCTCGCCCCCCTCCCACGTCCCGGCCTCGACCTCCCGGGCCTTGATCTCGGGACCCACGAGCTCGAGCGCCGCCTCCCGCAGCAGGAACGCGTCGGACCCCCAGAGCAGGTGCACGGGAGCCTTGCGCGGGGTCACGGCTCGGATGCTAGCAGCAGCCCCTGCGGCGAGAAGGTGACGACGATGTCGCCGAGCCGGTCGGTGCGCAGGACCGTCGAGCCCGCGGCGCGGAGCTCGGCGAGGACGCTCGGCACGGGGTGGCCGTAGTCGTTCGGCTGCCCGACGCTCACCACCGCGACCCGTGCTCCGACCTGCCGGAAGAGCTCCGGGAGCGAGGTGTCACCGCCGTGGTGCGGGACCTTCAGCACGTCCGCGGCCAGGGGCGCGCCCGCCTCCAACATCTCCTGCTGGGAGGGCTCCTCGGCATCGCCCACGAGGAGCACCACGTCCTCCCCGAGCGAGATCCGCAGCACGATCGAGTCGTTGTTCGGGTCCGAGTCCGTCCCCTGCGCGCACGCGCGCGGCGCGAGCACCTCGACCCGCAGGTCGCCGACCCGCAGCACCTCCCCCGCCCGCGGGTGGCGCACCGGCAGGTGCTCGTCGGCGAGCGCCCGCAGGAAGGCCGCGTACGAGGGGGAGGGCTCGTCGCACCCCGGCTCGAGCACGAGCCCGACCGGGGTCCGGGCGAAGACCTCGGGGAACCCCGTGATATGGTCGGCGTGGGGGTGCGTCGCGACCGCGAGGTCCAGGCGCTCGACGCCGAGCGCGGCGAGCTCGGTCGCGACCTGCATGGGGTCGGGCCCCGCGTCCACGAGGATCGCCGCGCCGCCGGGGCTCGTCACGAGCGCGGCGTCCCCCTGCCCCACGTCGAAGAAGCGGACCCGCAGGCCGGAGGGCGGCCCCGAGCCGAGCGCCGAGCTCCAGACGAACAGGGGCAGCACCAGGCAGAGCGCCACGACCCCCCGCCGGCCGAGCCGGCGGCCCGAGCGCAGCCAGGCCGCGAGCGCGCCGACGCCGAGCAGGCCGAGGACGAGCACGACCGGCCCGCCCCCCGAGGTGATCCAGGGCACCGGGGCGGTCGACATCCGGTCGGCCACCGCCTCGAGGTAGCCGAGGGGCAGCCGTGCGAGGGCCGCGACGCCTCGGGCGAGGGTGGGCGACACGAGGCCGAGGGCGCCGGCCGCGAGGCCGAGCAGCAGGGCCGGGGAGACCGCCGGGAACGCGAGGACGTTCGCCGCGATCGTCACGAGCGGCACCTCGTGGAAGACCGACAGCAGCAGCGGGGTCACCCCGATCTGCGCGGCGAGCGTGGCCGCCGCGGCGAGCGCGACCGGCCTCGGCAGGAAGCGCAGCCGCTCGGCGATCGGGCTCGCCATCGCGATCATCGAGGCCGTCGCGCCCACGGAGAGCTGGAACCCGACCGACCACACGAGCGCCGGGTCGAGGACCAGCAGGCCGAGGACGGCGCCGGCCAGCACGCTCGCCGCGCTCCGCGGCCGCCCGAGCAACCCCCCGGTGAGCGCGAGGCCGGCCATCACCCCCGCCCGCATCACCGAGGGCTCGGCGCCGGTCAGCACGACGAAGAAGGCGACCGTCCCGAGGCCGAGCGCGAACCGCGCCCACCGCCCGAGCCGCAGCGCGAGGGCGAGCGCGAGCACCGGGGCGAGCACCATCGCGACGTTCCCGCCCGAGACCACGAGCAGGTGCCCGAGCCCGGTCGCGCGGAAGTGCCGGGCCATCGCCTCGTCGAGCCCCGAGTCGTCGCCGAGCGCAAGGCCGAGGAGCAGCCCCGCCTCACGCGGCGGGAACAGCGCGCGGATCCGCCGACCGACCGCGGCGCGGACCGCCTGGGCAGCCCGCACCCACGGCAGGTCCGAGGGGCCGAGGCGCTCGACCTCCGAGGCCGAGACCTGCGCCGCGATGCCCCGGCGCAGGAGCGACTCCGCGAAACCCGCGTCCTCGGGGATCCGGAGCGAGCCCGACACCCGGAGCCGGTCCCCGCGCACGGCCCTCGACGCCTCGCCGTAGGCGCTCACCCAGACGGTCTCGCGGACCGACCAGGCTCGACCGCCGGCGCGGACCTGCCGCACGTCGAGGATCGCGGACCAGCCGCGGTCGCGAGCGCGAGGGTCGGTCCGCAGGGAGCCCTCGAGCTCGACCCGGGCCGGCGCGAGCCGGTGGAGCAGCGCGCCGGCGGTGCGCGCCC
>Ga0101943_1001138_pt1 | contig 26386 bp, 26 predicted proteins | sample DewCreD2012metaG_5_FD_75244 | JGI IMG/M metagenome (GOLD analysis project Ga0101943, IMG submission 75244) | Hot spring sediment bacterial and archeal communities from British Columbia, Canada, to study Microbial Dark Matter (Phase II) - Dewar... ... | reverse complement strand
GGTTCCTGCCCCGTCGGGTTCTCACCTCCTGGCTGGGAGGTGTTTTCGTCAAGCTGTTGGGGATTCCTGCTGTGGAAAGGGGCGAGTGGTGAGTTGGAGGAAGAGGTTCCTGCCGAGTTTTTGGGCAGATCTGCGTGTCTACCCCTGCACGCTGGGAGGCTCGTTCTCCGAATGCCTGGCGAATTTTTTTTTCGAACAGCCTCAGAGGTTTTGAGGGTGTTCGAAAAATCGGTGGGCATCGGGTATAGAATATCCTATGAAATGGCGATGCCCACTCCAAGCGACACTCACTACCCTGACCGTCCAAGACATCTACACTTGGGTGCAACGCTTCTGCCAACAACACCCGCTCCCCAAACGCTGCGGCAGACCTCAAAAGTACCCCGAAACCCTCCTCCTCACCCTGCTCCTGTTCAGCGTGCACGAACACGTCTCCTATCGACGCCTGCTCTTTGCGCTTACGCCCGAACGGTTCCCGAACCAGCCCCTGTCTGCCTTAGGCGCCCTCGTCTACCGCTTCCATCCTCTTTGTGCCCAGCGGGTGCATCAACTCCTCAGTTGTTTTTTGTGGTGGTTATGGATGCGGGGTCTCTGGGCGTTTTTTTTCGAACACCCCCTGAGGGGGGGTATACTGCATGATGAAATGGCGACGGAAGATGAGAAGTGGTTGACCGAGAGTGAGGCGCGTGTAATCGCCGAGCAGGCTCGCCGGCTGATAACCGCGGTGGAACAGGTCATTCTGGGCAAGACCGACACCGTGCGGATGATGGTGATTGGGCTGCTCAGTCGCGGACATCTGTTGATAGAGGATATTCCGGGGGTAGGCAAGACGACACTTGCACGCGCGATTGCTCGTGCAATAGGTGGTCAGTTCCGCCGCATTCAGTTCACACCAGACCTGTTGCCTGCTGATGTGACGGGTTCGGTCATCTACAATCAAAAGACAGGGCAGTTCGAATTCCATCCGGGACCGATTTTCGCCAATATTGTGCTGGCGGATGAGATCAATCGAGCAACGCCTAAAACGCAATCGGCGTTGCTGGAGGCGATGGAGGAACGCACCGTCTCTATCGAGGGCACCTCGCATCCCTTGCCGGAGCCGTTTCTGGTCATTGCCACGCAGAACAATATTGAGATGGTGGGTACTTATCCCCTGCCCGAAGCGCAAATGGATCGCTTTTTTGCACGGGTATCGCTGGGTTATCCCTCGCCTGAGGTGGAGGTGCGTATTCTGCAGACACGCCAAGTCCATTCCCCGCTGGAGGCGCTACAGCCTGTGCTCACGCCTGAGCAGCTGCTGGCGTTGCAGGAGGCGGTACGGCGTGTGTATGTCAGCCCTGCGGTGCGCCGTTACATTGTCGAGGTGGTCACAGCAACACGCCATCACCCGCAGATTGCTCTGGGGGCAAGTCCGCGCGGCTCGCTTGCTTTGATGACTGGTTCGCAGGCGCTGGCGGTTCTGAACGGGCGACACTATGTGATCCCTGACGATGTGCAGCGCATGGCGATCTCGGTGCTGGCGCATCGACTCATTGTACGTGCGGATGTGCATGGGGCGCTGCCACGTGGCGAGCAGGTCATTCAGCAGATATTGAAGCAGGTGCCTGTACCCGTGGAGGGAGGGAATCAGGGGTGAGTACCGATAGCCTACGCCATGCGAAGCTTATGGCGCTGATGGCAGCGACTTCCTTTATCTTCTGTTCAGGGGTAATGACTGGCAACCGCCAGATGTACTGGATGGCAAGCCTGCTGGGTGTGCTGATTGCAGGCATGTATCTACTGGTTCACTGGTGGAAGCCGCAAGTGAGTTTCTCGCGTCAGCTACCTGCGGAGGTGCAAGAGGGTGAGCCGTTCGCTATCACGGTGGTGATAGCGACACCCGTTCACTTCGTCCCCCTGTTGTATACATGGCAGGATCACCTGGCACCCGCTCTGGATGTCCAGGAAGATACCCCCATTTTTGTGCCCGGTCGGCGGGCAACGGTGTCTTACCGTGTAATCCCCCTGCGTCGTGGCGAGCATTGGATTGGTCCATCGGAACTGATTATTTCTGACCTGCTGGGGCTGTTTGAAGTGCGGCGTGTGTTGCCGATTACGGATCATGTGCTGGTGTTGCCTCGCCCTATACCGCTGCCCAATCGAATCTGGGAGGGTGGGGGATTGGGACGCACACATCCGGTTTCGTCGCGCCGCGTACTGAAAGGTGAAGGGACAGACTGGCATGGCACACGCGAATATGTCCCCGGCGATCCGCTCCGCAGAATCAACTGGCGTGCCACAGCGCGCCACCAGAGCTGGCATGTCCAACAGTTTGAGACAAGTCACCTGGCACCTTTGCTGGTCGCTATCGAGCTGGCACCACGCTGGCAGCATGAATCGGATAGCTTCTCACCCGATTTTGAGCGGGCAATACGCCATATCACATGGCTGGTGATGGAGACTCCACGCAACGGAATGCGAATTCGCCTCACAGGACCTGGCTGGGATGGCGTGGAGGTGGAAAACGCTTCTCTGAACGAGGTGAGGAACGCGCTGCGGGCGCTGGCACGACTCCAGCCCGAATCGACTTTCTCGCTAGCGCAGCAGCTGCCCACGCTGGTGCAACAGTATGGTAGGCAGTATACTCTGTGCCTGTTCGTGCCTCCTACTGAGCGCAGACATTACGAGTCGCTGATTCAGCCCTATTTGCAGCAGGGTTATTGCATTCAGGTTTATGCGTGAGACGAGGCAGGAGCCCCCGGCGCGATGGGTGTTGATCGGTACGCCTGTCCACGCAGGCATTGCGATGGGTATCGGCGCGCCGCTCTATCTGCCTACCCCTGGCATGCCCATCTGGTTAGACCCGCGACTGTTCGCTCAGGACGAGGAGGAATGGCTCGCCATAGAATATAAGATGCCCGCAGAACCCGTGGAAGTGGTTGCGATGGTGCATCGGCTGGACGATGTGCCGCCTTTGCTGGCACCCTATGTGCGGGTGGTGGGCTGGGTGGTGGAACAGGAACCGGTGCCGCCCCTGCCGAGTGTCCCCATCGTGCAAGTGCCTCGCCTGCCGCGTATTCTGCCACCCGAGTCTCTAACCATCATCGATGGCAACGCCGGTATGGTCTATATCAAACCAAGCGTGCAAACATTAAACCGTTATCAGGCACAACTGTTGCGCGTAGCAACGCACACCCGCTTTTATCTGGAGACAGAGCATCTCCTTGTTCGCACCTGGGATGGGCGTGAGTTGCCAGTAGGTGCATTGCTGCAAGGCTGGGACGCCGTTGGTGAGGCAATACAGTATGGTGCGGATTTCGTGGTGGTGGCAAGCCACAACCCCCCTGCGGACCCTGTGGCACTGGGGCAAGTGCTCGGAGGTAAGCCACTCTGGTGGATAGCCCCTGCCGATTCCCTGTGGGAGGAGACGGTACTTCCCTCGCTCTGGAAATGGAGTGCCTCAATACGGCTGACCTGCCTGCTGGAACAGCCATCCAGCTTGGCACCGGCACAGGTCGAGGACTGGTGGCACGACATGGAACGGGCACGAGAGTTGCTAAGGCGGGAACACCAGCCACTTGGACAGCTGGAAGTTGGTCTGGCTATCCGATGGTGTCAGCCACGCGCAAAGCCGCCGCCAGATGCCAAATCGCCACGAATTAAAACCCTATGCTGGTTCCAGCTTGACCTGGGCCGACGCACGACGGTGGAGGCGCTGCTTGCACAGCAGGTCTGGGCGATCCGACATGGTAAGCTACGCGCGCTTACATTGAGCGAGCCGAAACCTCTCAATTTAGCCGTCGCGCTCGGGATGCAACCCCATGCGCTACTAACACGACCTGAACATGTGCAACGCACTAAGCAACAGGTTGCCCTGTTAGGCGTCGACGAATGTCACCACTGGCTTCTTCAGCGACTGTCGGCATGGGACGAGCAGGCCCTTGCGTCTCAACCGGAGACCTGGCTGGCGATGCGTACAGGCTAAGTCTCGAGGTGAGCTGGGTATCATTCTAAAAAGAGGCGCATCGATGTTGGTAGAGGCACATGAGTTTGTTCGTCCTTTTCGGGTAGGCATAGGGCAGATCAAGCCATTCAAGGGCGATTACAAACGCAATCTGGAGCGAATTGGCGTCTTGATGGCACAGATTGTGCAGGAAGCCCTGCCGGTGGATGTACTGGTGCTGCCTGAGACGGTGACCACTGGTTATTTTATTGAGGGGGGGGTGCGCGAGCTGGCGATGCCTGCCTCTCAACTACTCCATGACCTGGCACAACTTTACGCTGACCACAAGCCGAACCGCGGAATGGATATTTGTCTGGGGTTTTATGAACGGTATCGTGGTGAAGATTATAACGCTGCACTCTATGCCACTTTAGAGCCGGAACCTGCACAGTCACGGATTTTGCATGTGCATCGCAAATTCTTTCTTCCGACCTATGGTGTGTTTGAGGAGGAACGGTTCGTTGCTCGGGGCAGCCGTCTCGATGTGTTTCCCACGCGATTCTGTCAGGCAGCCATCCTGATCTGTGAGGATGTCTGGCATTCGGTGACCCCAATGATTATAGCATTGAAGGGTGCACAGGTCATCTATGTGCCCACGGCTTCACCGGGACGCGGATTTCAGGGTGAACAAGTTGAAAATGTTGCGGCCTATGAGCGAATGCTGACCCAGATAGCCAGTGAGCACTCGCTTTTTGTCATTCAGTCCAGCTTGGTTGGATTCGAAGGCGGCAAGGGATTCGTGGGTGCCTCGTTGGCTGTAGACCCCTTTGGCAGGATAATCGCGCAGGCACCGCTGGGACAGGAAGCGTTGCTGATCGTCACGATAGACCTCGATGATGTAGCAATCGCTCGTGCCCAGTTGCCGCTGCTGTCCGACTTGCGCTCCGTGCTTCCTGATATTGCGCTTCAGATTAACGCGATCGTTTATCAGGAACGGCTGGCGTAGCTTTGCGGTATAATCTTTTAGTGGAGGTAATCGACTATGCGCCAACGCGGTTTGCCAATCGGTCTTATCGGGCTGATAATGATATTGCTCGCCTTTGTCATCTGGTACGGCTGGAGTACGCAAATAGCTCCCTATCAAGCGGAGCAGCGGGCACGACAACAGCAAGAAGAAGCGACCACGCCGCCTCCCTCGGAGGCAGAACTGAAGGCACAGCTGGAGAAGAACAGGCAACTGGTCCAGGGGCAGCCCGCTCCGAAACCGACCCCCGAGACGCCGAAGCCACCGACTAAGCCACAACTGCCCAAGCCTGATCCTTCCCGTGAGGTAGTGGAGTACTGGTGGAAATATACTCCAGAACAAGATAAAAAATGAGAAAACAATCTGGTGTCAGGAGGAGCAACGATGCTCTCACGTGCGCTGGTGCTACGGGTGGCAGAGTGGCCCCCGTTTAAGCAATGGATCACACATAGCCCGATGACGCGTGGGTTGGTCAATCGCTTCATCGCTGGTGAAGACCTTGATACTGCTATCGGGGTCACCCGTCAGCTTAATGCGCAAGGTTTCCTTGTTGCCCTTGATTATCTGGGTGAGGCAACGACACGCCCCGAGGAGGCGGCAAACGCTGCCCGCCAGTATAGCATCCTGCTGGAGCGAATCGCTGAGACAGGTGTGAACGCCTGTATCTCCATCAAGCTCACCCAGTTGGGACTTGATCTGGGCTATGAGTTGTGTCGTCAGTATCTTAATTATGTACTGAAAACAGTATGCGACTTGAACAACTTTGTCTGGATCGATATGGAAAGCAGTCGGCACACGGATGGCATCCTGAATTTGTTTATGGAGATGTATCCACGCTATCCGAATAGCGGCACAGTGCTGCAAAGTTATCTGTATCGTACGCCTGCCGATCTGGAGCGGTTGCTGGAACTTGGGGCGCGCATTCGCCTAGTGAAAGGAGCTTATGCGGAGCCTCGCGATGTCGCTTATCCCGATAAGCGTTCGGTTGACCGTCAGTTCAAGGTGTTGATGGAACGCCTGCTGGAACGCGGACATGAGCCAGCAATTGCTACCCATGATGTGCGGCTTATCCAGCATGCCAAGCGCTATGCCGCTGAGCTTGGATTGCGTCGTGATCAGTTTGAGTTTCAGCTGCTCTACGGTATCAGTCGCGAGTTACAGAAGCAACTTGTTGCGGAGGGCTACCGCACCCTGATTTATGTACCTTACGGGGAGCAGTGGTATCCCTACTTCTCGCGCCGATTAGCTGAGCGTCCCGCTAATCTTTACTTCATTCTGCGCAATCTGTTTCGTAAATAGCTATTCGTCTGCTTTTTCCTTTTTCTTCTTGAGGAACATATCTCTCTCTTTGATGAGCGGTAGAATTTGGCGAAATTCGTCGGTGCCCGCTTGATAGAGCCATTCGTAGGTCACCGATTCGACGCTGGTAACAGTTGCCCCTGCGTGTTGAAGCCGAAGCAGTGCATATTTCCACTCGGGCTTGCCGCGACTGGCAATCGCATCGTAAGGCACATGCACCTGATAGCCCGCCTTAAGCAGATCGAGAGCCGTTTGCATGATGCAAATATGCGCTTCGATGCCTGTAAGCACCACCTGCTGTCGCCCTGTCTCTTGCAAAGCCTTGGTAAATGGCTCTGCACCAAGACAGCTGAAACAAAGTTTATCCACCGGGGCAGGCTGTTCCGATAGCAATGATTGAATCATTGGAACAGCATCCCCCAGTCGTTCGCGATTCTGAAGCGTTACCAGGATGGGAACATCAAGCATCTGGGCAACCTTTATCAGAAACGCGACATTATGTTCTATGAGATCGCGTACTTTGATCATCGAAAGGAACGGCTCTTGCATATCGACCACAATCAGTACCGACCGTTCGCGGCTTAATAGAAGTTCTGAGCGTTCCATTCTTAACTCACCTCCAATTGAATAACGGTATTGGCAGAATCTGGCAGGGGGTGAGGAACCTGAACGAACACCTGATTGTTTGCATGGCGAATCTTTACAGGCTCGCCTGTGGCAAGCAAGCACGCCTGCTTGATTCGAGTGGCAGACATCGAGAGAGCCAGATATGAGTGTTCGGGAGGATTCCAGATATGGAGATAAATTGAACCGTTGGTTCGTGTGGCGGCTCCCCAAGGAGTTGAGCTAAAAACCCGCCCTCGGGTCCCATAAATTGCTTTCCCATTTGCCCGCAGCCAGCGTCCAACAGCTTCCAGGCGTTCTATGTGCTCAGCCTGGATGGTACCGTCAGGCTTCGGTCCCACATTCAGGAGGAGATTTGCATCTCGTCCCGCACATTCAGCAAGCAGGCGGATAAGGTGTTCCGGGGATTTATGGTTATGATCATGCGCATTATATCCCCAGCTGTTATTGATGGTCATGCAGGTTTCATAAAGCACACCCTCAGTAGGCATTGCCTTATTGAACCCTGCCGTGTTTTCGCCAGGCAAATCTTGCTCAAAGGTCTGAATATCCTCATCAGGTAGTGGTTGCTGATGGTGATTATTGCCAATTAGTATGCCGGGTGCGATCCGGCGTATTGCCTGATAAAGCTCGCTGAGCCGCCAAGTGGTATCGAGATTTTCGGGCTTATGCCAGCAACCGTCGAGCCAGATACCGATTGGCTTATATTTGCGTACCAGTTCCAGCACCTGTCCGTGCCAGTAGCGCGTATAGGTTTCCCAGTCGGTGTTGTAGGCTACATGATGCCAGTCCAGGGGGGAGTAATAGAAGAATATTGCTACTTTTTGTCGGCGACATTCACGCACTAATTCACCAATTGCATCTCTCTTGAAGGGAGTGTTGGTAATTTTGTAGTCGGTCAAAGCGGTATCATACATGCAAAAGCCATCATGGTGTTTGGCTGTGATTGTAATATAGCGCATCCCGGCTCGTCTGGCAATGGAAACCCATTCACGCGGGTTGTAGAGGACAGGATTGAATTGTTGGGTCAATTTTTCATACGCGTGAACAGGTATCTTTTCATGATACATGACCCACTCACCACGTTCGAGCAGGGAGTAGATGCCCCAGTGAATGAACATCCCAAACCGCATGTTCCGAAACCTTTTATGCGCTTGCTGACGGACTGTATCCATAATTACATAGACCTCCTTCCAGAAGGATTTCGCCTTTTAGTTCTGGGTTCCTGCCATGTAGGAGGTTTTCACATGAAAACCTCCCCTAGAACCCTTCGGGGGCAATTATCTCCAGAATTCGCCCCAGCTCCTCCTCTGAATAAAACTCGATCACCAAACGTCCAGCACCGCCTTCCATATAAACAAGCTTGACCTTTGTGCCCAGATAGGCGCTCAGATTCTGCTCCAAAGCCTTCACCTCCGGGGGAGGCATCGAAGGGAGCGGATGGGTGCGGGGTCCGGGATGAATCGGCTGCTCAGTTGTGCGTAATTCGCGCGCACGCAGTTCAGTCGCTCTCACGCTCAAACCATCTGTGGTAATCTGCTGCCACAGTTGACGCTGTTGAACAGGATCCCTGACCATCAACAATGCACGCCCGTGCCCTTCGCTAATCAAACCACTACGAATGCTTTCCTGAATGTAATCAGGTAGTTGAAGCAAGCGTAGCGTGTTGGAAATAGCGGGAACACTCTTTCCCACCCGCAGCGCCACCTGCTCCTGGGTTAACCCAAATTCCTCCATCAAATGCTTATAGGCAAGGGCAGCATCGATTGGATTGATATCCTCTCGCTGGAGATTCTCGATCAAAGCCATCTCCAACATCTGTTGTTCTGAGGGGGTGCGCACAATCGCCGGAAGCCGTTTCAGTCCAGCCATTTGTGCGGCACGCAGGCGGCGTTCTCCTGCGATTAGCGTGTACTCTTCAGCTCCTTCCTGTCTGACAATCACGGGCTGCAGTAAGCCGACCTGTCGGATCGATTCGGCTAGCTCGCGCAGGGAGTCCTCGTCGAATACCCGCCTTGGCTGGTACGGATTCGGACGTATTTGGTCAATCGGAATCTCCTGTACCAGATTGCTTTCCAGCTCACCTTGTGAAAGCAAGGCACTTAAACCCTTACCGAGACCGCGACGTGCCATACTCTTTCACCTCCTGTGCAAACGCTTTGTATGCGATAGCGCCTCGGGAGCGTGGATCGTATTCCACAACAGGCTGTCCGAAGCTGGGGGCTTCCCCAATACGCACATTCCGCGGGATCACCGTGCGTGCAACTTTCGCACCAAAAAACTTGCGCACTTCCGCTTCTACCTGCTCCGATAGCTTTGTGCGCGGGTCATGCATTGTCAGCACCACCTTCCAAATCTCAAGTGATGGATTTAAATGCTGGCGAACCAATTCAACGGTCTGCATAAGGCGAGACAAGCCCTCCAGGGCATAATACTCACACTGGAGTGGCACAATCAGTCCGTCCGCTGCCACCAGGGCATTAATGGTGAGCAGCCCAAGCGAAGGTGGAGTATCGATGATAAGCCAATTGTAGCGTTCGCGAAGGGGCATGAGCAGAGAGCGTAGTACCGTTTCACGCGCGATTCGGGTGGCAAAAAGTAAATCGATCCCAGCAAGATCAATGCTGGCAGGAACAAGGTGTAGACGAGGGCGTCCAGAAGAAATGATGGCGTCCTCGAAGAGGCACTCTTCTTGCAACACCTCGAAGAGGTTATGCTCTGGTTCGTGTGGTGCAATGCCCAATCCGCTGGTGGCATTCGCCTGAGGATCGGCATCGATGAGGAGCACCTCGTCACCCTGCACAGCTAACTGCGCCGCCAGATTGACGGCTGTGGTGGTCTTACCCACACCGCCCTTCTGGTTCACAATCGCTAGAACCCAACCTCTGGTCACCACGGAGGTTTACTTCACCAGAAGGGCATCGATTCCTGCAAAAACGGGTGCCTGGGACAGAAAGGTCCCCCTGAACAGCAGTGGGTTACCGGAGACGGTCCGCCAACATTCGCCGAATAATAGCACTAATGACCATCTCGGCGGAAATGGAGTATTCACCCGTTTCGATAAGTTGCTTCAATTCCTTCACACGCTCGGCCCGAATATCCGGCATGCTGCTAAGTTCTTGAGCCACCTCTCGGGCAAGCCGCATGTTCTCCTCTGCAGAAACCTGCACAGGTTCAGGTACATGCTCCAGAGGCTGAGTCGCCCCTTGACGGCTCTGATAGTATGCCGCGACCGCCTTCCGCACTTCCTCTAATGAGATTTGCATCATTCTGCCTCCTTCTCTTGCTGATTATACCCAGCAAGCCGGAGACAGGCAACCCGGCTATCTGCCACTTGCAGGCAGACCCATGGGCTTTGCGTCCCTGCATTGCTGCAGGTTTGCCCTTTTCTGCCTCGGCTTACTTCACTCTCGATTATCGGCAAGCGCTTTCCGAATCTTGAGTCCGTCTATTTTCGGCATAAGATGCAGCTCTCTGGAGTCTATACGCGCGCTTGCTCCAGAATCCTGCGCAAACGCTGAATCTCGTCGCGCAAAATAGCTGCCCGTTCGAATTCCAATGCCTTCGCTGCTTCCCGCATCTCCTGCTCCAGTTTATTAATCACCAGTGGTAAATCCTCAAAGGCAACCCGATCCGTATCAACCACACGATAGGTTTCCCGCTCTTCGGCAACCCGATAGGCACGAACTGTCTCACGAACTTCCTTATGAACCGTCTCGGGTTCGATACCATGCAGGCGATTATACTCCATCTGGATCTGGCGGCGGCGGTTCGTTTCATCAATCGCGCGCTGCATCGAACCTGTAATACGATCAGCATACAGAATGACCTGCCCGAACTTGTTGCGGGCAGCACGCCCGATTGTCTGGATGAGCGATGTTTCTGAACGCAGAAACCCCTCCTTGTCAGCGTCCAGCACCGCCACCAGCGAGACCTCCGGCAAATCTAACCCTTCGCGCAGCAGGTTGACCCCCACCACCACATCATAAACGCCGAGGCGGAGATCACGCAAAATCTCCGCACGCTCCAGCGTCTGCACATCCGAGTGCAAATATTGTACCCGAATGCCCAGCTCCTGCAGATATTCTGTCAGGTCCTCCGCCATCTTTTTGGTCAGCGTAGTAACCAGCACCCGTTCATCACGGTCAATACGCCGCCTGATTTCGGCAACAAGGTCATCAATCTGTCCTGCTGTAGGGCGTACAATGATTTCAGGATCGACCAACCCTGTAGGGCGAATAATCTGCTCCACGATCTGCTGGCTGACCTGCCGTTCAAAGGGACCTGGCGTTGCCGACACAAAAATCACCTGCCGTACGCGCTCCAAAAACTCCTCAAAACGCAACGGGCGGTTATCCATTGCGGAGGGCAGCCGAAAGCCATATTCAACCAGTATCTTCTTGCGTTGTAAATCACCGTTATACATGCCACGCAGTTGCGGCACTGTTTGATGTGATTCGTCAATAAACACAATAAAATCCTCAGGGAAGTAGTCCAGTAGGGTATAGGGAGGCTCGCCGGGCTTGCGCCCATCAAAATAGCGCGAGTAGTTCTCGATGCCGTTGCAGAAACCCAGCTCGCGCATCATTTCGATATCCATCTCGGTACGCTGGCGAATACGCTGCGCTTCCAGCAACCGCCCCTGCGACTCGAAATAGCGAACCTGCTGTTCCAGTTCTTCACGAATCTGGTCGATAATGCTCTCCAGCCGATCCCAGGGCGTCATATAATGGGTGGCTGGGAAGAAGGTGGCACGCTCCAGCTCCGCCACAATCTCACCCTTAAGTGGGTCATACTCGTAGATGCGCTCCACCTCGTCGCCAAACAGCTCGATACGGGTTACCAGCTCCTCATCGGCTGGCTGCACATCGATCACATCGCCTCGAATGCGGAAAGTGCCACGCCCCAGCACCATATCGGAGCGCACATACTGCAGTTCCACCAGCCGCATCGCCAGCTCACGCGGACACAGAGTGTCGCCGCGTTTGACCGTGATGATACTGCGCAAATATTCCTGCGGCGAACCAAGTCCGTAAATACAGGAGACGCTGGCAACCACAATTACATCACGACGCTCCAGCACCGCTTGTGTCGCCGCATGACGCAAACGGTCAATCTCATCATTAATCGAAGCGGTTTTTTCGATATAGGTATCTGTTTGTGGAATATAAGCTTCTGGTTGATAGTAGTCGTAGTAGCTGATGAAATATTGCACTGCGTTTTCAGGGAAGAAGGCGCGAAACTCCTGACAGAGCTGGGCGGCAAGCGTTTTGTTATGCGCGATGACCAGTGCCGGGCGCTGCACCTCGGCAATGACGGCAGCCATCGTGAAGGTTTTGCCCGTGCCTGTCGCCCCCAACAGCGTCTGAAAATCATAACCCTTGCGCAGCCCCTCCACCAGTTTTGCAATCGCTTGAGGCTGATCTCCACGCGGAGTGAACTCTGAATTCAGCTTGAACATCACATCCAAGAGTCTACCTTAAAACAGAGATCATGAGGGCAATCAGCAGGTACTGAGCTAAAATTCGGCGCTTGGTAAGGGCAATTTGGCAGGAATCTGGCTGAGACTGGTTGTATTTTCTGGCAGAGGTGGGGCAATTAATTAAGCAGAGAGGCAAACAAATGCCCCTTCAGAAAAACAACGATGGAGGTGGACAGAGATGACACGATTGAAAACGCGACGGGCTTGGCGAAACAATGGCATCTTGTTGCTGGGCGCAACGGTTGGACTGAGCCTGCTGACAACAGCCATAGCGTTAAGTTGGCGAGTACCACTTCAAGATAGTTCCCCTCGCCCCTGGGAGATGGCTCCCATGATTATCGCCTCGAAGGGTGAAACACTCTTCTTCATGACGACCTTATCTGTACCCGCTTATCAAGAAACCACTGCAGGTGCAGAGGTGGTTCGTCGTCCTCTTTGGCATGCATTAGGTGGCCGCATTCTCTACATGACCGAAGAGTGGGTAGTTTATCGCACACCGAACATGGAAGGGATATACCTGCTTTACTGGGAAAGCACAGATCGGCGCCAACGCTTTGGCGTTTTGATCAGGGTTAAGGAGCATCCCATAGGGGACCAGACCTTGCCACGCAGTGAATTTGCGGGATATTATGGTGCTTATGTCCCTCTTATCAATGGCTCTGAAGCCCCCACGGCGCTCTTCCTGGCGCGTGCTCGCACCAAAAAACCAGATCGCCCCGCTCCACCCGATTTTATGGATAACCAAGGCAATATAGACATCGACCTGCCTCTTAGACCGATTCTGCCCCGCCCTAACAGACCTTGTCAAGGCAATAACCGCACGAACGAAAGCGTTCAAATAGAAAACGCTCAGTGGCGGGAGCTGGCAGGTACATTGACCATTGATGCGCAACTGGCGGCGTCCCTTCGTGAATTATTAGGCATCAGTGTTAGTGTTGGTACCACTATCAACGTGTACGCCGAATGGCGTCGTGTAGTCAGGTTTAGAATGGTGGATTGCTATCGATGTGAAAATGGAGCATGGAGATGGGTTGGTTCACGCGTTGAGTATGAAACCTGCACCTATTTGGAGGGGTATACACCTCCTTGGATATGTAGGGCAGTAGATCTCGGTGTTTTGACCAACTTCATATGCCCAAAAGAGCCAATTTATGATAAAAATTGTGTTTCAATCGGTGATTGTCCTTGCCCACCAAACGCCCCTATCATTGTGGGACCAGGTTACAAGCCGTGCTCTAAGATGACGGGTGAATAGCAAGTCTTACTGGCTTATCGGAGACCATCCAAGTGATAAAGGTTGCCGAAGGCATATGTCGCTCAGACTGTAGTTGCGATGGTCAGCGGCTACCCAGACCCGTTGAGGAAACAATCTTCGTTTATAAGTGCCAATAAATGCTTGGGGTAGCATGACCAGTCGTGCTACCCCTTCTTACCGCTTGGGAAGAGGAGGAAACATAACATGACACTGCCAGCAAGGTTATCGGTCCTATTGTTAGTGCTTGGCACCTTAAAAATCGGCTACATGATAGAGCAAGAGGTGGTACCAGCGACATCGGCTGCTGCAGTGCGCCCCGCAAAGACTCTCCAGGAGCAACCTGAAAAGCTATCTTCTCGGTCCAGCCAGCGACAGAGCTACTACGATCAACGCGAGCGTGTGGCATCAACCCTCACTTTTGAGTGGCAGTGTGAGGATCGCTATCCTGAGTCGGGGGGTTCGAACAATGGTGAACAGGATCCCTCGCAGGTGTCAAGCCTCTCTTTTACCAGCATCTATCACATCACGCGCACACCTGAGCTGACCCGCATACAAGCATCTATAGAAATAATAAAGAAAATGCCAGAGAGCGATTCGTACCCTCTACAAAAGGCTGATCAGCCTCTCCGCTGGGATTGCTACTACTTAGGCAAGACTGGCGAAACATTGCTCTATGCCACACGCCGTAGCGACGGAACCATCGGATCGGTGGCAATCGCTTCCCCTGGCAGCAACGGCTTTGGACTCGATTTACCGTTTATGGCTTCTCCATTGGGCGATCTCGTGTTCTTAGCCTGAGTATCCCCCCTGCGCTTGATGGGGGCAGAGATATCTGATTGGAAATTGCGCGAAGTCAACGAGCAGGAGTGGGTGTTCGAATTGAAACCCACAGATGAGCAGAAGGCGCAACGGAAAGGGCTCTTACGCTTCGATCGAGTCGAGGTGCGGCTAAGTCGTCAGCATGGAGATGCACCAGCATTTGTAGAGATTACGCGGAATGGTGCGGTGACGCGATGGCGGTCGCTGGCTTACAAACAAATTCAAGGAGTGTGGATGCCCACGCAAGTGCTGTTAGAGTATCCATCGTCCAACCTTGAAATGCGAAGCCTTTACTCACTGGTGAACGCTAAGCGTACCGAAGGAGTGGTGTTCGATATTCCTTATGGTACGCCCGTGACCGATTGGCGCAGAAAGGGGCTAAGACTGTGGAGCGAAGACACCGCCATCTGGTCGATTAGCTTACACCACAAGCCAGCAGAGAATCCCAGTGTCCCAGGAGAGTCCCCAGAAATAAAAGAGTGGCAACCTGGCCTGGAGCGGAGCCTCTGGCGCGAGATGCATCGGCAGAACGAAGCTGTCACATCCCCCAGTGATAGACGGTAGCCCTCTGTTCACTATCCGATTCAAGCAGGAATCCTGGATGAAGGTGTAGAATCTGCAAGGGTGAAGGAGGGCAGCGGTGCATGTCCTATTGTTATCAGACGGGCGGAGGGATTTAGCGTCTCCTGCAGCGCATTCCATTGCGCTTGCGGGGAACTCTGTACGCGAAGGGGGCACAGCATGAACCCCTTCTGCCTTGATGACCTGCCTCCCAGCCAACCACCCCCCGAACTGCTGCGTGCCGTGCGCATCGCCCTAAGACAGTTCAACAGGGACTTCACCCCTGCCTGCCCTGACCGCAGCGAATGGCAACACGATTGCGAGCAAGAAGCGTGGGTCGCTGTGCTGACAAGCGCATCCCGCTATCGCTGCCCGAAGCCACCGCCCACCAATCCAGAAGCCCATTATGTGCTGTGGCTAGCCAGCAAAGCGCTCAAACGGTTGAAGCGATACCACGCCCAAGAAACAGGCTACTACAAGCGCATCGTACCGATAGTGGTGGAGACAGAAGAGAGTGAGGCAGAGGAGATGGAGTTTGAAGACGAGCGGGCGCAAGCAGAAGTGGAGGCGGTGCTGGAGCGGGTGTTACTGGAGCAGGTCTTAGCCCAGTTATCCTCTCATTTGGATGAGGTGGATTGGGCGGTGTTGGAGGGGATGCTGGCAGGCAAGTCTCAGGTATCAATTGCGCAGGAATTGGGAATAACCCAACAGGCAGTGAGCAAGCGTTTGGGCAAGATTTGCCGTTTGGCATGGGAGATTTTGGAGGAATCTGGCTGAGACTGGTTGTATTTTCTGGCAGAGGTGGGGCAATTAATTATGCAGAGGGGCAAACAAATGCCCTTGCGAGAGACAATAACGATGGAGGAGGATGAGGATGAAACAGTGTCGGTTGCTGCTTGGCATAACAATGATGCCAATGGCTAGCTTGCTGATCCTGTCCTCAGGGAACGCTCAAGGAGACCCTTATTGCAATGGAACTGACTATCCGTGTCCAGCGGTGCAGGACTGCAGGAAAGCAGATTTCCTTTACTTTCGTGCCGTCTGCACAACCCCAGGTCCTAGGTTATGCTGTCTCTATCTCGAGGTTCATTATGCCTGCAAGATAGGAGGTTGTGGCGGCAGCCAAGGATGTGGTACGACAGTGGAAACTTACTCGCCGACTGGTTTCACCCCCATACGCGCTAACTGCCAGCAGGGCGGATCTCTTGAAGATGGAACTTGGGCACGATGTGGAGATTGGGTAATAAAAGTTGACCCAGGAGGTAAGCACGCGACAATTACAGGACCGATTGGTGATCCCGTTGAGGTCTTCCCTCCACCATCTTGTGGCAAGCCACCCATCTTCACGGAATCCGAATGTTATACCTGGGTAAAACATGCTCTGCCCATAGTCAGGTGGTAGTATGAACCACCTGACTATGGAAAGATATCTTTTATATAGTATTAGGAGGCAAAATCATGATACGACTTTGCAGAACAGCTGCTTTACTAATAGGCATGTGCTTCCCACATCTGTTGTTGTGGCAGAGCAGCCAGCCAGCGGCTCAGTATCGTATGGTGGCTCTGCTCGATGAGCAGGGGATAGCGGCATGGGAACTTCTTTTAGATGATATAAATCGAGGTCAACCCATAGAGAAAATGTGCGAGCAGAGAGGGTTTTTCTGGATAAAGGATCAAAATACATATATCCTAATATATAACGATATTCTTATAAACGAAAAAGAACTTGCTTGTGGTTTGATTAGCTCCTTGCAATCTACAATTTTGTTGGAAGATAAATTAATTATTTCTAAAGTTAGAGAAAGAAACCAGAAAGAATTTTTATATATAACTAATTGGTTGCAATTAAATTCTATATACCAAATTCCAAATTTATCTCGTGCTGACTTTGCACTACGAGAGGTGGGAATGACTCCTGTCGGAATTATTTTATGCGAAGTAGAACTCAGTGATAGAGCTAAATTCTCAGTAACTATGGATATACTACCAATCGGGAGCGACTTTGAAGCAGATTGGCAGAAGCAAGAGGCATATACCATAAAACCCAAAACGAACCAAAGAGAAAAAGAGACAACTCAGGAGAATCGCTTCACTCTAAAGCCGCGCGAAGCGCGAAACAGCATACAGATTCGGAGCATACCCACTTCCATGTCTTATGAGGAAATTGCCGTTCTTGCGCAAAAAGGACTTCAGCATATCATAGATAAATCAATAAAAGACCAACAAAGATATGAAGAATGCCTCTCTGCACTGAAAGATCTAATTCAAAACAGAATTTCATATCATGATGTGAAACTGGGGCAGTCTGTTTCGCTTGAGGAGCTACCTGATCCCGCTCGAGATGCTGTAATGGAGGCCTTTGAAAGATACCGCAAGGCGCATAGCATGGAGAATGTTACCATAAGATCAGTTCACTTCTCGGTTCATCCAGGTGTCAAAATAGGACTCTTGCTTCGTGAGCAGGGTGGATATATGGGAGCCGTTGTTGACCTGGAAAAGGGTTCTGTTGCGAGACTTTTTTGGGGCGGACCTGCAGTGAGTGAAGGAATGGCTCGATAACCCAGCCCATCTCTTGTCGAAGGGTACAATACCCTTTGCAGGAGGCTTGGGAAAATGCTCTTACAAGGGAAACACGGGATTATCTTTGGGGTGGCGAATCAGCACAGCCTGGCGTGGCGTATTGCTCAGCGATGTGCCCAGCATGGGGCAAGTCTTGCCATCACCTATCAGAATGAACGCTTCGAGGAAAAGGTGTCCAAACTCGCCGCTGAGTTGCCCGATGCCTTCACGCTCCGGTGCGATCTGAACAACGATGCCGAGATTGCCGCGGTGGTCAACACCTTGCGCGAGTGTTGGGGCACGGTCGATTTTATGGCACACTGCGTGGCATACGCGCTGCGCGAGGAACTCACAGGTCGCTATCTGGACACTTCACGCGAGGGCTTCAAAATCGCGCTGGAGACCAGCGTCTACACTTTCGTAGCCGCGGTGCGCCATCTGGAGCCGATTCTGGCGGAGAGAGCGTCCATTTTGACCCTTACCTATCTGGGCAGCGAACGGGTGGTACCTGGCTATAATGTGATGGGAGTGGCGAAGGCGGCGCTGGAGGCGAGTGTACGCTATCTGGCATATGAGCTGGGTGAGCGCGGTATTCGGGTGAACGCACTTTCGCCTGGACCGGTCAGCACACTGGCGGCGCGAGGTATCCGTGGCTTCACTTCAATGATGGAGTATGTGCGTGAGCGTGCCCCGTTCAAGCGCGACACCGATCCGGACGAAGTGGGCGATGCAGCCGTCTTTCTCTTTAGTGAGATGGGGCGTGGTATCACTGGCGAAGTGATTTTCGTCGATGTCGGCTACCACATTCTGGGGATGTAGGCATGCCCGTTCAACATTTGCGCCGGTTACCAGGACGTCCTTTGCCTGTGGAAAAGTTAGCGCACCCCCTTCAGGAGTTTGCGCATCAATCTTCATCGGGCGGTATTTTGCTACTCATCTGTGCCATCGCGGCACTCATCTGGGCGAACTCGCCGTTTCGCGACTCCTATGCCCAGCTCTGGAATACCCCTGTGGAAGTGCGATTGGGCAATCGCATCGATCTGGATAAACCACTCCTGCTCTGGATTAACGATGGGCTGATGGCGATTTTCTTCTTTCTGGTGGGGATGGAGATTAAGCGGGAGCTGCTGGTAGGTGAGCTGGCGTCGTGGCGTCAGGCGATGCTTCCTATCTGCGCCGCGATAGGGGGAATGGTGGTCCCTGCAACGATCTTTTTTCTGCTGAACGCAGACACGCCGCAGGTGCGTGGCTGGGGTATTCCAATGGCGACCGATATCGCCTTTGCACTGGGCGCGTTGGCATTGCTGGGCACACGGGCACCACTCGCCCTGAAAGTGTTCCTGAGTGCCCTTGCCATTATTGACGATCTGGGGGCGGTGCTGGTGATTGCCCTCTTTTATACTGAAAACCTTAAGATAAATGCCTTGCTCTACGCTTTGCTGGCTTTTGGCAGCATGCTGCTGGCGAATCGGTTGGGTGTGCGCAACACGCTGGTCTACTTCCTTATTGGCTGTGTGATGTGGTACTTTATGCTCAAATCGGGTGTGCATGCGACCATTGCGGGTGTGCTGGGTGCATGGGCGATCCCTGTGCGTCAGCGGATTGCCCCTGAACATTATGTTGTTAGTGTGCGCGAATATCTGCGCCAGTTCGACATGCCCCATAGCAAGCCGACCATTATTCTGAACCCGATTCAGCAGGCGGCGGTTCAGGCAATAGAGCGGGCATCCGAGCGGGTGCAGTCACCTCTCCAGCGTTTGGAGCATATATTGCATCCGTGGGTGGCATTTGGCATCCTCCCTGTGTTTGCGCTGGCGAACGCAGGGGTGAGCCTTTTCGGGGAGCAGAACGCCATCGATTGGAGCAGCCGAGTGCTATGGGGCGTGGCGCTGGGTTTGCTGCTGGGCAAACCGATCGGTATCACGCTTGCTTCATGGCTGGCGGTGCGGATGGAGCTGGCGCAACTGCCAGCCGGCGTTGGATGGATGCACATTCTGGGGGTGGGTTTCCTAGGCGGAATCGGCTTCACGATGGCGCTCTTTATTGCGCAGCTGGCATATAACGATTACACGCTGAATTTTGCCAAGATGGGCGTGCTGCTTGGCTCCACCGTTGCGGGTGTGATCGGGTTCCTGCTGCTTCGCCTGTTCACCAGCCCGCAGCCAGAGACCTAATCACTCCGCACCAGCCCACCAAACAGCCAGCCGCCAAACAGCGCAACCACCAGGAAAAAGTCCACAAAGGAGAAGCCGACCCGCAGAAAATCACCGACTTCCTCAAAATCGATCAGGATCAGCACCAAGTCGAACACGATGCGTGCAATCGTGTAAGCCAGCAGCAGCCCAATCAGCGACCAGTTAATGTCGGTCTTGAGAATGAGTGCGAGGATCCCGCTGGCAAGAAAGTACAGCACCAGCGCGCCCACAGGTCCGCAACAGAACAGGCTCAACACCATCACAAGGGCGACATCGCGGTAGTCTTCCGCGTCATCGATGGTACCAATAAGATGGGAACCGGGCATCCACATGCCCAGAATGAAGAAATAGATTAGATTACTCCAGAGTGCCCATTCGGGGCGCTGGCTCAACACCAGCACATTGATGGCTGCCAGGGGAAGCACTACCGCGAGGAACCGTTCCAGTCGCAGATAAAAAGGTAGCCCCTCGTGAATTTCGTACAGGATACGCACCTGTCCGGGCGGCGGCGCGGTCGTAGTGGGCACAGGGCGAGGGGCACCCGATGGTGCCATCGGAGTGGCAGCAACAGGAGGCGTAGCGGGTCCCATCGGGGTTGCGGTGGCAGATGGTGTTGGGGGTCCCATCGGCGTTGCGCCCACTCCCGAAGGAGGCGACGGGTTGCCTGGCGTGGCGGGTGCCGCCGGTGGTGTCGCTATGGTTGGCTCGCTGGAGGGCGTGGGCGATGGCGCAGATGGGGATGGTTTATAGCCTGGGGGAGCAGGCTGACCTGTCGCCATCACTCGCTTGCACCACTCGCATACATAAGGATCCTGGCTGTCCATTCCGCACCAGCGACAGCGGGTCATGGTGCACCTCCTTCTTTCTTCAAGGTGAGCGTCCCCAGCATCTGGTCGAACACCTGTTGATAGGCATCATAGGAGCTGGTGGGGCAATAGGCATGGATATGGATCACCTCACGCTCGGAGAGGAGCGCGGTGAACACATAGCCGTGCACGGGCATATTGAACAGCGGGATAGGATGGGGCAGCACATACTCATAGTCGCTGCGAATGCCACGCACGCCACGCACAGTGACCAGCGACCGCTTTAGCTCACGGAAGTTCACATAGCTGGGGTCATCGCGCAGGGCAGCGATGCGCTCGTCATGACGCTTCCTCATCAGGGCAGCAAAATCTACCTGCACATTTGGGTTGTTTTGCAGCGTCAGCTGGTTGAGTGGATTCGAGGTATCCAGCAGTGGGCGGAAATAGACCTCGAAGCCTGTGCGCCTGCCCCGATAGAAGCCCACATCGTCGGAGGCAAGTGCCAGATCAGGCAGGGCAAAGAGCCGTCCGAACTGCACATCGCCCGCACGGAACCGCTTCGGCTTACGAATAGAGAAGCGGCGCGCCTCAAAAGTCTCCCACTCACTGGGCGCGGGAACACGGTAGCGCGGATTGGCAAGCAGGAACATCTCCGCAATCAGTGCCAGCGCTCCCAGTATCCAGAGCGTCCGAATAGCCCAGATGGTCATGGGCGTTCCTCCTCATTTTCCTTATACAACGCACCTGCTAATGATTCCTGCTTTTGCCGCTCGCCTGTGCTGTGCGATGGGGTATACTGGGAAATATGGCGAAATTCAAGGAAGGCGACCGGGTACAGGTCAAAGTGCGACAGCCAGACGAGCAGGAAGCACGGGAAGGACGCTATGCGCCTTACCTTGCCGGCGCAACAGGCACCATTCTCAAAATCTACGATTCGAATCAGATCGCGGTCAGGCTGGACATCGAGAGCCTGCCCGAAGAGGTGCGTCAACGCCATGCCGAGCAGCAGGAAGCGATGTACCGTCGCTGGTTCGACTCGCTTTCGGAAGAGGCACGCAACCGTTTGACCGACGAAGAGAAAGCATTTCATCTAAACTATGTAGTACTGCTCGCTGAGAAAGATATGGAAAGCCCCTCCTCTACAGGTTCTCTTCGCAAGCGGGGAGAGCTAAAAGGGAGCAAAGCAATTTCTCCTGGTACGCGCGGGCAGTCGAAAGAGCATCAGGCAAGTGCTTCCCCTGCCCCAAGGGGAACCATACGGGGAGGTGCCAAGCAAGCCAAACCTGCTGGAGAGCAGACCTCTTGGCGAGCCGAATCGCCCAAACCCGCTACCCGGGCGAGCACGGGGCACGCAAAAACCAAGACGAACCCTCGTCCGCCAGCCAAAGCGCCTTCAGTACCGCCTGCACCTGCCCGCCCAACCCCCGAACAGCTGGACCTGATGGAGGAAGCCTACCTAAAGGCACGCCAGCGGAAGCCGCGCGTGTAGCCATCCGATGCTCTACGCTTATTCCGCTGGTGGAGGCGGCATTTTGAACGGCTCCTCGCGCCATAAGATGAAAACATAACGGGCAAAATGTCCTTCAGAGGCAAAGAACTCAACCAGATACCCCCAAATGTGCAGCTCCACAGGGCGCAAACTGGGGTCCTCAGCAAGAGCACGGTACATCCTGCGGAGAGCGCGTTCCCGAACCTCTGCCTCGTTGGAGTTCGCGTAATCCGCGAAGTAGCTGGTTAGGACATGGGTTCCCCGCTTTCTGCTCGGAATAGTTGATGGCTTTGCCGAACAACTCATAGGGTACAATTTTGCTGCAGCGGAGGCGGTGAATGGCAAGCAACTATCGAGAGACGCTCAATCTACCTAAAGAGGAATACACGATCCCGATGAGGGCGAACCTGCCAGAGCAGGAGCCGCGCTGGCAAGCCTTCTGGCACGAGATCGATTTATACCAGCGCATGCTGCAAAAGCCTGCGCCAAACGGCGACTTCATTCTGCACGACGGTCCGCCCTATTCTAACGGGGATATTCATATGGGGCACGCGCTGAATAAGGTGCTGAAAGACATTATTGTGCGCTCTTACTGCATGCGCGGCTATCGCACCCCGTATGTGCCCGGCTGGGACAATCACGGCATGCCCATCGAAAACGCCGTGAGCCAGCAGTTTATAGAGCAGGGCAAGACGCCCACAAAAGTTCAACTGCGCCAAGCATGCCGCGAATATGCATGGCACTATGTGAATGTGCAACGCGAGCAGTTCAAGCGGCTGGGGCTGGTGGGCGATTGGGAGCATCCCTACCTCACGATGGACTATGCTTTTGAGGCGGGGCTGGTGCGGATCTTTGGCGAACTGGTGCAGCGTGGCTACATCTATCGTGACCTGCGCCCAACGCTCTGGTGCCCAACCTGCCAGACTGCGCTTGCCGAAGCCGAGTTGGAGTACAACCTGAAAACCTCCGATTCGATCTATGTGCGTTTTCCGGTGGTGAGGTCGCCTCGACCCGAGCTGTCCGAACCGTCAGATAATTCCCACGCCTACATTCTCATCTGGACGACCACGCCGTGGACAATCCCCGCCAATCTTGCGCTGGCAGTTCATCCCGATCTCGATTACGCCATCGTGCGCGTGGGTAACGCGCGCTATGTGCTTGGGCACGCCCTTGTAGAACCGGTGATGGAGACGCTGGGCATCCGCGAATATGAAGTGATTCGCGTGCTCAAAGGGCGCGAGCTCATAGGCACCGTCGCCAGGCATCCTCTTTTCGAGCGCGAATCGCCCGTTGTACTGGCGGACTATGTGAAGGCAGAGGAAGGTACAGGCGTGGTGCATACCGCGCCCGGGCACGGCGCCGAGGACTTTCAAACGGGCAAGGAGTACGGACTACCCATTCTCTGCCCAGTGGACGCACGCGGCGTCTTCACCGAAGAGGCAGGCGAGTTCGCTGGATTGCCTATTGCGCCAGAAGGCAATCAAGCGGTGATTCGGCGCCTGCAGGAGCAGGGGCACCTGCTGCACCACGCGCTCTATGAACACAAATATCCCTTCTGCTGGCGTTGCGATTCGCCGCTGCTGTTCCGCACGACCGTGCAGTGGTTCATGAACATCGATCACGATGCGCATCGCCTGCGGGCGTTAGAGGCGATTCGGGGCGTGCGCTGGATCCCACCTGAAAGTGAGGCACGCATCACCGCGATGGTGGCGGACCGCCCCGACTGGTGCCTCAGTCGGCAGCGAGCTTGGGGTGTCGGTATCCCCGCTTTCTATTGCCAGACTTGTGAGGAACCCCTGCTGCGACCTGACCTGATCGAGCGTGTAGCAAGCATCATCGAACGGGAAGGCTCCGATGTATGGTTCGAGCGTCCCGCCGACTACTTCCTGCCGGAAGGAGTGCGCTGTCCGAAATGTGGCGGCGCGACGTTCCGAAACGAGGCCGATGTGTTGGATGTGTGGTTCGATTCGGGCAGCACGCACCGGCTGGTGTTGGAGACGCGCCCGGAACTGCACTGGCCCGCCGACCTCTACATCGAAGGCTCGGATCAGCATCGTGGCTGGTTCAACTCCAGCCTAATGATTGCCATCGGCACGAAGGATGCCGCGCCTTATCGCACCGTAATCACGCACGGCTTCGTGTTGGACGGTGAAGGGCGCAAGATGAGCAAAAGCGAGGGGAATGTGGTCGATCCGATCGAAGTGGTGCAGCAGCTCGGTGCGGATGTGCTGCGCCTCTGGGTCGCCTCCACCGAGTATTTTGAGGATGTGCGCCTCTCAAATGAGATTCTGAAGTTTGTGGCGGACGCCTATCGCCAGATTCGCAACACACTGCGCTTTATCGTGGGCAACCTTGCCGATTTTGACCCTGCACGCGACACACTGCCCTACGACCAGTTGCCCGAACTGGATCGCTGGATGCTGGCGCGATTGCAGGAATACCTGCGCTACAGCCTGAATGCCTATGAGCGGTTTGAATACCATCTATTCTACCACGAGACGCGCCGATTCTGCAATGTGGAGCTGAGTGCGTTCTATCTGGATGTGCTGAAGGATCGGCTCTATGCCAGTGCGGCGAATGCCCTGGCGCGTCGCGCGGCGCAAACCGTGCTGTGCGAGGTGGCGAGCGTATTGACCCGCCTGTTGGCGCCGATCCTGGTGCATACGATGGAGGAGGTCTGGCAGCGGTTGCCTTTGCCGAACAAGCCCGTCAGCGTGCATCTTGCCGACTTCCCCACCGTGCGCGAGGAATGGCTGGACAAGAACCTGCTGGAGCGATGGAGGCGAATCCTTGACTTGCGGGAAGAGGTCAACCGCGTGGTAGAACAGGCGAAGAACGAGAAACGCGTCCCGAACCCACAATCGGCGCGGGTGCGCCTCTATGTGAGTGGTGAACTCTACGCGCTGCTGCGCCATTACCCGACCGACCCAACGCCCGATAACCTGCTGGCGCGGGTGTTCGGTGTGTCGCAGGCAGAGGTGCATCCAAGCGAAGAGGGCTTGCGCATCGAAGTGGATGTCGCGCCCGGCGCGAAATGCGCCCGTTGCTGGCTCATCCTGCCCGATGTCGGCACAGACCCTACCTACCCTGACCTCTGCGCACGGTGCCTCGAAGTAGTGAAGGCTATGGCTTGAGCGGTCATCCATGTAGAGGGTGTAACAGGAGCCCCCTGCTGTTCGTCCATCAGATGTCAGACGGAGGCTTACGGTGATGGCACGATGGGTAGCCTTCATGGCTATCGGTGTGGTACTGGCATTCGCAGGCGGAGAGAAACAGCCGTCCCCATCGGGTGTACGCCCAGAAACCGTTCAGAAAGAGCTAAAGCTCGGCGCGAATGAGGTTGAAAGCCTTGTCCGTGCTGTTCTGGAAACCGATAGAAGTGGCTGTCAAGGTGAGAGGGGCCAGAGCCACCAATTCCCCCTAATTTCTTCCTGGCATAAACAAGTGCCGCCCGTGCTTGTTATCCAACTCACCGGTGTCTGTGCCCCGCTTCCTCTGGAAATGAAATGGGAAACAACGCTTTATTTCAAAGGCAAAAAGTGTCGTATGAGTATTCAAGTAGTCGTTGTGCCACGGTTAAAGTTTACAAAAAAGAAGATATCTTTTTCTTTTATCAATTCCGAACCATCGCGAGTTCCGTTTATGAAGGATTCGCCCCTGCAGGATGGTAAAAATGGTCCCCAGTTTTATCTAACCCCGGCTTCCCAAAAGGAGCCTGGGCTTGAGATTGAGGTGGAAGGACGCACTTTTCGCGGGCTGGCGGCATGGCTAGCAGTTAACGAGTGCTGCGCATTGCTTTCGGGTACTTCACCCCACAGCAGCTGCTCTCCACCTGATCTTGAAGCAATTCCTGCTGTTTTTACTCTCTACGACGGTGAATCGTTTGTCACCCCTAGCACGAGGTATGAGTTAGAAATTAAGCGTGATAAAACTGGCAACTGGACGGCATGCTTGCGTGCAACGGAGATAAATCTTTAAAGTTCTGTGCGCACGGTGCATTCAGGTAGTAGAAGAAGCATGGCCTGACAGTTGCGGGAACTTTTGACAGTGCCTTCGTGTATTACCTAGTAATACTGCTGATAGGCGATCTTGAGGATGTTCGAAAAGAGGGCGTTGATGTGTTTCCCAGGCAGGGTGGTCAGGGTCAGTTTTGGGCATTTAGCGTGCTTCATCATATCCAGAACACCTGATGCCCACCAATTTTTCGAACACCCTCGGCACCCCTGAGGGTGTTCGAAAATTCCGTTGGGGTCGGGTATCCTCTTCCTATGAAACGGCGCTACCCGCACAACGCGACCCTGACCACCCTGCCCGTGAACACAATCTACGCCCTCCTCCAACGCTTCTGCCA
>Ga0101943_1001135_pt1 | contig 26462 bp, 19 predicted proteins | sample DewCreD2012metaG_5_FD_75244 | JGI IMG/M metagenome (GOLD analysis project Ga0101943, IMG submission 75244) | Hot spring sediment bacterial and archeal communities from British Columbia, Canada, to study Microbial Dark Matter (Phase II) - Dewar... ... | reverse complement strand
AAGCGCAACCGATGTGGTGGCGCCTTCACGGCGCTTCGATCTTGGGCGCGCGGATCATACGGAGCGATGAAACCGGCCAAGAGCGCCACCAGATAACTGCCCACAGCGATCCCCAGCAGCCGACGCGCTCGAGGATATGTCCACACGCGATGGAAGAGCGAAGCGCCCATCCCCTTACGCCTCGATCCTACTGCGCGGATCATTCATCATGAGGAGGGCATCGGCGAGGGTATGGCCGACAATCACACAGGCGCCACCGATTAACACAGTGGCCATGAGGACATCCGGATCACGAGCGAAGACCGATTCGACGATGAGCTGCCCCAGCCCGGGCCACGCCAGGATCGTCTCGACGAGCGCCGAACCGCTCAGCAAACTCCCGAAGGAATATCCCACAAGCACGATCACCGGAGCGAGCGCCGGGCGCAGGGCATGCCGCCAGAGGAGGGTCACGCGCGGAAGCCCCTTGGCCCGAGCCGCGCGCACCCCTGGAGTGTGCAACGCGTCAAGGAGATGGCCCCGAGTGTGCGTGGAGATCACCGCCAAAGGATGAGCGCTGAGCACCACCGCCGGCAGCACCAGATGGTGGAGGACGTCTAAGAACCGCTCGAGGGGAGCTGCCCCCTCGATCCCGATCGAACGAATCCCCCCTAAGGGGAACCATCCCGTCGTCATCGCGAAGATCAGGGCCACTAAGGCCAAGAAGAATCGGGGCGTCGTCAACGCCACCGTCGCAAAGACCGTGTGAGCGCGATCGAACCAGGAGTAAGCGTGCAACGCGGCGAATACGCCAAGCGGAAATCCGATTCCCCAAGCGATCCCATTGGCCGCGATCGTAAGGAGGAGAGTCGCCCCAAGGCGCGCGCCGATCAGCTCCGAGACCGGCATCTGGTATTCAAGCGAATAGCCGAGTTGGCCCTGAGCGACATGGGCGAGCCACCGCCCGTATCGAACCAAAAGGGGTTGGTCCAGTCCCCATTGCCGACGCCATGCCTGGCGCGTCTCCGGGGAGAGAAAAGGGCGTTCTTCGAGCGTCGCAAACGGATCTCCTGGGGCGAGGGCCAGTGATAAGAAGGTCACGAAAGAGAGGGCCATCAAGAGCCCGATCGCCTGTACCCCCCGCCGCAGCCAAAAGACGCGCACGAGAATCCGCCCCCTTGAAATCGCTTGACCTCGCCTTATAATGTTAGAGGCCCTCGACGCCTGGAACAAGGGAAAACGGAGAAATGGACGGAAGAATGAGCTTACGGCTCAGCCTTTTTCTCCTTGTGAGCGCGATCGCTTCGTGCTCGCCTGCCCCCTCCCCTCCGTCTTCCGCGAAATCAGGAGGGCGTCTGGTCGTCGCTCAAGCTTCGGGGCCGAAGACCTTCAATCCGCTCTTCGCCGACGATCAGGAGAGCTTGAGCATTCTCGGGTGCCTGATGGCCGGGCTCATTCGGATCAACCGACAGACGGGGCAACCGGAACTCGAACTGGCGGAGTCTCTGACGTACTCGCCCGACCGAATGCAGGTCACCCTTCGGCTCCGACAGGGCCTCACTTTTTCCGATGGACACCCCCTCACAGCCGAGGACGTTCTCTTCACGTTCGAGGTCATTTACGATCCGAATATACCGAACGCTTTGGCCGATCTGCTGACGATCGGCGGTCGAAAGCTCGAGATCCGTCGTCAGGATGACCGCACACTCACGTTTGTGCTCCCCTCGGCCTATGCGCCCCTGGAGCGGTTGTTCGATGCGGTCTACATCTTGCCCAAGCACCGTTTGGAGCCGCTGTATCGAGAGGGGCGCTTTCGCTCGGCATGGGGGATCTCCACGCCGGCTTCGGAGATCGTGGGAGCTGGCCCCTTCATGTTGAAGGAATACGTGCCCGGACAGCGGACCGTCCTTGTGCGCAATCCACATTATTGGAAACGCGATGCGCGGCAGCGACCTCTGCCGTATTTGGATGAGCTCATCTTTCTCATCGTGCCGGATCGGAACGCGCGATTCTTGAAGTTCCAGCAGGGGGAGTTAGACCTTCTGGCACCGATAACTCCGGAAGAAGCCGCGCAGTTGCAGTCTCAGGTGGACGCGCGCACGATCCGCGTTCTGGATCTCGGTCCGAGCCTCATCTCCGAAATCCTTTGGTTCAATCTGAATCCCAAGGCACCGCGCATCCCCACGGCGAAGCGCGCTTGGTTTCGCGACGTGCGTTTCCGTCAGGCCGTCAGTTTCGCCATTGACCGTCAAGCCCTGGCCGATGTCGTCTTCTCGGGGAAGGCGACGCCGATCTGGGGACCGGTCCCTCCCTCAAGTCCATGGTACAACCCGAGGGCGCGAATCTATCCCCATGATCCCACCCAGGCGCGGGCTTTGCTTGCGGCGATGGGATTGACCGATCGCAATGGCGATGGGATCGTGGAGGATTCGCAAGGGCATCCGGTGACGTTCACCCTCGTCACCACGGCGGGCAATCCGATTCGGGAGCGCATCGGGCTGATGATCCAGGAGGATCTTCGGCGGGTGGGCATCCGCGTTCAGCTCGTGCCCTTGGAGGCGAAATCGCTCTTGGCCCGCATCGAACAGAGCTTCGACTATGAGGCCGGACTCCTGGGACTTGCCCTCGGAGATACGGACCCTTCAGCTCTGGGCAATGTCCTCCCCAGTTGGGGGACGAGCCACTGGTGGTATCCGCAGCAGAAGAAGCCGGCGACTGAATGGGAGCGACAGATTGACGAGCTGATGATCGAACAGATGCGCACGTTTGATCCCGCGCGCCGAAAGGCCCTTTTCGATCGCGTACAAGAGATCATGAGCGAACACGTGCCGTTCATTTATCTGGTCGCCCGCGACCTGATCGTCGCGGCCAAAGCGAACGTCGGGAATCTCAAACCCGGCCTCATTCCCGATTTTCTCCTGTGGAATGCCGAGGAGCTCTATGTCCAGTGAGGAAGGCTACGGCTTGGCCTCGAGAGGTTAAGGCTATGGAGCAGGGATCGGAGACGTATCGTCGCGCCACGGATAGAGACCTCATCAGGATGTGCCTGCGCGGGGACGAACAAGCGTGGATCGCGCTTTTGGAACGCTACGGGCGTCTGATTTATTCTCTGGCATGGAGAGCGGGTTTACCTCCGGAGGACATCGCGGATGTCTTTCAATCCGTGTGCGTGGTGATCGTGGAGAACCTTCAGAAGCTCAAGGACGAGACGAAGTTTCGCTCTTGGGTGGCGACGATCACCGTGCGACAGTGTGCGCGCGTGCAGCGGCGGCAGCCTCCCGAATGGGTCAGCTTGGAGCAAGCGCGTCAGGAGCTCTCGGAGCAACCGGACGCCTCTCCGCTGCCGCTGGAAGAGATCGAGCGCTTGGAGCGGGAACAGCTTGTTCGGCAGGCTTTGGAAGAGATCGGGGAGCCATGTCGCCACTTGCTGACCCGCCTCTTCTACGAAAAGGAGCTGTGGTCGTATGCCGAGATCGCTCGGGAACTTGGCGTCGCCGTTTCCAGCATCGGCCCGATGCGCGCGCGGTGCTTGAAGCGGCTCTTGGGCGCTCTGGAGCGGTTGGGATTTTAGCCCCTGAGGAATTTTTTCGCCCGGAGACGACACATATAGAGGTGGAAGCTGAGGATGGCGGGAGATCATATGGGGAGGGGAATATGGCGTGTCCGGCTTCGGATCAGCTTCTCGATTTTCTGCAGGGCAATTTGCCCGAGGAGAAGAGGGAGGCGGTTGAGCGACATCTTGCCGCGGGATGCCCTCGATGTCGCCGGCAGGTGAGTCATCTGCGCGATCTGCTGGAGGTACTCGCGAACCCGCGCCTGATGGATCCCCCGGAGTGGCTCCTTCACCACGCCTTCGTCCTTTTTCGCCAACAGAAGATGGAGCCTGCGCCGAGCGGGCTTTCGCGTCTATGGGCTTTCCTCGTCATGGACAACTTCGCCGAGAGCCGCTTGCTCGGGTTGCGCCATGTGGGCCTGCCCTCGCGGCAACTGCTTTATCGAGCGGGCTCTTACGATATTGACGTGCTGATCGAACGCTCGGAAGTCGCGCCGGGCGTGGACCTGATGGGACAGGTGCTCCCCATTGCGGAGGATGCGCCGCCTCTGGGCGAGATAGAAGTCGAATTGCGACAAGGAGAGAACGTGGTGGGGACAGCGAAGGTCAACGCCCTAGGGGAATTTCTCTTTGAGGGGATTTCCGAAGGGGTCTACGACCTCCGGCTGTGGCGCGAAGGCATGGAGCTACGGATCACCGGGCTTCAAGCACTGCTTCGCATAGAAGAAGACCGACCCTAAGAGGGAAGCCATGTTGACGTTGGCACCTGTGGACGAAGAGAAGGAAAGGATCGAGCGTCTGATCGCACGGTTGCGCGTCGGAGAGGGGATCGAAGAGCTCCACAGGCCGGGACAGTCAGTTCCCCTCTCGCTGATCCGACGGCTGAAAGAGGAGGTCGCTCGCTTGATCCGCGTGGAGATCCCTGCGGCCGTACGCGTGGCCGAAGCGGCGCGCATCCTCGCGGCCGCGTGCGAGGACCCCGTGGCCCACGCCCTCGCCTGTCATGCCAGCGCGCTCGCTCGCCATTTCTCCGGGCAGTATGCGGAGGCGCTTGGTTTCTACGAGCGTGCGGAAGCGATATATCGAGACCTGGGACAAGAGGTCGAAGCCGCACGAATCGCTCGCGCGAAGGTGGATGTCCTCATGTACATGGGCGAGTACGAACGCGCGCTCGCTGTGGCGACGTGGGCCCGTGAGGTTTTTCAGCGGTACGGCGAATGGCTCCTTCTGGCCCAAGTGGAGACGAACGTAGGGAATATCTACCATCGCCTCGACCGCTATCGAGAAGCCTTGCAGTTTTATGAACGGGCGCGTGAGATCTTCTCCCAGTACGGCGATGAGATGGGGCTCGCCCTGACCCATTTCAACAGCGCGAATCAATACACGTCGCTCGGCGAATTCGATCGGGCGCTCGCTTGCTATCAGCAGGCGCGGCGTATCTACGAGAAGAGAGGCCTCCTCGGCATGGTGAACGAGGTGGACTATAGCGTCGCCTGGCTCTTCTTCCAACGCGGGCGGTTTCACGACAGCCTTCGGCAATTCGCCGACGTCAAGATGCGCGCGCGAGAGTCAGGGGACGATGTGCTCGCGGCCTTATGTGATTTGGACATGGCCGAGATCTATCTTCACCTCAATGCCTATGAGGAGGCGTGGGAGTCTGCTCGCTCGGCGGCCGAGACGTTCGCACGTTTGAAGATGAACTATGAACACGCGAAGGCCCAGATGTATCTGGGTCTGGCATCCACCCACCGCCGCGATCTCTCGGCCGCCGTGCTTTTTTTAGAAGAAGCGCGTCGGGGATTTCGCGCTGAAGGGAATACCGTCTCTTATGCCCTTTCGAGCCTCTATCTGAGCGAAGTGCAGATCGCCCAAGGGCAGGGGGAGGCAGCGTGGCAGCTTTGCGCGGAGGCTCGCGAGCTGTTTCATGCCCAAGGGCTCCCGACGAAAACGGCGTATGCCGAGCTGCAAATGGCCAGGATTCGGCTCTCGGCCGGAGCCGTGGATGAGGCCGAGCAGCTCTGTCGCTCCGCCTTGAACCGGATCGCCCATCAGGAAGCCCCCTGGTTGCAGCAGAAGGGCTGGCACCTTCTGGGAGAGATCCTCGAGCGGCGGGGAGCATACACACGCGCGTATCGCGCGTATCGTCAGGCGATCGCCTCTTTGGAGGACTTGCGCAACCATGTTCGCGTAGATGAATACCGCTGCACGTTCGTGAAGGACAAGCTCAAGGTCTATGAGGACCTGGCGGCCCTCTGCCTGCACGTGGGGACGCCGGAGAAGATCGCCGAGGCGTTCACGTTGGTCGAAGCGGCGAAGGCGCGCGTTCTCGCCGAACTGCTCGCGGCCGAACGCCATATTGTGAGTAAACGCAAGGAGCCCGCTGTCGAGACGTTGCATCAGGAATGGCACCGTGTGCGCGAGGAATTGAACTGGCTGTACGGCCGGTTGTCAGAGCAGCCCTGCGCGCACCGAAAAGAGCTACTGCGAGAGATCGGCCGGCGAGAGCGACAGCTCAAGCGCTTGAGCCACCGCCTGCATGCGCTGGATACCGAGTACGCCGATTTACATCTGGGGGCGCGCTTGTCCGTCTCCGAGGTCCAACGGATCCTCGCCGAGGACGAGGCCTTCCTCGAATACTTCTTCGCCAAAGGGAAGATCGGCGCCTTCGTCCTCACGCGCGATGCCCTGCGCGTCTTCACGGAGATCGCCGAAGCCGATCAGGTCGCCTCTCGCCTTCGGCACCTGCGGTTCGTCCTTCGGAAGTTCGCCCTCGGCGAGCGGTATACGCGGGCTCATCTTAAGGACATCGAAGCGCTCGTCGGCCAGGATCTCCGCGAATTGTACGCGGCGCTCGTGGCTCCTCTTGACGCTTCCCTCGAAGGGAGGCGATTGATCATCGCGCCCGTGGATCTCCTCCACTACGTGCCCTTCCATGCGCTCCATGATGGTCATCAGGCGCTCATCGAGCGTCAAGAGATCTCCTATTGTCCGAGCGCCAACGTCTACACGCTCTGCTGGCAAAAAGCGCGCACGCGGCCCAAAGAGGGACCGGTCTTGATCGTCGGCGTTTGGGACGAAGCGACGCCCTATGTGCGTGAGGAGATCGCCGGGCTCGCGGCGATCTGGGAGGGAGCGTGCGTGCTGGCCGGGGAGGAGGCCACGTGGGAAAACTTCCATCGCTTCGCGCCCTCGTGCCGCCTTCTGCACCTGGCCTCGCACGGTGTCTTCCGCCCGGACAATCCCTTCTTCTCGGCTTTGCGGTTGAAGGATGCGTGGCTGAATTTCTATGACCTCTTCAATCTCACCCTTCAGGCAGAATTAGCGGTTTTGAGCGCATGCGAGACCGGGATGAACGCGATCTTCCCCGGCGATGAATTATTCGGTCTCATGCGGGGATTCCTCTATGCCGGCGTGCCCTCTCTGCTCGTCAGCTTGTGGATGGTCAACGATCGTTCGACGGCGGAATTCATGCAGCAGTTCTACAGGAGCTGGAAACAGGGGCTCAGCAAGCGGGCGGCTGTGCGCCAGGCCTATCTGGCCATGAAGGCCACGTATGCGCATCCCTATTACTGGGCGCCGTTCATCTTGATCGGAGCGCCCACATAAGATGCTCGTGGAGAAGTTTTCGGGGAGGGAGGAACGATGAACCGTCAAAAGGTACAGAAGCGAAACGGATGGGGGATCTTACTCTGGTCGCTCATATTGATCGTGTGCCTGAGCGGCCCGTTCTCTTTGGTCTTCCAAGGCTCATGGGTGCGGGCGCAGTCGGACACCCTGTATCGTCAGGGAGAGGTCCTCTGCAAGATGCGTCCCGGACAAGACGTCAAGGTATTAGTGCAACGTCTGGGGCTTTCTGTGCTCGATCAGTTGGAGGCGAACACCTTTCGCTTGGGCTTACCAGTAGGGTTGACAGTCCCCCAGGCGCTCGCTCTCTTGAACGCTGATCCCAGCGTGGAATGGGCGGAGCCGAATTTCCTTCTCCGACTCTCACAATTGGACCAGCGGAGTCAGGCCTTTGTGGATCAACGGAGTCAAGCGTTCGTGGACGGTTACTCTCCAGCGGACTACTTCGATCAATATGCCGCCCGACTGCTGCGTCTGGCTCGCGCGCATGAGATCACGCGGGGCGGAGGGATCACTGTCGCTGTGATTGACACGGGGATTGATCCGATGCACCCGGTGTTCACGACCCTCGCGGAAGGCTACGACTTCGTAGATCAGGATCGGGCGCCCACGGAGCAAGGGAACGGCCCGGCCTATGGACACGGCACGATGGTGGCCGGCATCGTAGCGCTCGTCGCACGAGATGCGGCCGTGATGCCCTTGCGGGCGTTCACCTCGGATGGCGTGGGAGCAGCGTCCGACGTCGTGAAGGCCATCCGCTTCGCGACGAGGCAAGGGGCTCAGGTGATCAACATGAGCTTCGGCCTCTCCACGCCTTCGCGAGCGATCCGGGAAGCCTTGGCGTTCGCCGCGCAGCAGGGTGTCGTCCTGGTGGCATCCGCCGGGAACAACGGGAGCACGACGCCGCCATTCCCGGCCTCCGAAGATGCGTTCGTATGGGCCGTGGCAGCGACGGATCCGAAAGACCGAAGAGCCGACTTCTCGAACTATGGGTCTTTCGTGGACCTGTGCGCTCCCGGCGTGAGCATCTACAGCGCCTATCCGGGTGGACGATATGCGTGGTGGAGCGGGACCTCCTTCTCCGCTCCTTTCGTCAGTGGGACGGTAGCCCTTGTGCTCTCCATCGGCCTGGAGGCTGATCGGGTCATGCGCACGGCCATCTACGTGGGCAGCGGACTCGGACGCGGACGTGTTGATGCATGGGCTGCCCTCAGCCGATAACTCGGAGGTGTCGCCAAGATGAGGGGGTCCCGCTTGCCATCCGATGATCAATCCACCCCGTTGGGATTGCACGAGCGAATCCTTCGGCAAACCGGTCGCCTCTTAGAGCAAAATAAGCGACTGGTGGCGTTGAATGCGATCGCGACGCTCGTGAATCAATCGCTCGACGTCAACCGAACCTTATCTACAGCGCTCGACCAAGTGCTGCACTTGATGGAGTTGGATGCTGGGGCCATCTTGCTGAGCGATCCGCCGTCCGGCACCTTTCATCTTCGCACTCATCGGGGATTCAAGGAAGAAGCTCTTCGCGCCCTCCGCCATCTGGAATCCGGCGAGACATTCCTCTCCGAAGCTATAAACCGCGGGACATCGTTCATCGGCGAACCCTTGGGAGGGCTCTTGGGGCGGACCTTGCGGCGCGAAGGGTTTCGCGTTCAGGCGATCATCCCCTTGAGGTCGAAAGAGCGCACCTTGGGCCTCCTCGTCCTCGCCCATCGTCGTCCCCGCGAGTGGGATGCCGAGGCCCGGCAATTTCTGGATTCGATCGGCAACATCATCGGCGTCGCCTTGGAGAACGCCTCCCTCTATCAAGAGATCGCGACTCTCTTAGAGACCACGCGACAGCAGGCCGAGCAACGGCAACAATCGGAGCGACAGCTCCGAACGATCATCGAGAGCGCGGTGGACGCCGTGGCCATTCTTCAAGAGGGGCGTTTCCGATACTGCAATGCCTATGGCGTGAAGATGCTCGGATACGCAGCGGAGGAGATCATCGGGCGGCACTTTCTGGAGATCGTGCACGAGGACTATCGGGAACTGGTGCGGGCGCATTACCTCAGCCAGTCGCCGGGAGAAGCGAGCCTCCCTCACGACATCGTCGTGATCGGAAAGGATGGGCGCCACATCTTCGTCAACATCAATGCCTGTACGATCGAATATGAAGGTCGCCCATCGCTGCTTCTCATCGCGCGAGACGTCACCGAGACGAAACGGCTGCGCGAACAAGTCCTTCGGGCGGAGAAGATGGCGGCGCTGGGACAACTCATCTCCGGGGTCGCGCACGAATTGAACAACCCCTTGGCCATCATCATCGGCTATAGCGAATTGATGCGCGCCGAGCCCAATCTCTCTCCCGCCCTGTCGAGCGGCCTCGATGCCATTGCCGAGGCCGCGTTGCGCGCGCGGCGGATCGTGCAGAATCTGCTGACGTTCGCGCGCCCGCAACAGAGCGCTCGATCTGCGGTGAAGATCAACGATCTGATCGAGAACACGCTCGCCCTTCGGGCCTATCATTTCCGCGTCAACAACATCGAGGTCGTCAAGGACTTCGATCCGAATCTCCCTCCGATTCAAGCTGATGGATCCCAGCTTCAACAGGTCTTCCTCAACCTGATCGTCAATGCGGAACACGCCATGCTAGAGGCGCATGGGCGAGGGAGGTTGACCATCCGCACACGCTATCTCTCGGACGCTCAGATGAGCCCTCTTCAGGAGGCTCAGGGATGGGTTCGCATCGCGATCGCCGATGACGGACCGGGAATCCCGGAGGCCATCCTCCATCGTATTTTCGAGCCCTTTTTCACCACTAAGCCCGTCGGGCAAGGGACCGGATTGGGGCTCTCGATTTCCCACAGCATCGTTCAGGAGCACGGCGGTCAGCTCTACGTCCAAAGCCAACTGGGTCAGGGCGCAACCTTCATCATCGAGCTCCCCGTCGTCGGCGGCGACGTCCAGAGCGAGACGCGAGCGCCGAAGTTGCCCCCTCCCTCACCGGAGGCGAGGTCTCTGCTCATTGTGGAGGACGAGCCGACCCTGCTGAATCTCGTGAAAAAGCTCGTGGAGGCTGAGGGGCATCAGGCCGATATCGCCAACGATGGGCATCAAGCGTTGGAGCGAGTGCGAGAGCGCACGTACGATCTGATCCTCTGCGACCTCAAGATGCCGGGCCTCAATGGACGACAGGTGTACGAGGAGATCGCGAAGAAGTGGCCGGAGATGGCCGAACGCTTCGTCTTTCTCACAGGAGATCTCGTAGACCCTCACACGCGCGCCTTCCTGGAGCGGGTGAAGAGGCCTGTGATCGAGAAGCCGTTCCAACCCGAGGAGTTGGTGCGTGTGCTGCGCGAGCAGTTCGACCGCAGACCTCCCGCACAGGCCTCCTCGAAGGCAACCGGATGAGCTGGGCATCTACCGCGGCGGGCGCTCGAAGAGATAGGCGGAGTCTTCGACGCGGCTGCCGCGCGCATCCGTGACGGCGAATTGCGCCCCTTTGAAGATGGCGGCTCCGGCATACTCGCCATTTTTGTTGAGGGCGTAGAAGTTCAACTGATGCGCGGGCCGACCGCCGTAGAGTTTGACGACGCGTCGCAGGGCTTCCAGACAAGCTTCAAGCGGACTCATGCCGCGCCGCATATTCTCCACGACGGTGTGGGCGCCCACGACGCGAATATTATCCTCTCCCCAACCGGTCGAACCCGCCGCCCCCACCTCATTGTCCACGTAGAGGCCGCAGCCGATGATCGGAGAGTCACCGACGCGCCCCGGGACTTTGAAGGCCAGGCCGCTTGTGGTGGTCACGCCCGCGATGTCTCCGGCCTCGGTGATGGCCAGGCAATTGATCGTTCCGGTGAACTGCCGCCAATCCCAATCCGGGAGCGCTGAACGCAGGGCTCCCGGGAGTTTGTTCTGCATCCAATGGTCGCGTTCGCTGCGCTCGCGCCGCCATTGGAGCCACACCTGGCGCGCGCGCTCCGTCAGCAGCTCCTCCTTCTTGAATCCGAAGGAGAGGGCGAAGCGCAGCGCTCCTTCCCCGACGAGCAAGACATGATCGGTCTCCTCCATGACGAGGCGGGCGACTTTGGAGGGATTTTTGATATAGCGCAAGGCGGCGACGGCGCCACACCGTCCCGTCGGCCCGTGCATGACCGAAGCGTCCAACTCGACTTCGCCCTCTTCATTGGGCAAGCCGCCATATCCGACGCTCATGTCGTTGGGATCGTCCTCAACGATATTGACGCCCGCGATGACGGCATCCAACGGATCGCTTCCGGCGCGCATCAGTTGGAACGCCCGCTCGGTCGCACGAATCCCGTTGTAGTACACCGTGCCATCGGGCAAGGTGATGCGATTGGCGCTGGCGATGGCCAGCGGCCGATTCGGTGTCCTCGCCTGCGCGAAGGAAGAGCGCACGCGATGAGCCGCAAGGAACGTGAATCCGCTCACCATGAAGTGACGGCGTGTGAGCTTCAACATGCCGCGACCTCCTTTAGTGGAATTGGCTTGCATCCGATCCGTTTTGCGATAAGATAAAGCCTATCAGGATACGGCAGAGGGGGAGGAACAAGCAATAGCCTCGGAGACTTCGCGCGGATGACCGAAGCGATGGAAGAGGCCAAGCCGGATCGGCTCCTCGGACGCACGATCGCGGGCAAGTACCGAATCGAAGCGAAGATCGGACAGGGCGGGATGGGGAGCGTCTACCGCGCGCGCCATCTGGTGACGGGGAAGGTGGTCGCGGTCAAGGTCCTGTTGGAGGATCTGGCAGCCTATCCGAGTTTCGTCGAACGCTTCCTGCACGAAGCCCGCGCGGCGGCCTACGTCATGCATCCGCACGCCATCAACATCATGGACTGCGGGCGCGAGGGGGATGTCGTCTATCTGCTCATGGAGTATCTGGACGGGGAAACGCTCACCGAGGTGATGAAGCGCGAAGGCCCGTTCTCGCCGCAGCGCGCGGCGCGCATTCTCACGCAGATCTGCTCGGCGGTGGCGGAAGCGCACGCGCAGGGGATCATCCACCGCGATCTCAAGCCCGACAACATTATCCTGCAGCACGTGGCCGGCGAGAGGGATTACGTCAAGGTTCTGGACTTCGGCATCGCGAAGGTCCTCGATGAGCAGAAGCGTGGGGGTCTGCCCATCTCGCGCCGCGTCTTCGTCGGCACGCCCGAATACGCCTCTCCGGAACAGTGCAACGCGAAGAGCCCGACGGTGGCCTCGGACATCTACAGCCTGGGCGTGATCCTGTATGAGATGTTGACGGGACGCCCGCCCTTCGAGGGCGATCCCATGGACGTGATGCTCAAGCACGTCCATGAGGAGCCGCCCCCGTTGCGCGCCCTTCGACCGGAGGTGAGTCCAGAAATCGAGGCGGTCGTGCTGCGCGCGCTCCGTAAAGATCCGGCAGCCCGACCGCAGAGCGCCTGGGAATTGGCCGAGGAGTTCGAGCGCGCCGTGCGTGCGAGTGCGGGCCGACGAACCGCGAGTCTGGCGTCGCGTCCGACTCAGATGGACCCCCCCTCCACGTTGCCCACGCGTCCTCAAGAGCGGGCGAGGCCCACGTCGCGGCTCGCTCGCCGCCGATGGGGGATGGCGCTTGTTGGTGCTCTTGTCCTTGCCGGAGCGAGCGGATTGGGATACCGCACCTATTGGTGGCTCACGAGCGGGCCGCCGCTGCCGACGCCGCCGGCGATCACTCCGAAACCGGCGCCGCGCTGGGTTCTCGACCCGGTCTCGGAAGCGAAGCGCTTGTTCGAAGAGGGGGATCGAGAGGGGGCAGCCACGTTATTGCGAGAAGCCCTCGCCCTGGGCGCTTTCGGGAACGCGCGGGCGCATGATCTGCTCGGCCTCATCTACTTGGATCAAGGGGAGACCGCATGGGCGAAGAACGAGATTCTGCTGGCTCTGGAGCACGCGGGGGGGAAGCTGCCGGAAGCCCATCTGCACTTGGGGCGCATCCTCTGGGAAGAGGGGGATGCCGTGGGCGCCGAACGCGCTTTTCAGACGGCCTTGGAGCAAAGTCACGGACGTTTGATCGCCGCCGCAGCGGCACTCGGCGAACTGTATCTGCGGCAAGGGCGGCACCAAGAGGCCGAGCGCGTGATGCGCGAGGCGTTGCAGCGCGCCGGGGAAGATCCGAACGACCTCGTCGAAGTCGGACGCATGCTCCTGCTGCAAGGGCAGTACGAACTGGCTGTGCGGGAGCTCCGGCGGGCGATCCGGTTGAAGAACGGCATCTTCCCGCCAGCGTACCTCCTGCTCGGACGTGCGCTGCTGGAATCGGGAGAGACGGCTACGGCGGCTGAAGTCCTCTCGACGGCTCTGGCGCAGCGGCGAGGGAAGGATCCCGTCGCCCGGCATCTTCTCGGACGCGCTCGCTATCGCTTGCGCGACTATGAGCGCGCGCTCGCCGAATTGCGCGAGGCGATTCACCTGCGTGGAGGGAATTATCCGGAGGCGCGATACGATCTGGCTCTCGTTCTCTCGGACCCAGCCGTCGGACGCTATGAGGAGGCGGAGGAGCACTTGCGCGCAGCGCTCGCGCTTCGGCGCGATCAATTTCCCGAAGCCCTGGAGGCGTTGGCGCAACTGTATGCGCTGCGTCTGGGGCGCCTGGAGGACGCGCGCCGCATTTGGCAGCGGATGCCGACGCGCCCGGCGCTCTCCTGGCTCGAGCGAACGCGCGATGCCCTGGGACTTCATGCTCCGTCGGAATGGCGAGAGCGCGTGCTGCGGCCGCAGGTCCCCGCGCAACTCACGTTCGAGCTCGCGCTGGCACCGTCGCCGACCGAGCGACAGCTCACGGTCCTCTTTCGAGGGGGGGATGTCGCCCTCGGCCTACGCTTGGAGCGCGAACGCGAGCTCTCTCCTTGGAGCGTGCGCCCCGTCCGTCTCATCGCCGGGCGAGAGGAAGGGCTCGAGCGGCTTGAGGATTCGCTGGATCTGACCTCTCCGTTGACGCTCACCCTCGTCTCGGATCGCACGGACCTCGCGCTCGCGTTCAATGGTCGGGAGATCGTACGGGTGAAGCGCTCCAGTGCGACGTCGGATGCGCCGCTACTTTGGGGCCTTCGCGGTGGTCGGGCACTCCTCTTCCACATTCGGGAATGACGTCCGCGCTCGGAGCGGAGGAGGATTATGACGGAGAACCTCGCGCAACACTATCTGGATCAAGCCCAGCGACACTACCAACGCGGCGAAGTGGAGGCGGCGATCACGGCCCTGCGCTTGGCGATCAAGCAGCAGCAGGGGCGCTTCCCGAAAGCCTATTTCCTCCTCGGCAAGGCCTTCTCCGACGCGGGGGAGATCGAGAAAGCCATCGCCGCCTTTCGGACGGCCACCGAACAACAGCCGCATTATCCAGAGGCCTACTACCACCTGGGGTTGGCGCTCGCGCGACGCGGGGACCTCGAAGAGGCCATCGCGGCCTACGAGCGGGCCATCGAGCAAACGGGGGGGAACAATCCCGGCGCCTATCACAATCTGGGTCTGGTGTTGCTCAGCAAGGGTGAGATCGAGCGCGCCATCGAAGCCTTTCGCAAGGCCATCGCCCAACGAGGCGGCGTCTTCCCCCGCGCGTATTTCCACCTGGGATTCGCTCTGGCGCACATCGGTCGGATCGAGGATGCTCTTGCGGCCTATCGCACGGCCCTCGAACAATCGGGAGGGCATGGCCCGGACATTTACTTCCAACTCGGTTGGCTCCTGATGGGGAAAGGAGACCTCGATGGGGCCGTCGAGGCCTTCCGCACGGCGATCGGGCAGCGCGGCGGCGTTTACCCCGAAGCGCAATATGAGCTGGGGCGCGCGCTTCTGGCGCAAGGCCATCTGGAGGAAGCGATCGCCACCTTCCGCGCGCTGCTTCGCGTGAATCCCAATCAGCCGGAAGCACACTTCAACCTGGGGCGCGCGTATTTGCGCCAGGGGGCCTTGACCGAAGCCCGCGAGGCTTTGGAGACGGCCATTCGTCAATGCCAGGGGAATTTCGCCGCCGCTCATCACCAGTTGGGGCTGGTGCTCGCGCAGCAAGGGGAAGTGGAACAGGCGATGGCCGCCTATCAACGAGCGATCGAGCAGAATCCGTTCTTCCCCCGAGCGTACTACGATCTCGGGCGCTTGTATGCGACGCAGGGGATGTATGACGAAGCGATCGCCGCTTTGCGCCGCGCTCTGGAGCAGCGGCAGGGGCATTTCCCCGAAGCGGAGTTGGAGCTAGGACGCGCGCTCGCCGGGGCCGGGCATGTGGACGAGGCCATCGCGCATTTGGAGCGCGTGATCGCTCAGGGACATGAAGTCGCCGAATGCTGGTACGAGTTGGGGCATCTCTTCTTCCTCCGGCAAGACCTGGATCGCGCGGCGGCGGCGTTTCGTCACGCGCTGGAAGCGACAGGAGGGCGATTCCCCCGTGCGCGATATAACCTCGGGCGCGTACTTCATGAAAAGGGCGATCTGGCTGCGGCGGCCGACGCCTTTCGTCAGGCGATCGCCGAACATCCGCATTTCCCCAACGCGTACTTCAATCTGGCGCGCACGCTTTTGGGATTGGGCGAGCTGGAGGCCGCTCGGGAAGCGATTCTCACAGCCATCGAACAGCGCGAACGCCAGTTCCCGGAAGCCTATCACTTGCTCGGGCGCATCTGCTACAGTCTGGGCGATCTCGCCCACGCCATTCGCGCCTACGAGACGGCGATTCAGCAGCGTGGAGCGCCATATCCGGAAGCCTGGCGCGATCTGGGGCTCGCGCTCTTCGCACAAGGGCAACTGGAGGAAGCGATCCAAGCCTATCGGCGCGCGATCGCCGCGCGCGAGGCACCGTGGCCTGAAGCGTATCTGGAGCTCGGGCGCGTGCTCATGCAGAAAGGCGCCGAAGCACTTCCCGAGGCGATCGAGGCCTTTCGTCAGGCGGTGCGGGCACAGGTGGAGTTCCCGGAAGCCTATTACGACCTGGGCTGCGCGCTGCTGCAGATGGGCGAGGTGGAAGAAGCGATCGCGAGCTTCCGTCAAGCAATTCAGCAACAGCCGGCCTTCCCCAACGCCTACTACGAGCTGGGGCGCGCACTCGTGCAGATCGGGCGCGTGGAAGAAGCCATCGAAGCGTATCGGCATGCGCTCGCGCTCGATCCGAGTTTCGTGCCCGCGCAGCATGCGTTGGGCGTGGCCTTCTATCTTAACGGCGATCTCGAAGAAGCGATCCGCGCTCTTGAGCGAGCCCTTCAGCTCAAACCCGATCTGGCGCCCGCGTATCACGATCTGGGTCTGGCGCTGCTTGATCGCGGTGAGATCGAGCGCGCCATCGCGGCGTTCCAAACGGCGCTCCAAACCGCCGAGGCGCCCTATCCGGAGGCCCTCTTTCATCTCGGCAATGCGTACTTCCTGCACGGAGATCTGGAGCAGGCGATCGCCGCTTATCGCGCGGCCGTCGAACACAAGCCCGATTTCGGTCAGGCCCACCATCGGCTCGGACTCGCGCTGTGGGAGCGAGGAGAACTGGCCGAAGCACGAGCCGCGTTTGAACGCGCCATTGAGGCCGCGCAGCGGGTCTTCCCTCATGCCTACTATAGCCTGGGCGTCACGCTCTTCGAGCAAGGAGAATTGGAAGCGGCGCTGGAAGCCCTCAACCAGGCGATCGCTCAATGCGAGACGTTCCCCCTGGCGCACTACAGCTTGGGGAACGTCCTCCTGGCCCAAGGGCGCGTGGAGGAGGCGATCGCGGCGTATCACACGGCCCTCGAGCAAAGCGGCGGACGCTTCCCGGAAGCGCTCTGGAATCTGGGAAACGCTCACGTGCGGCGGGGAGACATCGCGAAAGCCATCGAGCTGTACCAGCAGGCGATGGAGCAAATGGGGGGACGCGATCCCTACCTCCATCATAACCTCGGCCTCGTGCTCTTTCAGGCGGGTCGGTGGGAACAGGCCGAGATGGCTTTCCGCCATGCCTTAGCACTTCATCCGAACGATCCCGAAGCCCATTACTACCTGGGCTTGGTCGCCCTGAGCCGAGGGGATTTCGACGCGGCACTCGCGGAGTTGCGCCAAGCGCTCGCGCAAAAGAGCGGACCGTTTCCGGAAGCGCACTTCGATCTCGGGAAAGTGCTCTACGAGAGGGGCGAATATGCGGCCGCCGCGAGCGAATTTCAAACGGCCTTGGAGCAGCAGGGCGATTTCCCTGAAGCGCAATATTGGCTGGCGCGCGCACAGGCGGCACAGGGTGATCTGGAGGGAGCCATTGCCCTCTTGAAACCGGTCTGCGCGGCCTATCCGACGAGCTTCCCGGAAGCGCACTATGAGTTGGGCGTGCTCTACAGTCGCCGAGGGATGCTCGATGCCGCTGTGGACCAATTCGCGCTCGCGATCAAGGCCAGTCGAGGGGTTTTCCCCGAAGCCTACTATCAAAAAGGGCGCGTGCACGCGCGTCGGGGCGAGGTCGCCCTCGCCATTGAAGCCTTCAAGACGGCGATCGCGCAACGACAAGGCGTCTTCGCTGAGGCGTATAACGAGCTGGGGCGCATGCTCTATATCAAGGGCGACATCGAAGGAGCGACGGCGGCCTACAGTAAGGCGATTCAGCAGCGCGAGGGGCCACGCGAGGCCGTTCGCTCCCCGGAGCAAGATGTGGCGCTTCTGCTTAGCGGGCTCTTGGATCGGCTCGCCGAACGCTTGCGGCCCGCTCCGCGCGTGAAACCGCCGTCGGTCGTGTCCGGGCTAGCGCGCGAGAGCCAGGAGGAGGGGCAACGCGCGGCTTCCTCCACGTTTCAAGGAGACCACCCGGAGACAGAAGGATGAACACGGACGACATCGGACGCCTCTTTCGCGAAGCCGGAGCCCTCTTGGAGGGCCATTTTCGCCTCTCATCGGGGCTCCACAGCACGCGCTACATTCAATGTGCGCTCGTCCTGCAATATCCCCAGATCGCGACGCAGTTGGGTGCCCGATTGGCCGAGGCCTTCGCCGGCGAGCCGATCCAGACGGTCCTGGCGCCGGCCATCGGCGGCATCCTCGTCGCGCATGAGGTCGCGCGGCATCTGAATGCGCGCGCGATTTTCGCCGAGCGCGAAGAGGGGCGGTTCGCGCTTCGCCGCGGCTTCGCCATCGCGCCCGCCGAACGCGTGCTCGTCGTCGAAGACGTCATCACGACCGGGCGCTCGACGCGCGAGGTGATCGAATTGGTCCGCGAGGCCGGAGGGCAGGTCGTCGGCGTCGGCGCCTTAATTGATCGCAGCGGCAGGGCGCTCTATTTCGGCGTGCCACTTCGCGCGCTGCTGCAACTGGATCTGCCCACGTATCCGCCGGATGCCTGTCCCTTGTGCGCGGCCGGCGTGCCGCTCAGCACGCCCGGCAGCCGATATCTGGCGTGAGCTTCGACCTCGCCTCGCGGCGCAGAGGAAGGGCCATCGGAGGGGGCAGCGTGCCGAATGTCAAACTTCTGCTGCAATACGACGGGACGGATTTCTACGGCTGGCAAATTCAAGCGGGCGCGCGGACCGTCCAAGGCGTCCTCACCGATGTGCTCTCTCGCCTGGAGCATCGGCCGGTGACGGTGCACGGCGCCGGGCGAACCGATCGCGGCGTGCACGCTCAGGGGCAAGTCGCCAGCGTCTTCCTCACGCGCCAGATGTCCGAAGACGAATGGCGGCGCGCGCTCAATGCCAATCTCCCCCCGGACGTGCGCGTGATGGCCGTGGAATGGGCCCCGCCCGATTTCCATGCGCGCTATAGCGCCGTGTCGAAGACCTATCGGTACACCTTGTGTCTCGGACCGGTGCTCAGTCCCTTCCTCTATCGGTACGTGCATCACTTCCCCTTCCCGCTCGATCTGACGGCCATGCAACGAGCGCTCGAGGGGATCGTGGGCGAGCATGATTTCGCTTCTTTCGGCACGCGCGAACGCTCGGGCAAGACGACCGTACGCCGCGTCTATGAGGCGCGTCTGTGGCAAGAGGACGATCTCCTGCATCTGGAGATCACGGCCAATGGCTTCCTCCGCTACATGGTGCGCACGCTCATGGGCACGCTCTGCGAGATCGGGCGCGGGCGCTGGCGCGTCGAGGATATGGAGCGCATCCTCCGCGCGCGCGATCGGCGGCTGGCCGGACCGACCTTCCCGGCCAAGGGCTTGACGCTGCTTCGCGTCCACTACTAAGATTGAGCCGAGATGAGTCGGTGATGCGGACGGTCGCACACCGCCAAGGTCAGCAGGGGGGAAGGCCTCTGGAGCAGTTTGATGGAAGACTTGCAGAAGAGGTTTGAGGGGTTCATCAAACCCGGCTCGCGCGAAGCGCTTCTCCTTCGGCAGATCCATCCTGAGCGGCTCCCCCATCATGTGGCCATCATCATGGATGGGAATGGGCGGTGGGCGCTGCGGCGACAGAAGCCGCGCGTCGTCGGCCATCGGGCCGGGGCGAAAGCCGCGCGTCGGATCGTGGAGACGGCGGCGCGCTTGGGCATTCCCATACTGACGCTCTACGCCTTCTCGACGGAGAACTGGAAGCGGCCGCAGGAGGAGATCGAGGCGCTCATGAGCTTGCTTCGGGAATTCCTGCGAAAAGAGGTGGAGACGCTCAAGCGCCATGACATTCGTTTGCGCGTCATCGGGCGATGGGAGGGATTGGACGCCGCGATCCGCGAGGAGCTGTACCGGGCTATGGCGGAGACGGCGACGAACACGCGGATGCAGCTGGTCGTCGCGCTCAACTACAGCGGGCGCGCGGAGTTGGTGGATGCCTTCCGCCGCCTCTATGGCGAGGCGCGCGAGCAGCAGTTGCCTCCGGAAGCCATCACCGAAGCGCTCATCGCGCGATACCTCTACACGGCCGATCTGCCCGATCCCGATCTCCTCATCCGCACCAGCGGCGAGATGCGGGTGAGCAATTTCTTGCTCTGGCAAATCGCGTACACGGAACTCTACGTGACCGAGACGCTCTGGCCTGATTTTCGACCGGCGCACTTCTTTCAGGCGTTGATTGACTATCAGAGGCGCGAGCGGCGCTATGGGGGATTAGGAGCGGCCGCGCTTCCGTGAGCGGTCCTCGTATGGGGGATTCCCCAACCGATGCAAGGAGGTGAGGATGAAGCGAGTGCTCACGGCTCTGGTTCTGCTCCCCTTCTTCATCTTCGCGCTGTGGGCTTCGAACCCGTACTACTGGATCGGATGGGTCGTCGCGGGGACGCTGCTGGGGCTCCGCGAATTCTACGCGTTGGCCGAGCGGGTCGGCTGTCGTCCCGATCGCTGGCTCGGATATGCGACCGCTCTGATCGTCCTCTTCGCGTTTCAGCAACAGAACGCCTTCTTGATCGTGGGGAGTTTGCTGCTGCTTCTGGCGCTCACGCTGGCGCTCTCGCTCTTCACGGCCGAGCGCTTTGAGACCGTGCTCATTGAGAGCGCGGTGACGGTCGCCGGTGTGCTCTACATCGCCGTTGCCCTGGGCTTCCTCATCCTGCTGCGGGTGAGCGTGGAGGCGACGACGGCCGCGCGACTGCTCTCGCTCTTCTTCCTCATCATCTTCGCCGGGGATACAGCGGCTTACTACGTGGGGCGCGCGCGCGGACGTCGCAAGCTGGCGCCGCGCGTGAGCCCGGGCAAGACGATCGAAGGGGCGATCGCGGGTATGCTCGGCAGCGGGTTGGCCGCGCTGGGAGGGAAGTTTTGGTTCTTTCGCGATCTGCCCATCGAGCACGCCCTCACCCTCGCGCTCGTTCTGAACGCGATCGGTCAGATCGGCGACCTGATCGAATCCATGCTCAAACGGGGCGCGAAGGTGAAAGATGCCGGACAGCTGCTCCCGGGCCATGGGGGGATTTTGGATCGGGCCGACAGCATCCTCCTCAACGCGCCGATCATTTACATCTACAGCCGGATTCTCCTATCATGATGGGCTCGGAATTCGGAGGCGTTCCCACGATGAAGCGGATCGCGATCTTAGGCTCGACGGGTTCGATCGGCACGAGCGCGCTCTCGCTGCTGGAGCAGCTGGAGGGCTTTCGCGTGATTGGTCTGGCGGCGCAGCGGAACATCGTGCGACTCGCCGATCAGATCGCGCGGTTCTCGCCGCGTCTCGTTTCGGTCGCGACGGCTGAAGGGGCCGCCCAATTGCGCGCGGAGTTGCAGCGACGCGGCGTGCGCGCGCTCCCCGACATCCGGCATGGTCCGGAAGGGCTCATCGCTCTGGCGACGGCTCCGGATGTGGACATCGTGCTCGTGGCGACGGTCGGGGCTGTTGGCCTGCTGCCCACCTATCGCGCGCTGGAACAGGGCAAACGCGTCGCCTTGGCCAACAAGGAGACGCTCGTGATGGCCGGTCAATTGATGAAGGAGAAAGCGGCGGCAACTGGCGCCGAGATCTTGCCCGTGGATAGCGAGCATAATGCCCTTCACCAATGCCTGCAAGGGGTTAATCGTCGCGACGTGGCGCGCTTGATCCTGACGGCTTCCGGGGGACCGTTTCGCACGCTGCCGGCGGCCGAACTCGCGCGCGTGACCCCCGAGCAAGCGTTGCAGCACCCGACCTGGCGCATGGGGCCGAAGATCACCGTTGATTCGGCGACGCTGATGAACAAAGGACTGGAAGTCATCGAAGCGCACTGGCTGTTCGGCGTCGCCCCGGAGCAGATTGATATTCTCATCCACCCCCAATCGGTCGTGCACTCGATGGTCGAATTGGTGGACGGCTCGATCCTCGCCCAGCTGGGGCCGACCGACATGCGGTACGCCATCCAATATGCCCTCACCTACCCGGATCGGCGGCCGACGCCGCTGCCGCGACTGGATTTCTCCCCGGCGCTGCATTTGGAATTTCACCCGCCGGATCTGGACCGCTTCCCCTGCGTGCGGCTGGCCTATGAAGCGCTGCGACGCGGAGGGACGATGCCCGCCGTCCTCAACGCGGCGAATGAGGTGGCCGTCGCCGCATTTCTGGAGCATCGTCTCCCCTTCCTCGCCATCGCCACGGTGATCGAGCGTGTGATGCGCGATCATGAGCCGGAAGAACCGCGCGAGATCGAGGATGTCCTGCGGGCCGACGCTTGGGCCCGCGCGCGCGCCCGCGAGGTGATCGCTTCCCTCGTATGTGTGGAATCGCCGGAATCGTGAATGCGCGTGGTGCGCTTCCCGATCACGAAGCGCTGCGTTAGACATCGGTCTGTATCCGCGGCGGATAGGGCGCGCCGCGCGCGAAGCGGCCGTGCAGCGGTATCGCGTCGCCGCGCACGCCGATGCCCTTGAGCGGGCGATCCAACAGTGCGTGCGGCGCAGGGACTCTCTGGAAGAAGTCGGGCGCGAAGGCTCACCGTCGTAGGCGCCATTGACTTTTCCGACGGCGTGCAGTAAAAGCAAGCCGTTACGAAGGCGGATCGGCCATGAACGAAGAGAAGCTCCGCGAAGCCTGTGGCGTCTTCGGCATCTCCGACCATGAGGAAGCGGCGCGCTTGACCTACTACGGGCTCTACGCCTTGCAACATCGGGGGCAGGAATCGGCGGGCATCGCGACATCCGATGGGGAACGCCTGCACGTCGTCCGTGGCCTGGGATATGTGAGCGAGGTCTTCCGCGAGGAGACGTTCACCGAATTGCGGGGACGATTGGCCATCGGACATGTGCGCTACTCGACGACGGGCGAAGTGAGCGTGCGCGAAGCTCAGCCGATGGTCGTCAGCTTCCACGGTGGGCAGATCGCCGTCTGTCACAACGGGAACTTGCCGAATGCGTTGCGCGTGCGCGCGGAGCTGGAACGCGAAGGCGCGATCTTTCAATCCACCAGCGATACGGAGGTCGTGTTGCATTTGATCGCGCGTTCGCGCGCGCGCGATCTCCTGGGCGCGATCATCGAAGCCCTCGCGCGGCTGGATGGCGCTTATTCCATGCTTTTCGCGACGCCGCGCGCGCTCATCGCCGTGCGCGATCCGCGCGGCTTTCGACCGCTGCTTCTCGGAACGCTCGATGGGGCCACGGTCTTCGCCTCTGAGAGCTGCGCGTTCGACCTGATCGGAGCCACGCTCCTGCGCGATGTGGAGCCGGGCGAAGTGATCATCGTGGATGAGCGGGGCGTACGCTCGCTGTTCCCCTTTCCGCGACAGCGCCCGACGCAGTGCATCTTCGAGCACGTCTATTTCTCCCGCCCGGACAGCGTCGTCTTCGGGCGTCCCGTGAGCCAATCGCGCTATTTGCTCGGACGGCTGCTGGCGCGGGAACATCCGGCCTCGGCCGATGTCGTCGTCCCGGTCCCCGATTCCGGCGTGGCGGCGGCCATCGGATATTCGATGGAGTCCGGAATCCCCTTGGTCTTCGGCCTGGTTCGGAATCACTATGTCGGACGCACGTTCATCGAGCCGCGCGCGGCGATCCGCAATCTGCGGGTGAAGGTCAAGCTCAATCCCGTGCGCGAGTTGCTCGAAGGCCGGCGCATCGTGCTCGTGGACGATTCGATCGTGCGCGGCACCACAAGCCGCGAGATCGTCCAGATGATCCGCACCGCGGGCGCGCGGGAGATTCACGTGCGCATCAGTTGTCCCCCGACGATCGCTCCGTGCTACTACGGCATTGATACGCCGCGCAAGGAGGAGCTGATCGCCGCGCGAATGTCCGTCGAGGAGATCTGTCAGTTCCTGGGGGCCGATAGCCTCGGATACCTGAGCTACGCCTCGCTGCTCGAAGCCTGTGGCGATCCGGACGATACGCGCTATTGCACGGCCTGTTACACGGGACGCTATCCGACGGAGATCGCTCCCGACTATGAGCCGCGCAGCGTTCGCTGCGTGGGGCATGGGGTGGAGGTGAGTCCGACCGTCACGTCCGAACGGTCCTGATATGGCCCGACGAAGGAGAGCCCGTTCGGCGATTCCGCGAAACCGGCGTCAAGCGCTGCTGTTGCTGCTTCTGGGCCTGCTACTTCTCATCGCGGCCGTCCTGTTCCATCGTTTCGAAGTGGGGCGGCGCGAGCCACCTCCGCAAGCGGGCGAGCTGCAGGTGGTTGCTCTGGACGTCGGGCAGGGAGACAGTTTCCTGATCCTCACCCCGGAGCGCAAAGCAGTGCTCATTGACGCGGGACCGCCCGATATGGCCGACCGCGTGCGCGAGGCGCTCGCCCGATATGGCGTCGAGCGACTGGATCTGGTCATCGCCACGCATCCGCATGCCGATCATATCGGCGGCATGGTGGCCGTGCTCGATGCGGTTCCGGTTCGGATGTTCCTCGACAGCGGTCAACCCCATCCGACGCGCACGTACACGCGGATGCTGGAGAAGATTCGGGCGTTGGGGATTCGCTTCGTGGTCGCCGAAGCCGGACAGGAATTTCAAATCGGCACAGGGGTGAAGCTCGAGATCCTGGCGCCGTTTGGCAGGCGGCTTCAAGGAACGCGCGACGACGTGAACGCCAATTCGATCGTCGCGCGACTCAGCTATGGCGCGTTCTCCATGCTCTTCACCGGAGACAGCGAGCGCGAGACCGAGGAGCGCCTCTTGGAAGAGGAGAACGGCATCGTGGGGCTTGCCGCGCGCGTGCTCAAGATTGCTCATCACGGATCGCGCCATTCGACGACGCGCGCCTTCTTAGAGCGCGTGCGCCCGGAGGTCGCCCTTATCTCCTGCGGTGCGGATAACGAGTACGGTCATCCGGCGCAGGAGACGCTCGATCGGCTGCGCGCTCACGTGCGCGAGCTGCATCGTACCGATCTCGAGGGAGAGATCGTGATTCGAAGCGATGGGCGCTCCCTTGAGATTCACACCGAGCGAGAAGTGGCCGCTCGTGACCTCTGGCGCGGACGCCGTCCGCGCTTGCGGGCCGAAGGCGATGCGATCGTCCCCGAGAGTCGCCCTCAGCTCTCGCAGGCGGCTGTTGATCCTCTCGGAAGCTCCACTTTCGAGAGGTTTCGGGCCGATCCCGCGCGCGGGAGGAACAACTTATGAAGCTCGTCGTGGATCGCATTGAAGAGGACATCGCCGTGTGCTATCTGTATGAGGACGATCGCGTTCGCTTCGACATCCCGCTTCGGTACTTGCCGCCGGACGTGGTCGCCGGAGATCACTTGCGCGTGAGCTTCGAGCTGGATCGAGAGAGTCGCGAGCGAGAGCGACGGCGCGCGGAAGAACTCCTTCGCGAATTGACCCGAAGGCAGCCGGATGAGAAGCGGTTCAACCTCTGAGGCGGGCGGATATTCGATCTGGTTCGTGCTCGTGACCGCCGGATTCATCACGTGCTTGATCACGGCGAACATCACGGGCGTCAAACTCGTGGAGCTTCGCGGATGGGTCGTTCCGGCCGGGATCGTCGTCTTCCCGATCAGCTACATCTTCGGCGATGTCCTCACGGAGGTCTATGGTTACGCGCAGGCGCGGCGCGTCATCTGGCTCGGCTTCTTTTGCAACGTGCTCACGGTCGTGGCCATCTGGATCGGCCAAGTCCTGCCGCCAGCGCCCTTCTGGGATGGACAAGCGGCGTATGAGCGCATCCTCGGATATACTCCGCGCCTTCTCATCGCCTCATTCCTGGCCTATCTCTTCGGCGAATTCACCAACGCCTACGTGCTCGCCCGCATGAAGGTCCTCACCCGTGGGCGCTGGCTTTGGATGCGCACGATCGGCTCCACGCTCGTCGGCCAAGCCGTGGATTCGCTGCTGTTTCTGACGCTGGCCTTCGCCGGGACGATCCCGACCACTGCGCTCCTTCGCGCCTTCCTCACGCAGTGGCTCGCGAAGTCGCTCTATGAGGCCGCGGCGACACCGGCGACCTATGCGATCGTGGCGTTTTTGAAACGGGAAGAGGGCGTGGACGTCTACGACCACACAGCGCGATTTACCCCGTTCTCGCTTCGGGGATGAGCGCGCATTTTCCGGGCGGCGTTCCCGAATGGTATAATAAGCGTCCCAATTCGGGATGCTTCGGAGGTTGGGCGATGAATTTGCTTCAGGAGGGAGGACAGCCATGAAGGTCACGCTTTCCGTCATCAAAGCCGACGTGGGCTCCATTGGTGGGCACACGCGTCCATCCGAACGCATGCTTCATCTCATTCGGGAGGAGATGAAAGCGGCGTGTTCCGGGTCCAAGGGGTTGCTCATTGATGGGCTCGTCACCTTCACGGGCGATGACATCGCGCTCATCATGAGCCATACGCATGGGGTCGGTGCGCCGGTCGTGCACCGTTTCGCCTGGGAATGCTTCCTGGCGGCGACCGAGGTCGCTCGAAAGCAAGGGCTGTATGGTGCCGGGCAAGACCTCCTGGTGGACGCGCCCTCGGGGAACATTCGCGGCGCGGGTCCGGCCGTCGCGGAGATCGAGTTCGAGCGCGATCCCCAGAGCAAGGATCGGCCCGCAGA
>Ga0101943_1001132_pt1 | contig 26536 bp, 24 predicted proteins | sample DewCreD2012metaG_5_FD_75244 | JGI IMG/M metagenome (GOLD analysis project Ga0101943, IMG submission 75244) | Hot spring sediment bacterial and archeal communities from British Columbia, Canada, to study Microbial Dark Matter (Phase II) - Dewar... ... | reverse complement strand
CAGGCCGAGCCCCGGCGGCCGGGGCAGTTCCCCACGGCCTGGGCCCGGACCCCGCTCGCCCGCGCCGCCCGCGAGGCGATCCTCACGCTCGGGATGCGGCCGCTCGTGTGGACCGAGACGGCGCCCCGCGTGTACGGGCTCGAGAACCTCGAGGGGCTCGAGCACCCGGTCCTCTTCGTCTCGAACCACACGAGCCACCTGGACGCCACGCTGATCCTCACCACGCTGCCCCGGCGGTGGCGGGAGCGCACGGCGACCGGCGCGGCGGCCGACTACTTCTTCGACACGTGGTGGAAGTCGATCGCCACGGCCCTCGTCTACAACGCGTTCCCGATCGACCGGAGCGGCCGGGGGCGGGGGACGGCGAGCGCCCGCCAGATGCTCGCCGATGGGTGGAGCCTGATCGTGTTCCCCGAGGGGACGCGCTCCCCCGACGGGTGGATGCAGCGGTTCCGGACCGGCGCGGCCCGCCTCGCGATCGAGCAGCGGGTCCCGGTCGTCCCGATCGCGATCCGCGGCGCCTTCGCCGCGATGCCTCGCGGCCGGGCGTGGCCCCGGCCCGGGCGGCTCCCGATCTCCCTCCGCTACGGTCCGCCGCTCTTCCCGCGGGAGGGCGAGGACCACCGGGAGCTCACCCGGCGGATGTACCGGGCCGTGGCCGAGCTGTTCGACGAGGACCGCAGCACGTGGTGGGAGGCGCAGCACCGGGCGAGCCGCGGGGAGACGCCGTCCCCGGCGGGGCCGGCGGGGCCGCGGTGGCTCAGGGTGTGGGAGGCCTACCGGCCGCTCCCCCGGCGGGGCCCCCGGCCCGCCTGGCGGCGGTGAGGGCGGGACCGTGGCGCGCACCGGCGGGGAACGGCGACGGCGGGTCCTGATCGAGGAGGCCATCCGGCTGTTCGGCCGGCAGGGCTACCACGGGACGAGCCTGGATCAGGTGGCCCAGGCGGTGGGGATCCGCAAGCAGACCCTCCTCTACTACTTCCCCACGAAGGACGCGTTGCTGCAGGCGTGCCTGGCGGCCGCCGCCCAGCGGCTGGTGGAGGTGCTGAACGAGGCGCTCGCCGACGCCGACTCCTACTGGGGGCGGGCCGAGGCCGTGATCCGCGCGGTGTTCCGGTTGGCCGGGGAGTGGCCGGAGTTCCCGGCGTTCGTCCGGGAGGCGGGGCGGCTCGGTCCCGAGGCGTTCGAGCGGTTCGCCGGGGTGCTCGACCCGCTGCGCCGCCGGGCCATCTCGTTCCTGGAGGCCGGGATGGCGCGGGGGGAGATCCGGAGGCAGGACCCCGCGCTGCTGCTGTTCACGCTGTACACGGCGGTGGTCGGATCCCTCACCGAGGCGAGCGTGCTCCGGGCGGTGGTCGGCGAGGACGAGGGGCGGGCCTCGCTCCGGCGCCGGGAGCGCGAGGTGCTCGCGTTCGTCCGGGCAGCGCTCGCGCCCGCGGGGGGCGCGGGACGGGGACGGGTCCGCGCCCGCTGAGGGGGTCGGGGTGGCGATCCACGTGGTCCGGCTGTACCGGGAGGAGGCGCGCCGGGCCCCGCGCCCGCGGTTCCTCGTGGACCGGGTGTGGCCGCGCGGGATCGGGCGGGAGGAGCTCGCGATCGAGGCCTGGCTCCGGGACGTCGCGCCCAGCGACGAGCTGCGCCGGTGGTTCGGCCACGAGCCCTCCCGGTGGGAGGGGTTCCTCCGTCGCTACTTCGCCGAGCTGGACCGGAAACCCGACGCCTGGCGGCCGCTCCTCGAGGCCGCCCGACGCGGCGACGTCACGCTGCTCTTCGGGGCCCGGGACGAGGAGCGGAACAACGCGGTCGCGCTCCGCGAGTACCTCGAGCGGAAGCTCGGGGAGCGCTCGGGCTAGCCCTCCGGGGGCGGGGCCGCCGAGCCGGCGTGGAGTCGCTCGCCGGGTCCCGCGTGAGGTTCCGTTCGTGGGACCCGTCCGCCCGCATCACGTAGATCTCGTGGTTCCCGTCCAGGACAGGCCCGGCTCGCCGCGGGGAGGGAGCTGGTGGATCCCGGAGCGGGCGGGCCTAGGAGTAGAACTCGACGACGAGCCGCTCCTCCACCGGGACCGGCAGCGGGATCTCGTCCCGCTCGGGGTAGCGGACGAGGGTCCCCTGGAACTCCTCCCGGTTCCGGTAGAGGTAGGGGGGCGGCTCGGGCGAGAGCTCGAGGGCCTCCCGCACGAACAACAGGTTCCGCCCCTTCTCGGTGAGCTCGATGGTCTGGCCGGGGCGGACCTGGAAGCTCGGCACGTCCACCCGGCGCCCGTCGACGCGGACGTGCCCGTGGGAGACGAGCTGGCGCGCCTGGCGCTGGGTGAGGGCGAACCCCAGGCGGAGCACGATCGCGTCCAGGCGGGTCTCGAGCTGGCGGATGAGCTCCTCGCCGGTCACGCCCGTCTTCCGGGTGGCCCGCTCGTAGTACCGGCGCATCTGGCGCTCGGACACCCCGTAGATCGCGCGGAGCTTCTGCTTCTCGAGCAGCCGCATCTGGTACTCGGACACGCGCTTCCGCCCCCGCCCGTGCTGGCCGGGGGGGAAGGGGCGGCGCGTGGCCGGGCAGTTCGGCCGCCCGCAGAGGGGCTGGCCGATGCGGCGGCACATCCGGTGACGGGGTCCGAGCTTGTCCATGCGACCCGCAAGGGTACCAAGGCCGCCGGACCCCGACCGCGGGCGGGCCCGGGGTGGGGAGCATCGACACGGTGACGCTCGCCGCCGCCCCGGCTCGAGGCCCGGGCCCTGGTCCCGCTCGCCGGCCGCGGACCGCGATCCCGGGGCTTGCCGGGACGCGCGCGGACGGGGACCATGGTGGCGGAGACGGCGGAGGACGGATGGGGCCCGACGAGATCTTCCGGCTGATCGTCAAGGCCGACGACGCCGTGAAGTACGCCACGGCGGAGAAGCTCGCGGCGCGGATCGATCGGGCCCGACGGCTCCTGCTCCAGGCCCGGCAGGAGGCGGAGGCGATCGGGAACGACGCCCTTCGCGCCCTGGCCGACCGACGGCTCGCCGACCTCGAATCGCTCCAGTGAACGGCCCCGTCGATCCCCCGCCGGCGCAGGACCGGCCCCCCGAGCTCGGACCCGACGCCATCGCGGTCCTCGACGGCTCCACGTTCATGGTCTCGGACGGCCGCGGCGACGTCCCCGAGGGGGCGGTGGCCGGACTGTTCCACGACGACACCCGCTTCCTGAGCCGCTTCGAGCTCCGCCTCGGTGGACGGACGCCGGAGCTGCTCACGTCGTCCATCGTGGACTACTACTCGGCCGCGTTCTTCCTGGCGAACCCGGAGCTCCAGGCGGCCGATGGGTCGCGGGTCCCCGCGCACGCGCTCAGCGTCGTCCGATCGCGCTTCGTCGGTGACGGGCTCCGGGAGGGGATCGAGGTCCGCAACCACCTCGACCGGCCGGTCTCGGTCGAGCTCCGCTTGGGATGCGGGGCGGACTTCTCCGACATCTTCGAGGTCCGCGACCGGGTGCGCGCGGCGCGGGGGACGCTGACGCGGTTCCACGACCCCGACCACCGCGCGCTCGGCTTCGGCTACGAGCACGGCGCCTTCCGGGCGGCCTCCCGGATCCACTCCAGCGCCCCTGCCCGGATCGAGGGCGACGACCTCGTCTTCGACCTCCACCTCGAGCCCCGGGGCACGTGGCGCACGGAGGTACGGGTCGTCGTGCACCTCGACGAGGAGATCGCGGAGCCGGTCCACGAGGCGTTCGGCGAGGCGGTGCGGGAGCCCGGCCGGGTCCTCGCGAAGTGGCGGGACGAGGTGCCGCGGCTCCGGGCGGACCTGGACCTGCTTGAGCACGTGTACCGGCGCTCGATCGTGGACCTCGCCGCCCTCCGCCTGTGCGCCGAGGTGGAGGGGAACGAGTACTCGCTGCCGGCGGCGGGCCTGCCCTGGTTCATGGCGATCTTCGGCCGCGACACGCTGATCACCTCGTACCAGGCGCTGTGGGTGGGCCCCGACCTCGCCCTCGGCGCGCTCCGCGCGCTCGCGGCGCTCCAGGGGACGGTGGAGGACGACTTCCGCGACGAGGAGCCGGGGAAGATCCTCCACGAGATCCGGTTCGGCGAGCTCTCGGCCCTCGGCCTCAAGCCCCATCGCCCCTACTACGGGACCGCCGACGCGACCCCGCTCTGGCTCATCCTGCTCTCGGAGCACCGGCGGTGGACCGGGGACGACCGGACCGTGCGGGAGCTCGAGCCCAACGCCCGCCGCGCGCTCGAGTGGATCGACCGGTACGGGGACCGCGACGGCGACGGCTACGTCGAGTACGCGACCCGCTCGCCCCAGGGCCTCGCGAACCAGGGATGGAAGGACTCCTGGGACGGCGTCCGCTTCGCCGACGGCCGGCTGCCGGAGCCGCCGATCGCGATCGCCGAGGTGCAGGGGTACGTCTACGACGCGAAGGTTCGAGCGGCCGAGCTCGCGGCGGAGGTGTGGGGCGACCCCGACCTCGCCGCCCGGCTGCGGCGGGAGGCGGAGGAGCTCCGGGAGCGGTTCTCCCGGGACTTCTGGACCGACGCCCGAGGCGGGTACTACGCGATCGGGCTCGACCGGGAGAAGCGGCGGATCGACTCGATGGCCTCGAACATGGGCCACCTGCTGTGGTCGGGGATCGTGCCGGAGGACCGTGCCCCCGCCGTGGCGCGGCGGCTCCTCTCGCCGCCGATGTTCTCCGGCTGGGGGATCCGGACGCTTTCCGAGGAGGACGCCGCCTACAACCCGATCGGCTACCACACGGGCTCGGTCTGGCCCCACGACAACTCGATCGCCGCGGCGGGGCTCGCACGCTACGGCTTCCGGGAGGAGGCGAACCGGGTGGCGATGGCGATGCTCGAGGCGGCGGGGATCACGGGCCACCGGCTCCCCGAGGTCTTCGCGGGCTACGCGCGGGGGGATGCACCGTTCCCGGTCCGGTACCCCACGGCGTGCAACCCGCAAGCTTGGGCGACGGCGGCGCCCTTCCTGTTCCTCCGCACCATGCTGGGGCTCGAGGCGGAGGGCGCGCTCCGGTGCGACCCCCACCTGCCGCCGGAGGTCGGGCGCGTGTACCTCCACGGCGTCCACGCGTTCGGCACGCACCTCGACGTCGAGGCGGAGGGGACGTCCGGGCGGGTCGCCCCGACCCACTGAGCGGCCAGCGGGGCCGGGCGCGCGGAGGTGCGCGCGCTACCCGGGCCGGGCGGCCCCCACGAACGAACCCCAGTCCACGTCCCTGATCGCCACCACGGCCCCGGTGTGGGGCGCGTCGATCATCCGCCCCCCGCCGATGTACAGCCCGACGTGGTGGATGGGGCTGTAGAAGAACACGAGGTCGCCGGGCTGGAGCTGGTCCCGGGGGACGTGGGGGAGCACCGCGTACTGCAGCTCCGAGGAGTGCGGCAGGGAGACGCCGGCGTGGGCCCAGGCCCACATCGTGAGCCCCGAACAGTCGAAGCCCTCCTCCGGGCTCGCCCCGCCCCAGCGGTACGGGGTGCCGAGGACCGAGTAGGCGGCCTCGATCGAGAGCCGCCCCCCGGGGCTCGGGGCGGGGATCGGCCCGGGGGGCGGCGAGACCGAGCCCGGGCTCTCGATCGCGGCCTCCACCGCCGCGGCCTCCCGGGCCCGCCGGGCCGCCGCGCGGAGGTCCGCCACCACGCGTTCCTGCTCCGCGATGGCCCGGCGGATCTCGGCCTCCTTCCTCGCGATCTCGGCCACGACCCGCGCGTGCTCCCGCGCGAGGTCCCGCAGGCGCTCCGCCAGCCACGACGCCCGCTGCCCGGCGGACTCGGCCAGGGTGGCGAGGTCGGCGTCGTCCTGCGCGATGCTCCCGATGAACTCGAGCCGGTCGGAGAACTCGACGAGGGAGCTCGCCTCGAGGAGGACGAGGGCCTCGCTCCCCATCGTCATGTAGGCTCGAGCGGCCCGCTCGGCGAGCCGGGCCCTGGCCCGCTCGGCCGCAGCCGCCGCCTCCGCGGCCTCCCTCCGGGCCTCGGTCAGGCGGTCCCGGAGCTCCTCGAGCCGGGCCCTGGCCCGGTCGTACTGCTCGACGAGGAGCGAGAGGCGTTCGTGGAGGGCCCGGAGCCTCGCCTCCGCGGCCCGGATCTCGGCCCGGGTCGGTGCGGCGCTGGACGTGGCCGGCGCGACGAACAGGGAGAGCGCGAGGAGCGCGGCCGCCGCCGGCCGCACGCGGTGCCCGCGCCCCCGCCTGGTCCCCCGCATACGGTGCGAGCTGCCCGACGGCAGCCCGGGCAAGGCTAGCGGGGCGCCCCGGGGGCGTCAAAGCCGAAGGCGAACGTAGGTTCGAGGGTCGGGACGGCGGGATTCGAACCCGCGACCTCAGCGTCCCGAACGCTGCGCGCTACCAAGCTGCGCCACGTCCCGCGCCTGAGAGTGTACCGGCCCCGGCGGACCCGGGTGCCGGCTCGCCGGACCGGGCTCGACGTGGAGGCCGTCCGGCTGGGGTAGGCTTCGGCCGGCATGGCGGGGTGGCGAGGGTGAGCGTGCTCGCGTACCTCCGGTTCTCGCTGGCGCCGGGGGCCGACCTCGAGGCGTTCCCCCGAGACCTCCGGGCCGTTCGGGAGCTCGCCGCGGAACGACCCGGTGACCGGCGGACGGAGGTCGGCCGGGACCCGGACGGTGGGCCCGGGGCGGGGGAGCGGCGGTGAGGATCTCCGAGGTCGCCCCGCCCTGGCTGGCGGTGCCCCCCAAGGGCTACGGTGGCATCGAGTGGGTGGTGGCGCTCCTGGCCGACGGCCTCTCCGAGCGCGGCCACGACGTGACGCTCTTCGCCACCGGGGACTCGGAGACCCGGGCTCGCCTGGAGTACGCGTTCGAACGGGCGCCCGGCCCCCGGTTCATCAACGACCCCTGGCACGACACCGTCCACACGCTCACCGCGTTCCGCGACCCCGCCCGGTTCGACGTGATCCACGTCCACTCGCCCTGGTCGGCGCTGGTCGCCGGGGTGCTGTCGGGCGTGCCGACGGTCCACACGCTCCATGGCTCGTTCACCCCCGAGATGCGCCGTCTCTACGGCGAGGTCGCCGACCGGGTCTGGTTCGTCGCGATCAGCCAGGCCCAGCGCCGGCAGATGGAGGAGCTCCGCTACGCCGGCGTGGTCTACAACGGCATCGATATCGAGCGCTACCCGTTCCGGGAGCAGAAGGAGGACTTCCTCCTGTTCCTGGGGCGGGCGGCGCCGGAGAAGGGGCTCCGGCGGGCGGTGCTCGCGGCCCGCGAGGCAGGGGCCCGGCTGGTCTGCGCGCTCAAGATCGCCCACCCCACCGAGGAGGAGGAGTGGGAGCGGAACGTGAAACCCCTCCTCACCGATCGGATCGAGATCAAGGGCGAGATCACCCACGACGAGAAGGCCGACCTCCTGGCCCGGGCCCGGGCCGTGCTGTTCCCCATCGACTGGGACGAGCCCTTCGGGCTCGTGATGACCGAGGCGATGGCCTGCGGGACCCCGGTGATCGCCACCCCGCGGGGCTCGGTCCCCGAGGTGATCGCGGACGGGGTGACCGGCTTCATCGTGTCGGTCGAGCGCTACCCGGAGGAGGCGGCGCGCGCGCTCGAGCGGCTCGGGGAGATCGACCCCCGAGCCTGTCGGGAGCGCGTGCGGCGGCTGTTCTCGAAGGAGGCCATGGTCGAGGGCTACGAGCGGGCCTTCGCCATCGCCCTCGCCGCCCGCTGAGCGGGCCTTCGCCACCGCCCTCGCCGTCCGCTGAGGGCCCCGAGGGCGACCGAACCGCCCCGTCCCACGGCCACGGCGGGAACCGCCCGCCCCGGAGCCTCGTCTCAAGTGGCGGCACGTATGCTCGCCGGGTCCCCGTAGGGAAGGAGCGAACCATGGAACGCCGCGGCGGCCGACGCCTCGCCCTCGCGCTCGCCCTCGCCTCGCTCGTGGGGTCCGCCGTCGGACCACCAGCGGCCGGGGCGGCCCCCCCGCCGTCGCTCCGCCTCTACGCGGCCAAGGGGGAGGTCGAGGTGGTGCGGTGGGGGCGTCGGGGGTTCCCGCTCGACGTCGGGGTCTGGGTTGCCGCCGCGGGCGGGGCCTTCGAGCTGCGGGTCTCCCGGCCCGACTACGCCACCCCGGTCGGGGTGGTGCAGACCGACGCGGCGACCGGAGCCGTGCTGCGGAGGCTCCCGGCGGATGTGCTCGAGGGCTGGAACGGGCTCGCGGGGTTCCTCCACGTGAGCGTCCGGGACGAAGCCGGGAAGCTCGTGGCGCGCGGGCCGTACACGTTCTGCCCGAACGCCTACGAACGCGCGCGCCTCGACGACTCCGGGCCGCTCCGGCCCCGGTACCCGGCCTGGTGCGGGGGGAACCCGTTCACGCTGGGGACGGTCTGGGGCATCGACGCCGGGTGGGCGGTGAACCCGCTCGCGTACGTGACGGTGGGCGGACGGGTCCCGGACGGCCGGTACTCGGTCCGGGTGTGGATCGACCCCCGCTACCGCGAGCTGCTGCAGATCGCGGACGAGGACGCCGAGGTGCGGGTGGAGGTGGCCCTCACCTCGGGTCAGCGGACGGAGCCCGTGCCGGTGCCGGCGGCGGGACGCCCCGCCCTCAGGGTTCCCACCGTCTCGACGCCCTCCCCCGCCACCCTGCCCGACCTCGTGGCGCTCCCGGCCTGGGGGATCTCGACCTACAGCCGCCGGGGCCGCGACTACCTGAGCTTCGCGTCGACCGAGTGGAACCGGGGCCCGGCTCCGCTCCTGGTCGAGGGGTTCCGGGAGCGGGACCAGGACGTGATGCAGGCCTACCAGTACTTCACCTCCGGCGGCGCCGTCGTGGGCCGGGCGCCGGTCGGGACCCTCGAGTTCCACCGGGGCGGCGGGCACGACCACTGGCACTTCGCCCAGTTCACGGAGTACTCCCTCCTCGACGCCCGCGAGATGGAGGTGCAGGTCTCGGGCAAGCGGTCCTGGTGCCTCGCGCCGACCGACGCCATCGATCTCACCCTCCCCAACGCGGAGTGGGCGGTGGAGACGGGGCTCTGGACGGCGTGCGGGGGCCCGAGCGCGATCTGGATCCGGGAGGTGCTGCAGGTCGGGTGGGGCGACACCTACTACCAGGGCGTGCGGGGGCAGGCGTTCGACATCACCGACCTGCGCAACGGGCGGTACTTCATCCGGCTGGAGGTGAACCCCACGGGCGCCCTCCACGAGGTCACCGACCAGAACGACGTGGCGCTCCGCGAGATCAGGCTGGAAGGGAGGCCGGGCAACCGCCGGGTGATCGTCCCGCCCTGGAACGGCATCGACACCGAGGGCACCCTCGGCTACTGAGCGCGGCCGGGGACGAGCTCCAGGAGCGTGGCCTCCGGACGGCACAGGAACCGGAACGGCGCGTACCTGCTGGTGCCGAGCCCGGGCGACACGTGCACGACGGACGGCCCGAGGCGGAACAGCCCCGAAGCGAGCCGTCGGGGGAGGTGGGAGTTCGTGACCAGCGCCCCCACGAGGGGGAGCCGGACCTGCCCCCCGTGCGTGTGTCCGGCCACGATCAGGTCCCACCCGAGGGCGGCGAGCTCCGGCGCCGCGTCCGGGGAGTGGGTCAGCGCGATCCCCAACCGGTCCGGCGCCCCTCGGGCAGCGACCCGCAGGTCGTGGCGGCCGATGTGGGCGTCGTCCAGGCCGACCACCTCGACGGGGAAGCCATCGAGGTCGGCCTGGAACCGGACGTTCCCCAGGTGGCGCCACCCGTCGGCCTCGAGCCGGGCGACGAGCTCGGGCGCCCGGCCCCGCACCCCGCGGCGGGCCCGGCGCCGCCTGCGGAAGTAGGCGAGGTAGTTCAGGGGCCGGGGGACGAAGTGGTCGTTGGAGCCGAGCACGAACCACGACCCCAGGCGGCCCCGGATCGGACGGAGCGCGCGGGCCACGTCCTCCACGGCGTCCGGCTCCCCGAGCAGGTCCCCGGTGATCACCGTCAGGTCTGCCCGGGGCAGCCGGGCCAGGAACCGGGCCTCGGCCCGGTCGCCGCGGACCAGGTGGAGGTCCGAGAGGTGGAGCAGCGTGATCCGCCGGGGAGCCTCCGCGGGTAGGATGTCGAGCCGGCGCCGGACCAGGCGGAACCAGCGGCGTTCCACGAGGACGCCGTAGGCGACGCAGACGAGCCCCGCGGCGGGGATCGCGAGGAGGGCGGACACCGGCACGGGGAGGAGTCTACGGATGGGCGGGACCCTCAAGGAGCGCCTCGCCGAGGAGATCAAGGAGGCGATGCGGGCCCGGGACGAGGTCCGCCTGTCCGCCCTCCGGCTGCTCTCCGCCGCCGTCCGCAACCGTGAGGTCGAGGTCCGCCACGAGCTCTCCGACGACGAGGTCCGGGAGGTCGCGTTGCGCGAGGCGAGGAAGCGGGACGAGGCGACGCAGGCGTACGAGCGGGCCGGGCGGGAGGACCTGGCGGCGCGGGAACGGGCCCAGGCGGCGGCGCTCGCCCCCTACCTCCCGGAGCTGCTCTCCCCGGAGGAGCTGGACGCGTTGATCGAGGAGGCCATCGCGGCCACCGGGGCCGCCTCGCCCAGGGACCTCGGCAGGGTCATGGGGTTCGTGATGGGGCGGGCGAAGGGGAAGGTCGACGGCGCGCTCGTCCGGGAGCGGGTCGCGGCCCGCCTCGGGGCCTGACGCCGCCCGTCAGCGGCGGCCGGGGCGTCCCGGCCCCGTCGCCTCCCCGACGGTGATCGTCACCTCGGAGCCGGCCGGGACCCGCTCGCCCGCCGGTGGGGCCTGGACCAGCACCACCCCCCGCTCGGCGGGGTCCTCGACCGGCGTCCGCTCCACCCTTGCGACGAGGCCCGCCTCCTCGAGGGCGAGGACCGCCCGCCGGCCCCGGAGCCCCACCACGTCGGGGACCCCGACCTCCGGGGGCCGGCCGGTGCTCACGAGGATCCGGACGAGGCCGCCCAGGGGGATGCGGGTCCCGGCGCGGGGCTCCTGGCCCACCACGGTCCCCTCGGGCTCCGGCGCGTCCATCTCCTCGATGAGCGGCGTGAACCCGGCGGCCAGGGCCGCCTCCTCGGCCCGGGCGCCGCGGAGGCCGACGAGGTCGGGGACGCGGGCCCGCTCCGGCGGGGGCGGGGGCGGGAAGCCCTCGACCGGCATCCCGGCGAGCGCCCGGGCCATGAAGTCGTGCCAGATGGGGGCCGCGACGGTCCCGCCGAACACCGGCCCGCCGAAGTAGGCGTCCATCGGCCGCTGCCCCTCGGGGAACCCGACCCAGACCGCCGCCGCGACCTGTCGCGTGTAGCCCACGAACCAGGCGTTCGTGTAGTCCTGGGTCGTGCCGGTCTTCCCGGCCACGGGCCGCCCGGGGAGGGCCGCGGCGCGACCGGTGCCCGCGGCGACCGCCCGTTGGAGCATCGCCGTCACCAGGTCGGCCACCTCCGCGTCGAGCACCCGGTGGCACTCCGGCCGGTGACGGTAGAGCACGCGCCCCCGAGGATCCTCGATCCTCGCCACGGCGAACGGCTCGCAGCGCACCCCGCCGTTCGCGGGCGTGGCGTAGGCGGCGGCCATCTCGAGCGGGGAGACCTCCTCGGCCCCGAGCGTGATCGAGGGGACCGCGTCGAGGGGGCTCCTCACCCCGAGGTCGTGGGCGGCCTCGACCGCCGCCTCGGGTCCGAGGTCCAGCACGAGCTGGGCGAACACGACGTTCACGGAGTCCGCGGTGGCTTCCCACAGGTCCAGGTAGCCGCGGTCGCCCGGGCCCTCGGCGTTGAACACGCAGTGGCAGTCGTTGTTCCAGCGGGGGTCGCGGTACGGCGCCTTCGCGGGGTAGACCTTGCCCGGGGGGATGCCGGCGCGGAACGCGGCGACCAAGGTGAAGGGCTTGAACGAGGATCCCGGCTGGCGGGCTGCGGTCACGAGATCCAGCGGTTCGGGGTCCCGGAGGTAGCCGCGGCCGGAGAACATCGTCCGGATCGCGCCGGTGCCCGCCTCGACCGCGACGATCGCGGCGTCGGGCCCCTCGGGGTCCGGGAGCCGGGCCCCCACGGCGCGCTCGGCGGCTTCCTCCCACGCGGGCAGGAACGTGGTGTGGATCCGGAGCCCGCCTTCGAACAGCGCCCGCGCCCGCTCTTTCCTCGTGGCGCCGAGCGCGTCGAACTCGCCGCCCGGGGAGTCCAGGATCAGCCGTCGCACGTACTCGACCCCGAACGGCCACCGGCCGGGCTGCTCGGCTGCGGCGCCGCGGTCGAGCCCGAGCGGTCGGCGCTTCGCCCGCTCCACCTTCGCCCGGGGGACCCAGCCCAAGGCGGCCAGCCGGTCCAGGACCTCGTTCCTCCGTCGGAGCACGACCCGGGGTCGCTCGAGGGGGTCGTAGGTCTCGGGCGACGCGATCATCCCCGCGAGGAGCGCCGCCTGCGGCAGCCGGAGCTCGGAGGCGGGGATCCCGAAGTAGAACCCGGCCGCGGTGCCGATCCCGTAGACCCCGTTCCCCAGGTACACCCGGTTCAGGTACATCTCGAGGATCCGGTCCTTCGAGTACCGCTGCTCGAGGCGGATCGCGAGGGCGGCCTCCCGGAGCTTGCGGTCGAGGGTCTGGGAGGGCTCCTCGATGAACACGTTCTTCACGAGCTGCTGGGTGATCGTGGAGCCGCCCTGGACGACCTCGCCGGCTACGAGGTTGGCGACGAGGGCGCGGAGCACGGAGGTCGCGTCGACCGCCCCGTGCTCGTAGAACCCGTCGTCCTCGATCGCGAGCACGGCCCGCCGGGCCACAGGCGAGACGTCCTCCAGGGCCACCTCGGACCGGTTCTCCTCGTAGAGCGCGGCCAGCACCTGCCCGTCCGCCGCGTAGACCAGGGAGCGCTCGGGGAACGGCCGGATCCTGCGGAAGTCCTCGCCGAGCACGGCGAGCTGCTCGTTCACCCGGCGGACGCCCGCCGCGAGCGTTCCGGCGAGCGGCAGGAGCGCGACCGCCACGACCGCGGCGGCCAGGGCGATCGCCGCGGCGAAGACAGCCGCGACCCAGGGGTCGGGGGGGACCCGCGGCCCCCGGGGAGGGCCGGTCGCGGGTCGGCGGACCGGTGTCTGCGGCATGGGGTCCGCAGCAGGATAGCGGGCGCGCGGGGGCCGGGTCCCAGGGCCGGGTAGCATGGGCCCGATGCGTCGCGCGCTCCTCCTCCCGCTGCTCGCGCTGGTCCTCGCGCCGGGCACGTCCGCCCTGGCCGCGGAGGCCCCGTCCCCCACGCCGGTCGAGGTCGTGAAGGTGGAGGGGGCCCTGGACCGGATCGTCGCGGGCTACCTGGACGAGGTCCTCCGTGGGGCGGAGGCCGCGGGGGCGGTGGTCGTGCTCCAGCTCGACTCCCCGGGTGCGCTCGACCGGGCGGGCCTGGTCCTCGCCGAGCGGGTGGCCCGGGCGAGGGTCCCCGTGATCTCCTGGGTGGGGCCCGCGCCGGCGCGGGCGAGCGGGGCCGCGCTGCTGCTCATGTCCGCGTCGAGCCTGGCGGCGGTCTCCCCAGGGTCGCAGACCGGACCCCTCCACCCGGTGGACGTGGCCCGCCCCGAGGGGCGTTTCCCGGGGCTCCTGGCCAGGGTCGAGGCCGCGCTCCGGGCCCGCGGCGAGCCCGACGGGCTGCCCCGCGTGGACCGCCCGCTCACGGCCCAGGAGGCGCTCGACATGGGGATCGCCGACGTCGCCGCGGCCTCCGTCCCCGAGCTCCTCGGGCGGATCGATGGGCGGACGGCCCCGACCGCCGTCGGGCCCGTGCGGCTCTCGACCCGCGTGGCCACCTCGCCCGAGGAGGGACCGGGCGTGGCGGTGCGGTTCCGAGACCTGGGGCCCGTCCGGCGGATCCTCCACGGCGTCGCCACGCCCTCGGCCATCTACCTCCTCCTCGTGGTCGGGCTCGCGGCCCTGGCGTTCGAGCTCACCCAGCCGGGCTTCGGGTTCGCGGGCGTGAGCGGCGTCGCCCTGCTCGCGCTCGGGGCCTACGGGCTCACGGTGGTGCCCACCTCGTGGGCGGGGCTCGCGCTGCTCGGGCTCGGCGTGGGGGCCATGGTGCTCGATGTCCACCTCCGGCGGCTCGGCCCGCTCACGTTCGGCGGGCTCGCCGCGTTCGGGGCTGGGTCGTGGCTCGCGTGGCGCGGGGTGGGCGACGCGATCGACCTCTCGGCGTGGGTCGTGGCGCTCGCCGTGGCGGGGAGCTTCCTGTACTACGGCTTCGCGCTCACGGTCGCGGTCCGCTCGCGGGAGCGGATCGTCTCCGCCCAGCACGGGCTGATCGGCCTGGTGGGGGAGGCCCGGGGCGACCTCGCCCCCGAGGGCCCGGTCTACGTCAAGGGCACGCTGTGGCGGGGGCGGAGCGCGGACGGCCCGATCCCCAGGGGGACCCGGATCCGGGTGCGCGGCGTCGACGGCCTGATCCTGCGGGTGGAGCCCGAGGTCGACGACGGCTGAAGCGACGCCGGCGGGTCCGTGGAGATCCCGGGGACCCTCCCGCGCCGCCCGACCGTCTCGAATCCCCCCGGCCGCGGCTGACGGATAACTGTACAAGGGGCGCCGCCTGCGCGCCTCCGCGGAGGGCTCCCGGGTGGTCGAACGAGTGACGGCCGGGTCGTACGGTACGTTCGGCGAGGCGTACGGCTGGAGGTTCCGCGCGGCGTGCCGCGGCGAGGACGCGGCCCTCTTCTTCGCCCCCAACTACTTCGAGCGCAAGGAGGAGAAGGAGGCGCGGGAGGCCCGGGCCAAGGCGATCTGCCGCCGCTGCGAGGTCCGGGCCGAGTGCCTCGCCTACGCCCTCCGGACGCGCGAGCCGCACGGCATCTGGGGTGGGCTGAACGAGCTCGAGCGACGGATGCTCCTGCGCGAGCTCGACCGCCGCGCGGGCTGATCGGGTCGCCCGCCGGAGACCGCTCGCCCTGGAGACCGGCGCCGGCCACGGTATCCTGCGGCGGACGTGGACGATCGGGCCGTGCTCGCGCGCCTCGGGGAGCTCGGGCTCGAGCTGCCGCAGGCCCCCGCTCCCGTGGCGAACTACGTGCCCGTCGTCGTGGCCGGCGGCCTGGCCTTCGTCGCCGGGCAGGTCGCCACGGAGGATGGCGCCGTGCTCCACCCAGGCCACCTCGGCACCGAGGTGAGCGTGGAGGAGGGCCGGGACGCCGCCCGGCGATGCGCGCTCCAGGCCCTCGCCGCGCTCCGGGCCGAGCTCGGCGGGTTCGACCGACTGGAGCGGATCGTCCAGGTGACGGCCTTCGTCGCGTCCGCGCCCGGGTTCACGGGGCAGCCGCTCGTGGCGAACGGGGCGAGCGATCTCCTGGTCGAGGTCCTCGGGGAGGCGGGCCGGCACGCCCGGGCCGCGGTCGGGGTCGCGGAACTCCCGCTCGGGGCGCCGGTCGAGGTAGCGGTGGTGGCGGCGGTCCGCTGAGCCGGCGCCCGCTACCTGCCCGCGGGGGCGTCGGCCCGGACGAACCGCAGCTCGCCCTGCCGGCGGGTGAGCCCCTGCCGGTCGAAGTGCTCGAGCAGGGGCACGGCGTACTTCCTCGAGGTGCCGAGCCGCTCGCGGAACGCGCTCACGGTCATCCCGGACGTCCCCAGCTCGCGGGCCACCTCGGCGGCGCGGGCGACGAAGGCAGGGGTGAAGACGAGCTCGGGAGAGACCCGGACCAGGAGCCCGGCCCGGACGGCGGCGTCGATCACCTCGCGGGGGGTCCCGCTCGCCACGAGCTCGGGGACCGTTGGCGGGCCGGGCTCGCCCCGGGCCACGGCCTCCACGAGCCGTTCGACGTCCTCCTCCCGGCCCGCGAGCGTGACCCGGTGCGAGGCCAGTCGAACCGTGGGGCCGGCGCGCGCCACGACCCCTCGGGCCGTGAGGTCGTCCAGGAGGGCGTCGACGAGGTCGGGATCGGCCGGCGCCCTCCGCGAGCGGAGCGCGGCGCGGACCGCCCCCCGCGCCCGCGCCACCTCCGCTCCCTCGGCGAGGGGGTGCTCCCGGTGGAAGGCGGCGAGCGCCTCCTCGACCGCCCGACGGACCTCGGTGTGGAGCAAGGGGTCGACCCACCAGTCGCCCACGCGCTCCGCTCCCCCGGCCTCCCCGTGCCCCGCCAGCGCGCGGAGATCCGCGTCTCGGACGACCCCCCGCTCCTCCACGACGAGGCGGGGCAGCTCCTCTCGCCGCGCCCGGAGGCGCCGCGAGAGGCGGGGCCACGGGTCCGGGCCGGGGCGCTCGGGCGGGTCGACGTCGAGGACCACGCCCCCGGCCACCGTCTCCCGCCGGCCGACGTCCCGGAGCACGAACCGGTCGTGGACGTCGAGCACGACCGGCGACGCGAGCTGGATCCTGGCGAAGGCCTCCTCCCCCGCCCGGAGCTCCTGGAGGCCGTAGAGGCGGAGCCGGGCGTCGCGCTCGGCCGAGCCCGCGTGGAACTTGTAGGCGCCCCGGGCGGTGAGGGGGTGGGCCAGCCCGCGGACCGGCCGCACGCGCGCCTCGAGGACCCGGGTCCCGCGCCAGGCGCCGGGCGGGCCCACCACGTCGCCCCGATCGAGCTGGGCGCGGTCCACCCCGACGAGGTTGGCGGCGACCCGGGAGACCGGCCGCGCCACGTCGATCGGGCGCTCGTGGGTCTGGAGCGAACGGATCCGGGCCCGGATCCCGACCGGCCAGACCTCGACCTCCTGCCCGACGGCGAGCTCACCTCCGGTGAGGGTGCCGGTGACCACGGTCCCCGCACCACGGATCGAGAAGACCCTGTCGACGAAGAGGCGGGCGCGCCCCTCCTTCTCGGGGAGGGGGGCGCGGGAGAGGAGCGAGTCCAGCTCGTCGCGCAGCTGGTCCAGTCCCTCGCCGGTGGCCGACGAGCAGGGGACGATCGGGGCGTCGGCCAGGGCGGTGCCGGTCAGCCGCTCGCGCACCTCGAGGGCCCGCAGCTCCCGCGCCTCCCGGTCGACCAGGTCGACCTTCGTGAGGGCCACCACGCCCCCGGCCGCGCCGAGGACGTCGACGATCTGGAGGTGCTCCTCGGACTGCGGCTTCCATCCCTCGTCCGCCGCGACCACGAACAGCACGAGACGGACCGGCCCGACGCCGGCGAGCATGTTCCGCACGAACCGTTCGTGCCCCGGCACGTCCACGAACCCGACCTCCCGGCCCGACGGGAGCGTGCACCAGGCGAACCCGAGGTCGATCGTGAGACCCCGGCGCTTCTCCTCCTCCCACCGGTCGGGGTCGATCCCGGTGAGGCGGAGGATCAACGAGGACTTCCCGTGGTCGACGTGCCCGGCGGTGGCCACGACGTGGAGCGCCGGGTCGGTCACGGCTCACCCCTCGACGTCCTCGGCCTCGAGCGCGTAGAGGACGGCCCGGGCCAGGTGGGGGACCTCCTCGTCCGTGACCGTGCGGACGTCGAAGACGACGTGCCCCTCCTCGACCCGGCAGAGGGCCGGCGGCCTCCCGGCCCGCAGGCGGGCGGCGAAGGCGGCGGGGTCCGGGACCCGCAGGCGCACCCCGGCGGAGGGGAGCGCGTGGCCCGGCATCGAGCCCCCGCCCACCGAGGCCGCGGTCTCGACGACGCGGGCGCCCTCCAGGTCGCCGTCCAGCGCGACCGCCAGCCGGCGGGCCCGGTCCCGGACCGCCTCCACCGGCTCGCGGAGCATCCGCCAGACCGGCAGCTCGTTCCACCGCCCCGCCGCGTACAGCGCGAGGACCGCCTCGAGGGCGGCGACCTGCATCTTGTCCACCCGGACGGCGCGGGCGATCGGGTGGCGTCGGAGCTTCGCCACGAGCGCGGCCTTGCCCAGGACGATGCCCGCCTGAGGGCCGCCGAGCAGCTTGTCACCGGAGAACGTCACCAGGTCCGCCACCCCCACCGCCTCGTCCGCCGCCGGCTCGTCCGGGGGGATCCCGTTCCCGCGGTGGAGGAGGCCCGAGCCAAGGTCGTGGAGGAACGGCACCCCCGCCCGGGCGGCGAGCGCGGCGAGGTCGCGGGTGGCGGGCGCCTCGGTGAAGCCCACCACCCGGTAGTTGCTCGGGTGCACCTTGAGGATGAGGCCGGTGCGCTCGGAGAGGGCGGCGCGGTAGTCGGCGAGGCGGGTGCGGTTCGTCGTCCCCACCTCGACGAGCTTGGCGCCGGAGGCCGCCAGGATGTCGGGGATCCGGAACCCGCCGCCGATCTCGATCAGCTCCCCGCGCGAGACCAGCACCTCCTTCCGGCGGGCCAGGGCCGCCAGGGCGAGCAGCAGCGCGGCGGCGCAGTTGTTCACGACCAAGGCGTCCTCGGCCCCGGTGAGGGCGGTGAGGAGCAGCTCCGCCCGGCTGGTGCGCCGGCCGCGACGGCCCGTGGTCCGGTCCAGCTCGAGGTCGGTGTAGGAGGCCCCGGCGCGGGCCGCGGCCCTGGCCGCCTCCTCCGGGAGCGGGGCCCGCCCCAGGTTGGTGTGCAGGATGACCCCGGTGGCGTTGATCACCGGGGACAGCCCGGCCGCCGTGCGGGCGGCGAGGCCGGCCGCCATCGCGAGGATCGTGTCGTCGTCCGGGGGCTCGGTCCCCCGCGCCGCGCGCGCCCGGAGGTCCTCGAGCACGAGGACGAGGGCCCGCTTGAGGAGCGGCCGCCCGAGGGAGGCCGCGGCGCGGCGGCCCGGTTCGGTGCGCAGCAGGGCGTCGACCGACGGGATCCTCCGCCGGAGCCCTGCCTCCGTCGCCATACGGTCCTCCCGCGTGCCTCCGACGCCTCGCGCCGCCGACCCGAGCCTACCGGGCCGGTGACGCCCCGACCCAGCCGTGGTCGACGGCCGACCCCGTCTGGCAGGATAGGGCCCGTGGACCAGCGCGAGCGCCCCGCCTACGAGAGCTCCGCCGTGGCCTCGATGGTGCGCGGCGGTGGCCTCGACATCGAGGTCGTGGGCGGCCTGCGGACCGAGGAGATGATCCTGAACATCGGCCCGCAGCACCCCTCGACGCACGGGGTCCTCCGGATCGTCCTCGAGCTCGACGGCGAGGTCATCACCCGCGCCGAACCGGTGATCGGCTACATGCACCGGGGCGCGGAGAAGCTCGCCGAGCACCGCGACGCCCGGCAGGTGCTCGTCCTCATGAACCGGCACGACTGGATCAGCGCCTTCAACAACGAGCTCGGCTGGGTGATCGCGGTGGAGCGCCTGGCGGGGATCGAGGTACCGGAGCGGGCGCAGTGGATCCGGACGATGATGGCCGAGTGGAACCGGATCCTGAACCACCTGATGTTCACCGGTTCCTACCCGCTCGAGCTCGGCGCGATGACCCCGATCTTCTACGCGTTCCGCGAGCGGGAGATGATCCAGGACCTCATGGAGCAGGCCACGGGGGCGCGGATGCACCACTCCTACGCGCGGGTGGGCGGGCTCAAGGACGACCTACCCCGCGGGTTCCTCAAGCGGAGCGCCGAGGTGCTCAGGCACGTCCGGGCCAAGCTCCGGGACTTCGAGGACCTCATCATGGGCAACGAGATCGTCCACGCCCGGACCAAGGGCGTGGGGATCCTTCCCAAGGAGATGGCGCTCGCCTACGGGTGCTCGGGCCCCGTCCTCCAGGCCTCGGGCGTGCCGATGGACCCGCGGAAGGACGAGCCCTACGAGAAGTACGCGGAGGTCGAGTTCGACGTCCCGGTGGGACGGACCGGGGACTGCTACGACCGTCTGTGGGTGCTCGTCCAGCGGATGTGGGAGTCCTGCAAGATCATCGAGCAGTGCATGGAGAAGCTCCCGGCAGGCCCCTACATCGCCCCCAAGCTCCCGAAGAAGCTCTCGCTCGAAGGCGAGGTCTACGTGCGGACCGAGAACCCCCTCGGGCTCATGGGCTACTACCTGGTGGGGGACGGGAAGAAGACCCCGTACCGCCTCAAGATGCGCACCGCCTCGTTCTCCAACGTCTCGGTGCTCCCGGCGATGCTCCCCGGCCAGCTCGTGCCGGACCTGATCGCGATCCTCGGCTCCATCTTCTTCGTGGTCGGCGACGTCGATCGGTAGCCGCGCTCAGCGCTGGAGGTTGAACCAGCTCCCGCCTGGCCCCGCGTAGCTGAACCCCTCGCCCCAGACCGCGAAGGTCTTTCCCTGGTTCGTCACCGCGATCTCGCCGTAGTCCCCGTAGACCTCGAGGAAGCCGTCGGGGGTCTTGTAGCCCGCGCCCGAGGTGGCGTCCGAGATCCGGACCGGGGCGCTCCAGGTCGCTCCGCCGTCCGAGGAGCTCCGGTACCAGACGTTCCAGGCGTCGTGGTCGCCGCCGTTCGTCCGCATGAACCACAGCCGGACGTCGCCCCGCCGGACGGCCTCCACCGCGGGCGAGGTGGCCATCTCGGTGGCCGGCGAGAGCGGGAGGGGCGCGCTCCAGGTGCGGCCGCCGTCCGTCGAGATCCGGACGTAGATCCGCTGCTTCCCGCCGGGCGTCTCGGCTCCGTCGTAGACGTAGACGATCCGTCCCGCGTCGTCGGCCGAGACCGCGTCGTGCCCGGCGTAGAAGTCCGCGTAGCACCCCTCGGCCACGCAGGGTTCGCCCAGCTCCACCTGGGCCAGGACCTGCTCCTCCCAGGTCCCGCCGCCGTCGCGGGAGATGAACGCGTGGTGGAGGACCGGCCCCTCGGCGGCCCCCCTAGGGCCGGTGTACGTAAGGCTGGATCCGGAGAAGATCACGGTGCCGTCGGGGAGCACGTCCCCGTCGAAGGCGAAGAAGTACCGGTCGGAGTCGACGAGCTTGGTCTGCGCCCACGTGTCGCCCCCGTCGTGGGAGACCGCCACCCAGGGATCGCCCCCCGTGGGGCCGTTCCAAGGGAGGTAGACGTCCCGCCCGTCGGGGCTCATCGCCATCGCGGGCTTGTCGTTCCACGCCACCTTGCCCCAGGTGGGGACGGGGGCGCTCCAGGTGGCCCCGTGGTCGGTGGAGCGCATGAAGACCACGTCGAACCCGATCATGAACGCGGCGTAGACGTGGCCGGTCTCGGGTACGACCTCGATCACGGGGTCGAACTGCCCCGACCCCTTGCAGGCGCAGAGCGGCCGGCCCTCGCTCCACGTCCGCCCGCCGTCGGCCGACACCTCCAGCGCGATCCAGGGCGAGGGGCAGTTCCCCGGACAGGGCTTCGGCTCCCCGTAGCGGGTGGTGAGGACGTAGACGTAGGGCGCGTTGGGGTCGGCGGCGACGGCCGGCTCCCAGTCGTCGGTCCGGGGGTCCACCGGCCGCTCGCCGACCCACCCCGGCGCGGGCCGGGCGGCGATGCGGCGCGGCCGGCCGAAGAGCCCGGCGGCGCGGGCCTCGGTCAAGGCCTCGAGCCGTGCCTCGGTGGCCTCGCGCTGCTCGGCCTCCTCCTCGCGGGGCGCGGGGGCCCGGGCAGCCGAGCCGCCCCGGTCGCCGGGGGTGGCGTTCCGCGGGAGCCGGGACGGGACCGCGAGGACCACCACGGCGAGGACCCCCACCGCGAGGGCCGCGCCCGCCGCCACGACGTTCCGACGCATCCCTACCTCCAGGGCCGGGGACGGGCCGATCGTAGCCCCTCAGCGGCCAGCGGGTCGATCGGTCGTCCGGCGGCCTCCGTCCCGGCCGAGCCAGCTCGGCGCGGGGAGCCCTGGCGTGGCCAGGACGAGCCACCGGAGCCGTCCGAGCCCCGTCGGCTCGACGAGCAGCGTCGCCCGGCTCCGCCCACCCCAGGCCCGGACGGCTTCCAGGCCCCGGCCCTGGTCGAGGAGCTCGCGCTGACGACGGAGCTGCTCCCGGATCCATCCCTCGAAGCCGAGCGCGAGGAGCGCCTGGCGCTGATCGAGGAGGCCGAGCACCCGGAGGCCCGCGGCCCTCGCGCGGTCGGAGACCGCACGGAAGTCCACCCCCGCCGTGACGTCGCTCCTCCCCGGGTCGTCGAGGACCCGCTCGACGACCCGGTGGCCCCGGTAGCCGTGCACGGGTCCGGGGGAGCCGCCCTCCGCCGAGCCGTAGTCGATGAGGAGCGCGTACCCCCGCACCAGGATCCCGGCGAGCGCGTCGACGAGCGCGAGCCCGCCGGTCGGGATCGCCGCTTCCTCCCCGGGGGCGAGGTTCGGCGCGATCGCGGCGAGCTCCGGGGGGCAGGGGACCTCGACCTCGACGAGCCCGGCGGAACCCTCCCCCACGAGCACCTCGACCATCCCCTCCGGCCGGCGCCGGACGAGGCGGAAGGGGAGGTTGTCCAGGAGCTCGTTGGCGAGGACGACGCCGTCCCGGATCGGCCCGGCCCGGCCGATCTCCTCCACCACGGCGGCGAGGGGGAGTCGGCGGAGCGCCTCCCGCGCACCCGGGCTCCGCTCCACCGCCGCGTAGCGCACCGGCAGGTCGGCGAGCTCGTCGAGGAGGGCCCGGGCGAGCGTCCCGTCGCCGGCCCCGAGCTCAACCACGGGGAACGGGTCGGGGCGGCCCAGGGTCTCCCACGCCTCACGGAGGGCCCGGGCGAGGAGCGTCGCGAAGACCGGGTGCACGTGGGGGGAGGTGACGAAGTGCCCGCGGGCGCCCACCGGGGGCTGCGCGTAGAAGCCGCCCTCGCCGTAGAGGGCCTCCTCCATGAACTCCGCGAACGTGATCGGCCCGCGGCGGGCGATGGCCCGCCGGATCCGGTCGAGCGGTGCGGCTCCCACGGAGCCAGTATCCCCCGCCGGTCCCGGTCCCGAGGGGGACGCGACCGGCCGGGCCATGGAGCCCGCGGCCGGCTGCCACAATCCGTGGCATGGGGAGCGGAGGGATCCGCGATGCGGCGACCGTCGTGGCCGCCCGCGAGGGACCGGGGGGTCCCGAGGTCCTCGTGGTCCGGCGGGCGGCCGGCAGTCGGTTCCTCGCCGGGTACCTCGCGTTCCCGGGCGGGGCGGTCGAGCCCGGGGATGCGGACCTCGCGGAGCGGTGGTTCGGGACGAGGGAGGAGGCCGCGCGGGCCTGCGCGGTCCGGGAGCTCCTCGAGGAGACCGGTCTCGCCCTCACCCGGGAGGGGATGCGGGCGGCGGATCCCGCGGACGGGATCGCGGCGATCCACGCCCTGCCTCCGCTCCCGGGCCAGCTCGTGGCGATCTCACGGTGGGTGGCGCCCGAGCGGGTCCCGGTGCGCTTCGACGCCCGGTTCTTCGCGGTCCGGGCTCCTTCCGGGGTCGAGGCCCGTGCGGCGAGCCCGGAGGTCGCGGAGACGCGGTGGGCGAGACCCCGCGACCTGCTGGAGGGGTGGGCGGAGGGGCGGGTCCTGCTCTACTGGCCCACGATGAAGATGCTGGAGGGGCTCGCCGGGTGCGCCACCGTGGAGGAGGTCCTGGCCGCCCGGATCCCCCAGCGGGAGCCGGTGGGCGGGGAGGAGACCCTGATGCCCCGCTCCACGTTCTTCGAGGGGGCCTGAGGGTGGCAGGCGGTGGACCTCGCGTCGTGCGCGTCCTCGCCCCCAACCCCGGGCCCTGCACGCTCGAGGGGACGAACACCTGGGTCGTGGGGCGCGACCCGGCGGTGGTCGTCGACCCCGGCCCGGACGATCCGGCCCACCTGGCGGAGGTCCGGCGGGAGGCGGGCGTCGTGGGGGCGATCCTCCTCACCCACGACCACCCCGACCACGCCCCCGGGGCATCGGCGCTGGCTCGGGACACAGGCGCGCCGGTCCTCGCCTTCCGCCCCCCCGCCGGCGGGCGGCGGCTCCGCGACGGGGAGATCGTTCGGGCGGGTGACGCCGCGCTCCGGGCCATCCACACGCCCGGCCACTCGCCGGACCACGTGGCGTTCGCGCTGGAGGGCGAGCGCGCGCTCTTCACGGGCGACGCGGTGCTCGGGCGGGGCACGAGCGTGATCGACCCGCCCGAGGGGGACCTCGCGGCCTACCTCCGCTCGCTCCGGCGGATGCTCGACCTCGCCCCCCGGATCCTCTACCCCGGCCACGGGCCCGTGGTGCTCGACGGGGCGGCGAAGCTCCGCGAGTACCTCGAGCACCGCGCGATGCGCGAGGAGCAGGTGCTGGCGGCGCTCGAGGCGGGGCGGCGCACGATCCCCGAGATGGTCGAGGAGATCTACCGGGGGTACCCGCCCGAGCTCCGGCCCCTCGCCGAGCGGTCCGTGCTGGCGCACCTCGTCAAGCTCGAGGCGGAGGGCCGCGTGGTCCGACGCACGGGAGCCGGGGACACGCGGTACGAGCTGGCCGAGCCCCGCGCCTGCGAGCGCTGCGGGTCCCCGGTCCGCGGCCGAACCCGCCTGTGCCGCCGCTGCAGCCTGGAGGTGCTGCAGGAGCGGCCGACGTCCTGAGGGGCCCGCCCGGAGGGGACGAGCGCTCACGTCCGCACCACGTACCCCCGGGGGGTCCTCCGCACCCGGCCCGCGCGTTCGAGGGCCCGGAGCGCCCGGTTCGTCGATTCGCGGGTCGTGGCGCACAGGGCGGCCAGGTCGTCCTGGGTGAGGGGGAGGTCGAGCAGGAGCCCGTCGGGGACCGTCCGCCCCAGCCTGCCCGCGAGCTCCCCGAGCCGCCGTTCCACCCTGGCGGGGACGTCCAGCCAGGAGAGCTCGTTGAGGGTCGCCGCCAACCGACGGACCCGCTCGGCGAGGGCGTCGCAGAGGTCGGGGGCCGCCGGCTGGCCGTCGATGGCCTTGACGAGCACGTCGGTGAGTGCGAGGGCACCGGAACGGAGGGGGGTACCCGGGCTTCCGCCGAACACGTCGCCTGGCCCGAGCAGGTCGACGACGACCCGACGTCCATCTGGCGAGGCGGTCTGCTCGCGCGCGAAGCCCCGGAGGAGGAGGAACCACCGTCCCGGGTCCCCCTGGCGCGCCAGCCAACGGTCGCGGCGCACGATCAGCTCGTCGCCGGGGAGCCCGCCGGGCGTCCCCGCTCCCCGGACGCCCGCTCGGAGGTCGGCCGCCGTCCCGGGCAGGGCGTGGACGACCCGGGGCGCCGGCGCGCCCCGAGCGACGAGGGGGAGGGATGGGCTGGTCGGCTCGCCGGCCACATCGCCTCCTCGGGTCCGCCTGGACCCTACCGCCCCCCACCGACATCGCTCGCGGCGGGCGGCCCGGAGGGGGTAGTCTTGCCCCCGTGCGGAGGCAGGTGGCGCAGGCGCTCGCGGGCGTGCCGCTGTTCTCGGGGCTCTCGAAACGGCAGCTCCGGAAGCTCGCCGACGTCGGCCGCGAGGTCTCGGTCAAGGAGGGCTGGCGGGTCGTCGGCGAGGGGGAGCCGGGGGACGATCTGTACGTGATCCTCGAGGGGGAGGCTCGGGTGGTGACGCGGGCCGGGCGCACCCTCACCCGGCTCGTCCCGGGCGACTTCTTCGGCGAGATCTCGCTCCTCGACGGCGGGGCACGCACGGCGACGGTCCTGGCCGAGACCCCCATGGCGCTCCTCAAGATCGACCGGGCAGGGGTGGCGCGGATCGTCAAGGAGGACCCCGGGGTCGGCCTCCGGATGCTCGAGGAGCTCGCCAGGCGGCTGCGCCGGATGGAGCGCCCGCTCGCCGGGTAAGCTGCCCGGCGTGCTACGGATCGAGTTCCACCGCCCGGACGCCCCCGAGGACGTGGTCGGTGCGGCCACGTGGGACGGGCGCCGGGTCGCGGTTGAGGCGGAGGACCCCGAGGTGCGGTCGGCGATCGAGCGTGTCTTCCGCCCTACCCCGGTCGTCGTCGACGACGCCGTGCTCCGCCGGATGGGCGCCCGCGGGGAGGTGGTGCTGCACCCGAGCTCCGTCGAATGGTTCGAGGAGGCCGCGTTCGCCCGGGCCCCGGAGGTCGGCCTGATCGCGAGGGTCGTCCGGCCGAGGCTCGAGGGGGGTTGGGACCCCGCCGGCAACTACCGGCGGTTCCGGGACCAGGTCCGTCGGCTCACGCTCGGCTCGGCCACCGCCTGACGATCCCGCACGCGCTTCCCTATCGGCGGTCCTACCCCGTGAAGGGCCGACATCCTTCGATCGACCCTGTGGTCGGGGATGCGGGCAACGGCGTCTCCGACCACACCCGGGAGCTGAGGTCAACCTCGCCGGTATCCGTGTCCGGTCGCTGATCCTGGCAGGACGCCTCGGCGTCTGCGGCCTTGGATGTCACCTGGATCGGAAGGGTCAGGTGGGCAGTGGTCCGTAGGCCCACGACGACGTCCGTATATGTGGATCTCGTCCATATGTGGATCTCGTCCGAACCATCACGCGCGTAGACGACGTCGTTCCCCCGTACGTCCAGAAGACGTCGAGGTTCGACCCGTGAACGTGTTCGGTCCGTCATCCCCGTAGTAGACGTACGCGAGGGCCCGGTCGGTACGGGATCCGAACACCACGAACCGGAGAACGCCTACACCCACACCGATACGGCTCAGCCCTCTCTCCCGGAGCGTGCGCCTGACGCTCACCGTACACCTCCGTGTCCGTTCCATCGGTCGCAGGTGAGCATCGAGTGAACGGCGAACCTGTGTCGAGGACCTCTCGGGGGCGATCTTGGGTCAGATCCGAACGATCGTGGCCGATCGGCGGAGCTTCCGCCGCAGGCGCTTGATGGCTGATCGGATGGCCGACGTATCGCCCAGACTGGGCCTCGTCGTGGAGCCTCCCGGAGAGCCATCGCCCGACCGCCTTGTCAATGGCCACTGGAACCTCCCCGTCTGCGGCCATGAGATCTCCCCGATGGCGGCCACGAG